>JAEEGL014789230.1_pt1 | contig 20738 bp, 15 predicted proteins | sample 9134231 | NCBI WGS metagenome assembly JAEEGL01 (sample SAMN16246548, study PRJNA631951) | gut metagenome | biome: gut microbiome; feature: rumen; material: fiber-attached | host: Bos | place: Iran: Karaj | collected 2018-10
AGAAGGCGGGGTTGTTGAGCACCATACCATGCTCACACTCGAGGTACTTCTTACAAGAGTCGAGGCTCTTGGCCACCATACCGTCCTCGGCACCGATCTCGGCCATCGTACACCAGCCCTGAGACTCGATGAAGATCTTTGCCTCTTCATTCTCATTAGAACCGATCTTATGTCCATAGAAGTCGTATGCACGGAGATACCATTCACCGTCCCATCCGTCTTTCTTCACAGCAGCGATCATAGCATCTACAGCCTTCTGCATGCGCTCAGCCTCTTCTGTCTTACCAATCTTCTTACAGAGGGCAACGTAGTCCTTGCCCGTTACCACGAAGAGTCCGGCAATCATCAGCGACTCTGCCTTGGTGCCCTCAGATACGTTCTCTGTGGTCTGGAAACTCTCGTTCGGATCCCAAGAGAAGCAGTTGAGGTTAAGGCAGTCGTTCCAGTCAGCACGTCCGATGAGTGGCAGCATGTGAGGACCGAGATTGTTGATGACATGATTCATAGAGATCTTCAGGTGTTCAAAGAGTGTTACCTCTGAGCCTGGCTCGTTGTCGAATGGTACCATCTCATCGAGGATAGAGAAGTCGCCTGTCTCCTTGATATAGGCCACAGTACCGAAGATGAGCCAGCATGGGTCATCGTTGAATCCGCCACCGATATCGTTGTTGCCTCGTTTGGTGAGAGGCTGATACTGGTGGTAGCATCCTCCGTCGGGGAACTGTGTAGAGGCGATATCGATAATACGCTGACGTGCACGGGGAGGAATCTGGTGTACGAAACCTACGAGGTCCTGGTTGGAGTCGCGGAATCCCATGCCTCGTCCTACACCGCTCTCGAAGAATGAAGCACTACGAGAGAAGTTGAAGGTAACCATACACTGATACTGGTTCCAGATGTTTACCATACGGTCCAGCTTGTCGTTGCCGGTCTTCACCTTATATATATTAAGGAGAGCATCCCAGTATTCGCAGAGTTCTGCAAAGGCCTTATCCACTTTCTCTGTAGTATCGAGCTCAGCGATAAGAGCATGAGCCTTCTTCTTGTTGATGACCTGAAGAGCCTCCCATTTGTCATCCTGTTCGTTCTCGATATAACCCAGCAGGAATACAAAGTCCTTGCTCTCGCCTGGGTTAAGGGTTACCTCGATATAGTGAGAAGCGATAGGACTCCATCCGTGAGCATGACTGTTACGTGGCTTACCCTCCATCACAGCCTGAGGATCAGCAAACTCATTATAAAGGCCTACGAATGTCTCGCGATCAGTATCGAAGCCCTGAATATCTGTATTTACATGATAGAATGCATAGTGATTACGACGCTCACGATACTCTGTCTTATGATAGATAGTGCTGCCCTCAATCTCAACCTCTCCTGTAGAGAAATTACGCTGGAAATTCTCCATATCGGTAGCGGCATTCCATAGGCACCACTCCTCGAAAGAGAAGAGTTTCAGCTTCTTAACCTCAGAAGAATCGTTCTTAAGAGTGAGTTTCTGTACCTCTGCCCATTTCTTCAAAGGAACAAAGAACAATACGCTTGCCTCTACGCCATTCTTCTTACCAGTGATACGAGTATAACTCATACCGTGACGGCACTCGTAGAAGTCGAGAGGAGTCTTACAGGGCTTCCATCCAGGATTCCATACAGTATCGCCATCCTTGATATAGAAATATCGACCGCCGTTGTCCATCGGTACATTATTGTAGCGATAACGGGTGATGCGGCGGAACTTTGCATCCTTATAGAAGCTGTAGCCGCCAGCGGTGTTAGAGATCAGAGAGAAGAAGTCTTCATTGCCCAGATAGTTAATCCAAGGCCAGGGAGTCTGCGGGTCAGTAATAACATACTCGCGATGTTGGTCGTCGAAGTGACCATAGCGTTTCTGCTGTTCCATAATGTCTATGTAAATCAATTGTTTAAAATCATGCTGCAAAAGTACGAAGAATAATCTGTATCACCAAAGAATCACTCCCTAAAAATATGATACTATTTTGCTCAATGCAGCGACAATTTTATTTCTCTATCCTGATACGGGCATCCACAGCCACCACATCGTTCTCGTCGGCAAGGAGAGGGTTGATGTCCATCTCCTTTATCTCTGTGGCAAGACGGAGGATTGTGGAGAGTTTGACGATTATCTCAGCGAACTTCTGTTCGTTAATGCCTTTCTGCCCTCGCGTACCTTTTAGTATCTTATATCCTCTCAGGGAGTGGATCATAGAATAAGCCTCGTCATAACTCAATGGTGCCAGACCTGACGACACATCCTTCAATACCTCTACGAAGATTCCGCCAAGACCACAGAGCACCACATGGCCGAAACGCTCCTCGTACTTAGCTCCGATAAAGAGTTCGGTACCCTTCAGCATCTTCTGAACCATCACACCTGTGGCGTCCTTTATCTTCATCATACGGTCGAACTCAAGTGCGAGGTGTTCTGGAGTACGGATGTTAAGTGCCACTCCGCCAACATCACTCTTGTGGATTGGTCCCACAACCTTGGCTACTACTGGGAATCCTACACGCTCGGCAAAGGATGTCAGTTCTTCTTTTGATTTAGACACCATCTCAGGAACCAACGGGATTCCTGCACTCGACAATAGCTCGCGTACAACGTCGGGCTGTACGTAGCCATTCTCATTTACACTATTGATGGCCTTATGTAATCTCTGGATGTCAACACCATAGAGCTGTACCTCAGTAGATGATGGTGGTGGGGTATGCATGATCTGGCTAAGGGCTGTAGCCAGTGTCACTTCATCGCTGAAGTTTACATGTCCCTTCTTGAGGAACTCCGCTACCTCAGGACCTGCAGTATGTAAGCTTGGAAGCACAGGGAAGATAGGCTTCTTACACTCTTTTATCTTCTTATCCAGTACATCGTAGGCTTCGTAGAGCTGGGTAAGTCCTGGGGTACCGTATATCACTGCGATAGCGTCGATATTGTCAAACTTGTTCTCGCAGTAGTCTATTACTATGCCGAGTTGTTCAGGTGTTCCTGTAGCAAGGAAATCAATGGGGTTGGCAACTGCAGAGCCCGGGAACAGCTTTGTCTTCAGTTCATCAGCAAGCGGACCTTCGATCTTCGGCACGTTGAGGCCACCCTTTGAGAGAGCGTCTGTAAGCATCACACCAGGTCCTCCAGCGTGTGTCACAATAGCGAAGTTCTTTCCTTTCAGGGCAGGAAGGGTGAAGATACATCCTACAGTAGTCAGTTCCTCACGTGAGAAACATCTTACTATTCCAGCCTTACGGAACAGAGCCTCTACGGCTGAGTCGCTCGATGCTATGGCACCAGTATGACTTGATGCAGCACGGCTTCCACTCTCTGAGGCACCAGACTTGATGGCTGCTATCCTACAGCCCTTACGAATCAGGTTCCCTGCATGGTAGAGCAGTTTGTCAGGATTGGATATATTCTCAATATAGAGCAGTTTCACCTTTGAGTCAGTCTCTGGATCAAAGTGATCATCCATATACTGAAGCACATCCTCGATACCTATCTGTTTTCCGTTGCCTATGCTCCACACGCTATTAAACTGAAGTCCCTTTATCACAGCACTCTCAAGGATAAATACTGCCGTAGCACCAGAGCCGCTGACAAAATCAGCACCGCTGGGGTCGAGATTAGGTATAGGCAGTGTGAATACACTATGATGATTGCGGTTTAACAGCCCTATACAGTTAGGACCAATCAGTGCTGCACCATATTTCTCACAAGTGTCGAGAATCCTCTGTTCGAGTTCTGCTCCTGCCTTTGTCTCCTCACCGAAGCCTGCTGAGATGATGATAAAGGCACGGGTCTGCTTTTCCTTTGCCAGGAATTCTACATAGTCAGGGCAGAATTTTGCTGCCACTACGAGGATGGCTAACTCTGTGGGAGGCAGCTCCTTAGCATCATGGAATGCCTTGATGCCCTGAACCTCGTCTTCCTTGGGATTTACTATGCGGAGGGTGCCGGAATAACCTCCACTAATGAGATTCCGTACAACTGAGCCACCAGGCTTATGTACGTTGTTAGAGCCACCGATTACAACGATGCTCTGCGGGTTTAGTAGTTCTCGGTTTATCATATTGGTTGCAAAGATAATATAATATTTTTTAAATTCCAAATGATATTCGAAAATAATTTGTTACCTTTGCATAGTTGAATCAAAAAACAGCCGTGATATGAAACAGAGAATTATCACATTTTTAATGTTATTAGCAGCTATGCCGTTTATATTATTTGGTCAATCATATTCAGCCCTTTGGAAGAAGGCGCAGGAGGCAGAGAACAAAGATCTGCCCCAGACCCAGTATGACATTATCCAGAAGATCGTCAAGAAGGCGGAGAAGGAAAAGGCTTATGGGCAACTCCTTAAAGCAGAGCTTAAGGGTGCTCAGGTGATGATGTCTATCTCTACCGATTCGCTTACTCCCGCCGTAGAGCTTATCCGTCAGCGTGGTGTGGCTGCAAAGGATGAGGCACTGAAGATTGTATATCAGACAGTGTTATGGAAAGTATGCAGTTCCAACTCTAATATCAAGTTAGAAGTAAAGAAACCTGTTCTCGATGAGCATATCTGTCAGATACTTGCAAATATCAAGGAGGGTGCCTATGACCCATTTGTTATCTCAGGTGATGACAGCGGATATTTCAATGATGACCTCCTCAGTGTCGTGGGTTATGAGTTGAGAGACTTCGAGCCGATGTATAACTATTATAAAAAGGTGGGCAATCGTAAGGCTGCCTGTCTTACTGGTGCCGAGGCTTTTGAGTATGATTATTTTAAGCTCTCCGAACTTATCTCTCAGTATCAGGACCTACAGGAAGCAGGAGCATTGGCGATAGCCCGATATCATGCGTCGAAGCGATTCAACTCAGGGGAAGAAATGACTGTTGGTGAGAAGGTAGGCTATCTCGAGGATGCCATTAACAGATGGGGTAGCTGGAAAGGGATGAACACCTTACGTAATTCGCTGAAGAGTCTTACCAGCTCAAAGATGCGTGTGGATTATGAGACGCGTGTGAATCTCCCGATGCGCCCAATGAAGATTGAGCTTAGTGATATCCGCAATATCTCTTCTGTAACGATGACTGTATATCGTGTGAAGGCTGATGGCGATATCAGTCTCAATCCGAATTATAAGGACGACTATAAGAAACTCAAGCCGTTGCTCTCTTCTGATCCTATAACGGTAATGAAGAAGTTCTCAGGCAGACACTCGTATGATATCTTTGAGGACTCGCTGAATCTTGAGGGACTGCCAATAGGCGTGTATATGCTGGAATTCACTACCAGTCCTTCTACAGAGGTGGAGAGACGATTGTATTTCGTTACCGATATCTACACACTCTCTGAGAGCCAGCCAGGCAATAAGATACGTTATGTGGTGGTGAATGCTACTACAGGTCAGCCTGTTGCTGGGGCACATCTCAGAATCCGTCAGTATAAAACCTACAAGGATTATGTCACTCATGAGTATAAGGTTAGCAATAGGGGAGAGCTGAATTATACCCCAGATGCGACAGGACGTCAGGAGGTTTTCGCATATACAGATGACGATAAAGCCTGTCCGGAGATGAGTGTGGCTAACCGTTATCGCTATTATGGAGCAGAGAAAAACGAACTGCATACTAATATCTATACAGACAGGGCTATCTATCGCCCAGGACAGACTGTTCACGTAGCAGCACTGTTGTATAATGTCATCGATGGGTATCAGCACTCTGCAACAGAGGGTAAGTCTGTGTCGTTCACACTTCGTGATGCCAATTGGAAAGAGGTAAAGAAACTCTCTGCCAAGACTGATGGCTATGGAATGTGTTCCGTAGATTTCACGCTGCCATCTTCAGGACTTACAGGTAGATATACCATTCAGGTAAATGGCCAATCGTATTCGTTCCGTGTTGAGGAGTATAAGCGTCCTACCTTCGAAGTGGAGTTCCCAGAGGTGAAACAGGACTATAAGGCAGGAGATACATTGGAGATACGAGGCGTGGCACGTACTTATTCTGGTGTACCTGTTCAGGGAGCCGATGTAGAGTATAAGGTTGTACGTCGCATGGCCTTCTGGTGGTGGTCTTACTGGCGTTATTATGACGGAGGATTCATTGGTACAGGGCATGATGATACAGAGGTGTTCGAAGGTGAGGCTGTAACAGATGATGACGGCACATTCGTTGTAAGGATGCCATTGACGATGCCTGAGAGCAAGAGTCCGTTGTTCTATAACTTCATCGTTACTGCCGATGTCACAGATACAGGTGGCGAGACTCATAGCGGCACATTGTCAGTTCCTCTTGGAAACCGTAAGACAGCCCTGAGTGTGGATCTCGAAGATCAGGTGCTTATCGACAGTAAGCCAACGATGATGTTCCATCTGCGTAATGCAGCAGGTAAGGACATCGATGCAGAGGTTAGGTATCGTATCGACGATGTCGACTGGCAGAAGATAAAGACAACAGTAAAATGTGATCTCTCTGCTCTGAAGCTGAAGAGTGGAAAGCATACTCTTGAGGCAGTATATGAAGATGATACCATCACTCGTGAATTTGTGGTGTTCTCACTCAATGACAAACGACCTGCTACTGAGACAGATGACTGGTTCTGGCAGTCTGACTCGCGTTTCCCCAACAACGGCAAACCTGTAACTGTTCAGGTTGGTTCTTCAGACAGTGATGTACATATCATATACAGCATCTATTCAGGCGATAATCTCATCGAGACTGGTGCCATAGACAGAACTAACGAGCTCCTGAATCGTAAGATAACCTACAAGGAATCCTACGGCAATGGTGTCGTGATGAGTTTTGCTTGGGTGAAGAACGGTAGATGCTATACCCATACCGCACAGATACAGAGACCATTGCCTGACAAGAAACTCGACCTTCAGTGGGTCACCTTCCGCGATCGTCTTACCCCGGGACAACAGGAGGAATGGACTCTTACGGTAAAGAAAGACGGCAAACCTGTGGATGCTATCCTCATGGCTACGATGTTTGATAAGAGTCTCGATCAGTTGCAGAAGCATTATTGGAATTTTACTCCTTACGTACATCTCCCATTGCCATCTGTACAATGGAATTACCTGGTACGCAATAATGTGTCACTTTTCCTGCGCCTTAATTGGGATCGTCTTGCAGAGAAAGATCTGTCGCCGAGTAAGTTTGATGACAGTGTGTATCCCACATGGTATGCTTATCATAGCAGTGTGAGAATACGTGGTAGCCATAAGTATAAGGCAGCCGAAGTGTTTGAGTCACGTGCCATAGGTACAAGACCCATGCTGGCTGATGCTGCAGTAAATGAAGCTGCCGACGCGTCCGATGAAGCACCGGTAGTTGTAGGCTATGGTATTAAGAAAGATGATAGCGCAGAGTCAGAGCCTCAGCCTCAGGAGGAAACACCACAGGTACAAGTGCGTGAGAATCTCAATGAGACAGCATTCTTCTATCCCCAGCTTACTACCGATAGCCAGGGTAATATCGCCCTTAAGTTCACCCTCCCTGAGAGTCTGACCACATGGCGCTTCATAGGACTGACTCATACCAAGGATATGTGTTATGGCAAGCTCGAAAGCGAGGCGATAGCTCAGAAGGATGTGATGGTACAGCCAAACATGCCTCGATTTATCCGTGAGGGTGATAAGGCTTGCATCACTGCACGTATCTTCAATCTCACAGAAAAGGCGATAGCGGGCAAGGCATCACTTCGTCTTATCGATCCGGAGACAGATAAGGTGGTATGTGATCTATCGCAGCCGTTCTCGCTTGGAGAAAAGGCTACGGGCACATCTGTCTTCGACCTCTCTGAGAAGATGGCTGATATCAGCAAATATAGTATCCTTATCTGTCAGGTGATAGCCTCCGGTGATGATTTCAGCGACGGCGAACAGCATTATCTCCCAATCCTGCCATCTTCAGAGCGTGTCACTGTAACCCTGCCATTCACACAGATAGAACCAGGAACAAAGGAGATCGATCTCGCCAGTATGGTACCTGCTGATGCCAGGGATACAAAGCTCACTTTCGAATACACCAATAATCCTGCGTGGCTGATGATTCAAGCTCTGCCAACGGTAGGAAAACCCATCGATGAGAATGCTGTGTCACAGGCTGCCTCTTATTATGCCAACAGCATCGGAAAATATCTCATCGACCTCCAGCCGAAGGCAAAGACAGCTTTCGAACTGTGGAAGAAAGAATCCGGCAGCGAGACATCACTTATGAGTGCTCTCGAGAAGAATCAGGAACTGAAGGATATCGTTCTCAACGAGACACCTTGGGTGCTCGATGCCGACAGAGAGACAGAACAAAAGGAACGACTCATTGACTTCTTCGATGAGAATACGATGAACAATCGACTGTCATCTGCTCTTGCAAAGCTCCAGCAGCTTCAGCGTTCCGACGGCTCCTGGTCTTGGTGGCCCGATATGCCAGGCTCTTTCTATATGACGGTAACCATAAGTGAGATGCTTGTTCGGCTGAATGCCCTTACAGGTACAAAACCAGAGACACGACAGATGTTGGATGGTGCCTTCCGCTTTATGGGTGAGGAGGTGAAGGACATCGTTAAGGAGATGAAGAAGGAGAAATGGAAATCGTTCCCAAGTCTGAAGACACTCCAGTGGCTCTATCTCTGTAGTCTCGATGGAAGAGAACTTCCTTCTGATGTCAAGGCTGCCAACAACTACCTCATGCCTCTGCTCAAGAAGGATATCCGAAATCAGAGTATCTATGAGAAGGCAATGACAGCTGTTATCCTCTCTAAGACGGAACCTAAACTCTGCAAAGATTATGTTAAGAGTCTTAAGGAATATACCGTTTATCGCGAGGAGATGGGACGTTACTATGATACCAAGCGTGCAGGATATTCATGGTTCGATTATAAGATACCTACACAGACGATGGCTATTGAGGCAATACAACGTATTACCCCTGAGGATACCCAGTGTATCACCGAGATGCAGCGCTGGCTATTGCAGTCTAAACGTACTCAGGCTTGGGATACTCCTATCAACAGCGTTAATGCCGTTTATGCTTTCCTCTGGCAACAGGGTGAACAGAATATCAGTCCATTGTCACTTGATAAGGAGAATGCTGCGATAAAGGTTGATGCCCAGCCTCTCGCTACTCATAATGCCACAGCAGCCTTAGGATATGTAAAGACGGTGCTTCCTGATGCCAAGGCGAAGCAGCTCTCTGTCGACAAGTCTTCAGATGGTGTTTCCTGGGGTGCTGTCTATGCCCAGTTCACTCAGGCCACAAAGAATATCGCAGATCAGGGTTCTGGTCTGAAGGTAAAGCGTGAGATAATTACTGCTGACGGTAAGACTGAACTGAAGGTAGGTGACCGCATAAAGATAAGAATCACCATCAATGCAGACCGCGACTACGACTTCGTTCAGGTAATAGACCGTCGTGCAGCATGTCTGGAACCCGTAGTGCAACTCAGCGGATATCGTAATGGAGCTTACTGCACTCCTCGCGACTACACCACAAACTTTTACTTCGATATGTTCCGTAAGGGTGAACACGTCGTAGAAACAGAATATTTCATCGACCGTGAGGGTACATATGAGACTGGCACCTGCACAGTTGGCTGTGCCTATGCTCCAGAGTACCGTGCCACAACATCTTCGATGACGTTTAAGGTAAATAAAAAATAAGTAAGAACAGATATGATTAGATTATTTGACAAGGTGATGGTTGAGGTAAAATGGCTTTTACCCTTTTACTTTTTTACTTTTTTACCTTTTAGCTTAAGTGCTCAGCGCCTTACTGTCGCAAATACTACCGTCAATGCCGGACGTACAGGATACCTGCAGCCTATCACTGCTACTTTCGAGTTGAAGAACAAAAGCAGGAAAAAACTGTATATCGAGGATGTACACCCAGACTGTGGATGTACTGCCGTAGAGTTTCCCAAGGAGGTGGACGGAGGTGCGAAGTTTACTATCAAGATGACTTACGACGCTAAGATGTTAGGTCACTTCCAGAAGATGGCTGCGGTAACAAGTAATGGTAGTACCACACCGGTATATCTCACCATGAAGGGTGTCGTATTACCAGAACTCGTAGATTATACAGGTACCTATCCGCTGTCGATGGGAAACCTCCTCTTGGATAAAAATGAGTTGGAGTTTGATGACGTAAACAAAGGCGATGCCCCACAGCAGGAGATACATATCCTCAACAATGGTGAACAGATGATGCATCCCACCGTTATGCATCTGCCATCGTATCTCTCAGCTACTGTAAAGCCTGCTGACCTGGCTCCAGGAAAGAGTGGTACCATTACCATTACGCTCAATTCTGACATAATCCGTGATTACGGACTGACTCAGACCTCTGTCTATCTGGCTCAGCAACTTGGAGAGAAAGTTAGTCAGGATAATGAGATACCAATATCTGCTATCCTCTTGCCTCACCTGCAGGACTACGACCAATTGAGTAAGCAGATAGCACCAGTACTTCAGATGTCATCAACTGAAGTCGACTTCACCAATTTCGAGGGTAAGAAGAAAAAGACCTCTGAGCTGATTCTTCAAAACATAGGTAAGACCACTCTGAAGATCACCTCTTTGCAACTTTTTACCACCGGACTTAAGGTAACCCTCTCACGACAGACTCTCGAACCTAATGAGATTGCCTCTCTGAAGATTACAGGTATTGCTGCAGATCTGGCAAAGCTTCGCAGAAGTCCACGTATCCTTATGATTACTAACGACCCCGACCATCCAAAAGTTGTGATTGTCATAAAAAAATAATATTATATGGAGCATCCGGAGAATAGTTCTGAATATGCAGGTCTGCAGGTTAACAGCGGTGTGAAACAGCCACCGATAGTAAATCCGTATCTTAGACGTAATCGCCGTAGGGATCTCTCTGCGGCTGAAATGGTAGAGGGAATAGTCAAAGGAGATGTTACCATTCTCTCACAGGCTGTGACACTCATCGAGAGTGTTAATCCTGACCATCAGGCGAAGGCTCAGGAGGTGATAAACAAATGTCTGCCCTATAGCGGCAACTCTGTGCGTATAGGCATCAGCGGTGTTCCGGGGGCAGGAAAATCCACAAGTATCGATGAGTTCGGAATACATGTACTGAAGGAGAAAGGCGGTAAACTGGCTGTCCTTGCCATCGACCCATCTTCGGAACGCACTAAAGGCAGTATCCTTGGTGACAAGACCCGCATGGAGAAACTTGCACTCCATCCAGACTCCTTTATCCGTCCTTCACCATCAGCTGGCTCTCTGGGTGGTGTGGCCCGTAAGACTCGTGAGACCATCATCCTATGTGAGGCTGCCGGTTTCGATAAGATATTCGTTGAGACGGTGGGAGTGGGACAGAGTGAGACGGCATGTCACTCTATGGTAGATTTCTTCCTCCTCATTCAGGTGGCTGGTACGGGTGATGAGCTGCAGGGAATAAAACGAGGCATCATGGAGATAAGTGATGGTATCGTGATAAACAAGTGCGACGGCGATAATGTTGACCGCTGTCATATGGCAGCCACCAACTTCCGCAATGCTCTTCATTTCTTCCCGATGCCTGATAGCGGGTGGGCACCAAAAGTGCTCTGCTATAGTGGTTTCTATGGCACAGGAGTGAAGGAGATCTGGGATATGATTTACGAGTATTTCGACTTTGTGAAGGCTAATGGCTATTTCGACTATCGTCGTAATGAACAGTCAAAATATTGGATGTATGAGAGCATCAACGAGCATCTGCGCCTGAACTTCTATAATAATCCACAGATAAAGGCCCAGCTGCAACCAGCAGAACAGACCGTACTCGCAGGACAGAAGACATCCTTCATTGCTGCCCAGGACCTGTTGGACTTGTATTTTGAAATGCTTAGGAAATGAAGATTGAGATAGATAACGGCAGTGGATTCTGTTCCGGAGTGACCACCGCAATTAAGAAAGCGGAGGAGGAACTTGCAAAGGGAGTGACCCTCTATTGCTTGGGAGATATTGTGCATAACGGCATGGAGTGCGAGCGCCTGCGAAAACTCGGGCTCATCACCATCAACCACGATGACATGCGAGAACTCCACGATGTGAAGGTGCTCCTTCGTGCCCACGGAGAACCTCCTGAAACCTATGAACTGGCACGAAAGAATAATATTGAGATTATCGATGCCACTTGTCCTGTGGTGCTGAAGCTGCAGCAACGTATTAAGACCCAGTATTCATCCCTCCCTTCTCCTCAGATCGTTATCTTCGGCAAGAAGGGACATGCGGAGGTGTTAGGACTTGTAGGTCAGACCCATTCTACTGCCATTGTTATCGAGAGTTTCGACGAAGTGGAGCGTCTTGACTTCTCACGTGATATCTATCTTTATTCTCAGACCACGAAGTCGCTCGATGAGTACCGTCGTATCATAGAGTATATCCTGGAGCATATATCTCCCGATGCTATATTCAAAAGCTTCGATACTATCTGTCGTTCGGTAGCCAATCGTATGCCCAGCATATCACAATTTGCTGCACATCACGACTTGATCCTCTTCGTGTGTGGACGAAAGAGCAGTAATGGAAAGGTGCTTTTCAATGAGTGTAAGCGCATCAATCCAAACAGTCATCTTATCGAGGACCCTGATGAGATACAGCCTGAGTGGCTTGATGGTAAAAAGTCGGTGGGTATTTGTGGTGCTACATCAACTCCCAAATGGCTCATGGAACAGTGCCGTGATGCCATTCAGGAGATGTTGAAGTCCTAAGCCGTGCGCTCGCGGAAACGCTCCAGAAGCCATTGCTTCTGTTCAGGAATAGTCATATCTGAATTGTCGAGCAGCAGTGCATCCTCTGCCTGGCGCAGGGGCGACTCTTCGCGGTGTGAGTCGATATAGTCGCGCTCCTCCACATTCTTCAGAATATCGTCGAAGTCGGCAGGCATGCCTTTGGCCTGCAGCTCGTCAAAGCGGCGCTGGGCTCTTACCTTCGCAGAGGCAGTAACAAACACCTTAAGCTCTGCATCGGGGAACACCACCGTTCCGATGTCTCTTCCGTCCATCACCACTCCTTTGCCCTTTCCCATCTGTTGCTGTTGGGCAACAAGAGCCTTACGGACGAATCCTATGGTTGCGATAGGGCTGACATGACTGCTCACCTCCAGACTCCTTATCTCTTTTTCTACACACTCGCCATTGAGATATGTGTCAGGGCGCCCTGTCTCCTTATTCAGTTCAAAGGAGATATGGATATTTGGCATCTCTGCCTCCAGTTCGCTGGTTTTGACAGCTCCGTCCTCTTCGAAGAGTCCTTTGCGGAGGGCATAAAGAGTAACACTGCGATACATTGCTCCTGTGTCTACATAGATGTAACCCACCTCACGGGCAAGGTCCTTGGCCATAGTACTCTTACCGCAAGAAGAGTGGCCGTCGATAGCTATAGTAATCTTTTTCATAATGAATATGATACGTTAAATATTAAACTCGATGCTGATACGTGGTATTTGGCGTAAGCCACGTGTAGTTTGAACCGTTGCAGCGATATTCCTGCTCCTAATGATAATCCTGCTCCGTGTCTGCTGCTTCCTTCATTGTCGGATATCTTCATCTCGTGGGCCCTGCGGAAGTTATATCCTGCTGCGATATAGATATTGTCTGACAGCATTATGTCGGCTCCTACTGCGATATGGCGTAAAAGCGCCTGATCCCAGTCGTGTAGTCTCGACATGGTGAGTGAGAATCTCAATGGAGAGTTGGCGAAACGTTTCGTGATACCCGCCTGAAGGTCGAAGGGTATCTTCTCAAACTCATTATCGTAGGCTTTTACCTGTCCTCCGAGGTTCTTTGCTGCAAGTGATATGCTCAGGTCGCCTATATCGTCAGTATAGTTCAGTCCCAAGTCTACTCCTACTGCCAAAGAGTGATAGTCGGCAATATTCGATGATATCACCTTTGCCGTAATACCTCCGGATATGAATTCTGTGAGCGCATAGGCGAATGATGCTCCGATGCAGATGTCCTTTGCCCCGAACTCTCCTATCTGGATGTTCTCGCTGGTTGTCTGACGCATCTTGCCGTAGTCCATATATTGTGCCATCACTCCCCATGAGGCACGTTCGCCTGCCGCCTTTACAAAAGCGGCGCTGGCTGTCTTGGCCCCTTCCATATAGGTCATATAGTTGAGGTTGATGGTCTTGTCGCTTACGAAGTTTATCAGTGAAGGGTTGTGGAATATCAGTGTGGCATCGTCATCGGGTAGTGTTATGTTCTCTCCTCCAAGGGCTGACACGTGAGCACTAACGGGAAGTCGGAGGAAATTATAGGTGGTCTGACTCTCCTGGGCGGAAACAGTGAATAGTGAACAGTGAATAGTGAATAGTGAGAACAGTAGAAACTGCCACCATCTTGTGCTCGTAATATGTCTTTTGCCTTTCTGCCTCACTTCTTTATTAAAATTTGCTGCAAAGTTACTAATAATTCTCAATTCTCCAAAATAATTTGGTATTTCGCTCAAATTACACTACCTTTGCACCCTGGTTAGATATATAACGCAGAAAAATCTGTTTTAGTATGAATCCTACAACAAGATATCTCTTAGGACTGATTCTTGTGCTCTCTCTTTGTCTGGTGGCACTCGAATGGAATACCGACTCCTCGGGGTGGGCATTCTTCGATACTGCCAATGATGACATTGAGGCAGAGATGGAACTCTCGCCTCTGCATCGCGATGAAGATGAGGTGCCGATGATGATTCCTAAGGAGCCACAGGAGAAGATGCCTCCTTCGCAGGAACTGAATCTTGTTGAGGAGGATGTGGAGATAGCTCCCGAGGTGTTGGAGCCCGTTGCCTCTAAGGAGGAAGCGAAGGAAGATGTGAAGGAGGATCTGCCTGAGGCGGTGGATATGTACGACGCCCCTGTGGATTTCCGTGTGGTAGAAGATCTGCCTCAGTTCCCTGGCGGAGCTGTGGAGTTTATGAAGTGGCTCACAAAGAATCTTAAATATCCGCCATCGGCACAGCAACGAAAGGTTCAGGGGCGCGTTGTGGCCCAGTTTATTGTGAATAAGGATGGCTCTATCTCCGACCTCGTGCTTGTTGAGAAGGTGTCTCCTGAACTCGACCGTGAGGCTCTGCGTGTACTCCGAATGATGCCTAAATGGACTCCCGGGGTGATGGATGCCAAACCCTGCCGCACAAAGGTATGCATCCCTGTAGTGTTTAAGTTATGATAAGTTTCATCGATACCCATTGTCATCTGGATGGTGAGGAGTTTGCCGAAGACCGCCAGCAGGTAATACAGCGAGCCCGCGAGGCTGGTGCTGAGGCCATCTTCATCCCAGCCATCGACCTCAAGTCATGTCACTCCGTCCTCGATACCTGTGCCCAATACCCTTCCTTCTGCTATCCCATGCTTGGCCTGCATCCCGAAGAGGTCCGCTCCGATTGGCGACAGCAGTTAGAAAATATTAGGGATTGTATAGACAAGTCTCTCGCCTCTAATCTCCATGCCATCGGCGAAGTAGGCCTCGACTTCTACTGGAGCCGTGAGTTCGAACAGGAGCAACTTCTCGCCTTTGAGGAACAGGTACGTTGGAGCATCGAAACCCGTCTGCCGCTGATGATTCATTGCCGAAAGGCACAGAATGAGCTCATTAATATATTAAAGAGGTATAAGGAAGATCTCCCAGGAGGAGTGTTCCATTGTTTTACTGGTAATGAGATTGAGGCTCGCGAACTCCTGCAGTTCGAAAACTTTGTGCTCGGTATCGGTGGGGTGTTGACGTTCAAGAAGAGTCATCTGCCTGAAGTGCTGCCCTCTGTGGTGCCTATCGACAGGGTTGTCCTCGAGACCGATGCTCCATATATGGCTCCTGTTCCCCATCGTGGTAAACGCAACGAGCCAGCTTTCGTAAAACAGGTGCTGCAGAAACTCGCTGAGGCATATAATCTGCCTGAGGAAGAGGTGGCACGCACCACTACAGATACCACAAAGAGAGTATTCTTTTGTTAAATATACGTAAACTACTTACATTTATCATTTGTCATTTATCCATTTTCCATTAATAATTACTACCTTTGCATCCGCAATCGCTAAGGAAAGGTGCTCGAGTGGTTGAAGAGGCACGCCTGGAAAGCGTGTAACCGTCAAAAGCGGTTCGCAGGTTCGAATCCTGTTCTTTCCGCATATTTTATTTACAGACTGCGATGAGCAGTCTTTTTTATTTGGAGAAAGTATGAAGAATCGATTGATAGTTCTACTGACGATAGGCATCCTCTTCTTAGGACAGCCTCTCATGGCGCAGACTCCCAAGGCTCCCGAGGCTGTAACCGACTCAGTGACTCTTGTCATTAACGACTCTACAGCTCAGGACAGCACCCTCACTACTTCCGTTGATGATGAGGCTCTCCTCACTACAGCCGATGAGACAGAAACCGGGGGGGGATTTCACAAACAGCTGAAGACGAAGTTTATCGATGGTAACGTGGGCTTTATGTCGCTCGTGGCTTTGGCTCTCGTCTTGGGCCTTGCCTTCTGTATCGAGCGCATCCTCTATCTTATGATGTCAGAGATCAAGGCAAAGCGTCTCACCGATGATATCCGTAAGTGTCTTGAGGCCGATGATGTGGAGGGCGCTAAGAATATCTGCCGAGCCACCCGTGGTCCTGTGGCCAGTGTGTGCTATCATGGTCTGTTGCATATCAAGCAGCCCATGGATGCAATAGAACGCAGCATTACTAACTTCGGTGGTCTGCAGGCTGCCAACCTCGAGAAAGGCTGCTCGTGGATAAAGCTCTTCATAGCTATGGCTCCTTCGTTGGGATTCCTCGGCACGGTGATTGGTATGGTGATGGCTTTCGACCAGATTCAGATTGCCGGTGATATCGGTCCTACCATCGTAGCTCAGGGTATGAAGGTGGCTCTTATCACTACCATATTCGGTATCGTAGTGGCTCTGATACTGCAGCTCTTCTACAGCTATATCCTCTCAAAGATCGAGAAACTTACTGGCGATATGGAGGAGGCTGCCATAGATCTGCTTGACATCATTGAGACTTACAAAAACCGCAAGTAATATATGTCGTTCGTATCTCCCTTCTTTGTCGAGCTGATGCTCTGGCTGATGTATATCGCGATATCTGTTGCGATAGCGGTGACAGGTGTCTCTGTGGTTAAGACCCTGCGCATGCGAACGAAGGAAGATGAAGTGGTCAATGGTGTGCCTCAGACGCGTATCGCCTGGACCACAGCTGGCTGTTTCCTGCTCTGCCTGGCCGTAACCTGGCTTCTTGGTTCTTCCCAACCTCTGATTACCAACGGACAGCTCTTCACCAGCACTTTCTGGCTGAAGACTACCGATATGTTTATCTACACCTCAGTAATTCTTATCATAGGATGTTTCGTAGGCGTCATAGTGAACCGGTTCAGGAACTGAACACATCATCAACGGCTGATATCTCGTTCATGCTGCTGATCTTCTTTCTCGTGACATCGTCGATGGACACGGACAAGGGAATCATGCGCCAGCTCCCTCCTTTGCCCGACGATAAGCAGCAGCCTATGGATGTCAAGCAGGATCATGTAATGATCATCCGCCTTGATGCCAAGGATAACCTCTCGCTCGACGGTACGTTGCTCTCTGACATACAGCTTACAGAGGAGCTCAAACGTCGTATCGAGGCAGACCGCTTGGAGCATGTCATAAGCATCGAAACATGTCGTGAGACCAGCTACGAGGCATATTTCCATGTTCAGAACGCTGTGGTGAGGGCTTATGGTTCTCTGCGTGATGCCCGTGCCCGTCAGCTCTGTGGAAAACCTTATTCACGCTGCTCTGCCGATGAGCGCGAGGATGTCGACCATTACTATCCACAGCGCATTAGCGAGGCTCCGCCAAAACAGGAGGAAGGAGGTGGGCAATGAGGAAGATGGAAGCCAAGTTCCGCAGGAACTCACACTCTATTCCCGGACTGAATCTCGCATCTATGCCTGATCTTATCTTCACAGTGCTCTTCTTCTTTATGATCGTCACCCATATGCGAGATGATGAACTGAAGATCCGTTATCAGGTGCCGGCAGGTACTGAGGTGCAGAAAATGCAGCAGAAGAGTTCGGTGATAAACCTGTATATCTCTGCCGACGGACAGATACAGATTGACAATCAGCTTACTACCCTCGAAGGTATCACTCCATATATCAATAATCTTCGCTCCGGACTCTCTGAGGAGAATCAGGACCGTCTGACAGTCAGTATGAAGGCCGATAAGCGCACTCCTATGGGAACTATCGCCGATGTGAAGCATGAGCTGCAGAAATCCTTTGCACTGAAGATAAACTACTCGGGCACAGAACAATAGAAATATTCAGAATCATTATGATAGACTTAGAGCAACTAACGAAAGAGGTGTGCCGTGTGGCCCGTGTGGCTGGCGCTTATATAAGAAAGGAGCGCATGGGATTTAGTACTGAGCGGGTAGAACGCAAGCATGCCCACGACTATGTCTCTTATGTCGACAAGGGGTCGGAGCGGATGATTGTTGAGGCTCTGAAGGCTCTCTTGCCCGAGGCTGGATTCATCACCGAGGAAGGGCTTGCCTCACATAGCGACGAACAGATGCTCTGGGTGGTTGATCCCCTCGACGGCACCACTAACTTCATTCACGGCTTTCCACCCTATGCCGTATCGATAGCGCTCACTCGGGGACGTGAGATACTTATAGGAGTGGTCTATGAAGTGTGTGCCGATGAGTGTTTCTATGCCTGGCAGGGTGGGGGGGCATATCTCGATGGCAAGGCCTTGCATGTAGGCAACAGCGCTATCGGCGATGCCTTGCTTTGTCTGCAACTGCCATACAACAGCGATGCCTATAAGCCCGTGATAAAACAGCTGATAGACCGTTTCTACGGCAATGTCGGTAGCATCCGGATGATTGGCTCTGCTGCGATGGCCTTATGTTATGTTGCTGCTGGCAGGCTCGATGCCTATGCCGAACGATATATCGGTCAGTGGGACTATATGGCTGGAACCCTGATTGTTATGGAGGCTGGTGGAAAGGTTACCAATTATGGAGGCGACGAATACTTCATGGAGGGCGACAGCGTCATCGCCACCAATGGCATCATCCACGATGACATCCTCGATGCCATAGCACAGTGGGGTCAGGATACTTTGTGACATCTTTATTTCACAAAACCTTTTGTGCGCCATTTGCCCGACCGCCAGCGGCGTAGGAGAATCACACCACGGATATTCTCGTCAAGTGCGAAGCCTACCCACATTCCGACAAGACCAAAACCGAGGGGAATGCCGATGACATAGCTTACACCGACGGCAACACTCCATTGGAAAATTACGCCTACAACGAAGGGATATACAGTGTCGCCTGTCGCCCGTAGCGTGCTGCCTGCAAAGATGTTGGACGTACGACCTACTTCAAGGAAGATATCAACGAAAAATACCCAAACGCCCATTCTGATGATGTCCTGATTGTCGGTGAAGGCGCTAAGTATGCCTTCCCCTGCCAGTGCGAGTAGTATGGAGCCTGTGAGCGTGATAATCATCGACCAGCGGAAGAAGTAGTTACCTAGGATATAAGCCGCCTGATGACGTTGCTGCCCCACAAGGTGTCCCACGAGTATGTCACCGCCCTGGGTGATACTCAGACAGAACAGATAGACGAACATGATGATGTTGTGGCAGTAGGTGCGTGCAGCCAAGGCTTCGTTGCTTATCTGATTGATGAAGTATGTGATGACCACCTGCGAGAGACTGTAGGAGATGTTCTCGCTCATGGATGGAATGCCGATATACAGCAGGTTCTTCAATTCCTGCCACGGCATCGGCCGGAAGTAGCGCAGAGGGAACCTGGGGATGTGAATGCGGAAGTGGATGATGGCGAGTAGCACCATGGCAACGGCCCTGCATATTGCGGTGGAGATGGCAGCACCCTCTACACCCAGCTGCGGAAAACCCCAATGTCCGAAGATGAGTGCATAGTTTCCAAGGATGTTAACCACGTTGACAATGCCTGTCACCACCATCGGATAGATCACCTTATCGGCACTACGAAGCGAGGCCGAGAAAGTCAGCGATAGCGCCTGGAAGAACGACAGCGCGCCTGTCAGCCGCAGATACACTAATCCGTCGCCCATCAGCTCCGGGCGCAGTCCCATCAATTGAAGCAACTCCTCAGCATAGAAGAAAAGTATGGCACTTACCGTCAGGCCAAGTGCAAGGTTCACCGTCAGCGCCATGCCCACCACCTGCACCAACTGCTTCCTCATTCCGGCACCGATGTACTGAGCACAGAGGATGGCGGCTCCCATCGAGAAGAACTGATAGACGAGGAATACGAGTGAGATGAGCTGGTTGTCGAGTCCCACCGCTGCCACACTGTTGTCGCTATAGCGGCTCAGCATCACGGTATCGATAGCCCCCAGCATCATGACTAGGGCCATCTCTATGAACACCGGGATGGTGAGCACTTTCAGTTGGTGTTTCAGCGACGTGTCCGACATTATCGAGCCGCAAAGGTATAAATTATTTTCGATTACTGCAAGCTTTTGCTGATATTTTTACAAATGAAATTGTATAGGTGTATATCCACATGTCTTAAGCATTCTATAACGAAAAAGATGGCAGCCAAGTGATTGAAATGGCTGCCTTCTTTGCTTAGATGCCCATGCAGGATGTTGCTCCGAGGGCTGTGAGGATTGCTGATGCAATCGATGCGATGATCTGTACGATCCACTTCAGGGTTTCCTTCTTAGTCATAGCTTACCTCCTTCCTTA
>JAEEGL015274286.1_pt1 | contig 20738 bp, 11 predicted proteins | sample 9134231 | NCBI WGS metagenome assembly JAEEGL01 (sample SAMN16246548, study PRJNA631951) | gut metagenome | biome: gut microbiome; feature: rumen; material: fiber-attached | host: Bos | place: Iran: Karaj | collected 2018-10
AGCGTTGAGCACCGTGATGGTCGTGCCGTGCACGATACCCTGCGGACCGATGTACATATAAGAACCCGCGGTCATTTGGCCATACTGGCTAACGCCAAGGGCGTTGTCACGCTCCCAGTCGTCGGGCTTGCTGTAGTTGGGGATTACCATACCGTTGGTCACCACCACGCGGGGCGCGTTCTTGTGCGAGGGGAACAGGCCCAGGGGGTGTCCCGAGTACATGACGAGCGTCTGCTCGTCGGTCATCTCGCTCAAGTATTTCATCACCAGGCGGTACTGTGCCCAGTTCTGGAAGATGGCACCATTGCCACCGTAGATGATGAGCTCATGGGGATGCTGTGCCACGCGGGGATCCAGGTTGTTCTGGATCATCAGCATGATGGCTGCAGCCTGACGTGAGCGTGCGGGATACTCGTCGATGGGACGGGCATACATCTCATATTTGGGACGGTAGCGGTACATATAGATGCGGCCATACTTCTTCAATTCCTCGGCAAACTCAGGTGCCAGGGCGGCATGAAGTTTCTTGGGGAAGTAACGCAGGGCATTTCTCAAGGCGAGCTTCTTCTGCTCGGGGGTGAGGATGTCCTTGCGCTTGGGCGCATGATTGATCTCGGTGTCGTAGGCCTGCATTTCGGGCAATTCCTCGGGAATACCACCGCGAATGTCGGCAATGAATTCTTCTTTGGTCATAATATGATTGTTTTTAGTTGTTCTCTAAATCTCTAATCACTAATCTCTAATCCCTAATCAAAGCCGAAGGCTTTTACTTGATCTTCTCTTCAACCATGGCGGTGATTTCGGCCTCCTCAGCATTAGCCTTGGCAACCAACTCGTTGGCCTCGGCAATGAGTTCTTCGGCAACAGTGCGGTCGGTGAGGCTCGATGCGTTGATCTTCACGTTCATGCCAGCACCAATAACGGCGGCACGTGCAGCGAGGGCACCCACGCCAGCGTCGGTCACGCTGTTGGGGTTGCCGGTCTCGACCATAGCGCGGCAGATTTCGAATGTCTTGAACGAGGCCTTCATCGTGCGCAAGGGCACCTGGGTGGCATACAGGGTAGCATCCTGAATGGCGGCAGTACGGGCAGCCTTGTCCTCCTCGGTTTTCTTGGGCATACCGAAGGCGGCCATAATGCGGTTGAACGCATCGGTGTCCTCGTCAACGAGGTGGAGCAGCTCGACCTTGAGGGCCTGACCCTTGTCGGCCCACACGCTGAACTCGTTCCAGCGGTCATCCCAGCCGGGCTTGTGGCTCGACAGGTTGGCCACCATCGTGCCCAGCGATGCGGCCAGGGCACCCATATAGGCGCTGATGGAGCCGCCGCCGGGAGCGGGCGATTCGCGTGAAGTCTCATCGGCAAATCCCGTTACAGTGAGATCTACCAGGCGGTTGCCGGTCTTATTGTCGGCTTCGAGCATGAACTCGATGACCTTCTCGTTGGGGTCGAAGGGCTTCAAGTCGTCCAGACCCATCGAGTGGATGGCTATATTGATGATGTCTTCCTCGGGGATACCCGTCGAACGCTGCTGCTTCTCCAAGAAGTACTTGCCAGCCTCAATCAGGCAACGCTTGGGCATCAGACCCACGATCTCGGTACCCGTCACACGGATGCCGCGGTTCTGTGCGCAACGACAAACCTCGTCGAAGGCGACGTGCAGCGGAGTCACGTTGATGTTGGTGATGTTCATCGACACCTGAGCAATCTTGTACTCGTCGATGTACCAGCCGATAGCCTTAGTGCCCTTGAGGGTACCGGGCTTCATCACGTTATTGCCATTCTCGTCCTTGACAATCTTGCCAGTGATGGGGTTACCCTCACGAACGGGGCGGCCCTTCTCGCGCACGTCAAAGGCGATGGCGTTGGCACGGCGGGTCGAGGTGGTGTTCAGGTTGTAGTTCACTGCGATAAGGAAGTCGCGGGCACCAACGGCGGTGCAACCCGTACGGGCTACGCCCTCGTCGAAGGGACGATTGCCAAAGTCGGGGCCTTTCTCTGTGTTCATCTTCTCGGGCAGTGCTTCATACTCACCAGCGCGGCACACGGCCAGGTTCTGGCGACCGGGCTTCATGGCTGCGGCCTCATAGCAGTAGCAAGGAATATTGTGTTCGCGGGCAATGCGCTCGGCCAGTTTGTGGGCCAGTTCGGCACACTCCTCCAGGGTGATGCCGGCCACGGGAATCAGCGGGCACACGTCGGTGGCACCCATACGCGGGTGGGCACCGTGGTGTCCTCGCATGTCGATGAGTTGTCCAGCCTTGCCAACGGCCTGGAAGGCAGCCTCAAGCACAGCGTCGGGTTCGCCCACGAAGGTCACCACCGTACGGTTGGTGGCTTCTCCCGGGTCCACGTCGAGCAGTTTCACGCCTTTTACTTTTTCAATCTCATCGGTAATTTGTTTGATAATGGCCATATTGCGTCCCTCACTGAAGTTAGGCACGCATTCCACGATTTTCTTCTCCATACTCATTTGATAATCAGTAGTTTAAGTTGTTATTTTAGGTTTAATGGTTAATTTTGCAACAAAAGTACTACATTATATAATATTGAACAAATTTTTCCCCCTCGAACTTATGCGTTTTAATGTTAATATAACATTAAAGTTGCTCACTTCCCAGCGAGTAATAACGCGGGTTTATTTCTCATGGAGCCAGAGGGAGTCGATTTTCTGGCGGATGGCGCGGATGTTGCCGGCTGTGATGGCGCCCATGATGATGATGCCGACGAGGATGGCGACCCAGATGCTGGATCCACCGACGCCAAAGGCTCGTATCATATCCATATAGGCCAAGCGGCCGAGGAGCATCAGCACGATGGCAAGGACGAGAACGGCGGCGTTAAGTACCACGACAAGCGTGATATAGTGCTTGGACACCTGTGCGGGCGAGTAGCCTAGCAGCAGGAGGTCTTGGATCTTTTGGGTGTTCTTTTGCAGCAGCAGGTAGATGCTCAGCATAAGCACAAAGAACGACAACAGGCTAATGATGATACCCACAGCGATGACGATGCCGCTGATGACGGTAAGGAAGTAGTTGGCCTTGCTCGTCGACATCTTGTCGCCCGCTACCTCGTAGTGGTGCTCGTCCATGTATTGCTCAATCTTCACGTCACCGGGGGTGCTCACCTCGACGATAAGGCGCTGGGGATGTTGCGGCACGCCCGTGCCGTAGCGCTCGTTGGCCCACTCCATAAATTCCTCAGGCACGATGACAGTGTTCAGACGGTTGGAGAACCCCACGATGCGTCCCGGCATATTCTCTCGCTTGCCGTTACCGCTCAAGGTGAACTCCAGTGGAATCATTCCGGCCTGGCTCTCACTGATGCGCGGCATCCCTTGAGTGGCGGCGAAGCCGAAGTTGTAGAGTGACAGATAGTCACGGGAAATGATGACGGGTACTTCGGGTTTGTTTGGCGAAAAGCCCCACTCGTCGGGGTCAATGTCGATAAACTCATCGGGAATCGCTTCAAAGAAGAACTGGCTGCGCATGGCGTGTCCACTGCCCACGCCCAGGCGGGCGTCGATGGCGAAGTCGCTATTGAGGAATTTCCCCACCTGGCGGCACCAGGGCTGACCCTCCAGGTCGCTGATGTCGGCATCGGTGAACTCGCCGTTGTTGCCCATCATGGCTCCGGCTCCTGTCACGGCACGGGTAACAATGAGGTAGTCCTTGCGGATAAAGCTCTCCTCATCGTTGAACACGGGCCTCACGTCGCGGTAGAACTGCACCGCCAGCAGGACAATCGTCAATCCGATGAGGTTGGCGATGGCAAAGCCGATGAGTTGTCCCTTGCTGATGTGCTGCCGCAGCAGTTTCCAGATGATATCGTTCATTTTAGTCCTTAGTTTTTAGTTTCTAGTTCCTAGTTCCTAGTTTCTAGTCCCTAGTTTCTAGTTTCTAGTGTTAAAGATTGATGATGGTTGCGCTGTCTATCTTCAGGTGGTTGCCTACCGAGGTTGCGATGACGCCGGCCCCCTGGCGGGTTGCTTCCTGAGTGATGAGATCGGCAACAATTCGGTTGTTCTCGTCGTCGAGGTGGCTCACGGGTTCATCAAGCAGGATAAAGTCGCATGGCTGGCACAGGGTGCGGATGATGGCGACACGCTGCTGCTGCCCGATGGAGAGTTTGCTGGCCAGACTATCCTCCTTGTCGGCGATGCCCATCGCCTCGAACAGATGGCGGATCTCCCCTTGGCTTTTGAAGCCCGTGAGGCGGTTCTTCAACTCCACGTTCTCCATTGCAGTGAGTTCGCCAAACAGGCGCATTTCTTGGGGCAGATAGGCAATGTGACGCTGGCGGATCTCACACCATTGGGCGACCGTCAGCGTGTGGATGTCGGTGCCGTCAAAGGTGATGACACCGCTATAGTCTTGACGATAACCGTAGATGTAGCTGCACATTGAAGACTTTCCCGTACCGCTCTCGGCGCTGATGAGGTAGCGCTTTCCGCGCTCCATTGTGACATGTTGCTGCCACACGTCGCTGTGGATGCCTTCTTGGCCGGCAAACACGCGGGGCAGGGTGTTATTTAGTGTGATAGTGTTCATTTTTCTCGCAGTTGTTGTGTCCGTGGTAAGGTTCGACATGGATGTTGGTCATGACTTCGCCCAGGGCTTCGGTGAGCTGCCGCTCGATGTTGCGGGTGATGTCGTGGGAACGGGCAACAGTGAGGTCACCGTCCACCTTGACGTGGATATCCACCACTCGCAGGTTGCCGTTGCGGCGCGTGCGCAAGTTGTGGAAGGCTTCCACCCCTGGGGTCGCGTTGACAATGTCGGTAATTTTCTCTTGTTCTTCCTTGGGAAGCGATACTTCAAGCAGTTCCTCGACGGCAGGCCGCCCCAAGCGGTAGGCCAGCACGAGGATGAGCACACTCACGGCCATGGCCGCGATCGGGTCAAGCACACGCCAGCGTTCACCCAGGAACATCGCGCCGGCCACGCCCAGCAGGGTCGCGGCGGTAGATAGGGCGTCGGCTCGGTGGTGCCAGGCATAGGCTTTCAAGGCGCTGCTGCCCGTCTTGCGGCCCTTGAGTCGGGTATAGTGGTATAGGCTCTCCTTGACGATGACGGCGATGATGCCCACAATGAGGGCGATATTGTGGGGGCGCTCCAGTGTTTCGCCCTGGAATGCAGCCCACACGTCCTTCACCCCTTCGGTCATCAATCCCAAGGCGACCACCACCAGGATGATGCTGATAAGGAAGGCGGCCAGGGTCTCAAATTTGCCTCTACCGTAGCGGTAACGCTCGTCAACGCCTTTCCCCGAGAGCCGCACCATCGCATAGACCAGACCGTCGGTCACCGTGTCGCTGATGCTGTGGATGCCGTCGGCCAGGATGGCGCTCGAATATCCGATAATGCCCGTGACTATCTTCAAGGCTGACAGGCACACGTCACTTGTCATGCCCACCAGCGTGCACCGTTTTTCCTCGCGGTTGCGGTGCTGGAGATCCTGATTGGTATGGAGTTGGTCGCTCATTTGTCGCTTCTTGCTGAATAGCGGCACAAAATTAGTGATTTTCTTCTGTACTGCTATATCTACTTCTTAACTAATTAAGACAGAAATCACAAATTTTGTAAAAATTTAGATTATTTCAAATCTATGTTGTAAATTTGTGGGCTATTAAAATAACGACTAATACATTTAGAGGGTTATTTAATCGCTTTAGTTTTTATATGGTGTTTTCTATACATGGGTTGTATAGAGGCACCTAATTAATTGACACTACTACATTAATATATATTATAATTAGCTTAACTTTTTATGAGAAAATTCTTGTTTACGCTGATTGCCGTTGTTGCGGCAATGCAGTTGTCTGCCGCCCCTGTTGACCAGGCCGTGGCATTTAAGAAGGCTCAAGCCTGCTTGAAGGGTGAGTCTGGTACATTGAGAGCCTCATCGGCTTCATCGCTTAAGTTGCACCGTGCTGTAATGGGTGACGCTAAGCTGAATCAGCCTGTGTTCTACGTTTTCAATAGCAGTAACAGTTTTGTAATTGTTTCAGGTGATGACCGCGCTGAGGAAATCCTGGCTGTGGGTGATGGTCCCATTGATCTCGACAATATACCTGACAACATGAGGGTTTGGCTCAACTCTTATAAGAAGCAGATTGAGTATCTGCAGGCTCATCCCGGACTCGTGGTAGAGGTGCCCTCCAAGATGATGGCTCCCAGGCGTGCCCAGAATGTATCGCCCTTGCTTACTGCCAAGTGGGATCAGCAAGCTCCCTTCTGGAACCAGTGTGTGATCAACGGTACACAATGCTTGACAGGATGTCCTGCCACCTCGCTGGCTCAGGTGTTCCATTACTGGAAATATCCCACTGGAGAGACTGGCCCGATACCCTCTTATCGTTTTAGGGAAAGCTATTGGTCTGCCTATACAACGGTGCCCGCTCTGCCCTCAACGACATTTGACTGGGCTAACATGAAGAATTCTTATCTCTTGAGCTCCACTTCTGCTCAAAAGGCTGCCGTTGCTACGCTCATGCGTTACCTTGGCCAGGCCGAGCACATGAATTATGGCGCTGATGGTAGTGGTATTAGTTCAGATAGTACCGTTCTGATTGCTAATGCCTGCAAGTTCTTTGGCTACGACAGCAACGTTCGTGCCGTCAAGAAGACAGGCTATTCTGGCTATCCCGTCTATTATAATGATTCTCAGTGGGCCACGATGATCCAGAACGAGCTGGCTGCAGGTCGTCCCATTGTTTATTGTGCAATCTCTGACGAGGGTTCAGGTGGTGGCCATGCCTTCAATATCGACGGTTATACCGTGTCGTCCAACAAATACCACATCAACTGGGGTTGGAGCGGTGCAGGTAATGGTGACTTTGCCCTCAACTCGTTCGTCGATTACGAGGGTTGGACTTTTGACCTGTATCAGCAGATGGTGATTGGCATCCAGCCTCCTGGTGGTGAGGTGACTTTCCCCGTTCTTGAGATTGATACCGAATCAATGGACTTTGGTACCATCGATTATGGCACATCAGCATCTCAGACCTTTACTGTATCGGCTCGCAATCTGCTGGGTGAAGTGACTTTCAAGAGCAGCAACAGCTCTTACACTTTCTCACCCGCTAGCCTCACTGCCGAAGAAGCAATGGCTGGCGCCACCGTCACTGTGACTTACACCCCAGTAGCAGCAGGAACCCATACGGGTACGCTCACTATCTCATCTGCCGGTGCCGAGAACCAGACCATCGCAGTTACCGGTACTGCTGTGAACAGGCCGATCATCACTTCTGATCAGTATGACATCAATATCAGCGCACCTGCTGGCGGAACTGCTACCACCACCTTTACGGTGACTGGAAAGAACTTGACCACCACCCTTTATTTGAGCGTAGTGCAAGGTAATGATGTATTCAGGATCAATAAGGCCAATGTAACCAAGACCGCTGCTGCCAAGGGCGTTGAGGTAACCTTGACTTACAGTCCGCAGACTCCTGGCATGACCGAAGGTACTGTCATGTTGCGCAGCGCTGGTGCCGACACCGTCTATGTGGCACTGCATGGTACTGCAACGTTTGAGACATCGGCTCCTGTCATGCAGGCCCCTGATGCACAGTATGTCACCCAGACGTCTTTCCGTGCCGACTGGACTGATGCTACTGTTGCCTCTGGCGTACTCAGCTACACCCTGGAGTATGCTACCGATGGCAATAGCCAGTCGGTTGCCGGCATCACTAACAAGTACTACACGCTTGAGAATCTTATTGCTGGAGCCACCTATAGTTATAAGGTGAAGGCCTTCTATGTGGATGGTACCGAGAGCGTTTGGAGTAACATCCAGCAAGTAACCTTGTTGGAGTCAGGTCCTACTTATGAATTGGGTGACGTCAATGGAGACGGCAGTGTTAGCATTGCCGACGTGACTGTGCTCATCGACTTCCTGCTGGGAGGTGGTAGCGGCATTAATGAACTGGCTGCCGATGTTGATCAAGACGGTAATGTTGGCATCGCTGACGTGACCTCTCTGATCGATCTCCTCCTGAAAGGAAACGTCTAATCGCTTATCCTGCCCTTTCGGGGTATTATTCTAACCACTTAAATCCCACCATTTGATCTTCGCATGATCAATGGTGGGATTTTTGCGTTTTTATGTATGGATTGGGAATAAAACGATAAAAACCAAGGCCGTTTTAAACTGCTCCGTCGGCGGGGCAGTGTCGTTTTGGCTTATTATTTCTTGTCATTCATATTTTTTTTATAATAAATCAAAAGAAATATTTGGTCGATTACAAGAGTTTTCAGTAACTTTGCGGGGTTGAATATTAATATCATTATTTATAAACCATTTTATTTAAACCATCAAAATTCATTAATTTTTTAGGCTTATGAAGAAATTTATATTTCTCTTAGCAGTCGTGTTTACGGCTCTACAGTTGTCGGCCGCCGATGTGTCTCCCAAACAGGCACAGGCCGCAGCCAAAGCTTTTATTACAAAAGAAGTAAGATCTGGTAGTCTTAATGCATCCGCCGTTACCAACCTCAAGCTCGTTAAGGCTGAAGCGTCGGTAGCCAAGCCCACAGCTGTGGACTACTACATCTTCAACACTGATCATTCCTATGTAGTGGTCGCTGGTGATGACCAAGCACCAGAAATTCTTATGTATGGTGTGGAGGGTAATATCGATTTGGATAACATTCCTCCCGGCATGCAGTGGTTGCTCAACAAGTACAAATATCAGATTGACGGAATCAAGGCTGGCACTTTAAAGCCGGTGAAGGCCCCGATGCTGAACGTCACTGCCGTTCCACCGCTGGTAACTGCCAACTGGGACCAGAGCGCTCCTTACAACAACCAGTGCCCTACCAGTGGTAGCCGCCGTGCTGTCACTGGTTGCCCTGCCACGTCGCTGGCTATGTGTTTCTACAAATGGAAATGGCCCACGACTTACCCTGCATGCGCTGCCATCAATGGTTCAAGTTCAGGTGGATACTCAGCAGCAGCACTGCCTGCACGTGAAGCCGACTGGGACAATATCATCGATGAATATACCGGTCCCACCAACTACACCTCTACAAGTGCTCAGAAAGAGGCTGTGGCATGGCTGATGCGCTATGTGGGTCAGTCTATTCCCGATTATATGTACGGCTACGATGCCAGCGGTGCTAACGACCCCGAAATCTTGGAAGGTTGCCACAATATGGGTTATACTGATGCTAGGTATCTCCTGCTCACAGAGCTACAGTCATCTGGTGGCTGGTGGGGTGGCTATACCAATGGCCCGCAGCAATATACTGATGCCCAGTGGACCCAATTTATGTTGGATGAGCTGTATAACGGACGTCCTATCGAATATTTGGCCTATGACTGCAGTAGCTATCAGCCCGCGGGTCATGCCTTCAATGTGTTTGGTGTCAACGGTAGTGGCCAGTTCTACGTGAACTGGGGATGGAGTGGCGACAGCAATGGCTATTGCACACTGCACAACTTTACTACTGCTACTGGTGCTACTGGCCAATCTGGCTCCTACGTCTTCAATTATGGCGAGGCCATGATTGTTGGTATCGAGCCTCCTGGTGGCGCAGCAAATACTCCTTCGCTGACCGTTGAGCCCACTTCGTTGAGCTTTACTGGTTGCACCACTGGTCAGACCTACACCAAGACCTTTACCGTGACGGGTGCCAATCTCACTGGCAATGTGACCCTCTCATCGAGCAATAACAAGTTCACCGTTTCGCCCTCGACCCTGACTGCTGCTCAGGCTCAGGCTGGTGCCACCGTTACTGTGACCTTCAGCCCGACAAGTGCAGGAACCGTGACGGGTAATATCACAGTAGCTTCCAGTGGCGCTTCAAGCAAGACCGTTACCCTTACTGGTACTGCAACAGCACCCACTCCAAAGTTGACCGTTAACCCCACATCGTTGAGCTTTACCGGTACCGTTGGCCAGACCTATACCCAGACCTTCACCGTGACGGGAACTGATCTGACGGGTAACGTAAACATCTCTTCGAGCATTAGCCGCTTTAGCGTTTCTCCTGCTACCCTCACAGCTGCTCAGGCAATGGCTGGTGCCACTGTCACTGTGACCTATAGTCCTACCACAGAGGGCACCCAAAATGGTCAGATCTCTGTGTCCAGCAGTGGTGCTACAAACAAGACCGTCAGCGTTACTGGTACGGCAACATCCATACCCACGATTACTGTCAATCCCACATCAGTGAACTTGACGACTGTCGTAGGTACTCCTGTGACCCAGAGAATTAACGTCATGTGCTATAACCTTACCGAAAGAGTTGATATCGCAGTGAACGGAACTGGCTTCACGGTTGACAAGAATAATATTACTAGAAGCTTTGCTATCAGTGGTAATGCTTATGTTGATGTGACTTATAGGCCCACTACGGTAGGTAACCACACGGGTACTGTAACCCTTACCAGCACTGGTGCCGAGACAGTCACCATTCCGCTGAATGGTACTGCTACCGAGCCGGTACGCACAATTACCGCTACGCCCAATACGCTGAACTTCACAGCTCTCGTTGGCGAGACCATTACCAATACCTTCACCGTTACTGGTGAGAACTTGACAGGTGACCTGTCGTTGGCAGTGGATAACGATGCTTACAGCATTGAGCCGACAACCATCAGCGTAGCCGAGGCTACCGCAGGCAAGACGGTTACTGTAACTTATGCTCCCACCACCTTCGGCGTTACCAGTGCCAATGTTACCATCAGTGGTGGCGGTGCTCCCTCGGCAACCGTGGCTCTCAATGGCCAGGCCGACCTTGTGAAGTATGCACCCGTCATGCTGCCCGCTGAGGAGAGTGGCATCAATCTGACGAAGTTCCGTGCTGACTGGACCGACCAGACGCCCGACAACAATGTGACAAGCTATACCCTTGAGGTATCTGCTAAGTCTGAACCTCTTCCTGAGCCCGAGCTCATCGCTACGCTGCTTGGTACAGATTACCAGGGTAGTGCAACAGGCTATTACGATATCACATTGTCTGCTCCTTGGGCTGGTACCGCAGTGCGTGGTGGTCTTAACTCCGTCATCTACTTCAGGAACAATTACAACAATAATGGTGTCTACGGTAACATCACCTATACCATTCCTGCAGGTTATGAGAATGCTGTCTTCACGATGAAGATTACCACTGGCTCTTCAAGCGATGGTGTAGGCAACTTGACGGTAGCAACTCCTCAGACATCTGCTTCAACTCATAGCTTCACCGCTGGTGAGACCTTTACTTGGGTAGTAACCGCAAGCTCTGGTGAGAAGATCACCATTACCTCGCCCGATGCCCAGTTCTCGCCCGATATCGTTACAATCGAGGTATGGTCTGGTAATGCTAGCGTAGCTAAGCTCTTGGCTAACGAGAGTGGCGATGCCACCTATCGCTTGATCACTGGTATCACCGACAAGTTCTACACCATTGAGAACCTCACTCCCGAGGGCACATTCCTCTACAAGGTGAAGGCTCTGTACGCTGATGGTACCGAGAGCGACTGGAGTAACATCGAGGAGGTTACCCTGTTCGAGAACAATATTGTTCTGCTGGGTGATGTCAATCGTGATGGTGTTGTAACTATCAAGGATGTTACCGATCTGATCGATTATCTGTTGGGTAACGACATCGATATTGATATGGTGAATTCCGATGTCAATGAAGATGGCGTTATAACGATTAAGGATGCTACTGATATCAGCGACATGTTGCTTGGTGGAGGATCCCAGGCAGCACTCAATATGGCAAGATTCAATAGCGGAAAATAAGCGAGTATCAAAGAATTGATTCGCTCTAAAAACATTGCGGGGTGCCATAATCGAATGGCGCCCCGCATTGTTTTTGCTCTCCTATTGTGACTATGTTTGTGGGTCGTTTAAAAATCATTGGTGTCCGGTAAAAAAAAACGCGCACGCTCCATCAAAGTATTGTAAATCAAGTTATTAGCTTCAGTCTTTCAAAATGGGGCTTGGTCGTGCCTCGAAGAGGCAGATCGGGCAGAATGCCCGATTTCAAATGGGAAACACCATGCGAGTGGGTCGAAGGCCCATGAAGCTTGGTGCACTGCTGATGACCGACAAGTGCGTCGAAGACGAACTTCTGTCATAGCAAAATGCCTGGGAATCATAAAGTTCCTCTTCGAGGCACGTCTTCAACTCGTTCAGGGACCAAACTGCGAACCTCTAAGAGGTTGTTGGTTTTACCTTCCTCTGTCGCGACTCGGCAAAGTTCGAACAAGTTCAACTTTGCGCTCGCTGCTCCATCGGTTGCATGGTCTTTCCCATTGAAATCGGTTCTACGAACCGCTAACAACTTCGATGTTTTTTACCGGACACTAGTGTTTAAAAGTGTAGGGTGGAGGTAATCGGGAAACCGCGCAGGAATGCGTCGGTGTCCATACGTTTCTTACCCGATTGTTGCAGCGTGAGAATCTGCAACCAACCGTCGGCGCAGGCGACACGCAGGGTCTTGCGGTCGGCGAGGATGGTGCCGGGAGCAGGCTGTTCCCCTTGGCCAAACGGCTCGGGTTCGCCTGTTTTATAGATCTTGAGTGTCGTCACCTCCTTGTCGGCATCGAGGAGCACGCTCCAGGCGGCAGGGTAGGGCGACAGGCCACGGATGTGGTTATACAGGTCCTCGGCAGGACGGCTCCAGTCAATGCGGCAGGTATCCTTGAAAATCTTAGGTGCAGGCGTGGCCTGCTGGCCCGCCGTGAGCATCTGGTCTTGCGGGATGGGCTTGACCGTGCCTGCAATGATGGCATCAACGGTCTCGATGACCATATCGGCTCCCATGACCATCAGGCGGTCGTGGATGTCCTCCACATTCTCGAGGCGACCGATGGGACAGGAGCGCTGCTGGATCACGTCGCCCGTGTCAATCTCATGCTTGAGGAAGAAAGTGGTCACACCGGTCTCGGTATCACCGTTCATTACGGCCCAGTTGATGGGCGCTGCGCCGCGGTAACGCGGCAGCAGCGAAGCATGAAGGTTGAAGGTTCCCAGCGGGGGCATTTGCCACACGGCTTCGGGCAGCATCCTGAAGGCGATAACGATGAACAGCTGAGCTCCAAACGAGCGCAGCTCCTCGATAAACGTCTCGTCCTTGAGACTCACGGGCTGCAGCACGGGCAGGTTGTGCTCCACGGCATAGCGCTTCACGTCACTCTCTTGCAGTTGGCGTCCACGTCCCGCGGGTTTGTCGGGCATGGTAACCACTGCGGCCACATTATAACCGCCATCCACCAGGCGACTCAGGCTCTCGACAGCAAAGTCAGGCGTCCCGAAAAAAACGATCTTCAAGTCCTCTTTAGTCATAATTTCAATCAATTAACTCCTCTCTCCTAACTCCTAACTAAAACGAGACGCACAACGCTCCGCCCAGTACCCATTGGTGCAGATGCTTGCTGGCACTGGAAGTAAAGGTTTTGGTCATATCCCAGTCATACATGAGTTCTATTAGTGTGCACATGTCGGGGGCAAGTTCTTTCATAAACCCCATAGGGCAGTAGCTAGCCGTGAAGGTCTTATGTGAATAGTCATAGTCGCAGAACAGTCGCCACGAGAAAGAATTCTTGTGGGCATAAGTAAGCGATATGCCTGTGCCAAATTTTATTGAGTTTGAAGCATGTACATCGATGTAATCCCATTCGTATTTCACTGGTTGTTCAGATGGAATGAACACGTCGCCATTATCATTAAAGACGTTAACCTGTAATTGATGACCCAGGAATGCTCCATTCACATCGATGTCGTCCATCACACTGCGTCCCACGAGCAGTTTAGTGCCCAACGCAAGACGCGACGTCAGTGGCAAGTTGAAATATACACCAGCATCGGCGGCAAATTCGGTGATGTGATCGCTCTCGATGTGTACGCCCAAGGAATCTATGGCTTCACCGAAGTCAGGGTCCTTAGAGAAATCCTGGAGTAACTCATTCTCTGAATCATTGAATCTACTCCAACCATTGATGGGTGAACTCTTGACTCGCAGGCGGCCGCCTATTCCTACGTAGGGACAGAAAAACCAAGCCCCCTCGACCCCTACTGCTGTTGCCGTGCGAAACTTCAGGTGTAAAGGCTCATCTTCTTCTGAGGATTCATCATCGTCCAACAGTTCCTCGGGAATATCAAAGTTAAAAGTAGGTAACCTCAAGTTTTTGTTGCCCAAGCCGACACCCATCGAAATGGAGAAGAATGACGGATTCTGGCTCAGGTTGGGATAGCTAGAGAGGTCATTCATCAGTAGGCCTTTCTCCTTGAACAGCAGGTCGCAGATGCCATAGGCCAACTCGGTGGAAAGGATACCGATGCCTGCGCCTGAAAGCACGTCTGAAACCCAGTGTCGGTTGTTCAACACGCGCATCACGCCAGTGGCTGTGGCTACAGTATATCCTGCGATTGAATACCAGGGGGAACGCGTCAGACCGTACTCCTTATGCAGGATCGTTGCACCGACAAAGGCCGTTGCTGTGTGCCCCGAGGGCCATGAATTGCGAGTCGAGCCATCGGGACGCATTTCGCTGGCCGTGTATTTGATGCCGTTGACAAAGGCCGCCATCACGGCATAGGATGCTAACGAAGAGGCTGCTAGACGGGGCCAACTGGAACGGCCCTCGATTCCTGCCAGTTTCAGGCCCACAGTCAGGCCAATGCCTGCAAATTGTGTGTAATTGTCAATCTCGGTATGAAAATTGTACTTGATAAGACGGATTCTGGTGTTTTCGTTTTTATAGTTTTGGCGGAAGGCCTCTTTCTCGCTTTTGGCAATCAAACCGGCAAAGAACACAGGGACGCCTCCCCACGTCTGGTCCTGCAAGAAGGTGTAGGGCTTGACGGCAGGGTTGGTGGTGTTTTTCAGGAAATGAAAGTCTGGCCCGTTGTATTTGCGGTACTTGTTGACTGCATTCAAGAGTTCCAACTCGCTAGCTGGATCGAATACCACTTGTTCTGAAATCGAGTCAATAGAATGAATGGGCACGGTATCGGTGACATTGATAGCAGGCCCTGTTTCATCAACGGAGCGCTCTAACGAGTCTCTTATTTCTGTCACTTCTGTTGCTAGAGCGGTAACTGACATCAGTGTTGCCACCATTAGGAAAAGTATGATGTAAAGCTTTCTCATAACTAAAGTATATTTAATCGTATGTGTAGTGTTTCAGCACCTGGCGGTAGCTGTTGAAAATCTTGCTCTTGGAGACGAAGCCCACGTAGTGGCCATCCTCGTCGATAACGGGCAGGTTCCATGCCCCCGTGTCGTCAAAGGTTTTCATCACCTTCTCCATTGGGGTGCCCACAATGACCTTGGCAGGTGGGACGGCCATGAAGCGGTTGACGGATATGCGACGGTATAAATCTGGGCGGAACATGATATTGCGGATGTCATCTAGCTGCACCACGCCCACAAGCAGACCGTTGTCATCGGTCACGGGGAAGAGATTGCGGTGGCTTTGGGCGATAACATCTACCATGTCCTTCAGGCTCATGTCAGGATGGATAATGGAGAAGTCTTTCTCGATGACACTGTCCATCTTCAACAGTGTGAGCACCGAGCGGTCCTTTTGATGGGTCAGCAACTCACCGCGTTTGGCCAGACGGCGTGAGTAAATGCCGTAAGGCGTAAAGATGCGGCAGATGCCGTAACTGCTGGCCGACACAATGAGCAGCGGCAGGAACAGCTCATATCCGCCAGTCATCTCGGCAGTGAGGAAGATACCCATCAGCGGGGCGTGCATCACGCCTGCCATCACGCCTGCCATGCCCATCAGGGCAAAGTTCTTGATGCTCAAGGGTGTCTCGGGGTCGATAAAGCCCAAGTGATTGAACAGGTAGGCGAAGAATACACCTGCCATGCAGCCCACAAACAGTGAGGGGGCAAAGGTACCACCGACGCCGCCTCCACCATTGGTGGCCGCTGTGGCAAACACCTTGAAAGCACCCAGTGCAAACAGGAAAAGCAGTACTGCCACGGTGTTCTCGCGGTATGCGTAGAAAAGGCTGTTGTTGAATATGCCCGTCACGTCGCCGTTGATGAGGCGCGTTACGCCTTCAAATCCTTCACCATAGAGCGGGGGCATCAGGAAGATGAGGATGCTCAGTGTGATGCCGCCAACGGCGAAGCGCACCCAGCGGTTTCTCAACTTCTTGAAGCGGGCCTCGATGCGGTCGATCAGAGTGATGAAGTATAGCGAGACAAAGCCGCAGAAGACGCCCAGCAGCACGACAAAGGGGATGCGCGAGGCATAGAACGGCTCGCTCTGCGAGAAGAAGAATTCTACGTTATAACCCGTAAACACATAGGATACCGTTGCTCCGGCCACCGATGCGATAATGAGCGGAATGGCAGCACCCGCTGTGAGGTCGAGCATGAGCACCTCAATGGTGAACAGCAGTCCCGCAATGGGCGCCTTGAAGATGCCGGCGATACCCGCCGCCGCTCCACAGGCCACCAGCATGGCCAACTTTTGCGGCGAAAGGCTGAAGGCCTGTCCCAAATTGCTGCCGATGGCGGCACCAGTGAACACGATTGGACCCTCGGCTCCGACCGATCCACCAAATCCGATGGTCACCGACGAGGCGATGAGCGACGAGTACATGTTGTGGATCTTGAGGCGGCTTTTCTTCAGCGCCAGGGCATATAGCACGCGCGTGACACCATGCGAGATGGGTTCGCGGGCGATATAATATACATAGAGGCTGGCCAGCAGAATACCGATAGCGGGAAACACCAGATAAAGGAAGTTTCCTTGCTCAATGATGAAGTGGCTGGTAAGGAAAGAGGCGATAAGCCCTATGAGCGTTTTGAGCAGCACGGCGGCAAGGCCTGACGCAATACCCACAATAAGGGCGAGCAGGGCGACGAAGGTCTTGTCGGGCAGATGCTTCTCTCGCCACATGAGCATGCGTATCCACCAGTTGGAACGGTCGTTAGGCGCTTCGCTGGAGGCCGTGCGGGAATGAGAGGTAGTGATTTCCTGTGCCATCACATTCCGCGTCCTGTAAAGACGATTTTAACAGTGTAGATGAGTATCTTCAAGTCGTTGATCAACGACATGTTGTCGAGATACATGAGGTCATACTTGACACGTTCCACCATCTCGTCAACGTTCTTGGCATAGCCAAATTTGACCATACCCATCGAGGTGATACCGGGACGCACCTGGTGCAACAAGGAATAGGCGGGAACGCGCTTGGTGATCAAGTCGATGTAGTATTTGCGCTCGGGGCGTGGCCCTACCATCGCCATCTCGCCCTTGAGAACATTCCAGAATTGCGGTAACTCATCGATGCGGTACTTGCGCATGAAACGACCAAACGGGGTGATGCGGGGATCGTCGTCGGACGAGAGCTGAGGCTTACCGCTGGCCTCGGCGTTATGTATCATCGAGCGGAACTTGATGATATTGAAGGGCTTGTTGTGCAAGCCGATGCGCTCTTGCAGGTAGAAGATGGGCCCTGGACTCGTCGCCTTGATAATGCAGGCTACCACGGCAAAGAGGGGCAGGAGGGCAACCAATGCGATGACCGAGACGATGATGTCGATGGCGCGCTTGATATTCTTGCCACTGTCGCTCATGCTACTGCGCGAAATGTTGACAAGCGGTTCGCCGTAGAAGTCCGAGATGCGCACTTGGGACTGTATCATGTTGAAACGCTCGGGCGAAATCATGATGGGCAATCCCAGGTTAAATAACTTGTTGATGGCATTCATCGTCTGGTGGGTGTCATCGCGCGTGGGCACAACAATCAGTTCCCAGATGCCTTCATTCTTGCACACCTCCCTGATTTCATCAAGGTCATAACACGGCAGCGGGTTACCCTTGACAGGATTTTCACCTGGTATGTTCACGTAGCCCTTGATGTCGTAGCCCGAGGAGTACCGCTTGGTATTGAGCTTGTTGACAAAGGCTACTGCTGCCGATCCGCTGCCGATAACCAGTGCGGGGAAGGTCCATTTGCGGGACTTGATCTTTTTGGAAGCGATATTGGTGATGATGGCACGCATGGTATAGACAAAGCCGAAGATCAGCCCGAACAGGATGAGAATCAGCTCGTAGTCCATACCGCGCACACCGCTCACGTCATTGATCAGCGCCACAAAGAAGATGATGAGCGTGTTGATCAGAGCGCTGGCTGCCGTTGTAAGTAACTCCTGGGTGCGGGACTTGCGGCACACATTATTATAATAGCCACTGAAGATGTAGGTCACCATCATAATCAGCGGGAACACAATCTGCCCCAGCACCACCATGTTGGTCTTGAGGTAGCTCTCAAGGTATTCGTGGCCGGTCACGGCGCCCATCTGCCAGCGGATGCAGTTGTAGCAGAACCACGCGAGGTTGGACATCACAAAGTCGCCCACCACATACTTGATGCGTTGGAGGTGTGCCTGATTGTTGATGTCAAACCTGATTTTCATGCCATGTATTTGATTTTATCGGATAATCTTAAACGTGCCGTCGCGGCTCAGCAGGATGATATTGGATGGCTGATGAGGCTTCTTGTCGTCACGGCGGTACTGCACGGCATAGTCCACACCCTGGACGATAACCGGGTTAATCTCGGCAAATGTCCCTGCAGTGGGTTGGCCGCTCACGTTGGCCGAAGTGGAAACAATGGGCTTGCCATAGCGCTCGCACAGGCGGTGGCAGAATTCATCGTTGGGGATGCGGATGCCCACGCTGTCCTCCTCGCCCAGCAGGTTGCCTGCGAGGTTATAGGCGCCCTCATAGATGATGGTCAGCGGCTTGACGGCCACGTCAATCAGTTCGCGTGCGATCATTGGTACATCCACCACATAGTGATCCAAGTGCTCAGCGCTGTCGATGAGCACAATCAGGGCCTTGCTGTCATCGCGTTGCTTGAGTTGATACACGCGCTTGACGGCCTCGGCATTGGTCGCGTCACAGCCGATGCCCCACACCGTATCGGTAGGGTAGAGGATAAGCCCTCCATTGCTCAACACCTTGAGGCACTGAACAATATCCGCATCCATCTGCGCTCTGACCTTTTCTATCTGTTCTTTCTTCATCAGCAGTCCATCATTATTAGGCCGATAAAGCTAATTGCTTATTTCCCTTGCTGCTTGGCCCAACTGTCTTTGAGGCCGATGGTGCGGTTGAAGACGAGGTGACCCTCGGTGCTATCCTGATCGACGCAGAAGTAGCCGATGCGCTGGAACTGGAAGGTGTCACCCACCTTAGCAGTCTCGGCAAGGAACGGCTCTATCTTAGCGTCGGTGATGACACGCAACGATTCGGGATTGAGCAACTCGCGGAAGTCGTGCTCGGTGTCGGCGCTGGGATTCTCAACGGCGAACAGGCGGTCATACAGCCTTACCTCGGCATCCACGCAATGGCGGGCGCTCACCCAGTGCAGGGTGCCCTTGACCTTGCGCTGACTGCCGGCGCTGCCGCTCAGCGTGTCGGGGTCGTAGGTACACTGGATTTCGGTCACGTTGCCGTCAGCATCCTTGGTGCAGCCGGTACACATGATGATGTAGGCTCCCTTGAGGCGCACTTCCTTGCCCGGCGTGAGGCGGAAGAATTTCTTGGGCGGCTCTTCCATGAAGTCGTCACGCTCGATATAGATTTCACGTGAGAAGGGCATCTGATGCTTGCCGGCATTTTCCTGCTCGGGGTTGTTGTCCATCTCCATCATTTCGACCTTGTCCTCGGGATAGTTGGTGATGACAACCTTAACAGGGTTCAAGACAGCGCTCACGCGGTTGGCGTGGTGGTTCAGTTCCTCGCGGATGTTGTGCTCCAGCAGGCCGATGTCGTTCAACGCCTCATACTTGGTGTAGCCGATGTCCTCGATGAAGTTCCTGATGCTCTGGGGCGTGTAGCCGCGGCGGCGCAAGCCGCACAGCGTCGGCATGCGGGGGTCGTCCCAACCTGCCACGAGACCCTCCTTGACGAGTTGCAGCAGTTTGCGCTTGCTCATCACGGTGTAGGTGAGGTTCAGGCGGTTGAACTCAATCTGGCGCGGGCAGTACTCGCTGGCACTCTCGCCTGCCAACTCGTGAACGAAGTAGTCGTACAGGTCGCGGTGGGGAACAAACTCCAGGGTGCAAATCGAGTGGGTAACACCCTCGAAGTAGTCACTCTGGCCGTGGGCGAAGTCATACATGGGATACACGTTCCACTTGTTGCCCGTGCGCCAATGCGGCGTCTTGATGATGCGGTAGATGATCGGGTCGCGGAAGTGCATGTTGCTCGACGCCATGTCAATCTTGGCGCGCAACACGTGGCTGCCCTCCTCAAACTCGCCAGCGTTCATCCGCTGGAACAGGTCCAGGTTCTCCTCGACCGTGCGGTCGCGGTAGGGGCTGTTGGTACCAGGCGTGGTGGGCGTGCCCTTTTGCTGGGCAATCTGTTCGCTCGTCTGGTCGTCAACGTATGCTTTGCCTTCCTTGATCAGGCGAATGGCGAAGTCGTACAGTTTGGGGAAGTAGTCGCTGGCATAGTACAGACGGTTGCCCCAGTCGTAGCCCAGCCAATGGATGTCGCGCATGATGGCCTCGACATACTCGGTGTCCTCCTTCTGCGGGTTGGTGTCGTCGAAGCGCAGGTTACACGTGCCGCCAAACTTCTCAGCTACACCAAAGTCCATGCAGATGGCCTTGGCGTGGCCGATGTGCAGGTAACCGTTAGGCTCCGGCGGGAAACGCGTGTTCAAGCGTCCTCCGTTCTTACCAGCCGCCAAGTCTTCGGCGACAAACTGCTGTACAAAATTCAAGGGCTTCTTCTCCTCACCCGATGCGTTGATA
>JAEEGL015359795.1_pt1 | contig 20738 bp, 9 predicted proteins | sample 9134231 | NCBI WGS metagenome assembly JAEEGL01 (sample SAMN16246548, study PRJNA631951) | gut metagenome | biome: gut microbiome; feature: rumen; material: fiber-attached | host: Bos | place: Iran: Karaj | collected 2018-10
ATTGACCTCAGCGCTAAGGAGGAGGAATTCCTGGATGAGGTAGTGGCATACCAGCCATTGATTGATGAGTACGAAGAAGTAATTGAATCTTGGCAAAGCATCGAAACCCTTGACAAGTTATTTGAAGCCTATAAGGCTGCATGCGAATTGAAGAAAAGCATCAAGACATCTGCCGACAACTATGCAGCATATACAAAGGCTTGCGAAGATGCTGGCAAATATATAGAGGACTACGGGCTGGAAGGCGAATATACCGACTTCTTAAGGACATATCTTGAGGATAGCCTGGAGCCGGATGCAAACTATCCTAACGGTACTCATGACTACATTATAGAGAACCGCACATTGGACAACAATGCTCTTGCTGCAGAAATAATCTTCGTTAACAAGATGTTGGAGAATGCCATTGCAGGTGGAAGCACCTCTGGAACAGAGATAACCCGTCTGCTGAAGAATTCCAACTTTACCGAGGGTTACGAGGGATGGACAACAGAATTTGACGGTGGAACAGCTACGGTTGGCGGAACACCGGAGATAATGCCTATCCCAGAAGGCTTTAACAACCGTAGCTTCAACGCTTATCAGACGATAACCGAACTGCCTAACGGTATCTATATGTTGACAGCTAACAGTTTATTCCGCACAGGTGGTGATATTTACAGTACATTCTATGCCGGTCAGCTCTACCTGAATAATACATGTAACTACGTCATGTCACCGGGTGAGGATGTTATCAGCGAATATAATGCCGAAGTAGGTGTGAACTGTTTGGGTGAAGGCAGTGACAGTAAGTATGAAAGTGAAGACATAGTAGGTTGGGTTCCCAATGTAAGAGAAGGCTGTTCTGTTGCTTTCAACGCAGGTCGTTACCTAAATTTATGTGCTACCGAGGTGACCGATGGTAAACTGACAATAGGTGCACGCAACCTGGGAACTGGCTTGGGAAGCGACTGGCTGCCCTTCGGCAATCTGCATATCTATTATCTGGGTACTGCCGATGAAGCTGACGAGAAACTCACAGAAGTACTTCAGGGTTATGTGGCTCGCGCACAGGTAATTTTGGATTTCGAGTCAAGTAGTTACACAGATGAGTTTAACAAGCATCCTAACATGTCGGAAGATTTAAAAGGTAAAATCGCAGAAGCAATAGGTGATGTTGAGAATGCTAAAACAGGTTCAGATAAGATGAAACTCATAGAAACCTTCTCAGACCTTTTCAACCAGACACATGCATGCCGTATGGCTTACATCGAGATGCTTAAAGCTGTCATTAAATTGCAAGACAATCTTTATGCACTTATTAGTAAAGGACTTATTTCTGACGATGTATATGAAGAATGGTCAATGAAAGTAAGTGAAGCTTTGGACCACTATACGCTGGGAGATATCTCGGCAGAAGAGGCACTTGCCATTACCGAGGAACTGAATAACAACGATATCATGCTGAAGTCTGTGGACGGTGTTTATCAGTTGGAGACAGCAGCGGATTTAGCCATCTTCGCTATGATTGTGAACAGCGGTAGTCTTGATGCCAATGCTGTCCTTATTAAAGATATTGACCTTTCTGAACTTGGTGAGGAATATACCTGGACACCTATCGGAAACTGGTCGAGCAACGGTATTGCATACAAGGGACACTTCGACGGACAAGGATACACCATATCGAACTTTACATCTACTGCCGACCAGAACTTCTTCGGTCTCTTCGGTGTTATCTCGGACAATGTTGTTATCGAAAACTTCAGCATTTACGGTGATATAACCTCAGCCTACCAATATCAAGGAAGTGTGGCCGGATATGCTCGTGACAAAAATCTGACCGTTCGTAATATACACAGCTATGTGAACGTTACTAACACTTCCGTTGGCGGCAGAGCAGGTGGTATTCTGGGTTGTGCTATGGACGGATCAACACGTGTCGAGAGATGTACTTACTCTGGTACGCTGGACGGCTACGATGATGGCAATGGAGGAAACTATGGCGGTATCGTAGGTTATACCAACAACAGCACAAATGCTGTCTGTGATATCACAGACTGTCTGTTCGATGGTAAGCTAATCAATACTGTAGCAGTTCCCGGCAACTGTACCTTCGGCGGTATGGTGGGTTACACCAATTCGTCTCTCGTAACCATTAAGAACTGTCTGTCAATCGGAACAGTTGAATCTGCAAGGTATGCTCAGTTCTTCGGTGCGCTCAACGGTACGAACTCTAAAATCTACAACAGCTACTACAAGGGCGATTACATTAACGGAACTTCAAGCGGCCAGAAAGCCAATCCTCAGGAAGCAACTCAGGTAACTGATGAGCAGTTAGCAAGCGGTGAAATCTGCTACAAGCTGAATGGTGATGCTGAGGTTCCCGTATGGTACCAAAACCTGACAGGCGAAGATAAGGACTTATATCCTGTTCTTGATCCTACCCACAAGGTGGTTCTGTATGATGGAACAAATGGTTACTATAACGCAGGTGATGAGGATCCTGATGGCATAAGCCTCACCCCAACCCTCTCCGAAGGCGAGGGAGCTATTTACAACTTGGCAGGTCAGCGTATGAGCAAGTTGCAGAAGGGTATCAATATCGTAAACGGCAAAAAGATTGCGATTAAATGAGAAAAACCTCTATCTAACTCCTAAAGCCATCCCTGTCTTTCCTAAGATAGGGTGAACATTGGCGAAAGGAATAGAAAATGGCCCACACATTCTCTGAGAAATGGAATGTGTGGGCTTTTTCTTACTAATTAACAAGTTGTAATTTCTTGAGCAATAATAAAATACAACTGCTCTATCCATATTATAGTCCCAGTGTAACCTTTCAAAAACCGTGAGTTAACTCGATTGATGATTTGAGTTAACTCACCATATTTCATACGCAAATTTGCACAGCGAACTAGAGACTCTTCAATAGCCCCAATAAACTGGCTCGAGCCAACTAGACCTATATATCTTACAGAAGTTTGATCCAACGTTCAAAAGCTAAAGTCTAATAACGAAACACTTATCGTTGACGTTAACGTTATCGTTGAAAAGTTTTGCTTAGCAGAGATAGCTATTAGTGGACATCCATTGAAAAAATTTCTGTTTTTTGCAGTTCGTAAAAAAAATAATTCATATTTTTGCAACGTAAAGCCTCTTCACAAAGGACATTCCCCTTATCTGGATGAGTTGTTCAGATAAGGGGAACGACTCATCCAGATAATCCCTTACCCCCCCCAAAAGTCCTATCTGAATGAGTCGTGGAGATAAGGGGAAAGACTCATGGAGATTATCTGGATGACGCAAAGATGAGTAAACCAAAAATGGACTGTATGTAGTGAGTTAACTCATTACATGTTTTGAGTAAATTGATAATTAATAATTTCCTTTAATTCCTAAAGATTATATTGTGGGAGTCGGATAGCGACTGAAGTATACTTCCGATCGACAATAAAAATAAACTCTATTTTTTTTTGTATTGTTCTCACTTATTCGTATTTTTGCAAAAACTTTGCGCAATTTAACATAAACTATAACTTATAATGCTACTATTATGACATTTCGTATGACTTTCAGTGCTGCTTTCTTGGCAGCCACCATGGGACTTTATGCCCAGACGCCAATAAAGGCTCCTGCCGGAGGCAAACTAATCAGTGATGAATTAATAGGCATCTTCTTTGAGGACATCAGCAGTGCCGCTGATGGCGGACTTTATGCCGAACTGGTACAGAACGGCTCCTTTGAATTCAACCCCACAGAGAAAGACGGTTGGGGACCAGGAACTGCATGGCGCCTCCAGCGCCCTGGCCATTCTTTAGGACGCATGGAACCGCGTATGGACAATACGCTGAATGTCAACAATCCAACCTATATGCGTCTCTATATTGAGCGTGTGGGTCGTTACTATGATTTTGACGGCTGGACGGGTATCGGTCTGCAGAACGACGGTTTCGACGGTTTCTCTGTTAAGAAAGGTGCCAGATATAACTTCTCGGCTTTTATGCGTAATGTGCAGGGTGATGCCAAGAATGTGCGCGTAGTACTGGCTGAACCGCAAGGGTGGGGAAAGAGCCCCAAACTCTTGGCTGAGAAATACATTAAAGTAGATAATAATGACTGGCGTAAATTCGAGGCCCAACTATTGCCTGATGCTGACTGCAAGAATGCTGTGCTGCAAATCCTTTCTGAGACTACAGGTGCAATGGATATGGATGAGATTTCGCTTATGCCCGAGGATACTTATAAGGGTCACGGACTGAGAAAAGATTTGGCACAGGCGCTGGCTGACCTTCATCCTAAATTCATGCGCTTCCCCGGCGGTTGTGTGGTTCATGGAGGCGGTGACGGTTTCTGGGATACATACCGCTGGAAAACGACCATCGGACCTAAGGAACAACGCAAGAGCCTAAAGAATTGCTGGGGTTATCATCAGAGTATGGGTCTGGGATACTATGAATATTTCCAGTTCTGCGAAGACCTGGGCATGCAGCCGCTGCCTATCCTGCCCTGTGGTGTAAGCTGCCAAGGTGCCAACGGCGGTTGGGGTATGAAGAATCAGGCTCAGGATGTAGTACCCATGAGCGAGATGGACGAATGGGTAAGCGAAGCCATTGATCTTATAGAGTGGGCAAACGGTGACCCTGCCACAAACAAGTGGGCTAAGATGCGTGCCGATGCCGGACACCCTGCACCCTTTAACCTGAAATATCTGGGACTTGGCAACGAAGAGAGAATCTCTCCGGAATTCAACGAACGTTTTACCTATATATATAATAAGGTGAAAGCTGCTCATCCCGAAATCGTGATTGTTGGTACAGCCGGACCTGGCTCTCATCCTGGCAATCCCGACCTTGAGAACGGTTGGAAGCTGGCAGACGAATTGGGTATGCCCATTATCGACGAACATTATTATGAGCCCAACACTTACTTCCTGAATAAGCGTCAGTACGACAATTATCCGCGTAACCGTAAGACTAAGGTATATCTGGGCGAATATGCATCTAAGGATAAGAAACTTATTGATGCACTGGCAGAAGGTCTGTACCTGCTTCATGTGGAGCGTAATGGAGACATTGTCTGTATGACCAGCTATGCTCCTCTTTTTGCACGCAAAAATGCAACGAATTGGAACCCCGACCTGATATACTTCGACAACGAACGTCCATTCCTGACTTGCAGCTATTACGTTCAGCAGCTATTCGGCCAAAGTGCCGGCCAGTATTTCTACGGCAACTGCGTACGTTTCGAGGGTGATGCTGCCAAGGTGGTACAGCCTCAGGAGAATGTACATTATGGTCAGAGCGTTGTTCTCAACGTAAAGACTCGTCAGTTGTTTGTGAAGTTGGTAAACGCTTCAGCTGATGCCAAGAAAGCCAATATTGACCTTTCTCGTTTCAAAGGTATGAAAGAAACGGCTGTAAAGACAGTTCTTTCAGGAAATCCTCAGGATGAGAACAACTTCGACCAGCAGCCTATTGCACCCAAGAAAGAGACTATCAAGGCGGAAAAGAAGTTTGCAATTGATCTGCAACCTTATTCGATGGTGATGATTACTTATGAACTTTAGAATGAAGAACAGCCCCCTCCCAACCTCCCCCGAAGGAGGAGGGGCACTATTCTTTAACCCTTAACCTTTATAAAGATGGGATACAAAAGACTATTATTTGCATTATTTGCTGCCTGTTTCGGCCATATGACAACATGGGCAGCAGACAAGGATGTGCCGTTGATTCAGAATGTGATGGGCTATGAGAGCCAGTCGCTGAACGGTGCATGGAATTACATTGTTGATGTACAGGAAGAGGGATATTACGACTATCGCATGAATCCCACCCGTTGGGGCTTCTTCCAAAACGCAAAACCCCAGAAGCCTGAGGATCTGATAGAATACGACTTCGACAAGTCCCCCACCATGCAGATTCCTTCCGACTGGAATACACAGGATGAGAAGCTGTTTTTCTATGAAGGAACCGTTTGGTTCTATAAACAGTTTAATTCTCAATTCTCAACTCTCAATTCTCAATCAGAAAGGGCCTTGCTCTACTTCGGTGCTGTGAACTACGATGCTCATGTGTATGTGAACGGTCAGCATGTAGGACATCACATAGGTGGTTTTACCCCCTTCAACTATGATGTTACCGACTTGCTGAAGAATGGTGAGAATAATGTAATAGTAAAGGTGGACAATAAGCGTCATGCTGAGGATGTGCCCACTCAGATTTTCGACTGGTGGAACTATGGCGGCATCACGCGCGATGTGAAGCTGGTGAAAGTACCAGCTGTTTATCTGGAAGATTATAGCTGCGGCCTCACCCCTAACCCCTCTCCCGTGGGCGAGGGGAACTTAGTGAACAAGGGCAAAAACATCTCCAATCCGAAGACACGTGAAATCTTTTTCTCCGCTAAACTGAACAAAGCAGAGGCAGGCCAGCAAGTTACCCTCTACATTCCCGAGCTGAAAATAGTGAAAACTTTCACCACTGATGCCGAAGGAAAAGTTCAATGTTCAATGTTCAATGTTCAATCCAAAAAACTACAGCTTTGGTCGCCCGAGAATCCCAAACTCTATCGCGTTGAATTGAGTGTTGGAGGTAATTTGGTTACCGATGAGATAGGCTTCCGAACCATTGAGACACGTGATAAGCAAATACTTCTTAACGGACAGCCCATCTTCCTGAAAGGCATCAGCATACACAACGAGAAGCCCAATGGCGGCGGTCGCGCCAATTCTGCTGAGGATGCTCGTACCTTGCTCTCATGGGCCAAGGAGTTAGGGTGTAATTTCGTTCGTCTGGCACATTATCCCCATCACGAGGAGATGGTGCGTGAGGCAGAGAAGATGGGTATTCTGGTGTGGTCTGAGATTCCCGTTTACTGGACCATAGCCTGGAAGAATCCCAAGACCTATGAAAATGCCAAGAATCAGCTTACAGATATGATTGCGCGAGACCATAACCGCGCCAATGTCATCATCTGGAGTATCGCCAATGAGACGCCTCATTCGCCTGAGCGTGATACCTTCTTAGGCAATCTGGCCCAATATGCCCGCACATTGGACAATACCCGTCTGATTTCTATGGCAATGGAAGTTACAGGTGCTTCGAACTATGTGAACCGTCTGAACGACAATATGAATAAATATGTGGATGTGGTAAGCTTCAACCAGTACATTGGCTGGTATCGTGATGTGAACGATGCACCTAAGATGAAGTGGGAGATACCTTACAATAAACCAGTCATTATCAGTGAGTTTGGCGGTGGTGCACGTTACGGCCTGCATGGACCCAAAAACCAGCGTTGGACCGAAGAGTTCCAAGAGAACCTTTACATAGAAAACTGTGCTATGCTTGATAAGATAGAAGGTTTGGCTGGCACAACACCTTGGATTCTGAAAGACTTCCGTTCGCCTCGCCGTGTGCTCCCTGGTGTTCAAGACTACTACAACCGCAAGGGACTATTCAGCGATAATGGAGAGAAGAAAAAAGCCTTCTATGTGCTGAAAAAGTGGTACGAAAGTAAATAGAAAAGCAAAAGGCCTGTCACACAGGCCTTTTGTTTTGAAAGAAACTGAATGCTTATTATTTCAGTTCTACTCTAATGATATCAAACTGTTGGATGTTTTGTATTTTCAGCGTATGGCGACGATTGTCATATTGAAAGGGAACGCTGACAAATATTGGCTTTTTATCCAAGGTTAGGGTAATGGCGTCTGTATCTTTCAGGATGTGCAGATAGGTAACATCTCCCTTCCGCGTGGTTACACCCCAGGGATATTCCTCTCCTCGCGTAGTACCATAAATGCTCTCGCCATGCTGACGCATCCATACACCGATGTCTTTCAGCCTGTCTAAAGCTGCTGCAGGTATCTCGCCATTGGGCTGAGGGCCTATGTTCAGCAGCAGATTGCTACCCTTGGACGCAGCACGTACAAGCAGGGTGATAAGCTCACGCGACGATTTGTAGTTTAAGTCGCCTACATGGTAGCCCCAGTTCCCGTTCATGGTTTGGCACATTTCCAATGGCAGTTGCGATACTGTCTGGTTAGGAGAGAAGCCCGCAGTATTCTCACCAGGCAGGTCACGCTCAAACATCTGAAAATCCTCACCCTCTATGGTAGCTATGTGGTGGTTGTTACCAATTAGACAACGTGGCTTCAGGCTGTGTATATAGTTATATAACTCTGTCATACGCCAGTCAAAAGGCTTAGCGTCGTGGCTGTGATCCCAATAACCGTCAAACCATAGACCTTCAACGTTTTTGTAATCGCAAAGCAGTTCGCGCAACTGGTTCTTCATGAACTGGAAGTAGCTGTCATAGTTGGGCTGAAGATTTCTGCCTGTATCATGACCTGTTGAGCCCAAGGGATAATCTTCCCGCATCCAGTCGAGCAAAGAGTAATAAAGGTGAAAGCGGATGCCTTCTTCTTCGCATGCATCTGCTAACTCACCCAATACATCGCGTTGGAAAGGTGTGGCATCTACAATATTGTAGGGACTTTCTTTGGTTCTCCACATTGAGAATCCATCGTGATGGCGTGAGGTTAGCGTAATGTATTTAGCTCCGGAGTCCTTGAAAGCCCGTACCCACTCTTTGGCATGAAACCGTATGGGATAGAAGCATGAGGCTGCCTTCTGATACTCTTCTTGTTTCAGCTTTCCATTGTTAAGATACCATTCTCCCTGTCCATACTCGCTGTATATGCCCCAATGTAGGAATATGCCGAAACGGAAGCCTTCGAACTCCTTGCGAGCCTGTAGATTATCATCTGTAGGCATATATTGTCCGAACATGGAAAATGGTATTATGCCCAGAAATGCTACGAGGCAGAATATTCTTTTTCTCATAAGTTTCAAGCTTTATATTCTTATTTTATTGGTTTGATAGCAAATGTGAAGTCGTAGTCCTGGAATTTCACACGATACTCATCGCGAGGCCAGGCACCCCATGAGTTCACACAACCCAGGCCCAACTGACGCTGCTGGATATGAACAGAGGTCATACCCGAAGGGATAAGGTCGCCGCTGTGGTGACCCCAAGCCTTGTTCTTATCAGGACCATCATCCAACTGTGCGGTGGTGTAGGGCAGGGCAGAGGCTTCCATCGGTGCGTTGGAATAGAACTGCAAGCCCTTGCCGTTCTGGTCGATAACCGAGAACCAGCGCACGTCAACGTGGTTGCCACTCTCCTGCGGACGTATATACTCGAAATATTCATTCTGTACATTATTCCTATATACACCTAAGAATTCAGAATCCTTGCGGTCGCAGTATGTTTCGATGGGGCCTCGCCCGTAGTATTCCACTTGGTCATACTGCCTGGGCATCTGCAGGCTCATTCCGAAGCGGAACATTTCGCTGGTCTTAGCTTCCTTATCGACGGACATCTGCTCATGGACAATCACTTCGCCCTCAGGAGTAAGGGTGTAGGTCATCGTGAGCGTAGCCTTCTGGTAGGGGAGATCAAGTATTGCGGTAGCCGTGTTGTCGCCAACAACGAAATCTTTTACTTTCATCTGAGGGTTCTTCCAGGCAGCGAAACGATTTTGGAACTGAGCACCGTAGTCGTTGTCGGTTGGAGCACGCCAGAACTCAGGCACGATGCTCTCACGGAACTGCAGCATTTCCTTGCCGTCAACGGTAAGATAGTCTATCATGCCGTTCCATTTGCCAATGTAGAGGTCTGTGCCGGCAGCTGAGAACTTTACATAAGTGTTGGTTTCTTCCTTAGAATCTTGAACTTTTTCCATTGAAAGTTGAACAACATTTGCTTCCGCACTTAGTTCCGGATATTTGTATTCGTTGATGCAGAACTGCTGCTTGGCCATCACTTGCCCCTTGTCAATAAGAGGTGCGCCATTCTTCGACTTAAAGTAGAAGTTGACAAAGATTTCGTTGTTGCCATGATGACCCAGTACGCGTTCGATAACTTGCTTCATCTCCTCAGAGGTAATCACCTTGCGTTCCTGCGGTTGGATGCCATTAATCTCAATAGTGCCCCCGTGGCCGAAAGTCATACCGGCAGGCCTTCCTGGATTATCATGATGATGTCCACCAGCACCGCCTACGAACCACTCCAGTTGCAGATCGTCGAGTGTCTTGAAGAAGTTCTCGTTGTAAATCTCAAACTTTCCAGCCTTCAGATCAACGTCCTTCACCCATACATTCTGGTAGTAATAGCCTACCTCATAAGCATGGGGATTCAGACGGCGGTCAGGAGCGATGATACCATTGCAGTTGAAGTTATAGTCAGAGGCGGGATACTTGCCATAGTCACCACCGTAGGTAAAGATGGTGCGACCCGTGATGGGACTCTTGTCGCGCATACCCTGGTCCACGAAGTCCCAGATGTAGCCGCCCTGATACTTGGGATATTTGCGGATGATGTCCCAGTACTCCTTGAAACCGCCCATAGAGTTACCCATCGCGTGAGCATATTCACACTGAATCAAGGGGCGGGGATTGTTGCCCTGTGAATATCTCTCACAACCATTGTAGTCGTAGTACATAGGGCAGAAGATGTCGGTCTTACCATCCTGATGTGCCTGCTCATACTGGCAGGGACGAGTCTTGTCGGTGGCCTTCACCCAGTCGTATGCCTTCTCAAAGTTAGGACCGTAGCCTGCCTCGTTGCCTAATGACCATACGATGATTGAGGGATGGTTCTTGAACGAGTGGACGTTGCCGTACTGACGCTCCAAGTGAGCCAGTTCGAAGTCTGCATTCTTAGCCAGTGTTTTTTCGCCATAGCCCATACCGTGACTTTCAATATTCGACTCTGCTGTAAGATAAATACCATACTCGTCGCATAGGTCATACCAGCGGGGGTCATCCGGATAGTGACAGGTTCGTACAGCGTTGATATTCAGCTGTTTCATAATCTTGATGTCTTGAATCATACGATCCACAGAGACGATGTATCCACCATCGGGGTCGAGTTCGTGACGATCGGCTCCCTTAATAAGAATAGGCTGACCGTTCACTAACAGTTGTCCGCCGGTGATTTCTATGTGACGGAAGCCTACACGCTGACGCACAACCTCCTGCACCTTGTCACCCTTCTTCAGCGAAATAATCAGATTATAGAGGTTGGGCACTTCAGCCGACCAAGGCTTTACCTGAAGTGAAGAATGAAGAGTTAATAGTGAAGAATTTGCTGCAGCAGGGGTTGCAACTACTTTTCCGTCAGCATCAATCAACTGAGCCTCTATGCTGCCGCCAGGTGCCTTTACGTTTACATCAAGCACGCCCTGGCCATTCAGGTAGTCTGCATTTACGGTGATATCTTGGATATGTTGCTTAGGACGAGCATAGAGGTATACCTCGCGTGCAATACCCGTAAAGCGCCAGAAGTCCTGATCCTCCAGGTAAGAGCCGTCGCACCAGCGCATCACCTGCATAGCGATGAGGTTTTCGCCTTTCTTCAGATACTTGGTGATATTGAATTCGGCTGCTACCTTCGAGTCCTCTGAGTAGCCTACATACTTGCCATTAACCCACACCGAGAGGTTGCTAGTGGCAGAGCCTACGTGGAAATAGACTTCCTGGCCGTTCCACTTGGCAGGCAAGGTAAAGGTCTTACGGTATGAGCCCGTGTAGTTATTTGTCTCACCAATATAAGGGGGATTGCTGTCGAAAGTAGTACACCATGAATATCCTACATTCTTATAAATCTTGTCGCCGTATCCTTCAATCTCGAAAAGTCCGGGAACTGGAAAATCCACCCATTGGGAGTCATCGAATGATGGGGTGAAAAAATCCTTCGGAGCCTTATCATGGTCCTTTACGAAGTTAAAGCGCCACTTACCCTCCATGGAGAGGTAACGTTCACTTTTAGTCTTATCCCCTGTCTTTGCCACGTCGGCATTCTCAAAGGCAAAGAACACAGCACGTCGTGCCTCACGGTTTTCTTGATTCACTTGGGGATTTCTCCATGCAGGTTCTACAGCTGCAAAGGCCGAAACAGCACTTAGGAGAAGTGATGAAAGTAATAGATTCTTTAACATAATAATATAATGTAATGGTTATTTCTTGTATGGTAGTCAGTTTTAGTTCATTATTCTCCGTGGTTATTTTTTCACCTTGTATAGGCGGAACGACTTAGGAGGTAGTTGGTCTTTGAGAACAGTTTCCTGTTTCCTGCCTTCGGTAACGCATTTCAGGCTACTGCTAACAGGTTGTATCTTGGTAGGTTGTTCCAGTGTATTCTCATCATCCATTGATCCTGTATGATGTAGCGTCAGCGTCTCGGCAACACGTTCTCCGTTCATGCCGAGCAAATTAATAGTGATGCCCTGCAGTGTCTCGGAGGTGTTAACTACTTTGATGATGATTTCATTCGTTGTACTATCGAAAACTGAAGAAGCAAACAGTCCGTTCATGTTTTCCTGACCAGCCACAGGCACTTGCTTCTCACCAGTAGTCAGTTTTAGTACGTTGGTACCCTTGTTCATGGCAAACATCTGCTGAACATAGTAACTCACACTGTTAAACATGCGCAGATTGTCGAACCAGATTAGGTCGGGACGCCATTGCCATCCCTCTACGTGGGCAAACAGTGGAGCATAGGTAGCCATCTTCACAACGTCGGCATTACGTTCTATACCTGTCATGAAGGCTGCTTCATATAGTGAAGTTTCATAATGGTTCCACTTTTTCCCTGCCCCATGGCAAGCATATTCTCCTGCAAAAACCTTGGAACCTTTTCGGTCGTAGCTGTCATATCGTAGGGCACCGCAGTTTCCGTAACGTTGCTTGCCTTCGGCTGTTCCTAAAAAGAAACTTTCATTACGATAGAAATGTTCATCCACCAGGTCGGCTTTAAGTTCCCTCATTGCTTCCCAACCTTTTTCAAACATTTTACCCTCGGAATCAGGACCGCTAGTGCCAACAATCATTATTTCCGGATAGCGTGCGCGGACTGCTTCAACAAAGGGTTTCAGGCGCGTGAAATATGGTGTATCCCATTGTTCGTTGCCGATGGCCAGATACTTCATGTTGAACGGTTCAGGATGTCCCATGTCGGCACGAACCTTGCCCCACTTGGACGTTGCAGGTCCATTGGCAAATTCTATCAGGTCCAGGCAGTCATCTATGTATGGCTGTAACTCGTTCATAGCCGCATGAGCATGTTCGTCAGAGTTCTGGAACTGACAGGCAAGTCCTACACTCAGTACTGGCAGGGGCTCAGCCTTGATATCCTCGCAGAGTTGGAAGAACTCAAAGAATCCCAGTCCGTAACTCTGGAAATAATCAGGGAAATAACGGTTTGTGAACGTGTAATGCCAACGGTTCTCGTTCAAGGGGCGGTTCTCTACTGGACCTATTGTGTTCTTCCATTGGTAACGGGTTGGCAAGTCCGTACCCTCAACGATACATCCGCCAGGAAAACGGAATACACCAGGGTGAATATCCTCCAGTGCCTTCGCAAGGTCTTGGCGCAAGCCGTTCTCACGTCCCTTGTAGGTATTTACTGGGAACAAACTCACGTGCTCCACGTCAGTTGTCACCTTGCCATCACCCCATACACGCAGATGAGCTTTGGCGAATGTCCTGTTAGGTTTGATTATGGTTGTATATTTCTTCCACTCCTTACCACTTACTTCCACACTGGCATTACCAAGTTTCTGATCGTCTCTCATCGTGGCGTTGTCCACAAGGTCTATCCATAGTTTAGCCGTTCCCCCTTCAGGCACACGTGCCCAAATAGAGAAGCGGTACTCCTCACCACTCTTCACGCCCATACCGAAGAATCCGTGGTTTTCAATCATGGTGTGTTTATCGCGATGACCTGATGGAGCCAGGCGTACGTAGTGTGGATTGCGTTCAAAGGGGCCGTCTTCCTTTAACGTCACTTTGCCGGAAACATCCCATCCTGTGAATGCGTTGGGGAATTCAAACGAGCGGTTTTTCACCATTTCGGCATACAATCCTCCGTCGGCTGCGAAATTGATGTCCTCAAAAAACAGACCGTACATGGTTGGAGATACAGCACTCCCTATCTTCTTGGTCTGTAAATTCATTACACACTGAGCACTTGCCGTCAAGATAGACGTAACTGCAAGTGAAAACACAAAAAGTCTTTTTTTCATATTTTGTTTATCGTCTTTTGCTATTACTACAATGTAAATTTATGGGCAAATATAAGGAAAATAGAGAAATTATCCCAACTTTGTAAACAATAAAACAAAAAACATGAAAAATTTGGTGTTCCCAGTGGTTCTTTTTGTAGCTAAAATAACTGATGGTATTGGTGAAAAAGATATAGCCTGCTTGGCATTCTAATATGAACAGATGTTACAATTCCTTTTACTTTCCTAAGATAGCATTCCGAACCTTATCTGACAACTGCTGATATGTGATGTCTTCTGTGGGTTTAATGACAGGAAGATATGTTACCGTGATCTTGTTTCTTCCAAGATGCTTGGTGCCGCGAGGCATTGCCTCGTATGCACCTTCAATACGAACGGGAATGATGGGAATGTCCAGTTCCTTAGATAGAATGGCAAAGGTCTTCTTGAACGTTTGCATCTGTCCGTCGTGCGTACGAGCGCCCTCTGGGAAGATAACAATGTTCTTGCCCATCTTCAGCACCTTGGCCATACGCAAGATGGAATCTTTCAGATTCTGGTGTTGCATCAGTATCACATTGTTGTGACGAGCTATCAACTGCAAAAGGTAGCCTTTAATATGCTCTTCGGTTGCATAATAATAGGTGTTACGCAAAGTATAATCACTTAGTCCGGCTGTACAAATGTTGCCGTCTATGGCACTCTGGTGGTTGGGAGCCATAATGAACTGGCCACCTAAAGGAAGATTCTCTATCCCATTGATTTCCAAATCATTATGATTGCGCAGAAATTTGTGCATCAGATGTACAACTTTAGTATGAATGCGCCAAGTAGAGGCGATGTTCAGACTTGAAGTGTCTGATGAGAGGATGGAGTGCCAGTCGATATTCTCTACCTCAGAACGAGTCTTGTATTGCGCTATGTAATCGGCAATTTCCTGTATGTTGGCATATTGGGCAAAAGTGCCTGATTTTATCTGGACACCGAAGGTTCGTTCAATAAATCCCTCCAGACTTACGCAGTCCAGGGAGTCGAAGGCTAAGTCGGTCTCGATATGACTGGTAGGCTTAACAATTACCTTCTTCTCTTCTTCGATGTACTTCCTAAGAATCTTCATCTCTAGGGTTTCGTTAGTCTGAGGTTTCTCAAGAGGGTGAGCTTCTGCCTTATCTATATCCTTGATCAGATCCTTCAACTTAAAGCGCTGTAGCTTATCCAACTTGGTGCGTGGCAGCGCGCCCCTGAATACAGACAGGCTCATCACCTTCTTGTAGTTGACAACGGTAAGGTTGTAGGGCTCTATTACCAAACGTTTCAGTTGCTCTTCTACCTCAGCATCCGAAAGGTTGGCTGCCCATTCCTCCTTAGGTACGATAATGGCACGCAGCATATCGCCATCCTGTGTGACAGCAACCTCCTTTACATACTGGTCGTACTTCTCTAATTTGTATTCCAACTCGGCAGGCTGGATGTTCTTGCCGTTAGAGAGGACAATAATTTCTTTGGAACGCCCCGTTATATGAATACGCCCGAGTTCATCCAGATAACCTAAGTCGCCTGTATGAACATATCCGTCCTGGTCTATCACCTGAGCTGTTTCTTCTGGACGATTGTAATAGCCCAACATCACGTTGGGGCCTTTTACGCAAATTTCTCCGTTTACAATCTTTACATCTACGGTTGACATGGGTTTACCCACACAACCAGGAATCACGTCGCCAGGACGTGTGAATGAGATGATAGGTGCCGTCTCCGTCATACCGTAACCTTCCAACATTGTAATGCCAAGAGTTCGCAAACCACAGCCGATTTCGGTGTCTAAAGAGGCGCCACCGCTTACGCAATAGGTGAGGTTGCCACCCAACTTCTGATGCACGGCCTTAAAGATGATGCGCGACAACTTGGGGCTGTTGACTACCTCGCAGAGTTTGAAGAGCGCACGTGCAACGGGACTGGCGTCAATCTTCTTCTTGATGCCCAGATAGATGGTTGTCCACAAACGGGGCACACCCACAAAGATGGCTATCTTGCCCTTAACCAGTGTATCCATAATGTCGGGTCCTGAAAGAGTGGGGCAGATGGCTACGCCACCGCCGGCCAGAATAGGCATAATGACTGTTCCCACCAAAGGCAACACATGATGCAAGGGTAACAGGATAAGTGTACGGCGCGTGCTGTCGAAGATAGGTACATCTACCGTCACGCTGTGACAGTTGGCATACAGGTTGGCGTATGATATCATCACACCTTTAGGCGAACCCGTGGTACCTGAGGTGTATATAATAAGGGCCATATCCTGGTTCTCGGCCGTAAAGATGCCGTCCTCTTGTATGTACATCTTTCCCTCTCTTTTGGGGCAGGTAGCCTGCTCGTAGTCGTCTATCAACAGAATCTGTATAGGCAGGCCTGACTCCTTTACAGCTTCCTCGGCAATGTTGCGACATTGTTGGGAAGTCCAGATACACTGCGGCTGGCAGTCCTTCAGGATATAAACCACATCTGATACCGTAGAAGAGGCATCGACGGGTATGGCTACGCCCTTGTTCTGCCAAACAGAGAAGAAAGCATAGATCCAGCCCTCGCGATTCTCTGAGAAGATGAGCGTTTTGTCGCCCTCGTGTTGATGGGTATATTTAGAAAAGAGGTTGATGTAATCCAGCAGTTGAGTGTAAGAGATGTTACGCTCGCCAGCCATGATGGCTGTGTTCTGAAATTCCTTTATCATGCGTGTATATATTTTTATTATTATATATATGTAGTATGATATATCCTTAGAAAACTTTTGCAAAGGTATGATAAAAAAACTGAAACAACATCATCTTCCATTCTGAAATTGATGTATGTCAATAAATTATGATTATCTTTCACTTTTTTTAAGTAATCTGTTTTGAGTATATATATAATGGGTAATTTTGCAGTGAGGAAAATACAAAAACGAACCTTATACTTACAGTTGGAATAATTTTTAAATAAACTAAGTGTATAATATCTGTTATGAAAAAGATTTTTTTTCTTTTATCAGTTTTGTCTGTTACTGCATTCTTTGCAAGCTGTAACAACGAAGAGAGTTTTCAGGGACCTGTAAACGAAGAGCAGGAATTACCCCAGACCGCCGTTTACATGCAGGGTTTACTTCTGTCTCCTGATGGAGTAGCCGAAGCACCAACTTACTTTATGGAGGGAACACGCGCATCTGACAAGGAACTGCCCTGGCTTTATGAGAATTCAGAAGAAGGATGGGCAACAGCAAGATTCTCCATTCGTGCCGATAACAACATTACGGACTATCTGGACCACAGTTCTAGTGAATATTTTGGTCGTTCTGCAGGTAAGGCCGGTAACAACAGAGGTAGGGTTAGTACCCTTTATCCTTATGGTCACTACAACGATCGTGATTTGGATTATTTGATGAAGGACAAAAAAACAGGTGAGAACATTGGTATGTTCCGTTATGTTTATGATCCCAAGGGTATTCAGACTCAGCTTGCCATCTTAGAGGCTCCTAAAGTTGTGGAGATTCTAGGCGATGAGGTGGAAGACCTTAATGCTTTAATTGCTGCTAATAAAGAGGTTGCTAAGAATACTGCCAAATTGGAAAAGGTTAATGCTTTGTTAGCCAAGGGTTCTGATTATCTGGAATCTCATGTTCTGTGGTACGTAGTTAAGGAAGTTGGCACACGTTATGGCTGGCACGTAAATGGTGTTATCGCTGAAGAACCAGCACCTGTTCCTCCTTTTATCGATGTAGTTCCTGATGATGTTGTGGTGGATATTCATCAGCAAGAGCACACAGACTGGAATGCCATCAAGACTTCAATCCATATCAGAGCTGATATAGAGAATATTAAGATAAATATCCCCTTGAAGGAGCAGGATGTTATCGAACAGGATGACTTTGATATCCGTATTTACAAGAATTGGTATCTGGATTATGATCCAATTGAAGTAAAGGTTACCCATGACGAAAACGGTATCACTATCGAGGTTACCAATATTCCTGGCGACCTGATTGAGAAGTTGAAAGAAGATTACGGTGATGGTCTTACTATTGAGGTATACAGCTATACTATTAAGGGAGAGATTTGGGATGACTTGAAGAGAAGCCGTGTAGTTTCTGTAGGTAAAAAGTGTACTTTAAGTGGTCAAGTAACAAGCGCACTTGTTCCAGGTGAAAAGGTAGAATTGTATTCACCCTTCGCACTATAAGACTTTTCTCATAAATAAATAAAGTTTAGAGGGGACACCAGAGTTATGGTGCCCCCTCCATTATTCTCAAAAAAGAAAATGAAAGAACTGAGAGCACTCCTCCTGATCTGTGCGCTGCTGAATGGTTTGTCCACCATCCAGGCACAAGGCGTTCCTGCTGTGACGTGGGACAGTAAGAGCCTGATGTTTGACGGCAAGCGTGTTTGCCCTGTGATGGGTGAGGTGCACTACTCCCGAATCCCCGCAGATGAATGGGCGGATGAGATTAAGAAGATGAAGGAGGGTGGAGTAACCATAATTGCCACCTACGTTTTCTGGAATCACATTGAGGAACAGGAGGGTGTCTTCCGCTGGGACGGGCAGCGCTCACTACGCAGATTTCTGGAGGCCTGCAAAGAGGAACAGATGCCCGTTGTGCTGCGCATAGGACCGTTCTGTCACGGAGAGGTGCGTAATGGCGGTATTCCTGACTGGATGTTCAGTAAGGGGTGCAAGTTGCGTGACCAGAATCCTGTTTTTCTGGCTTATGTGGAGAAACTGTACCGCCAGATCTTTACTCAGGTTCAGGGTTTACAGTGGAAGGATGACGGTCCTGTAATGGCAGCCCAGTTTGACAATGAATATCGTGGGCGCGGCGAATACCTGATGGCACTGAAGGGGATAGCGGAAAAGGTGGGCTTTAGTTTGCCATTCTACACTCGTACAGGGTGGCCTGAACTGACTACTCCTGTTCCATTTGGTGAGATGCTGCCGCTCTATGGCGACTACGCCGACGGGTTCTGGGATAAGGATATAAGCGAGGGCTGCGGCAATTATTATAAGGCATTCAATTTTAAGGCTTTCCGTTCTTCAACTGCCATAGCAACAGATCAGTTTGTTTATTCGCAAAATGCCAATAGCCAACAGCCAATGGCCAATAGCCAATATCCTTATTTCACATGTGAACTGGGTGGTGGCATGGCTACAGCTTATCATCGCAGACCGTACCTATATCCCGAGGATGCCTATTCGATGGCTTTGGTCAAGTTGGGAAGCGGTTCTAATCTTTTGGGTTACTATATGTATCATGGTGGAACAAACCCAGATGGCATGCTTAATAGCCTGAATGAGTGTCAGACCTCTCCTGGAACAGCAAATAATGACTTACCTGTTGTAACGTACGACTTTCAGGCACCGCTGGGTGAGTTCGGACAACCTTATCCCCACTATTATAAGCTACGTCCTCTGCATCTTTTTATGCACGATTGGGGTGAGACCCTTGCTCCTATGGAAGCATCTTTCCCTGCTCCTCAAGATTTGAAGAAGGGTGAGGATGGTCAACTCAGATGGGCGGTTAGAAGTGAAGGAGCGAAAAGTGAGAAATCAGGTTCTGGTTTTATATTCATTAATAATTATGAGCGTTTCTGTAAGCTAAGTGAAAAGAAGAACGTTCAAATGGAAGCCTGTGGTGTAAAACTACCTAAACTTACTATTCCTAGCGGCTGTATGGCTATCTTCCCTCTCAATATAGATGGCATCCGCTATGCTACAGCACAACTTGTGGCCCGATGTGAGGGCAAGATTTACATGATGCAGATACCTGGTATCTCCACCACCATAAAGATGCAGAACGGAAAGACGCTGAAGAGAGTAAAGCCTCGCGGTCCAGAAATACCTGTTTATGACAATATATATCTGATTACCAAGGCTGAGGCGGAACAACTTTTTTTAAGTGAGGAGTTAAGAGTGAATAGTGAAGAATCTGTAGCAGTAATGAATGTTCAATGGACTAAAGTCCATGAGGCCGGTCCTATGCGATCTATTGTAAAAGGTAAGGCAAAGGTAGCAGAGGCTCCTTCAGAGGAGGAATGGTTGCAGGCAGCCATATATCAAATAACATTGCCGAAGGATTCTTCACTCTTCACTCTTCATTCTTCATTATTATCTATCAACTATCGCGGTGATTGCGCGCGCCTCTATGCTGATGGTCGTCTGGTTGCAGACAACTTCTACTATGGCCGCCCGTTCCAGTTTGGCCTGTGGCGACTGTCTAATAGCGTAAAAGAATTGGAACTGCGCATTCTTCCTTTCCAGCCTGATGCACCCATCTATTTGCCTCGAGAATCAGATAAATCACCAGGCGAACAGGTAAATAAGATTGAAATATATTTGGATAATCGTTAGCTTCTTTATAAATTTGCCCCATCAAACCTTATAAATAAGTCGTTATGTACACTTCGGACAATAAGTTATATGTGGCACATGGTTCTAATGGACCGATATGCCTTTGTGGTAAGATGGCTAACCGCCACGGTCTGATAGCAGGTGCTACAGGAACCGGAAAGACGGTGACGCTGCAGGTGCTGGCCGAAACCTTCTCTCAGGCTGGTGTTCCCTGTTTTATGGCAGATATGAAGGGCGACCTGTCCGGTATCAGCCAGACAGGTCAACTTTCAGGATTTATAGAGAAACGCTGTGCCGAGTTCGGTATTGAGAATCCGCCGTTCAGCGG
>JAEEGL016553034.1_pt1 | contig 20738 bp, 15 predicted proteins | sample 9134231 | NCBI WGS metagenome assembly JAEEGL01 (sample SAMN16246548, study PRJNA631951) | gut metagenome | biome: gut microbiome; feature: rumen; material: fiber-attached | host: Bos | place: Iran: Karaj | collected 2018-10
ACCTCAGAAAATCCATACGACTAAGCTTGGCCTTATTTTTGATTGTGACGGACAACGGTAAAACTAACTATTATATGAAAAAAATTTTGACGCTATGCGTCGGCCTGCTGCTGATAACTTCTGTGCATGCACAGAAAAAAGTCACTATAAGCGGCTATGTTACCGATAGTGAGACAGGCGAGACGCTCATTGGGGCTGCCGTTCTGAGCGGCCCGAAAACAGGAAGCATCACCAACAATTTCGGCTATTATTCCCTCACGATTCCTGCCGGAGAAACCACTCTCCAGTACAGTTATGTGGGGTATTCCGACGTGATGATGCAAATGAACCTCCAGAGGGACACCCTCATCAACATCAGTCTCTCCCTTTCGGAGACACTTCAGGCAGCCAAGGTTACCGGCCGCTCCAGTACCCGCTCCGAAGCGGGCATAGCCTCGACCTATCTGGGCTCGATAGACGTACCGGTCAACCAAGTGAAGAATACCCCAGTGCTGTTCGGAGAATCAGACGTGCTTAAGGCCCTGCAGACCATACCGGGCGTGCAAGGCGGCAACGAAGGCTTTACCGGACTGATTGTCAGGGGCGGAGGCCCGGACGAGAACCTCGTCCTTCTCGACGGCACTCCGATCTACAGCGTGGACCATATGCTCGGTCTTTTCTCCGTATTCCAGACCGAGGCTGTCAAGAAAGTCACCCTTTATAAAGGTTCATTCCCGGCAAGATATGGCGGACGAGTGTCATCCATAGTGGATATCCGTACTAACGACGGAAACCTGAAGGAGACCTCCGGCAGCGTGACCTTGGGCCTGCTCAACAGCCGTCTCCATCTGGAAGGACCGATAATCAAGGACCGTCTCAGCTACTCTTTCAGCGCGAGGGGACTTCATACGGCTTATCTCATCCCTATTATCCGAATGTTTGTGGACAAAGAAGATATGGGCTTGAGTTATTACTTTTACGACATCAACGGAAAAATCTCATGGCGCCTGTCTGACAAGGATCGCTTCTTCTTTGGCTTCTATACCGGCTCGGACAAGTTGAAAGATGAATATACGGACGAATACATATCAGGCTCATATTCGTCAAACGACGATTGCAGGATGTCGACACGATGGGGCAATGACGTTGTGCATCTCCGCTGGAACCATGTTTTCTCAAACCGCCTGTTCTCCAATGCCACCGTCGCATTCAACAAATACGACATGCGGCTGTTTTCAGATGAGAATTACAGTTCGAAAGGAAGCGACAACAAGACATATCTGGACAACAATGTCGCAAGATACAATTCCGGAATCAAGGACTGGAGCGCCCGCATTGATTTCGAGTGGCATCCTTCTCCTTCCCAGATAGTCAGGTTCGGCAGCGAATATCTTTACCACAACTTCAAGCCTGAGACGTTCTCCACCATTGAACGGTCGCTTGTCGATTCCGAAGAAGAGTCGTCTGTCAAACGTGATTATGGCAATCATGACGCCTACTACGGACATGAAGTTTCGGCCCATGGAGAATATGAATACACATCCCCTTGGGGCCTCACCGTCAACCCGGGCCTGAGAGCCACCGTCTTTGCCGTCGAGGGCCGTACGTACTACAGCCTTCAGCCGCGCGTAAATGTCAAATACGAGATACCTGACAGACAGGTCTCCATAAAGGCGGGCTACTCGAGGATGGCCCAGTATGTCCATCTGCTCGGTTCCCTCCAGATATCCATGCCTACGGACCTCTGGGTGCCTATAACCAAGGATATCCGACCTATAACATCCGACCAGGTCAGCGCCGGAATATACTACGACGGTATCCCGGGCTGGGAGTTCTCTGCCGAGGGCTACTACAAGCTCATGAACAACATACTCGAGTATTCCGACGGCGCAATCTATATAGGCACTTCTTCCAACTGGGAGGAACGCGTCGAGATGGGTAAGGGAAGAGCCAGGGGCATCGAGCTCATGGCCCAGAAGACGGCAGGACGGCTTACCGGATGGGCGGCATACACTCTTTCGAAGAGCGAGCGCCGTTTTCCTGACGGGGAGATCAACTTCGGACGCTGGTTCCCTTACAAGTATGACAGACGCCATGTCGTCAACGTCAACATGAGCTACAAGCTCACGAAGAAGATAGACTTCAACGCGGTATGGTCATATGCAAGCGGATCGCCGATCACGATTCCTGAGAACAAGACTGTCATAGTCGGCCCTTCAGGTTACAACGTGGTTTCCGATACATATTATTATCCTGCAAGGAACAACTGGAGGATTCCGTCCAGCCACCATCTGGATGTCTCGTTCGCGTTCCATAACAAAAAGAAACGCGGGCAGAGCACCTGGACCTTGGGCGTCTACAACATATATGACCGCAGGAACCCGAATTTCTACACCCTCGAAGAGAAACAGGATAAAAAGACCGGCAAGATGCGTCTGCGTCTCAAGACGGTCACGATCCTGCCTTTCGTACCTTCAGTATCATATACCAGGGATTTTTAGACTTCGCCAGACATGAAATACAGTGTTTATACAATAATTCTCAGCGTGCTCCTGATAGCTTCTTCATGCAGCAAGCTGGTCCGCACATACGAAATCGACGACTACGACGATATAAACGTGTTGGTAATGAACTCGCAGATGGATGCCGGTTCCGACAATCATAGCATATACCTCAACCAATTTAACAGGAGTGAGGTAAAGACTGCCTACAATCCTGTCTTTGATGTAAAGGTCAACGGCAACTCCGTACATTCAGGTGCGGCGTCAGAATTTGATTACAGGTTCAAGCCGGGAGACCGCGTCGTCGTGGAATCCGTCTGTCGTGAGAGGAGACTCAGCTCGGAGGTTACGGTCCCTCAGCCTCCGGAAGTCCTGTCCCATGATCAAGTCGTCACTGACAAGATCATTACCCTGTACTTTACCCTTAAGGACCGTCCTGGGGAGAAGAACTGGTACCGTCTGTTTGGTGAAATCGAGGTATCATTTGATTATGAGGACTATACCGGCAAGATTATCCATGAGAACCGGAGGGAAAGATTAGGATTTGACTCTACCGTCGATCCGATCATCACCAGCGGATTCTCGAGGGAGGGTGACGACATCTTCTCAGACCTCATGCCCGAGAACAAATACGCTATCTTTTCAGACAAGGACTTTGCCGATGATTCCGCAAGGCTCAAGGTTGATATAGACAGGCATGTAATCGATCACTATTATGAATACGGGAAGAGCCTGCAGGAATACAACAGTGAAGTCTCAAACTACCAGGTGAAGGTATACCTCAAGGTTTACTCCATTTCCGAAGACCAATACCGCTACCTGAAGGCTGCGACATCTCTCGAGTATAACGACTTCGACCTGAACTTCCTCGTAGAGCCGGTTCTCCTGCCGTCCAATGTCAGCGGAGGCCTGGGCATGGTCGCCATAGACATGCCGACCTATGTGGAGTACGAAAATATATTCGATTATAGAAACGACTAGATTACCCGGCCTTTGTTCTCAAGGCCGCGATACCAGAAACGGGCTGTGATATCCTCACGGCCTTTTTCTGTTATATGGTACAGCCTCTGATTGGTGGTCTTCTTGGTGAGAGGGCCCTTCTCGGGCAGATAAGGTCCGACCTTTACATAGTCGAAGAGATTCCATATCCCGTCCTCCACTTCCTGCCTTCCGGAGTACAGTCCGATCTCGAGATGGTGCTTCTCCTTGACGTACCTTGCCAGCTCCATCAGCCGCTCATGGTCCCGGCCCTCTCCCATGAACAGGAAGCAGTTGATTCCGAAGTTGTCTTCGACCAGCGCGTCGATGACCTCCTCGGTCAGCTCTTCCCCGATATCAAGCTTCAGGAAGGGGGAATGACACCCAATGCAATTACCCCTGCAATTGCTGATGTCGATTGCAAGGGTAACTTTTCCTGGGATTTCCTCCATGACGACGGACGTCATGGCCGGTACATATTTAAGCATTATGCTATGGTCTCTGTCTTGTCCTCCTTGATGTAGAATCTGTGTTCTGCCTCGATCTGTCTCATCTCGCTGAATGAGGAGACTCTCTTGAGGTAGCCGATCACACGGGTAAGATAGTCGAGATTGTGGCTGCCGCACTTAGGACATACGGTGAGGGTGTCCTTGCTGATGTATCCGCAGTCGTTGCAGACAGTGTTGCGGCAGTTGAATGTGAAGTAGTTCGTGCCGTAGTGCGCAGCTACGTTGAGGAGCTGGCGGTACTGTTCCTTCGTGAGGTGCTCCGCAAGGTTGAGGTGCAGCGCTGAACCTCCGTCGAGATACTTCACATAATCCTCTCCGTGCAGCTTGAACTTGTCCACGATGCTGAGGCTTTCGTCCTCAGGGTTGTAGAAGTATGAGCTGTACATGTTGTGGCGAGGAGAAACGAAATAGCCGTCCTTCGCATCCCATTTGTAGTTCTTTCCTGAAAGATTTTCGCCAGGGACGAACTCTGTGTTGAACATCGTCTCCTTGGTCTTGTCTTTCCTGTTGGCTATGTTTATGGTCTCAAGGAGGCCGTTGACGAACTCCTTGTAGTCTTCGTTAGGTGAGATCTCCAGCCCGAGGAACTCTGCAGCGTCGGTCATTCCGTTGACACCGATGGTCAGGTACTGCCTTGACATGTCGATGAAGCCGGCCTTGTAGACGTCGAGCATGTCGGCCTTGAGGAAGTCCTTGATGATCTCGTTGAATGCGGTCTGGTACTTATGCACTCTTTCGGTCATCTCGCTGACCTGCTTGTTGATGTAGGCGTAGAGGTGCTTGCGGTCGAACACGAGGTCCGGGCTGAGCGGCTTGCCGTACTCGATCTCGATGCCCCTTTCCTGGAAATACTCCCTTGCCGCGTTCTGGATCACGCGGTTGAGGTTGATGGTCATCACTGACTTGGAACCGGTAGATACGGATGCCGTACCCATTGAATACTGATGGGTAGTATGGTTGTGCTCCACGTCCTGCATGTCCTTGAGGGAGTTGCGGAGACGGCAGCAGCTTGAGAGGCTGTCCGGGCTGTTTGAAATGTAGCAGAAGAAGCTGTGTCCCTTTGCCCACATTTCAGAAGTGAAGTCTGCATACTCCTGGTCGGCATAATCGTCGCCGCCGTTGGTAAGCAGGGCCATCGTCTCCACCGGGAAGGTAAGGACATATTTGTTGCGCTCTTCGTTGAACCAGTTCATGAAGTGCTTCTGCAGCCATGAGAGGGTCTCCCACTTAGGAGCGGAACCGTCAGGGAAGCGGAAGTCGCTGAACACGCCCTCGAAGTAAGGCTTGTCGAAGTAGCTTATGTTCCAGAATACGGTCTGATAGCCCCTGTTTCCCGCAGGCATGTTCATCGAGTGGACGATCTGCTGGAAATAGTTGTCGATGACCTTCGTGAGGGTGCGCTGCTTGACGTTGTTCTCAACGACATCGTCGAGCTTGTTCAGGTAATCATCACCGTAGTCCTTGCGGATGAAATAGTCAAGATACATCAGGAACTCAGGCGTAGCGACCGCTCCCATGAACTGGGACGATACTGAATACACCAGGTTGATGAACTCGCCGCAGAATGACTTGAGGTCGGTAGGCGCCACGGATACGCCGCCGAGCTCGCGCAGACCGGTCACCAGGAATGGGTACATGGTGATGGCGACGCAGTAAGGATAACCCGGGGTGCCGCTCTCGTCATGTTTGTAGAGAGTGTGGTCCTCGATGTCCTTGAGGTACTGCATGGCCGTAGCATGGTCATAGAGGGACTTGATCTTGTCCTTCATGATATAGCGGTTCTGCTTGATGTTGTTCTCCTTGTAGAGTTCCTGGCCGAGGGTCACGATGTTCTTCTTCGTGACATTGGCATTGGCGTCGAACTTGGAGCCGGTTGCGGCATTTGACGCCTTGATATAGTCATGGATAAAGTCCCTCTTCTTGCGGAGGTCCATTCCTGAATCGAACTTCTCGATATACTCACGCGCTACTTTCTTGTTGATGGACATGAGAGAATCCACCACCTGACGGCGGATCTCCTGGCTGGAGATCTTGTCATAGATGTAAAGGTTGTCCGTAATGGAAACGACGATCTCCTCAGGGCATTTCTGTCCTGTGGCACGATACGCTTCCCTTATGCCTTTCTTAAGTTTTTCATTGTCGAACTCCTCGTAGGAGCCGTTGGTTTTTCGTACGTCCATGGTATGCGGTGATTTAGTTTGGTGAGGCGGGGTGAATATGAAAAAAACAAGCCACTTGCGGTGTCTCGTTTCAGTGTCTCGTGGCCTCGTTACAAAATTAGGTAAGAATAATATTTATTCAAAAGAAATCGCTAACAAAAGTTATCAACAATCGGCTTTTGCAGCGATAATACACTGATAATTAATTATTTGTACGGAAGATTCAGTCGGATTTCAACATACGGCTTAATTAAAATGTTTCAAATTTGGATATATCCGGTTACTAACGTCTGGTATAGAGGACAAACCTGTCCTTGTTGCTGAAATCCTTGATGATCTCAGTAGCAAATCCGGCCTCCCTGAAGCATGCCGCGGTCTCGGCTCCGAGGAGCTCGTTTATTTCCGTCAGTCCGCTTCCTTCCGGTCGCAGGAACCTCTGGCTCCAGCGGGCGATCGCCTTGTAGAACACGAGCGGGTCGTCATCCCTAACGAACAGGGCGGAATCCGGCTCGAACGAAAGGTTCGTCCTCAGCCCCGGTTTCTCCTTGTCCATGATATAAGGCGGATTGCTCAGGATAAGGTTGAACAGCCCGTGGTCGAATTCCTGCTCGGTGTCGAGCACGTCAGCTTTCACGAATTCCGGCAGCATCGTCCCGGCGGCCTTCAGCTCGGCGGCGAAAGCCTGCGACCTCGCAACTTCCAGCGCTCCCTCCGAGATATCGACGGCAACGACCTCCGACGACGGTACAGAAAGAGCCATCGTCCATGCGATGCATCCCGAACCAGTGCACAGGTCCAGTATCCTGACCGGCCAGGCCTTCTTGCCATAGGCCTGCCACATCCTGAACATCCTGGATCCGATGCCTATCGCCTCGCGGCATAGCTGCTCGGTCTCAGGGCGCGGGATCAGCACGTCCGGAGTGACTCTGAACATATGTCCATAGAACTCGGCCTCGCCGAGCACATACTGGACAGGCTCTCCTGAAGTCAGTCTTTCCATGCCCGAGGACAGCGGAGAGAGCTTTCCCTCCGGAATCTCATATGAAGGATCTACTATGTGGGTATAGCTCTTTGTGCCGAGAAGGCGCTCGCAGAGCAGAAGCACGATGGAACGCGCCTCTTTATCGGGGTAAAGAGGCGCTAACTTGTTGATGCTTTCCTTTATGAAATCAGCGAGAAGCGTCATGAATTCTCGATGATTGTGTTGAGGAATGCCGTTATGTCGAGACCGGCGGCGCGTACCATCTTAGGCACGAGGGAGGCGCTCGTCATACCCGGGATTGTGTTGACCTCGAGGAAATAAAGTCCGTCCTCGCCGTCGATGTAGTCCATCCTGACGATGCCTTTGCAGCCGAGATGGGCATAGATCCTGGCCGTCGTTTCCTGTATCCTGGCTGAGTGGGCCTCGTCTATCTGGGCCGGGCAGATCTCCTTGCTGCTGCCGTTGTATTTTGCGTCATAGTCGAAATAGTCGTTCTCGGTGACGATCTCGATGACAGGGAGAGTCTTCACGCTCTCTCCGTCGAAGTAGGCGGCGCAGGTGAACTCGCGTCCCTTGATGCCCTTCTCGATGATCACGGTAGGGCCCTCAGAGAACGCGTATGCGATGGCCCCCTTGAGGTCCTCAGCTTTGTGGACCTTGGTGATGCCGAAGCTGGAACCGCCGTTGGTAGGCTTCACGAACAGCGGCAGCCCGAGTTCCTTGACGGCTTTCTCCGATGCGGCGTCCAGGTCCATTCCCTTGCGCACGAATGCGTCAGGGGCGAAATGGACATAATCCACGCCCTTGAGGTAGCTCTTGCAGGAGTACTTGTCGAACGTTACTGCCGAAACGAAGGCGCTGCAGCTGCTGAACGGGATGCCGAGCATTTCCAGATAGCCCTGGAGCAGTCCGTTCTCTCCCGGAGCGCCATGCTGCATTATATATGCGTAGTCGAACTTTATCTTTTCTCCATATACGGTCACGCTGAAGTCGTTCTTGTCAACCTCAGGACGGGCCTCCTCGGGGAAGGTCACGCGCATGGAATCTTTCTTGCGCATCGCAACGAGATACCATTTGCCGAAACGGGCGAGTATCTCGAAAATGCTGTACCGAGTGTCGTCAATGCGGGAAGCAGTGAATTCTCCGCTTCGGCAGGAGACTTCCCACTCGGAAGAATCGCTGCCATAAATTACCGCAATGTTGTTGTACTTTGCCATTATAGTTTATCAATCTTAATCGAAGTAATATTCTTCAGCCTCGCGCTCTTCCGCCTGTTCGCTGGCATCGGAATCGCCGCCGCTGCAGCCGAGGTCAAGATACATGCCCATAGGGGAAATGAACTTGTCGGCCTCGGAAATGCCGAGGGTGCCGTCCTTGAGGACCTTCTGCATGAAGATTCCCCAGATAGGCAGGGCCATGTTGGCGCCCTGTCCGAGAGCTGCGGACTGGAAGTGGACCTGACGGTCCTCCGCGCCGCACCAGATTCCGGCGGTCAGGGTAGGGGTATATCCTATGAACCATCCGTCGGCGCTGTCGTTCGTCGTACCGGTCTTTCCGGCGATCTGGCCCTTTAGCTGGTACTTGCCGCGGAGTCGTCCCGCAGTACCGCCGTTGACCACGCCCTGCATCAGGTTGACCATCAGGTAAGCGGTCTGCTCGCTGATGGCTTCCCTCTTGCGTGAAGTGAACTCGCTCAGCACGTTGCCCTGGTTATCCTCGATGCGCGTCACGAACATAGGGGATACATACACGCCCCTCGAAGGGAAGGTATTGTATGCGGAAACCATCTCGTAGAGAGAAAGGTCTGCGGAGCCCACGCAAAGGGAAGGAACTTCCTCCACATGGCTGGACACGCCCATCTTGCGCATCATCTGGACCATCGCCTGAGGGCCGAACTGCTTCATCAGGTAGGTGGAGATGTTGTTGGAACTGTTGGTGAGTCCCCATTTCAGCGTGACTGTCTTTCCGATCCAGACATCCCTGTCGGTGCTTCGAGGAGTCCATACGTTGTCTCCCACGATGATCGACTGGGGCACGTTCACCACCTTGTCGCACGGAGTCATGCCCTCCTGCATCGCAAGGGTATAGAGGAACGGCTTTATGGTAGAGCCCACCTGGCGCTTGCCCTGGCGGACGTTGTCATACTTGAAGTAGCGGTAGTTAGGACCGCCCACATAAGCCCTGATATGTCCGGTGCCCGGCTCGATGGCCATGAAGGAAGCGCGGAGGAAGGACTTGTAATAGCGGATCGAATCATCCGGGGTCATCACCGTGTCGATGTAGCCTTTCTTGTCCCATGAGAACACCCTCATCTCAGTCGGCTGGGAGAAGGTCTTCATGATCTCGGACTCGGACATGCCGGAATTCTTGAGCACGCGGTAGCGGTCGCTCCAGCGACGGCCCTGCTTCATCAGCCTCTCGATTGTGGCATTGTCCACGTCGTTGGAGAACGGACGGTTCTTCTTCCACTTCAGGTCGTTCCAGAAGCTCTTCTGGAGGTCCTTCGAGAGATGCTCGGCAACAGCCTCTTCGGCATATTTCTGCATCTTGTAGTTGATGGTGGTGTAGATACGGAGACCCTCGCGGTCGAGGTCGTATTTGGAGCCGTCAGGCTTGGTATTCTTGTTGAGCCAGCCATAGAGCTGGTCGTCAGCCCAGAGCAGCGAATCGGCCTTGAAGTCCTCGACGAACTGGTAGGAAGACCTCTTAGGCCTTTCGGCGTTCATGTACTTGCGGAGCATGTCCCTGAAATATGGTCCGACGCCGGCGTTATGGTCCTGGATCTGGTAGGACAGCACGATCGGCAGCTTCTGGATCGAGTCTCTCTCGGCCTTTGTGATATAGCCGGATTTCTGCATCTGGCCGATCACGAAGTTGCGGCGTGCGAGCGCCTTGTCCATGTGCAGGGCAGGATTGTATCTGGTCGGCTTGTTGACCATGCCGACGAGGGTCGCGCTCTCTTCGATGTTAAGGTCCTTCGGATCCTTTGCGAAGAATGTCTGGGACGCAGCCTTGACGCCGTATGCGCCGCTTCCGAAGAACACGGCGTTGAGGTACATGTCCACGATCTCGTCCTTGGTGTAGTCCCTCTCGAGCTTGACTGCGGTGATCCATTCCTTCAGCTTGATCCAGACCATCTTCATCTTGGAGACTCCAGGGATCCTGCTGTGGGTGTCGGCCCTCGGATAGAGGGTCTTGGCCAGCTGCTGGGTGATGGTACTGCCGCCACCCTGGCTGGAATCCCTCATGAGCAGAGTCTTGAAGAAGACTCGTCCGAGGCTCATGAAATCCACTCCGGAGTGCTCATAGAACCTGGCGTCCTCGGTGGAGACCGCTGCCTGTACTATATAAGGTGAAAGTTCGTCATAGCTGACGAACGACCTGTTCTCGATATGGAAAGTGGTGAGTATCTCTCCGTCCTGCGCAATTACCTGCGTAGCAAGCTTGCTCTCAGGGTTTTCCAGCTCTTCAAAGGACGGTATGTCGGCGAAGGCCCATACGGCAAGGAGCAAAAGTGCCACAATGGCTACAGGTGCTGAGATTACGATCCAGAACCACTTGATAATCTTATTTTTAGACGTATCTTTCATAGTTACTCGCCTGATTATTCAGAATACAAAAATAACGATAAAATTTGGAAAAATGCCCCGATTCTTTTTTACTTTGCATTTTGAAATGAAAAAACAGGAAGATATGAAGGGTAATCTTGTGATTGTGGAGTCTCCTGCCAAGGCGGGGACAATACAGAAATTCTTGGGAAACGATTATGTAGTCAAGTCCAGTTTCGGACATATAAGGGACCTCCAGGATAAGAAACTCAGCGTAGATGTAGAAAACGGCTTCAAGCCTGAATACATAGTGCCTGCAGACAAGAAGAAAGTTGTCTCGGAACTCAAGAAACTCGCGGCGGGAGCAGACATGGTCTGGCTCGCATCCGATGAGGACCGCGAGGGAGAGGCCATCTCATGGCACCTTTTCGATACGCTCGGACTCAAGAAGGAGAACACCCGCAGGATCGTATTCCACGAAATCACGAAGACTGCCATCCTGGGAGCTATCGAGAACCCCCGCGACATAGACATGAACCTCGTGGAGGCCCAGCAGGCCCGCCGAGTCATCGACCGTCTGGTCGGATTCGAGCTCTCTCCTATCCTCTGGAGGAAGATCCAGCCGAAGCTCAGCGCCGGCCGCGTCCAGAGCGTCGCCCTCCGTCTCGTAGTGGACAGGGAAAGGGAGATACTTTCATTCAAGAAAGAGCCTTACTACCATGTTGACGCCCTCTTCCATCCTGAAGGCACGTCGTCAAGGACTACGGTCAAGGCCGGCCTCGACACCAGGTTCGACAGCCTCAAGGAGGCCCGTGCGTTCCTCGAAGCAAGCAAAGACGCATCCTTCAGCATCGAGAACATAGAAAAGAAAGAGGGGCAGCGTTCCCCTGCGGCTCCGTTCACGACTTCCACCCTTCAGCAGGAAGCCGCCAGGAAGCTTCATTTCCCTGTCAGCAAGACCATGAGAGTAGCCCAGCAGCTCTACGAGCGAGGTCTCATCACATACATGAGAACTGACTCCACCAACCTCTCCACCCTTGCTCTCGGCACTTCCAAGAAATACATCATAGAGAACTTCGGAGAATCATACTCCCGCAGCCGCCAGTTCAAGACCAAGTCCAAAGGCGCGCAGGAGGCGCATGAGGCTATCCGTCCTACATATATAGAGAATACTTCCATCGAAGGCACGCCTGACGAGAACAAGCTCTATTCTCTCATCTGGAAGCGCACCGTCGCATCCCAGATGGCAGACTCGAAGGAACTGCGCACCACCCTCAAGATCGGCTCCGCATCCAGGAAAGAGAAATTCTCCGCCCAGGCAGTCCAGGTCGTATTCGACGGCTTCCTCAAGCTTTACCGCGAGGGCGTTGATGACGCCCAGGACGAGGAGAACGTAGCCAACCTTCCGGAAGTTTCCGTAGGCCAGGCCATGGAGCTCCGCGGCATGGACGCAACCTGCCGTTTTACCACTCCTCCTCCAAGATACTCCGAGGCAACCCTCGTAAAGAGACTTGAAGAGCTCGGCATCGGCCGACCTTCCACATATGCTCCGACCATCAGCACCCTCACCACGGGAAGAGGTTACATCCTGAAAGGCGACAAGGAAGGCGAGACCGTCAAGGTTACAAATCTTAACCTGGCCGGCGGCGTCATAACGGAGACGGTGAAATCTGAGACGACAGGCGCCGAAAAGGGCAAGCTTCTTCCGCAGGAAATCGGTATCATCGTGACCGACTACCTAGTGCAGAATTTCGGTTCCATCATGGACTACGACTTCACCGCAAACGTCGAGAAAGACTTCGACAAGGTGGCCGCCGGAAAGATGAAATGGAACGGACTCATCGGACAGCTTTACACTCCATTCCATTCCAAGGTCGAGGAAGTGCTCAACGACCGCCAGTACAGCCATGTCAGCCGTGACCTCGGCGTCGCTCCTGACGGAGAGCCGGTAGTCGCCAAATTCGGCCAGTATGGCCCTTATGTGCAGAAAGGAGAGGGTGACAAGCGTCATTTCGCCAATCTTGCGCCGGGCCAGCTCATTGAAAGCATCACCCTCGCCGAGGCCCTGAAGCTTTTCGAGCTTCCTCGCGTGGTCGGCCTGCATGACGGCAAGGAAATCATCGCTGCAAAGGGTCGTTTCGGACCATATATTAAATATGACGGCCACAACTATTCCCTCCCTAAGAAAGCCGATCCTCTCCAGGTAACTCTCGAAGAGTGCGTGGCAGCCATTTCCGAGAGCGGGACCAAGGCCGTGGCCAACGCCGTGCTTAAGGAATATTCCGGAAGCGGCATCCAGGTAATCAACGGACGCTATGGTCCTTACCTCAAGAAAGATGGCTCCAATTACCGTATTCCGAAGGGCGTTGACGCGTCTTCTCTTACAGAAGATAAGTGCAAGGAGATTATCGAGGCTTCGGAACCTACAAAGAGTTCGTTCAGAAGGAGTAAGAGCCGTTCAGCTAAGTAATGCTTACAGATTGTTTTGCAAGTATCTTTGAATTTGTAGGGCTGAAAATCATCAAATTATCCTAGGAAAAATTAGGATTTATGATTTTTTTCGCTACTTTTGCAAAGGTATAAGTAACAATTTGTAGTCATGGCATCTTATCATATTGATCAGACTGATCAGAAAATCCTGTCGTTTCTCGTCAAGAATGCGAGAATGCCGTTCCTTGAGATAGCAAGGGAATGTGGTGTGTCCGGTGCAGCCATCCATCAGAGAGTCAAGAGGTTGGAGGCTAACGGAGTGATCACCGGTTCCCGTCTGTTAGTGAAGCCCCAGGCTATCGGACTTAACATTTGTGCGTTTGTCAGTATCTCCCTCTCAGAGGCGAGTAAGTACAATGACGTGGTGAATTCCCTCAAAAAGATCCCCGAAGTAGTGGAATGTCACTTCGTAACCGGAAAGTATGCCCTCCTCGTCAAGCTTTACTGCCTTGACAACGACCATCTCATGGAGGTGCTGCTCAACACCATCCAGAAAATCCCTTATATCCAGGCGACCGATACGATGATAGCCCTCGACGAGGCCATCGACCGTCAGGTATGGGTAAAGGATTACAAGAGCACGAGTTTTCTCGGCGACGCCAAGATCGCTAAATAGACTTACGCACTAGTTTTATGGCCTTGGCAAGCTCAAGGTCCTCCGGTGTCGTCAGCTTGATGTTGAACCTCTCTCCTTCGCAAAAGGTGAGAGGTATTCCGTATGCGGACGCGACTGATGCGTCGTCCGTGAACGCGGTGTCATAGGCCTGTCCGTACGCGGCCTTCAGTTCCTCCGAGAGGAACATCTGCGGAGTCTGCACCGAGAATATGGCAGACCTGTCCAGGACCACCCCTTCCGTCAGCTCGAGCCTTTTCGCTCCGTCCGGCCCTTCCGCATGATGGAGCGGCTTCAGTGTGTCCGTAGTCGGGAGACATGGGACCAGGCCCCTGCACGAAGGGTCATTCTCCATCTTCGAGAACATGGACTTGATAAGTTCCTTGGAGATCAGCGGGCGGACACCGTCATGTACGGCGACGATCGCTCCGTCCGGCACTTTTGCGAGAGCATTCTTTACTGAATGGAACCGGGTGATTCCTCCGGCGACCATGACCTGCGGACAGTTGAAATTGGTCTTGAGACAGTAGTCTTTCCACCATGCCATCCAGCTTTCCGGGAGCACCGTGACGACACGAAGGTCAGGGACCGCTTCGAGGAATTTCGAGATCGTCAGCCTCAGGACCGGAACTCCCTCGAATTCAAGAAACTGCTTGGGTTTCCCGCCTCCCATCCTCACGCCTTTGCCGCCTGCGGAAACTATAAGGATTTTTTTTCTGTCCATATTAGTAAAGAAATATCACTGCAAATTTAAGATTTTTTCGTATTTTTACGGAAATTAAGTTTAATGGTTAAGCATCACTCGTAAAAGATGGCATTTTCGTTTCTGACACAAGAACTGGCAATCGACCTCGGAACCGCCAATACCGTCATTTTCCAGAATGACAACATCGTGCTTGACGAGCCGAGCATCGTTGCTATCGACAATAACACCGGGAAGTGCATAGCCCTTGGCCAGAAAGCCAAGCTCATGCATGAAAGGACAAATCCGGGCATCAAGACCGTGCGCCCTATGAAGGACGGCGTGATCGCCGACTTCAATGCGGCCGAGATGATGATCCGCGGATTCATCCGCCAGGTGAACAGCAAGAGGTCAACCCTTTTCCAGCCAAACCTCAAGATCGTGGTAGGTATCCCTTCAGGCAGTACTGAAGTCGAGATCCGTGCCGTGCGTGACTCTTCGGAGCATGCCGGCGGACGCGACGTATATCTGATCTATGAGCCTATGGCAGCCGCCCTCGGTATCGGACTTGACGTCGAGGCTCCGAAAGGAAACATGGTAGTCGACATCGGAGGCGGTACGGCCGAGATCGCCGTGATCTCCCTTGGCGGCATCGTCCAGCAGGAGAGCATCAAGACTGCGGGCGACGAGCTTACCAATGACATTCAGCAGTATCTCCGCCAGCAGCACAACATCAAGGTCGGCGAGATCACCGCTGAGAAGACAAAGATCGCCGTGGGTGCAGTGATCCCGCAGCTTGAAGAGGAGCCGGAGCCGTTCATCGTGCGCGGACCGAACCTCATGACCGGCCATCCTGTCGAGGTCGCAGTGACCTACCAGGAGATAGCCCATTGCCTTGACAAATCAATCGCCAAGATTGAATCTTCAATACTCCATGTGCTCGAGCAGACTCCTCCGGAGCTTTACTCGGACATCGTAGAGAACGGAATCTATCTTTCCGGCGGCGGCGCCCTCCTCAGAGGTCTCGCCCAGAGATTCTCCGAAAAGGTGAACATTCCGTTCCATGTCGCTGAGGACCCTCTCCGCGCGGTAGCCAGAGGTACCTGCATAGCACTCAAGAACGCAGCCAATTACTCATTCCTCATGAGGTAATGGGCGGCAGGAGAAAAATAGGAAGCGTATTGTTTAATGCAGCAATCTTCATTGTCTTGGAGATTGCTGCACTGAGTATGTTGGGGAACAGCAGCGCGACGCAGCAGTTCTTCATCACAAAGGGTGTCCATGGCGCAATCGCCAAGGTCTGGGGAGGAGCGGAGGACATCCGCTACTATTTCAACCTGAAGCAGGCCAACGAAGCCCTCTTCCGCGAGAACTTCGAACTCTCGAGACAGCTGGACGTATTCATGGCGGAGGCCAGGAACGCCCGCAAGGACTCGCTTACGAGATCATACGCCACGGACAGCGATTATGAGTATCGTCCTGCGGACATCATCAAGATGAGCCGCAACACCCAGCACAACTACATCATCCTCTCCCAGGGAAGCGATGACGGAGTCGAGCCGCAGTCGGGCATCATTACCCGCAACGGCGTCATCGGCATCGTGGACGCGGTCAGCAAGCACTATGCTTATGCGATCTCGTTCATGAACACCAGCTTCAGCCTGAGCGCAAGGCTCGGCAGGGAAGGGGCGGTCGGACCTCTCGTATGGGACGGCAAGACGACCGACGGGGCCCTCCTCAGGGAGATACCCCTCCAGAACCGCTTCGAGCCGGGCGACACCGTCTTCACCAGCGGCCATTCATCCATCTTCCCTCCGGACATACCTGTCGGCATCACCGGAGGATCGAGGATCGTGAACGGAGCCACGTATGAAATCGAAGTCAGGCTGCTGCAGGACTTCAGCTCCGTAAGGTATGTGACACTTGTCAACAACAAGGGCCGCAAGGAAATGGAAGCCCTTGAAAAAGGAGGTGCGGAATGAGAAACAATTTCTTCCTCTATTACCTGTTGCTCCTGATAGGCCAGATGATGGTCTGCAACTTCCTGCACGTCTCTCCTCTGCTGACGCTCAACATACTGCCGGCACTTATCTTGTGTATCCCGACCCGTTTCAAGACGGCGTCACTATTGTTCATAGCTTTTATCTCCGGACTGGTTGTGGACCTGTTCTCAGATTGCAGCATAGGCCTTAACGCCTTTGCGCTGCTGCCTGTAGCCCTGGTCAAGATTTCGCTTTGTTCGTTCGTGTTCGGAGAAGAACTGATTGCCAGGGAAGAAGAATTTTCAATCAGGAAGTATGGCCTCGCAAAAGTACTGTTTGCGATACTGGTGCTGCAGACCATGTTCCTGCTGCTATATATTTGGGCTGACGGTGGAAGTTCGAGGCCTCTGGAATTCAGCGCCACAAGGTTTGGGCTGTCTTTGCTGGTGAGCGTCGTCGTTTCCGTTCCGCTGGTCTCAATGCTTAAACCGGACGAAAGGAAATAGTCACAGATGGATTCTTCCAGGAGAAACAAGCTTCTCATAGGCTTGGGGGTTGCGGTCTGCATCCTCCTGATAAGACTGTTTTCCATCCAGATCATAGACGACCGTTACAAGAAGGACGCCTCCAACAACTCCATGGTCTATGACATCATCTACCCGACCAGGGGTGTGATCTACGACCGTAAAGGAGAAATCCTCGTCGGCAACAAAGTGGCATACGACATCATGGTCACCCCGAGGGAAGTCGAGGCATTCGACACCCTGCTGCTTGCCGACATACTCGAAGTCCCTACCGATTTCCTGAGGTCGAAGATGGCCGAATATCGCCGCAACCGCAGGAAGATCGGCTACCAGTCCATGACCCTCCTGAAGCAGATTCCTGCCGAGACATATATGAAATTCGCCGAGGTCCAGTACCGTTTCCCGGGCTTCAGGGGACAGGTCCGAAGCATCCGCGACTATCCTGTCAATGCCGGAGGAAACCTTCTCGGCTATGTCTCCGAGGTGGACCAGTCATACATCAGGAACCATCCGGAGCACTACCGTTCGGGCGACTATGCCGGCAAGACCGGCATCGAAGCCGCCAGGGAAGAGGATCTCCGCGGCGAGAAAGGCTACCACATCTATCTGCGCGACTCCCATAACCAGAGACAGGCCCGCTACAAGGACGGACTCGAAGACAAGGAGGCCGTTCCCGGAAAGGACATCGTCACCACCATCGACGCCGAACTCCAGCAGTACGGCCAGATGCTCATGAAAAACAAGGTCGGCAGTCTCGTGGCCATAGAGCCTTCTACCGGCGAGATTCTTACCATGGTATCCAGCCCCGGCATAGACGTGGAGATGCTGGCCGACATCGGCAAGCACTACGGCGAGATAGTGAATGACCCATACAAGCCAATGTTCAACAGAGCCGTCCAGGCCCCTTATCCCCCGGGATCGGTGTTCAAGCTGGTCAACGGCCTCATCGGCCTCGAGGAAGGAGTGCTGAAACCGGAATATGCCTATCCGTGCAGCCAGGGCTACCACTTCGGCAAGCACAAGCTCGGCTGCCACTCGCATCCGTCTCCGCTCAGGCTTGAGGAAGCGATAATGATGTCCTGCAACGGTTACTTCTGCTATGTGCTCAAGAACATACTGGAAAACAAGGCATATCATTCCGTTGACGAGGCTCTTGACAAATGGAACGCCTACGTGCGCAGCTTCGGCTTCGGCCACAAGCTCGGCAGCGACTTCCCGGCAGAGCTCGGCGGCACCCTCCCTGATTCCAAGCTCTACAACAAGCGCTACGGCAAGGGCGGGTGGAAATTCACCACAATCATCTCCATCTCCATCGGACAGGGCGAGGTCGGCGTGACCCCGCTGCAGATCGCCAATCTCTGCGCTACCGTCGCCAACAGGGGATACTACTACATCCCTCATATCGTCAAGGACTCCGAGGGCGTGGAAATAGACAAGAAATATCACGAGAAACAATATACCATGGTCGACACCACCAACTTCCACAAAGTCATAAACGGTATGTGGAAGGCGGTCAATTCCGGCTACGGTTCCGGAGGTACTGCCAGCGTGGCTGCAGTCCCGGGCCTGGATATCTGCGGAAAGACCGGTACGGCGCAGAACCCTCGCGGAGCGGACAACTCCGTGTTCATCTGCTTCGCTCCGAGGGAGAATCCTAAGATCGCCGTGGCGGCCTATGTCGAGAACGGCGGTTTCGGCGCCACCTGGGCCGCACCTATCGCTTCCCTTCTCGTGGAGAAATACCTGAACGGTGAAATAAGTGACGATCCGGGACGCCAGGCCCTTCAGCAGAGGATGCTCGAAGGCGACCTGATGGCCAGAGTAAAGAAAGACTAGACATGACGATAAGAAGCTCATCCAGATCAATGCTGCAGTCCTATGACTGGAGCCTCGTCATCATGTTCCTTCTGCTGATGGTGATCGGCTGGATCAACATCTATGCGTCCATCCATTCTTCGGAACCTTCGAGCATAATATCCTGGTCGGCCAGGAGCGGAAAGCAGTTCGTATGGATACTTACCGCCATCGGCATCGCCGCCTTGATATTGTTCGTACTGCCGCCAAGGCTATGGGAGGGCGGAGCTATACCGTTCTACGCCGGAGTCGTCTTCCTGCTGGTGGCGGTGATCTTCCTCGGCATCGAGGTCAAGGGCTCCCGCTCGTGGTTCGAGTTCGGACCGATACGTTTCCAGCCAGCCGAAATTTCCAAGATAACGACATCCCTGATGCTGGCCTTCATAATGAGCCGGGCCAATTTCAGGGTGACCAAGTTCCATGATTTCATAAAAGTCGCCCTGGTCATAGGTCTGCCGATGCTCATAATCGTCGCGGAGAGCGAGACCGGGTCGGCCCTGGTCTATGTAGGTTTCATCTTCATGCTCTACCGTGAAGGACTATCGGGCTGGTTCCTGGGAGTGATAGGCATGTCGATACTGCTGTTCATCCTGACATTGACGGCATCCCCATATACTGCCGTGCTTGTGCTGCTGGCGATACTTGTCATACTGAACGCCCTCCACGGCAGATTCTGGAAGAGCATCCTCATCGGAGGAATTCCGGTCCTCCTGCTCGCCCTCATTCCTGTAGTGCGCAGGATGATATCCCCGGAATCCGCCCCTGGCATCCCATATTTCAGGTATGTCGTCGGAGGACTCTCCGCCGTGGCGATACCTTTCCTTCTGGTACGCGCCTACAAGATGAAGAGCCGTTTCCTAACCATGTCCGTGATAGGTTTCATCGCAGGCGTGATGCTGATACTGTCAGCCGACATAATATTCAACGACGTGCTCCAGGACCACCAGCGCAAGCGTATCGAAGTCCTGCTCGGAATGAAGGAGGACCCGTCCGGCGTAGGCTACAACGTCAACCAGAGCATGATCGCCATCGGTTCCGGCGGCCTTCTCGGGAAAGGCTATCTCAACGGTACCCAGACTACCTACGGCTTCGTGCCGGAGCAGACTACTGACTTCATCTTCTGCACCGTCGGAGAGGAATGGGGCTTTCTCGGCAGCGCGACCGTGATACTTCTGTATTTCCTGATGATCTGGAGGATCATAATCGACGCCGAGCACAGCCGTGAATCGTTCACCCGGATCTACGGCTACTGCGTCGCGAGCTGCCTGTTCATGCATCTGTTCATCAATATCGGCATGACCATCGGACTCATGCCGGTGATCGGCATCCCGTTGCCGATGATGAGCTACGGAGGCTCGTCGCTATGGGCCTTCACCGCGATGATCTTCATTTTCGTGGCCCTTGACCATGAAGAGAGGAAGTATTTCTAAAAAATCAGCTATATTTGCCCTACATCAGACATTGAATTATGAAGTACATAATCAGATCCGTCAAATATTTCATCTACTTCTGCCTGCTGCTGGCGGTCCTTCTCGGACTGATGATAGCGTTCAGGCTGGTTGAGGGAGGAGTGGAATCCATCTTCAAGGAAGGCTGGACTTCCGTAGGCAAGATCGCGATACTCTTCGCCATCGTTTCGGCAGTCTATCCTCTGGTAGGCTTCGTCAAGAGGACCGCAATAATCCCGGGCGATTATTCCGAGATCCGCGACAAGCTCATCGACACAATGAGGGACAGGGGCTACAAGCTCGAGAAAGAAGAAGGGGAGAACCTCACCTTCCGTCTCCGCGGCCCTATATCCCGGTTCTTCCGCATGTTCGAAGACCGTCTCACCTTTACCCGCTCATTCTCCGGGTTCGAGGTGGAAGGTTACAGGAAAGATGTTTACAGAATAATCAACTCACTTTAACTATGGAACAAGAATTCAAGACAGTAGC
>JAEEGL017229927.1_pt1 | contig 20738 bp, 18 predicted proteins | sample 9134231 | NCBI WGS metagenome assembly JAEEGL01 (sample SAMN16246548, study PRJNA631951) | gut metagenome | biome: gut microbiome; feature: rumen; material: fiber-attached | host: Bos | place: Iran: Karaj | collected 2018-10
AACCGACACTATCAGCCGTGTGCTCTTCCGATCTGCGATCCCCAGTACCGCCGGGATGAAGCCAGCGCAGATACGGTCCGTGATCCGCTGGATCCGCATCCGTTTCCCGTCCATGCCGCGAATCAGCGCGGTGATCATCCGGGCATACAAACTGTCGCCGTGGACGCAGTCTGCCGTCACCTCCAGAACATGATTATAATTCACTGTGCCGCAGAAGATGTGATCTCCCTCGGCCTTTGGCACGGGACGGCTTTCCCCGGTGAGGTTGGACTCGTCCACCTCGCTTCTGCCCGAGACAATGGTGCCATCGATGGGAATCAGGCAGTTGCCGGGCACGAGGATGCGGTCTCCGGGCTGCACCTCCGTAACGGAAACCGTTTCCACCGAGCCGTCCCGGATGCGGGTGGCGGTGGCCTGCAGCACGTCCAGCAGCGATTCCACACTGCGGGAGGAGGCGATCTTCGCGCTGCGCTCCAGATACTTACCGATGAGCAGGAACACCAGCACCGTCCCGGTGGCTTCAAAAAAGCTCTTTCCCGCGCCGGTCAGCACGGAGAAAAGGCTGAAGAGATAGGTGGAAACGGAGCCGATGGCCACAAGCAGGGACATGTTCGGCGTGCGGGAGAGGACAGCCTGGTAGGCATCCCGATAGAATTGACCGCCGGAAATGACCTGGATCGCCGTGGCGATCACCAATTGTAACCACGCGCCGGCATGAAGCAGAACGCTCAGCCACAGCGAGACGGAGAGCGCGAAAGATACAAGAATACGGTTCCGGTCAGTCTTCAGGTCGTCCCGCGCAATGAACCGAGGATGCCGACTGCCGGCCTTCGTGAGCCGATATCCCCGCTTATCCGCCGCCTCGATGAGCTGCTGCTCCTGGAAGCGCCCGTCGGCTGTTACTTCGAGATATTCGGAGAGATAGTTCACGGCCGCTTCCGAAACGCCCTCACATCTTCGCGCCACGCTCTCAATGATGCCGACGCAGGAATAGCATACCATGCCGCGGACATGGAAATAAAACGTTTCGGTTTTGGGCTCATTCATGCGCTTGCGCCTCCCGTCCCCTGTCATATAGAGAAGAACAGGCCGCCGAAGCGGCGACCTGTTCAGACTGTAGACAAACCCATGCTGCAGGTCTGTGGCGCGCATGGGGGGCGTGTGCAGGGGGGACGGGAGTCCCCCCGCACGTTCAATCCGTGCAAAAAACGGAACATTTTCGAATGTTTCGTTTGTTGCCGCTCAAGCTGTCGACACTTTGTCGACAGCTTGAACAGGCCGCCGAAGCGGCGACCTGTTCTTTCGAACGCAGGGTTTACAGATCGGACGGGGAAGCCCGATCCTGCTGTTTTGAATTCTGCTCGGTCCGTCAGGAAGCCCAATACCAGTCGCTCAGGTGCATGATGCCGCTGTTCCAGATCTCGACGCCCTCCAGCTGGGCGTTGATCGCCAGCGTGTTCTTCATGTCGCAGATGCCGTACCAGGGGATCCCTTCCTCGAACAGCTTGGTCATCTCGACGAGGTAATCCTTTCTGGCAGCCGGATCGGGGTTGGCGACAGCGGCAGCGCCGAGGTCAAGATAATCCTGATACTTGTCCCAGGCACCGTAGGTGGTCGGACCCCACATGACGTACTCATACATGCAGCCGACGGCGTAGCACTGGGGAGAAGCGGCGGCATAGAGCGCAATGTCGTAGTTCTCCGGATCGGTGGAGGCGGTCCAGTAAGAGGCGGTGTCATAGTTGACGATCTTAGCTTCCACGCCGATGTCCTTCAGGTTGGCCTGGAGGATCTCGGCCTCAGTGACGTAGGTGGACATGCCGTTGGTGATGATGGTCAGCGTCTTGCCGGTCAGGCCGCACTCATCGGCCAGCTGCTTCGCCAGCTCGGGATTGTAGCCGATGGCATAGGTGTCGTCCATGTTGGCGAGATCTTCGGAGTAGTCCAGAGAGTGCATGGAGACGGGGAAGTCCAGAACGGTCGCATTGCCGAAATAGACCAGATTGCAAATGGCCTCCCGGTCAAGGGCGTGGCAGATGGCTCTGCGGGCGACTACGTCGCCGACGACGTCGGAGTAGAGGTTGAACTGCATGGTGGGCGTAAACACCGTGTAATAGGACAGGGAGTTGTACTTGTCCAGAGTGGCCGCATATTCGCGGTCCTGTGCGGGAACGGCGGCGATGTCGACTTCGCCGGCCTCCAGAGCATTGACGATCTGGGCGTCCTCATTCAGGACCTTGTAGTGCAGCTTCTTGATCTTGGCCTTTTCACCCCAGTAGTTCTCGTTTGCGACCAGGTCCACATGGCTGTTGATCACGTAATCCGTGACGACGTACGGACCGGTGCCGATGGGGTGCATGACCATGTCATTCTCGTCGAAGGATTCCGCGTCATACAGATAGAACTGGCTGAACGAGCCGATCAGCATGGCGCTGTAGAAATTCAACGCGATTTTCACAGTGTACTCGTCGATCTTCTCGCAGCCTTCGGTGTTGATGGCGGAGAACATCATGGCCTGCTGCGGGTCGCTCATGTAGTAGTTGATGGTAAACATCAGGTCGTCAGCATTGAACGGGTTGCCGTTGCTGAACGTTACGCCTTCGCGCAGATGGACGATGAAGGCGGTTTCGGATTGCTCAATGTCTGTCGCGAGGACATAGACCATGGTGCCGTCAGCCTTGAAGTCGATCAGGGTTTCCATGTACTGACGGACGATACCGACGAAGTTGCCGGCGATCTTGGACGGCAGCAGCGTGCCATTGTCGCCGCTGGTGGCGATTGTCAGTGTGTCACGTGCGCTGACGACGTCAACGGTCTCCCGCTGTGTGACATCCTCGGTCTTGCCGGCGCCTTCGTTGGAGACTACGACGTCGACCGTGTTGTCCTTCTTTTCCGGGGCAGGAGTGTTGCTGCTCGTGCCGGGGTTGCTCGGAGCGGGTGCCTGCTCTTTACTGCCGCAGGCGGCGAGCCCGAGAACCATAACGAGGCAGAGCAGGACTGCGATGATACGGGTAGCTTTTTTCATGTTGTCCTCCTTGTAAATTTATATTTTGTTGCATAAGCAACAGGAAACAAAGTGACCGGGGGAGAGCTCATCCAGTGTCTGCGGCTTGGTGCATTCCTCGCAGGCGTGCGGGCAGCGCGCCATGAAGCGGCACCCGGGTTTGGGATTGATGGGCGAGGTGATCTCTCCCTGCATGATGATCCGTTTGGTCTTGTTGTGGATGTCCGGAATGGGGATCGCGGAGAGCAGCGCCTGGGTATAGGGATGCGTCGGGTGCGCGAACAGCTCGTCGGAGGGGGCTTTTTCCACGATTTGTCCCAGATACATAACCATAATGTCGTCAGAGATGTATTTCACGACAGAAAGGTCGTGCGTCACGAACATGTAGGCCAGCCCAAGATTCTGCTGCAGATCCAGCATCAGATTGATGATCTGCGCCTGAATGGACACGTCCAGCGCGGAAACCGGCTCATCGCAGACGATGAAGTTGGGCTTCAGCGCCAGAGCACGGGCGATGCCGATCCTCTGTCGGCGCCCGCCGTCGAGCTCATGGGGGTAAGAATTGGCCAGGCGGCTTGCAAGACCGACGGTATCCATCAGTCTGGCGACCTCTGCCTGGAGCTCCGACTTGGATAGGTTCGTGTGAAGCTGGAGCGGCTCCATTATGGTGTCGGCCACGGTGCAGCGGGGGTCCAGGGAGGAATAGGGATCCTGGAAAATGATCTGCATATTCTCCCGGAGCTTCACCAGCTCTTTCTTCGTCGGGTTGGAGATGTCCTGTCCCTCGAAATAGATCTCGCCCGCGGTCGGCGGCGTCAGATGCAGGATTGTCCGACCGAGTGTGGTTTTGCCGCAGCCGGACTCACCGACGACGCCCAGCGTCTTGCCGTGGTCGAGCTGGAACGTTACGTCATCCACGGCATGCAGCTGGCCGGCGCCTGTTTTGAAATACTTCTTCAGATGCTTTACTTCCAGAATATGATCCATCATTTCACCTCCGACAGAAAGCACTTCACAAAGTGCCCCGCCGTAATCTCCTGCATGGCGGGCGCTTCCGCACGGCATCTCTCCGTCGCGTGGGGACAACGGTCAGAGAACTTGCAGCCCACCGGGAGATTTGTGGGATCGGGCATCAGGCCCTTGATGGGCTTCAGCCGCTCCTCCTTGGAGTCCAGCCGGGGAAGGGAGTTGAACAGGCCGATGGTGTAGGGATGCGTTGCGAAGTCAAAGATATGCTCTGCCGTACCGTACTCCACTACTTCTCCGGCGTAGATCACCGCGACGGAATCGCAGCAGTCGGCCACGACGCCCAGATCGTGGGTGATCATCACCACCGAGGTGTTGAATTTCTGGTTCAGCGTTTTCATCATGTCCAGCACCTGGGCCTGGATGGTCACGTCAAGCGCGGTGGTGGGCTCATCTGCCAGCAGCAGCTCCGGGTTGCAGGCCAGCGCCATCGCGATAACCACGCGCTGCTTCATGCCGCCGGAAAACTGATGGGGATATTCGTTGTATCGGTCTGCCGGGATGCCGACAAGCTCCAGCATGTTGGAGGCCTTGATCACCGCCTCCGCCTTTGAGCCTTCGCTGTGGAGGCTGATTGCCTCCGCGATCTGGAATCCGACGGTCTCAATGGGATTGAGGGCGGTCATCGGATCCTGGAAGATCATGGAGATCTTGTTGCCGCGGATTTTCCGCATTTCTGAGGCGGAGAGCTTCAGCAGATCCTGCCCGTTGAAGAAGATCTCACCGCCGCAGATCTTTGCGGGAGGCGTGGGAAGGATCCGGAGGATCGACCGGGCGATGGTGGTCTTGCCCGCGCCGGTCTCGCCCACGAGGCCGATGGTCTCGCCTCTCCGGACAGTCAGATTGATGCCGTTGGCGGCGTGGACAACGCTGTCGTCGGTGTGATACTCCACGACGAGATCCCTGATTTCAAGAATGTTATCGATTTGATCAGCCATTGTACACCCCCTCAATTCTTCAGCCGCGGATCCAGCGCGTCGCGCAGACCGTCGCCCAGCAGGTTAAAGGCAAGCACCGTCACCATGATGCAGAGGCCGGGGTATACGGCGAGCATGCCGTGACCGCGCAGAAAGCTGCGGGCGTCGGAGATCATGGCACCCCACTCCGGCATCGGCGCTTCAATACCAAGGCCGATGAAGCTCAGGCCGGCACCGGCCAGGACTGCGGAGCCCATATTCATGGTGATCGAGACGATCAGCGGCGAGATGGCGTTGGGGATCAGATGCTTTGTGATGATGCGGAAGTTGCTGGCGCTGATGGCGCGGGCGGACTCAATGTACTCCGCTTCGCCGATCGTCAGCACGGAAGCGCGCATCAGACGGGCGAACAGCGGGACCGAGCTGATGCCGATCGCGATGACCGCGTTGCGCAAGCTGGGACCGAGAACCGCCGCCATCGTGACGCATAGCAGGAACATTGGGATGCCCTGATAGATATCCAGGAGACGCATCATCAGGTTGTCAACCCAGCCGCCGTAAAACCCGGCGATCGCTCCGATGATGATGCCGATGATCGCCGCCAGCACGGTGGAGTAAAGCCCCATCTGCAGAGACTGCCGGGAGCCCCACAGCAGACGGCTCAAAAGATCTCTGCCCAGACGGTCCGTCCCCAGAAGGTGCTCCCTGCTGGGACCTGCGAAGGACTGGGAGAAGTCCTGTTTATCGTAGGAATACGGCGCGATCAGCGGCGCAATGATCGCGATGATGAAAAGCAGCACCAGCACGACCAGCGAGACGATCGCCAGCTTGTTTTTCTTCAGCCGCCGCCACACCTCGGCGAGTCTGGAACGCTTTTTCGTCTTCTCCATTATGCCGCCTCCCCTGCTGCAGGCTTTTCCTGCGCTTTGACTTTTTTGCGGATGTACTGCGAGCGGATGCGCGGATCGATGAACGCGAACGCGACATCGATCAGCAGGATCACAATACTGAATGTCAGCGACATGAAGACCGTCGTGCCCATGATCACCGGGTAGTCGCGGGAGCTCAGCCCCGAGAGCATATAGCTTCCGAGGCCGGGAACAGAGTAAATGACCTCCGCAATCATGGCGCCGCCCAAGGAGCCGCCGAAAATGGTTCCGACGATCTGGACGATGGGGATGACTGCGTTCTTCAGCGCATGCCGGTAAAGGACCTTGAACTCCGTCTGTCCCTTGGCCCGCGCCGTCACAATGTAGTCCTGCCGGATGACCTCCAGAAAGTCGGAGCGCATCTGGCGGGTGATCAGCGCGATGTAGCCGAGGGCAAGGGAGATCGTCGGCATCACCCAGCCCTTCCAGGTTTCAATGCCCGAGGCCGGGAGCAGATGCAGCTTGATGCTGAACAGCTGTATAATCAGTAAGGCGAACCAAAACGACGGCATTGAGACCGCCAGCAGCGCCAGCGTGATCGCCAGATTGTCCTTCCAGGTGTACTGGTGGGTTGCGGCAAAGATGCCGATCGGTATGCCGACGATCACCGAAACGAGCACGCTGAGACAGGCGATGACGAAGGTGTAGCGGAAGCGCTGCATCATTTCCTCGTTCACGGGGCGGTTGTTCATGTAGCTTTTTCCGAAATCGCCCTTCAGCGCGTTTCCGATAAAGCGGAAATAGCGGGTAAAGAAGGGATCGTTCAGGCCCAGCTCGTCGCGCAGATTCTGGATTTGCTCCTCGGTCGCTTCGTTGCCAAGGATGATGCGCGCGGGATCGCCGGGCGCAAGATCAAGGAAAATCAGAACAAGGAGCGTGATGCCCAGGATAATCGGGATCATGAGGAGAATGCGCTTGATAATATAACGGATCACTGTATCACCCCTGACGCAAAGATTTATTAAATGGTACCGGCGCTTATCCGGCGGACTTCGGTGTAATCTTCAGCGGTGTGCGGCCGTCGATCCACACGATTATCTCGGCGGCACCCTCCGCGTCGGCGAAGAAGCTGCGCTCGCCGCCGTTGATCTGGTATTCTGCGTTGGGCTTCAGTCGGCCGAGGACGATCCGCTGCTCGCCCGCCTCCGCTCCGTTGTACAGTACCAGATCGAGGTCCTCGCCGGAGCTCGCGGCTTTGGCGGGGATGACCTGCGGATAGCTGCAATCGGTGAGCAGGGGACCGGTGAATGCTGTTTCCGGCATTCCGCGGAGAATCACATCCTGCCAGTAGCCCTTCTTCTGCAGCCGCGTGAAGATGTAATAGGCCATGGTCAGCGAATTGACGTCTTTGTACTTGAACGCGCCAGGCTCCTTGGACCGGGACATGTTCTGCGCTTCTGCCTTTCGCAGTCCCGCCACCAGCTCGGTGTCGCCGTATTCTCCCGCGGTCATCTCCAGCAGCGCGATCTGAAGCGAAGCGTCGCATTGCTGGGTGAACATGTTGATGATCTCGTGCCACGGCTTCCGCCGCAGGGAAGCGACGCCGTCGCGGAACACCACCTCGTGCTTGCGGATCTGCGCATAGCAGCGGCGGGCAAGGCCGGGAAAGATCGGAAGATAGTGCAGATAGTTCTGTACGTCCGCCAGGGGATCAAACACCATCTGGCTCATGGGCATATGCCTCAGACCGTACTGTGTCTGGCGGCGCAGCGCCATGGAACCGTCGATCTCAATGAATTCCTGGCTGACATTGTCATACAGTTCATCCCAGAAATCCTCGCACAGGTGTGTGCCGTGATCCCGGTCGTAAACCATCAGGCCAAGCAGGCCGAAGGAGTTGCAGGTAGGAAATGCCACGTGAGGCTCGCAGGGGATCAGCATGTAGGGATGTTCGTGGTTCTTGTACTGGCGGTAGAGCGCTCCGGCAATGCTGTGGCTGCTGTAGTCATAGGTCTGTTCCGGCTTGTTCTCAAAAGGCTGGAAGCGGATGGAGGCGTCCTTCTCGAACTCGTCGTCGTGATATTGATCGTGGTAGCCCGCCACCACCGGCATCATCCAGCCGGAGAGCATGACGTTGCCCTTGATCACCGGATCGGGATTGAAGGAGAAATAGCCGCGACGTGCCTCTGCCGCCCAGTAGCCGCAGGTGCGGGGATCCGCGTAGTGCCGGATAAGGAAGCGGTGCGCCTGCTTCATATAACCGGTGAAGTTCGGGAGATACTTGTTGTGCAGCAGCATCAGGCAGTATCCGAAGGCGGAGAGCTGGTAACGGTATTCCGCAAGACCCCGCATCCAGTCAAAGCCGGAGAGGTCGCCGTCCGCCCGGTTCACCGTGGCGTCGAACAGATACCGTACTGCCCGGAGCCCCTCGTCGTCCAGCTCCTGTGTGCCGGGATAATACGGGGTGTCCGTCACCTTGTCCAGCAGCGCCATGGAGTCGTCAAATGCGGCGATGCGCTCCGCTCTGGCCGCTTTCATATTGTTGAGGATGCCGCGCGTTTTCAGCTCAATGGGGACAAACAGCGCGAGCGCAAGCAGAATCGCCAGCACACAGCCGGAATATGGCCAGAACTGCGTCAGGCGGAAGCGCTCCAGCGCGGGTATGTCTGCCAGCAGACCACCGAGCAGGCCCAACAGCCAGAAGCCGGCGATCCCGAGAAAGCTGCCGTAAAAATCCTGGATCATCATGCCTCTTTTTTTCCACAGATAGAAGCAGATGAACACACTCAGGATTACGGAGACAGGTCCTGCGCAGGCGGCGAAGCCGCCGCCGGGCACCAGAAGCCCCATCCCTACGGCGATCAGCCTGGGCGACACCGCCACGCCGCACAGCCGCAGCAGCAGCGGGGTAAACCCAATCACGCACATAGCCAGATGCAGCAACCGTGTGCGCCGACCCAGCCTGGCCATGCGCTTTCCGCTCGTTCCCTTCTGAGGTCCGGTTTCTTCGATTGTCGGAACCTTCGCAAAGCGCTGCGAAAGCTCCTCCACATTTGTCATTCGCGCATCCCCCCTTTCCTGACTTTTTCCTCCTGGAATTTCAGTTTTCCTCTTTCTTCTGCTGTTCCTGCATCATGGAATAGCACTTTCCGCAGTAAGAGCAGATTTTCTCCGGGTTCAGCCGGCAGTGCGCCAGCCCGACGCCCTCATAGACGTAGCGCGGCGTTCCGTCCTCTTTGAATTCCCGGCTGATTTTGCTCCAGCAGCCGTCGGGATACATGGGAATGAAATTCACCGGCTTGCCCACACGCTTGAAATTGACGGGGCAGTGCCAGAGGTTCGGCGGAATCCGGATGACGCTGGGACGGGTGATGGTGTATTCCTCCATCTCGTCCGGATCATCGCCCAGCATGACGGTGATCTCCGCGTCGAAGGATGCGAAAGGATCCATCAGGTCGGCGCCGGTAAAGATCAGGTATTCTTCCACGGCGTGATGGATGTGAGGGGCGTCCATGCTGCATTCCTTCATCATGATGTCATAGCCGAAATAGGCTCTGGCGCCTTCCATCACCTGGATCCCCGGGAAGCCGGCCCGCGGGTTGGCAAAGGTGTCGCCCCACTGGTGGTAATCCGGCTCGATCGTGTAGACCAGATCGTTGAATCTTCCGCTGCGGTTCCGCTCCGCCATCTCGTAGTACGGCTGCAGGAAATCCCCGAGCGTTCCCGCGTCCTCAGCCTCTTTGGCCATCTGAGAGAAGCATTTGCCGCAGTAGGTGCAAAGCTCGTCCGGCCGAAGGACACAGTGCCGCACGCCCTCGCCGTCGTATTTGAAATACTCTTGGCCTTTGTCGTCCAGTTCTCTCGTGATCTTGCTCCAGCGCCCGTCGAGATAAAGCGGGATAAAGCAGACAGGCTTGCCAACACGCTTGAAATTGATGGGGCAGTGCCAAGTGTTGGGCGGGACGCGGATGATGGTTGGTTTCGTGATCGTTATTTTTTCCATCTTCAACGGATCTTCACCGAGCCAGACCTCCACCTCCGCGTCGAAGGATTCAAAGAAATTGACCAGATCCGCTCCCGTAAAGATCAGATACTCATCCACCGCGTGATGCATATGGGGAACCTCCATATACTCCTCTTTGGTGGCGACGGAAAAGCCCATGTTCATGTGGCAGTTCGGATGCACCGCGTGGCCGGGATACCCTGCCCTGGGGGACGCGTAACCTTCCCAGTTATGGTATTCCGGGGGCATTGTATAAATCAGATGATCGAATTTCCCCATGTCAGAGCCTCCTTTAGAGTTCGTTATTGCTAATACATTTTATCTTACATACGCAGCATTGCGTATGTTGGCTTTCACAAAAAGCGGAAACGGTTTTGTGATTCCACACAAACCGTTTCCGCTTTGCCTCCAGTATAATGTACAAAAAGTACATTTTTTTCTGCTTCCGGGGTACAGCCGCTTTATGGCAGCTTATCGCTCTGCTGGGCTTGCATGGTGCCCCGCTTTTCGGGGTCCAGACTGCTGAAGGTCCGCATAATCCGGATGGTCAGCATTGCGGCAAAAACCTGATCCGAATTGTCAAAATCGAAATGGAATACGTCTTCGATCCGTTTGATCCGGTAAGCCACCGTGTTCCGGTGAAGATTCATTTTTGCAGCCGTTTTCGCCAGATCGTGCGCACATTCCAGATAGGCCACCATTGTGGGGGCATAGGCCGTGCCGAACTGCCGGTCGTGGGCACACATATACATATAGTGCGGCGAGCAGAAGTTTTCCAGCGGCTCCATACGGGAGATCACGTCGATCATATTGTAGATCGCCAGCGTTTCATAATGAAACAGCGAGCCCTCCTGCGAAATAAACTGACCGAATACCAGAGCCGCCCGGGCCTGCCGGTCCATCAGCCTGACGTCCGTCGGTTTTTCGCTGGGATTGCTGATGCCGCCCAGCAGACCGGTCTGATTCAGATAGTCCTCCAGCGCCGACAAAACGGCCGGAGCCGTCCCGCCGTTGGGGATCTCGTCCAGCAGGGCAAGAATGCTCTCGTCATGGAGGATACAGGGCTTGTTCACGACCAGGCGGCGGACGGTGTCGATCTGATACTCCAAGCGGACCGGGTTGCTGACGGCGTAGGGATTCGTGATCCGCAGGATCCGCTTGCCGTAGAGGAAGCTGATCCCCGCCTGCTTCAGCCTGGCGTCCAGGGTGGCGCCGCTCAGATCCTTCTCCAGCAGCTCCTGCAGCACATAGTCCTGCAGCTGGGATTTCGGCCGTGCCTTCGCGTCAAATCGGCTGGCGCGAAGCTCCGTACGGATGACGCGGCTGAGATGACGGAACAGTTCTTTTTCCTCAGGACGGAAGGGCGTCTCCTCTACCATGGTGAGAAAGCCCCAGAAGCGGTCAAGCAGCGCAATGTCAACGGTCATATAGTGCTTTGTCGTTCCGTGATCCATATCCTCGACCAGCGTCGGCGTGAGGTTGGCGCTGATTGGCGTGCCGTTCCGCAGCCGCTGCACATATTCGTCAGGATAATAGCCCTTGCCGACAATTTCCGCCAGGAACCGATCGTCGGGAAACTGCGTGTTGACCGAAGCGACAACGCGGAAGCTCCCATCTGACAGCAGGATCGGATTTGAGATGTATTCGCCAGCGGCGGAAAAGATCTCCTGAATTCCCTTGCCGCTGAGCAGGGCCTCCGTGATCGCGTTCTTCCCTTCTTCAATTAAGTCTTTATTCATGTCGAATTCAGCTCTTTTTCAGAATCATCCGGGATATGTTTATTGTATGAAAACAAAGGAAATCAAGGCGTAGGAGAACAATGAAAACCGAGAAAGGTATTAAAGTATTCTATAACGGAATCGTCGCAACTGTCAACAAAGAGAATGCTTTTTTTGAGGCGATTGTTCTTTCAGACGATAAAATCCTCGCAGTCGGAAGCAACGACGAAATGCGCGCCCTTGCCGGACCGGATGCCGAGGCCTTTGATCTGAACGGCAATCTGGTGCTGCCCGGGATCCACGATGCCCATCTTCACGCGGCAGACTATGCCCACAACATGTCCCATTTCGCATGCGACCGCTGCGCGACGATCGCGTCCCTCCAGGAGGGGCTGCGCCGGTTCGCCGCGCAGACGGACGCGCAGTGGGTGCTGGGCAATGGGATCGCACAGAGCGTGCTGGACGCAGGGCTGAACTGCCGCGATCTGGACGCCGCGGTTCCGGACCGCCCCTGCGTGCTGGTCATGTGGCACGGGCATGGCTGCGTGATGAACTCCGCGGCGCTGCGCAGCAATGCCCTCACGCGCGACACGCCGGACCCTGCCGGGGGCATCATCGAGCACTTTCCGGACGGTGAGCCCAGCGGCGTCATGCAGGAAGCGAGCGCCCTGCAGCTTTCCTTCCGCTCTATGCAGACGCATACGGTGGAGGAAACCGCCGCAAGGCTGAAGGACATGCAGCGCTTTATGAACAGCATGGGCTACACCGCGTTCACGGACAGCACCGTCGGCCCCGCCAACAACGCCCGTGAGGGCGGCGCCTCCGGCGAAAACGCGCTGAAGGCCTATTGCCGACTGCTTGCAGACGGAGAAATGACTTGCCGTGTTTCTGTCGGGTTTTATTCCGGACGGGGCGGCGTGCAGAACGCAGACTACCTTCGGGAGGACCTCGCCGGGCACGCGGTGCCCGTCTCGCCCGATGAGGACTGGCTCAGCTTCCATATGCTGAAGTTTTTCTGTGACGGAGTGGAGACTGCGGGAACCGCGTGGATGAAGGAGGACTACGCCAACCGCCGGGGCTGGCGCGGCCGCTCCGTGTTCGGCGCCGCAGGGAGCGACGAGGCGGAACAGATCGCCACGCTGCGCGCGACGCTCCGGCTCGCGCACGACGCCGGATACCAGATCGGGATCCATACGGTGGGCGACCGTGCCGTGCACGAGGCCATCCTGGCTATCCTCGCGGCGCAGGCGGAAAACCCGCGGGAAGACTGCCGCCACTGCCTGATCCACGGGGAGGAGGAGATCGACGCCGGCGATCTGGAGCTGTGTAGACAAAACGGGATCATCCTCTCGTCCCAGCCGAATCTGTCTGAGCACATGTTTGAAGCGGTCTGTGAAGCGATCGGGGCGGAGCGCGGCGCGGCAACCATGCCGCTGCGGACGGTTTTTGACGCCGGCGTGTCGGTTGCCGGCGGATCTGACTCCATTGCCGGGGATTATGCAGATTGGCGCCGGGGGATCTGCTGCGCCGTGACGCGGCGGTCCGCGCTGACGGGAAAGGTCTATCGGCCGGATCTTGCGGTTACCGTGGAGGAGGCCGTCCGGATGTACACCATCAACGCCGCCTATCAGGAGTTTGCGGAGAAAAAGCGCGGATCTCTGGAGCCGGGGAAACTTGCCGACTTTATCGTTGTGGACCGGAATATTTTCGCCATCGACCCGGAGGAAATCCCCGGCGTACAGATTCTCCGCACCGTGGTCGGCGGGAAAACAGTGTTTTTTCGGGAGTGATGTTCCCTTTGTTTAAGATGATGCAGAATTTGTGAACTGAAAGGAGTCCATGCCATGGGTAAACTGAAATACGAAAAACTCGTACATCGCTTCGTCCCTGAATATCTCAAGGCAACCGTGGACGGGAAGGAGATCAACGACAAATCGCCGCAGGCATATTTCCGCGGCGCTTGCCAGATCCCCGGAGCCCAATTCAACATCGGCTACGGACTGGTCACGGCGCCCTGCCTCGTGGATCCCTACCCACACAAGCATTTTGCCGACGAGTATCTGATCTTCGGCACGGAGACCATGAACGCCAAGGACTGGGACGCCGAGGTGGAGCTGACGCTCGGCGTCGGAGAGGACGCGGAGACCTATATCATCGACCGGCCGTGCACCGTTTTCGTTCCCGCGGGAGTGTGGCACTGCCCGCTGAACTTCAAGCGCATCGGAAAGCCTGTGTTTTTCCAGCCGGCGCTGATGCAGGGGATGTTCGGCGGCACCTATCTCCTCCCGGACGGCGAACGGGACATGTACTACAACGGTCAGATCGAGTGCGTTCTGGAGCCGGGCAAGATGTGCAACGTCTGCAAGAAATGCTTGGACGCAGACTGGCAGAAGCTCTGAGCGGCCGCGGAAAGGAGTGGTAAAATCATGGCAAAAAAATATGAAAAGCTGTTCTATTTCAACCAGCCGGAGCGCGGCACCGCTTTCATTGACGGCACTTACCATGAGAACGCCGACCAGGAAGTGAAAGGCATCGGCATCCGTGGCGCCTGTCAGATTCCCGGCGCTCACGCCTATATCGGCGGGGGTCTAGTCGAGGAACCGGTGTTCATCGATCCCTACCCCCATAAGCATGACGCCGACGAGTATCTTGCCTTCGTCGGTCCGCCCAGCAATCGCTATGACTTCCAGGCCCATGTGGAGCTGACCATCGGCCTTGGCGACGACGCGGAGCTTTATAACATCGATCAGCCCACCATTGTCCGCATCCCCGCGGGCACATGGCACTGCCCCTTGAATTTTATCCGCATCGACAAGCCGATCTTCTTCGAGGTGGTGCTGCAGCAGGGGGCTTTCGGGGGGACGTATCTGATGCCGGACGGCATGAAGGAACTGTGGTACAACGGGAAGATCAACTGCATCCTGGATCCCTCCAAGCAATGCGACACCTGCCAGAAGTGCCTGACGCTGGACTGGAAGCGCTGAGGAGGCGACTGTGCCGTGCCGTGCTGTATCATTGCCGCTGCGCTGATCCTTCGCTTCGTGTTCAAGTGGGATCGCATCAAGATCTTCCTCGGCATTCAGGCCGAAAAAAAGAACCCCTACGGTTGGGAAGAATACTGCGAGCTGGATGAATACTCCAGCTGACAAAAACACAGGGAACGGCCGCCGCTGCAGGCGGGCCGCCCGACAACCGAGATGAAATAAGGAGGAACACCATGAGTAAGTTTTTTCACCCCTTTGAGCCCAACATGACAAAGTTGTACTGGGAAGGCTACACATCCCCCCGCATGGAGTATTTCGGCAGCGGTATTCCCGGCGTGGAGTTCGGCTCTGGATTCCTTGTCGCCATCAAGCACGGCTTCATGGATATTCCGCACATTCACGACGGCGCGGACAATTTCTTCTTATTCTGCGGCACCCATCTGGACAGGCTGTGGGACGACGAGTTTGAAGTGGATCTGTTCATGGGCGACTCTGCGCAGCACATGGAGATGTATAAGATTACCAAACCAACTCTTGTCCGCATTCCCGCCGGCGTTTGGCACTGCCCCGTTTATTACAAAAACTGCGGCGACGGCATTAACAACTTCATGTGGTACAAAGGCAACTCCACAGGCAGAGTCTATCCCAAGGTAGACGAGAACGGCGAGCCCGGCATCTTCTATGAAAAGGACAACTGGGTGCATCCCTGCAAGCTGGACCCTGAGCGGCACTGCGTATACTGCGGCAAGTGCTTCAACCAGACCGAGGAATACGTCAACGAGTACATGAAGCCCTTCTTTGAAGGCATGTCGAATGAACACAAATATGCCGACTGCATCGTTGAGCTGAAGCCGGACTATCATACGCTGGGCGACGGCGTAGCCAGCCCCCGCGCGGTTGTCAAACACTCCGATATGCCCTATCTGCTGGACCGCGAGTTCAGCTTCAACGCCATCGTCAAGCCCTGCACCCTGGGCGGCGGCGAGGCGCCCGTCTGCAACGGACATGAGGCGGAGTTTATCTGGTTCTCCGGCGCAGACGCCGCCGATCCATGGAACAGCTTTGACGCGGAGCTGGAGATGCAGGTCGGCGAGGATCCCGAACACATGGAGACCGTCGTGATCGACAAGCCCGGCATCGTCACCATTGCGCCCGGTCAGTGGCGCGGCGCGATCACGGCCAAGCGCGTCGGCAAGCCGGTGTTCCTGCAGCCCTGGTATATGAGCGGGAAGGATCGCTATCGCCTCACCCAGAAGGAAGCGGACGGCAAAAAGGTCTGCGTCTTTGACGACGCCTCCACCATCACCGAGCCGACGCAGAGCGACGAGCTCTATATGTTCCTGAAGAAATGAGATCCATCGCAACGCTTTGAAAGGAGGTCCTGACATCCATGAGCGACATTCAGAAAATGTTCCACCCGTTCCCGATCAAGGACAACAAGATTCACTGGGCTGGCTATGTTCCCCATCGCATGGAGTTCTTCAACGACGATTCCATCATTCCGGACTGCAAGTTCGGCGCCGGATTCCTGGTCGCCACGCGTCCCGGCATTATGGACACGCCGCACATCCATGACGGCGCCTTCAACTTCTTCGTGTTCACCGGCGCGGATCTATCCAATTTCTTTGAGTCGGAGTTCGAGGTTGCCTTCTGCATCGGAGACACCGCCAAGTCCATGGAGATCTATCACATTGACAAGCCCTGCATCGTGGCGGCGCCGGCGGGTGTTTTTCACAGCCCGGTCTATTTCAAAAAGGTCAAGCGCGGCGTCAACACCATGCTGCAGTATGTGGGAACGACCATCGGCAGAGTCTATCCCCGGCAGGACAGCGAGGGCAACGAGGAATGGATCTATGAGAAGGACAAGGTACGCTATTGCATCAAGGATCCCAAGACGCCCTGCTCCTTCTGCGGCCTGTGCTTTACCGATCCCAATGAGACAGAGGAAGATGTCATCCGCCGCATGAAGCCGTTCTATGACAACGCCTCTACCGCAGGGAAATACAAGGACTGCATTGTTCCCCTACGGAAGGATTATCACACGCTGGGCGACGCTGTCATGAATCCCCGCTGCGTGTTCAAGGGCAAGGAAGACATGCCGAACACCGTGCAGCAGTTCAGCTTCAACATCATCACCAAGCCCTGCACGCTGGGCGACGCAAAGCCCACCAGCAACGGCCAGGTGGCGGAATTCCTCTGGTTCTCCGGCTGCGATGTTGTGGAGCCCTGGGACAGCTTTGATGCGGAGATCGAGATTATGCTGGGCGATGATCCCGAGCATATGGAAAAGGTCAGCTTCTCCGAGGCCGGCATGATTGCCATACCGCCCGGAAAGTGGCGCGGAGAAATTACGGTGAAGCGTGCGGATAAGCCGATCTGTTTCATTCCGTTCTATCCCTCCGAAAAGCCCCGCTATCGTATCACCCAGGAGGAAATCAATGGTGAGAAGGTCCTCGTCTACAACGACGAAACGACCATCAAGAATCCCACGCCCGGCGACGAGCTTTTCCTGCAGATGAAGCGCGGATAAGCCGGCTGTCCTCCCGTTCAGCCTGCATGCGGCAGAACGGGAGGACATGACACCGTATTCGGAGGTTCGCTATGTCGGTTCCAGAATTTACGCCCGGGGAATTGGAAGTTCAGTCCGTGTTCAAGGACTTTTTCGGTCAGGAAACCCGGATCTATACCTATCCCTGCACGATGCAGGAGGCTGTTCGCGCGCTGTTCCGCAAGGAACCCTACTGGCAGATGAACGGCATGTTCGAGAGCGTCTTCGCGCCGAAGGTGAATCCGGACAACATCGCGCGAGCATCGGTGTTTGAGGCGCAGATGATCGCCCCGGAGGAGTTCGGCGGCAAGGACATGTTCGGTATTGAATGGGAGTATATCCCATCTGCCATGGGTTCCATGGTCCGCCCCGGCAACCCCTTTGCAGACGACGCCAATGATATCATGAAAAAGGTCGTATGGCCTGATCCCGACGCATGGAACTGGGAGAGCAGCGAAAAAGCCAACGAAGGCTTTATGAAGGCCGGAAACTGCAATGTCATCATGTTCCTGAACGGATGGTATGAGCGCCTGATCTCCTTCATGGACTTTGAAAACGCCATTATGGCGCTGTACGATGAGGAGCAGAAAGACGCCGTACACGCGTTCTTTGACCGGCTCACCGACCTCTACGTCCGGATTTTCGACCATTACATCGCTTGTTTCCCGGAGACGGATGGCTTCTGTATCCACGACGACTGGGGCAGCCAGAAGGAAACCTTCTTCTCACCGGATCTCGCAGAGGAAATGATCGTGCCCTATATGCGCCGTCTTACCGATTTTCTCCACAGCAAGGGAAAATTCTGCGAGCTGCACTGTTGCGGCATGAACATGAAGCAGGTGCCGAATTTCATCAAGGCCGGTTGGGACATCTGGCAGGGACAGCCAATGAACGACACCCGGGAGCTCTACGAGAAGTACGGCGACCGGATTATCCTCGGAGTGTTTGCGGATCCCTTTGACCTGGATGCCGACGAGGCGACGCAGCGTGCCGCGGCGCGGGCGTTTGTGGATGAGTTCATGCAACCCGGGAAGCCCTGCCTGCTCAATTACAATGACCGATCACGCTGGACCTTCGCGTTCATGGAGGAGCTTTATATCTATTCCCGCAAGCGCGCCTGCGGCATGGTCTGATCGCCCCGCGGCGGTCTTTGCGCAGACGGCGGAGCGGCAGTATCGTAACGCAGGACAGGGCAGTTGCCGATCGGGGTGCCCTGCCGTAGCTGAAAGAGAATACTGCATGGGCTCGTGCCCGGCAAATTCGGTTTTGCGGGGCACGGGCTCTGTGCATCATCCGACGATGGCGCAGCGCCTCCCAGGAAGCTGCGCCGGGGAAACGGCGCGAAAGGAGAAAAAAGTGGAGCGAAATCACAAACATCCTGTCCGGTGGTATCACGGACTGATTACGCTTTTGCTCCTGGCTGGCACGATGCTCTATGTCGCCATCGGCCACGGCGGAGGTCCTCTGCTTCCGCTGATCGTCGGCTGCGTTGCAGCCTCGGCAGTCAGCGCCGCCGTTGGGTATCGCTGGAGCGAGATCCTCGAATTCATGATCGGCGGTATCGTTCCGGCGCTTGAGGCCATTCTGATCCTGCTGCTGATCGGCGGGCTGATTGGTGTGTGGATCCTGTCCGGCACCGTGCCGTCGCTGATTTACTACGGTCTTTGCGCATTGAACGCCCGCTGGTTTTTCGCGGCGTCCGCGCTGCTCTGCGCGATAGTCTCCTTTGCGCTCGGCGCCTGGGGTACCGTCGGCACCGTCGGGATCGCACTGCTCGGCGTCGGCACGGCGCTCGGTCTGCCGCTGCCGATGGTCGCGGGGAGCGTTGTTTCCGGCGCTTACTTCGGCGACGCGCTCTCTCCGCTCTCTGACGCGACGAATCTCACTGCGGCGGTCACGGGCAGAGACGTCCTTTCGATCGTGAAGAAGCGCGTCGTCCCCATTGTGTCCGCATTTGCGCTGGGGCTGCTGCTGTTCCTGCTGCTCGGCTGCGTCAACGCTCCGTCGGACAGCGCTGTGGTCACCGCTTCGACAGCGCCGCTGAAAGCGGCACTTCGGGAGTTTTATTGCATTACTCCGCTCTGCATTCTGCCGCTTGCGGTGCTGGTGGGCGCCGTACTGCTCAGAATCCCCGCAATCCCGTCCATCCTGCTCGGGATCTGTGCCGGCGCCATACTCGCGCTCTTCGGGCAGCATGCGGACGTTGGCGCTCTGATGAGCGCGATCACCGACGGAACAGTCAGCGAAACCGGCGTCCCGCTGATCGACAGTCTGTTTTCCGCCGGCGGGATCCGATCCATGCTGCAAACGGTCTCGATCATCCTTGCCGCGATGGCCTTCGGCGGTGTGCTGCAAAAATCAGGACAGGTCCGGGCGCTGATCCTCCCGCTGGCAGAGCGGCTGAAAGGACCCGGCGCCCTGAACGGCGCCGCGGCGCTGCTGTGCGTGCTGTCCAACCTTCTGCTCCCGGATCAGTATCTGGGGATCTCGGTGCCCGGGCAGATGCTTCTGGAGGAATATGAAAAGCGCGGGTATGACCGGTTGAACTTGAGCACCGCCCTCACCGCCGCTGCACTGACCTCGCCGCTGATTCCATGGAACACTTGCGGGCTCTATTGCGCCGCGCTGCTCGGGGTGAGAGGCGGTACCTATCTGCCGTTTGCCTTTTTCAATCTGGCAGGGCTGCTCGCCGTCGTCCTTTTCGGGTTTTTGCGCGCTGGACGGAAGACAGGCGCAGTTTAGGCAGACCGGTGCGGTGACTCTTCACCCCAAGACATAATCTCCCCAGCATCTATAAAGATGTGGGGGAGATTTTATTTGTGGGAAAACGCAGGCTTCGACCGGGATAAACCGTGGGAAAGCATGACGCATCAGGAAAAACAGGCATGGCTTTTCCAACAGCAGAAAGAAACCTTATCTCGATTCTTGGAACATGGCACCATTACCAGAGCTCAGTTCGACAAGAGTCTGCATACTCTGATTGAGAAAATGGGTGTTATGGAGCAGCCAAGTTGATCCTTTTGATAATTCTATCAAAGGTACAGCCCCAACAGGCATCGTTCTGTTGGGGCTGTATCTTTTCGGATTCATGGTGGTTTTGATGGATTATTCGCCTTTGCCGAGATGTGAAAACCAGTTTTTCAGTTCCTCGCTTTTCTTCGCAACGGTCTCTTTGAATGCTTCTGTCTTCTCTTCCCTCAGTTTTTCTCTGGTTTCCTTTGCCATCTGCCGCTCTACCTCACGGGCATGCTCTACCTCTGCCGCAACTTCAGCAGCATCGAAGCGGGTGATCGTCACGCCGAAATCATTGAGTTTTGCTGTCAGCGCGGTTTCGTATTCTTCCTGAGCAAGCAGGATGATTGCCGTCTCACCTTCGGCAATACTGTCCCCGGCTTTCTCCAGCAGCGATGCATCTTTCACTATGCCGCCGGCATCGACCGCGCCGCCGATCAGCATCACCACGCTGCCACCCAGCAAAATGCCGATTGGCCCGCCGAGAATACCGACCAGTCCGCCGATCAGGCTGCCGGTCACCGTATCATCACCGGCAGCCTTAATATTACATTTTATACGATAAATAAACCGAAGTCATCTCAAGTAAAAATAAACAATTTACTATTTCGTAATCATGAGGTCGCGAGTTCGAATCTCGCATCCAGCTCCATGCGA
>JAEEGL010454703.1_pt1 | contig 20737 bp, 20 predicted proteins | sample 9134231 | NCBI WGS metagenome assembly JAEEGL01 (sample SAMN16246548, study PRJNA631951) | gut metagenome | biome: gut microbiome; feature: rumen; material: fiber-attached | host: Bos | place: Iran: Karaj | collected 2018-10
GCTGCGGATCGTGCGGTTACACTTCCAACGACGACCGCATCGCAGCGATGAATCTTCAGCGGATGGGAAAAGAGTACCTCCTGAAGGCTCTGGTACCGGAGAACGGAACCGCCCCGGCGGAGCATGCTTCACCGGGCAGGGTGCAGTCAATCACCCCACGATGTGCCGCCAGTCCCGAAGCTCCGGCAGAAGGATCAGGCTGTCTTACGCCAAAGGTGGGAGACGATCGTCTGTTACCACCGGGCAGGCACAAGCTCGCGAATTCATTCGTGAGTAATTGACATTTCAAGTGGGTCAGTGCGTGGAAGACATGCTGTTCTGATCGAGTACTTCGTATGTGATCACTACGCTTATCTTGTCAGTCCGACTATCAAATGGGTGACAAAGGGAAAAAACAGATTGATTGGGATTGAACAGATTGCCATTTACACGGGTCTCTTTTCTGAAGAATATCAAATCTATTATAACGGATAGGATATCCTTCTGCTTTGCTGATAACAGAAAAAAGTGTGTGCTGAGCGGATTTTTGTTTTCTTCCGGATTCGTGTGCGGCTGTATTATAATGAAAACAACGGAAACGGGCGGTGCTTCTTTGCGGATCAGCGCCTGAGAAGGGGGAAAGGATGGTCAGACCTGTCGTTTGGGATATGCTTTTTCTCGGCCAAAGATCGGTTAATGCCACGAAGGCGGATCTTTCTGTGGGGCAGGATCTTCTTGATACACTCCGCGCAAACCGTGAATCGTGTGTGGGTATGGCTGCAAATATGATCGGGATCCGGAAAAGGATCATCGTTGTCAGTATCGGTCAGACCGATGTCGTCATGTTCAATCCGGTGATCCTCAGCAAACAGACACCGTACCCTGCGGAAGAAGGCTGCCTTTCTCTGGATGGCACCCGGAGAACCATACGGTTCAGGGAGATCGAGATCGAGTACAGGGACAGCAGATGGATCCAGCAGAAAAAACGGTTCAGCGGATGGACCGCTCAGATCATACAGCATGAGATCGACCACTGTAACGGAGTGGTCATCTGACGGGAGGATCAGAAATGAGACTGTTTGTTGCGATCGACCTTTCGAAGGAAATAAAAACTGCGGCCACCGGCCTGATGCACGACCTGAAAAAGGCAGGGGTGAAAGGAAACTATGTGCCGTCTCAGAACCTGCACCTGACACTGGCTTTTATCGGGGAAGCGAGAGCAGATGAGGTAAAAGCCGCTTTGGCGCAGTTGGAATTCAAATCCTTCCGGCTTACTTTGTCCGAACTTGGCACATTCGGAGACGTGCTTTGGGTAGGAACGAAAGGTAATCAGGGGCTTTCCGGACTTGCAAGGGATGTCCGTAGGGTGCTGGACACCGCGGATATCGGCTATGACACGGGGAAATTCGTTCCGCATATCACGCTTGTGCGGAAGTGTGCCGGAAGATGGCAGGGACTTCCTGTTCCGAAGGAAGAAATGATCGTGCGGAAGGTGTCGCTCATGCGTTCGGAGCAGAAAGACGGGAAAACGGTCTACACCGAGATCTTTGCCGTGAACTGCAAATAAGACATCAAATAAGACAGAAAGATAAAAGAGGGAAAAGCCCAAAGGTTTTTCCCTCTTTCTTTGTTTCAGGTCACAGCAGTTCGCCGTATTTTTTCACGTAGATTGCCTTGACCACCGAGACCATCAGGATGTACAGGACGACGACTCCGAGCAGAACCAGATAGTAGCTCCAGGGCAGCGGGTAGAACCCGAGTGCACTGCCTACAAATGGAATGTAGGGGATCGCTGTAGCAAGAGCGATGGCCAAAGAGGTCAGGAAGAAGACCATGGGAGAAGCGTTGCTCTCCAGGAAGGAGATTTTCTTGGTACGGATCAGGTGAATGACGAGACTCTGCGTCCACATGGATTCGATGAACCATCCGCTCTGGAAAGCCGCGACGAAGCGGTCTGCCAGTGCGGGATCCGTGATTCCGAAGAATCCGCCGCCGGCCAGTTTCGGACAAACGAAGAAGAACAGCAGCACATAGGTCAGAATATCACAGATCGATGAGATGGGGCCGAACCAGAGCATGAATTTAGACACGCTCTTTGCATCCCACTCCTTGGGACGGAGGATGAAATCTTCATCCACGTTATCCCACGGGATGGAGGTGCAGGAAATGTCATAGATCAGGTTGAGCAGAAGCAGCTGGACTGAGGCCATAGGCAGGAACGGAAGCAGAATGCTGGCCGTGAGAACGGAGAACATGTTTCCGAAGTTGGAGGAAGCGGCAAGCTTGATGTATTTGAGCATGTTCGCATACACCTTGCGGCCTTCTACGATGCCGTCTTCCAGAACAAGCAGGTTTTTCTCAAGCAGGATGACGTCCGCGGTCTCTTTCGCGATATCCACCGCATTATCCACAGAGATGCCGATATCCGCAGCTTTCATCGCAGCCGCGTCGTTGATACCGTCCCCCATGTAGCCTACGGCGTGTCCGTTCTGACGCAGCAGACGTACGATGCGTTCTTTTCCGGAAGGGGTCACCTTGGCAAAGATGTCCGTATGCTCGGCGGCGGCTGCCAGTTCGTCATCCGTCATCGCATCGATGTCCGGTCCGAGAAGGATATTGTCTGCGTCCAGACCGACCTGCCAGCATACTGCCTGAGTTACGAGATCGTTATCCCCGGTCAGAATCTTGGTGGTGACGCCGTAATTACGCAGCGCTTTCAAAGCCTCTGCGGCACTCTCTTTCGGCGGGTCGAGGAAGGCGAGGTAGCCCATGAGGACCATGTCGCATTCGTCTTTGACGGAGAAAGCGCCGACCGGAGAGGGGTTCGTCTTCTGGGCGACCGCAACGACGCGCATGCCGTCGTCGTTGAGGTCTTTGACGGTCTCCAGCACCTGACTGCGGACTTCGTCCGTCAGCGGAACGACTTCACCATTGATCTCCGCAAAAGAGGAGATCTCCAGCATTTCCTCCACAGCGCCCTTCGTGACCATCTGGCGCTTCCCGTTCTGATCTTCAACCACGACGCTGAGCCTTCTGCGTTCGAAGTCGAAGGGGATCTCATCGATCTTATGGTAGCGGTCATGGATTCCGAGCAGTTCGGGCGTTTCCTCTTCCTCGATCATGTCCTCAGTATATTCGATGATGGACTGATCCATCAGGTTGCGAAGTCCTGTCTGGAAGTAACTGTTGAGGAATGCATGACGGAGGACCCGGATATCATCGTCTCCGTTGACATTGAGGTTGTACTCCAGAACGACACGGTTCTGGGTGATCGTTCCTGTTTTATCCGTGCACAGGATGTCGATGGATCCGAGGTTCTGTATAGCGTTGAGATTCTTGACGACCGTCTTCCTGTCCGCCATGGTGCTGGCACCTTTGGAAAGACAGGTGGAGACGAGCATCGGAAGCATCTCGGGTGTAAGACCGACCGCGATGGAGATCGCGAACAGGAAAGCGGAGAACCAGTTTCTGCTCACCATCCCGTTCGTGATGAATACGAAGGGAACCATGACGAGCATGAAACGCAGCAGCAGGGTAGATACGGCGTTGACGCCTTTCTCGAAGGAAGTTTCCTCTTCTTCGACAGTGCCGAGCTGTTTGGCGATGGAACCGATCATCGTGCTGTTGCCGACCGCTACGACCAGACAGGTCGCGCTGCCGGAAACGACGGTGCTTCCCATATAGACCATGTTCTTGAGAACGCCCTTAGCGGCTTCCGGAAGCGCATGGTGCATTTTTTCGGCGGGCTCGCTTTCTCCCGTAAGGGAGGATTCGTTGATAAAGAGGTCGTTCGCAGTGAGGACGCGCGCATCAGCGGGGACCATGTCTCCCGCTGCAAGATGGACGATATCGCCCACAACGACATCTTCCATGGGAATCTCTTCCCGACCGACACCTTTCCGGGTTACAGATGTCGTGGTCTTGACCATCTCGGCAAGTTTACGGGCGGAGTCACCGGACCGGGATTCCTGCGTGAAACGCAGGACGCCGGAAAAAATGACGATCAGGAAGATGATCAGAGCCGCGAAAGGAGATTTTTCTTCTGCGAAGATGATATCCGTGAATACCGAGACGATCGCAAGGCCGATGAGGATAAGGGAGAAGGGGTTGATGAATGCGCTGATCAGCCTCTGAATCAGTGTTTCCTCTTCACCGGTCTGCAGAATATTGTCGCCGTAATACTCACGGGACGCATTCACGATGAATTCACTCAATCCGTTGTAGGAAGAGTCCAGCAGATCCATCGCCTGTTCCGGAGACATGGCGGAGATGTTTTCCTTGCGCTCTTCCGCGATCTCCAGCCGCTTTTCAACAGCGGCGAGTAATTCTTTTTTCTTTTTGCTTTTGAACGCCATCGGATGAGCTCCCTTCTTCAGAGCATCCGATGAGGGACGAAACAAATCTGTTTTCCATGATTCTGTCCTTTCTCAGATGTCGCAGTCAGACCGCGCGGACAGAATGATTCCCCGCGGCAGGACCGTTGTGGTGGATTGTAGATCGGGGCACCGAAGCAGGTTCCCCAAAAGTGTCTGTGCTGATCAAAATGGACCGTACCGCCTTTCTTCAGATAATCAAAAACCGCGCCGTATGTAACGGCGCGGAAAAAAACAATCCGGGAATCCAAAGTGATAACCGACCCCACACCGTTACAAGCTTTAGCATCGGGAGGCGGTGAAACTGCATTATGTGGATGCCTTGCTGTCGACATCACCTGTTCAGACCAACAGCGAAGAGTCTCCTCCGCGCTGCGGCAGCAGCCCATATCCTCCCGGTAGCCTCACCTACCGATTTCTGTCGCCCTCATTATAAAATGACGGGCAGAAAAGTGTCAACGAAAACCGCGTATCGGTAATGTGGTAGAATGAATGAAGAAAATGATTGGAAATAGAGTCGGGAAGGAGTTTGGAGATGAAAGTCGAGTTTCGTGCGGAACCGATTACGGAAAGGCTGTATCGGGTGGGAATGCCCGGAAACGTTTTTGGTTATCTGATCAAAGGGGATAAACGGGGTGCGGTCATCGACACGGGATTTGGCCTCGGAAGTCTCCGTTCATTTGTGGAACCGATGCTGGACGGACTTCCTTATGATGTGATCCTGACTCACGGACATTTTGATCATGCGGGCGGTGCCGCGGAATTTGAACGCGTCTGGCTGGACGGGCGGGATCTGCCTCTGGCTGCGGAGCATACACAGCCGGAACTTCGTCTCGGTGCTCTGCGCAGGGACTATCCTGCCATTGAGGAAACAGATCTGATCGGAGCGAAATCGGAGGGTTATCTGCCCCTGAGACCGGGACAGGTCTTCGATCTGGGCGGTGAAACACTGCGTATCGTGGATCTCAGCGGGCATACACTGGGAAATGTCGGCATCCTCTTTGAAAAGGAACGGATCCTGCTTGCTGGAGATGCCTGCTGTTCCTTCACCCTGTTTTTCGGCGGCGGAGGATCGCGGACGATCGGAGAATACCGTGATACTTTAATGAGATTGTGGGAAATGTACGGAGACCGTTTTGATACCGTCCTGTATTCTCATCCGCATAATTACGGCGGTCCGGAAGTCATCAGCCAGATGATCCGGCTGTGCGACGAGATCTTGGCAGGTACGGACGACCATATACCGATGATTGGCCGTTTCGGAGGAGAAACATATATCGCCAAGAAAACGGGACCGGATGGCAGACGTCCGGATGGGGAGATCGCCAATTTGCAGTACACCAAAGACAATCTTTAACAGCATTTCGGAGGAAAAGACGATGCGCGTTGTGATCGCAATGGATTCATTCAAAGGCAGTATGTCTTCCCTTGCAGCTGGGGAGGCAGCGAAGCGTGGAATCCTTTCCGTATGTGATGCCGAGGTGACCGTTCTTCCTGTTGCTGACGGCGGGGAAGGCACAACCCTCGCGCTGACCTGCGGGCTTGGCGGTTCCATGGTCGCGGCGGAGGTGAAAGGACCGCTGGGCACCCCGGTCTGGGCAAATTACGGGATCCTTCCCGACAGACATACTGCTGTCATGGAGATGGCTGCAGCTTCCGGCCTTACATTGGTTCCGGAAATGGACAGAGATCCTCTGATGGCGAATACGTTCGGGGTCGGACAGTTGATCCTGGACGCGATCCGCCGGGGATGTGATTCCTTCCTGATCGGCATTGGCGGCAGTGCGACCACAGAAGGAGGGATCGGGATGCTGAATGCCCTTGGTTATTCATTTTTGGATATCGAGGGGAGGCCTGTTCCTCCGGAGGTCGGGCGCCTGCATGAGATCGTTGAGATATCTGACGAAAAAGTGAGTCCGGAAGTCCTTGACTGCGAGTTCCGCATCGCCTGTGATGTGCGGAATCCCCTGTGCGGGGAGGAGGGTTCTGTCCGGATCTTCGGCGGACAGAAAGGAGTCCGGGAAGCGGATATGGACAGACTGGACGGGGAACTGAATGCTTTTGCCGATGTGACAGCTGCGTGGTCCGGGAGGGATCTCAGGGATGTTCCTGGTGCAGGTGCCGCGGGCGGCCTAGGTTTTGCTTTTCTGAGTTATCTGCCTCATGCGGAGCTTCGTTCCGGAATCGGACTGGTTCTGGATGCGGTGGGCATGGAGGAAGCATCGGAAAAAGCGGACATCGTGCTGACCGGGGAAGGGAGGATCGACCGTCAGACCAGAATGGGCAAAGTGCCTTTCGGTGTTGCGGAGGCTGCCAGAAAAGCAGGATGTAAGAAAGTGTTCGCTTTTGGCGGGTCCGTTGCGGAAGGCGCGGCAGACGTGCTGAGACCGGAGATCGATGAATGTTTCGGGATCACCCCGGACGGGATGCCGCTGGAAGAGGCCATGAAAGAAGAAACGGCAAAACAAAACATGGAAGCGGCAGTGAGAAGTGTTTTCCGCAGTATTTCGTGAAAAGAAAAAAGAAGGGCAGCATATTGTGCTGCCCTTCTGATGTGTCAGAAATAATCAGAAACTGGAAATGCCGTAGGTGTTGACGATTGCATCGACCTTGAAGCCGCCTTTGCAGAGCGGGCATTCATTATAGGGCTTGGTCATATAATCGTACAGGACATGTTTCGTATTAAAGATGGAAGTGACAGGATAACCGCAGCACTCATCCATGGATGCAAAGATAGAGCATACACCGACAGTGGTGCCGCCATAGTATTCTATGGCTTCGATTCCACCCTGAACCGTGTAACCAGTGGTGATGGAGGCGGCAAGGATCAGAACATGCTGCCCTTCGATCATAGGCATGATGTTCTCCCGGAACAGCAGCTGGCTTCCGGTGGTGTGCTCAGGCGTGACCACGTTGATGTTGCTGAGATTGTTAATGGTATGAAGACCGCCTTCGGTGAGCTCTCTCGCCATGCAGGCGCCGACGACTTCTGTTCCGTCCAGGCAGAGGATTGTATCGATGATCGTGTTGGTCTGATAGTTGCTTGCCAGCTGGCGGGCAGCTTCTTTAGCCTCGGACAGTCTGTGTTTGGTCATCGTAAGATCAACGTAGTAGTTGATATGGCTGTGGCTGGTGGCAAAATGGCCTTTTGCGACCCGGAGGGGCAGAGAACTGTTGGGGTTTGGGAATTCAATCACTTTGATCGCCATGGTTGATGCTCCTTTTTTATGTTATTAACGATTAGTACAGATTTGTTCAGCCCATCCCGGTCTGGGTCCAGGTCTGGAAGTCCGTGGACATGAGGATGGTTCTCGTTCCGGTATAAGTATCGTAGCGGATCGCGAAGAATGTGTCAGCTGTGCCGGAAAGCACATATAGCGCATAGGGCACGCCCTCATAGACGAACTCATCCATCAGGCTCAGGTTTGCTCCCTTGGCGAGACCATCCTTGACTTCGGCTACTTCACAGAGGGTATCGAAAAACGACTGCTGATAGAATGGAATCTCGGTGGAATCGAAGATCTCATACGGAGTGACATCGACGATGCCCATAAGATAAGCTGTTCGCAGTTTGCTGTCCGCAACGCTGAGTCCTGTGAACATATTTCCCTGTGATACGCCCATGCTCAGATGCCGGACATATTCGATCATACCTGCTCTCGTCGAATTGTCTCCCGTTTCGATGTAAAGGATCGGGCGGGAATTCGCAAGGCTGTACCATTTTTGGGTAATCTCGCCTGCATACCAGTTGTATCTGCCGACAGTCAGATCGGTGTTGGCGGCGGGGATAATCAGGTACACATAGTTTTCCGTCGTGCTCAGGTCGCCGAAAATCATCTCGCTTTCAGTAATCTCGCTGAGGAACGGGAATTTATCGGTCTTTTTTGCCCGGTCCAGGATTTGTTCCAGCGTCTGGTACTGATTGATCACGCCAAGGAATGCGATCTCAAGATCCTCATAATCATCCATCGAAGCGATGTAGGCGTCGGTCAGTTCTTTTGTCTTTGCCTGCTGAGGAGCCGGTTCCGGACTTTCGGGTTTGTCCGGGGTTGCCGGGCTGGGTTCCGGTGAAGGAGCAGGTGTTGCAGGTCCGGAAGGAACGGAAACAGGTTCCGGTGTTTCGGGCGTCTTCCCGCAGCTTACGAGCAACAGCAGGATGAGCAAAATCGGTAAGAGACGTTTCATTTGTACTCCTTTCTGCCGGTCCGCATGCCCGACAGGGGCTTCTTTCCCTCATTATAGCGCAACTTGAGGATTTGTCATATCTGCTCTTCACAAAAACATATCTGAAACAGAACAGCTTTTCAGTTACACATAATAATATGAGTATAAGTGAGAAAAAAAGGCTGGGTAATCGTATCTGGAATGAAATACTCTTAGCGCTGAGAGGAAAGGAGATGCCGAATGGAGAACGGTGCGAGTAGCTACCGCCGTTTCCTGGAGGGTGATGAGAACGGGATCGTTGAGATCGTAAGAGATTACAAAGACGGTCTGATGCTGTATCTGAACGGATATGTTCGGAACATCCATACAGCTGAGGATCTGACAGAAGATACCTTCATCAGGCTTGTCGCAAAGCGGCCGCGTTATTCCGATCGGTACGCTTTCAAGACCTGGCTGTACGCTATCGGCCGGAATCTGGCTATCGACTATCTGCGCAGACAAAAGCGCAGGTCAGAACAGCCTCTGGATGGAATGGAAGAGATCCTGGCGGATGAAGTATCCGTGGAGATACAATATCTGCGGGAAGAACGAAAGATACTGCTTTTCAGGCTGATGGACCGTCTGCATGAAGAATACCGGCAGGTGCTGTATCTGTATTACTTTGAAAATCTCAGACACGAAGAGATCGGACGTCTCATGCATAAGAACAGGAGGCAGGTTGAGAACCTGTTGTATCGTGCAAAACAGGCACTGAAAAGAGAAACGGAGAAGGAAGGATTTAGACATGAAGACCTATGAGGAAATGGCGGAATCGGTCCTTCGGATCGGAAAAGAGAAACGGATCGCCGAACTGCGGAAAAGGAAGATCCTTATGGCAGGTGGAACGGTGGCATTTTGTCTGCTGCTGGCATTTGGAGGATTCATTGCGCAGCGCAACTGGAAGGGAAATGAAGTGCCTGCCGTGCTCCCGGGAGAACATGGCGTTCCCGTCCAGGAACCGGTGCCCGAACCGATGCCGCAGCCGGATCCGCAGACTGACGGACTGCCTGACCCGGTAAACGGGTCGCTGCAGGAGCAGGCGCCCGGAGAAATAAATGGACCCGCCGATCCGGCTGCCCGGCAAGAATCATCAGACGGTCAAGAACAGAAAAACGGATCTGCCGATATCTTCGGACCGGAAGGGAACCCAGGAAAAGACGGATCATTAAAGGACAATTATTCTGTCTATTACGGAATCGACAGTGCTGAGACAGAACCGCAGGGGGTGCCCTGTTATGCTGCTCCGGATAACGGCGTCTGCTACCGTTCCCCGATGGTCGAAAAAGCCATTCGGGAACTGGGTCCGGAAAATGCGCAGAACGCGATCCTGCAGATCAAAGGCTATCTGTTTTTGAACAACGCGCAGTGCGGGGAAGGGGATATGCAACTTTTTGCTCAGGAAGCGGAACGGTTGGAGCGGGATGAGGGAATCAGCTGCGGACTTGTACGGGAAGAGGATGGAGAATATCATCTGGAGATGGAACTGACACCGGAGCAGGCAGCGGTTTTTCCTGCGGGGAATGAGTGTGGATGGTTCCTGTTTTTCAGGGACCAGCCTGTATGATCTGTGGATCGGAACATACGGAGGCTTTCCATACGGAAGGCCTCTTTTTTTGCCACAGAATAGGGTATACTGATACCGAAAGAAACGTCCGGCAGAAAGGAAGCGGAAGACGTGAGTACGAAGCGAGAGATCCTTTTCAGGAATGTAACCGAAGCGGTGCGGAAACAGGGCTATCCTGAAGAACTCGGTATCGGGATCGCTCAGATCCTCCGCACCGAGATGGCACTGGACCGGATGCTGCGGTATCTGGCACATATGGGACCGCTAAGCGCCGAAGAGATCGTGGATGAGGCGCTGGCGATCTCGGAGGAGCGTGACCGGTGGGCACAGAAAAAAGCCGCGGAATACTACAACAGCAAGTACACCGAACTGCTCAACGGAGATCTCTTCGGAGAAGCGGATGATGGACCGGAGGAATGAAAAATGCTGAAAAAAATGATCGCACTGCTGCTGTGTGTGCTCCTGCTGACAGGCTGCGCAGCTCTTCCGGAGACGGTGGTGGATACCGGAGAAGATGAGGGACCCGGAGCGGGTCATTCGATCGGTGAAGAGGAGACAGGAGGAACCGGTCACCCCTTCGGAGACGGGAAGGTAGCAACCATACAGCCGGTCAGTGTCACAACAAATACGGTGAGAAAAGAGTCAGACAGCGGCCAGGGAAACGGCACGCAGGCAGTGGATCTGATCCAGGCTCAGGTCACATTTGACAGACTGCCTGCAACTGCGGAAGAACTGGAACAGGTAGACCGGACCGGTGAGAACGGAAAGTTTGTCGCTGTGGCTTTGCTGCTCGCCGCGTATAAGGCGTGGACGCCTGAGGATGAGGAGACCTGCGCTGCGATGATGGCGGCACTGATGGAATCTCCTTCCGCTGAAGGAGTGTACACGGAATTCACACGTTCCTTTGTGAAGGAACGTATGCTGCAGAACAGCAAGTGGGCTTACATTGCGGACGCTTACTTCGACGGCGCCTCACCGGAAAACGGTTACACGCCCGGAGAACCGCTTACAGTGACGCTTCGTGAGTACGCCTACGCGCCGCAGATCTCTACGATATACGGTGTGGAACTGCATGTGGAGAAGATCGTTACTGAATTTTCCGGGGCAGATACGGAGCGAGCAGTCTCCGTCTATGAGGACCCTTCGGACGGCAGGTGGTATGTCTTTTCGGATACGTACGCAGGAATCCTCTCGGACATCAGGGAACCTGAAGCCTGAGAAGGCCTGTGCGGCGCAAAAAGAGCGCCTCCCGCACCGCGGAAGGCACTGCTTGGATAATTATTACTGATGCAAAGGAAAAGGCGGAGGACTGTTATCCTCCGCCTGCTGTTTCTGTAAGGTCAGATCGCAAGATGGATCATACCATCACTGGCAACGACCTCGTCATCGGAGACCAGGCCTTCCCGCTGCATGGACAGGGTCAGGGCATCCATTTCGATGCTCAGGCTCTTGCGGTCCACGTCGAACAGGGAGCTGTAGATGCTCTCCAGTGCATGGTTCATATCCTCCAGGTACTGACGCACTTTCTGGATGGTATCCCAATCTGCGACACCGCTGCGATCCAAACGGTCATATTTCCGCAGGATATTGGCGGTGGAGGGGAGATAGTAGTTCCAGAACTGGCGGGTCTCCTGGATACGATCGGGCTCCTCGCGGAGCAGGTCGAGAATCATCTGGGATTTGCGGCACATCTCAATGGCGCTGTTGCGGATGGATTCGTTCCGGAAGGAACGTGCCATCTTCAGGATGGAGGACAGTTCCCTGTAGGCGGGAGCCAGTTCAGGGTTCTTGACGGCATCCTTCACCACCGGGATGCTCTCGCGGACGACAGGCTCAGTTTTCTTTCTGGGCTCTGTGCGTACGGTCTTTTCTCTTCTGACGCGGGGCTCTTTGCGGCTGCCGCGGATGATGTTCGCGATGAACAGGAAAAGGAGCGCTGCAAGGAAGAGAGAGCCGGAGTCTACCATTACGGAGATGATGCTGAGCCCGATGAAGAGCGCCAGACCAAAGCTGAAGAAGCTCCGGAAGAGCCAGATGGCTCCTTTAATGATTTCGACCATAACTGCGATGCTGACATATGCAGAAAGCAGTCCGAAGATCAGGGTGAACATGGTAATTTCTCCTTTCAAACAACTGTGTGTCGGATCGGTAGGAATCACGGGATAAAAAAACGACTTTCACCGTGACTCACGCCACGATAAAAGTCTTGCGGTCTCACTTGATACGGGAACCGTTCCGGTTCCGGTATGACGGTTTCAAGATCACCTTTCGGTGTTCCGCTACTCCCCTTTATCTTGTGAGTATAGAGTACACCCCCCTGAACGCTTTGTCAAGGTAAAGCGCTGAAGATTAACAGATCGTTCACAAACCGCTTCCGGGAGAGCGGATCCTCCTCTGAACCGCCGTTTGGAGTATAATAATATGTACTATCCTATAATGCGGGAGGCTGTCATGGGTTTTACTTACGATCCGGTACTGTACACAGGACGTCCGGCAGAAAAGAGAAGTCCGGTAGAGGAGGCATGCTATGACCTCCTGGATAAACTGGAGATCCCGTTCTTCCGTGTGGACCACAGCCCTGCGGATACGATCGAGGAGTGCAGGGTCATTGAGGATCTTCTGCAGGTTGGAGTCACGAAAAACCTGTTTCTTCGCAACCGTGCAAGAACCTCGTGGTTTCTGCTCACGATGCCCGGAGACAAACCGTTCCACACGAGAGACGTGATAAGGCAGCTGGGTATCCAGCGGCTCTCTTTCGGAGAAGCGGAACCGATGCAGGAAATGCTCGGGGTACATCCCGGTTCGGTTAGTCTTCTCGGACTGATGAACGATACCAAACGCCAGGTGCGCTATCTGATCGATGAAGAGATCGTATCCCACGAATTCATCCGATGCCATCCCTGCATCAACACCTCGACCCTAAAGATACGCACCGATGATGTGATGAAAAAACTGCTTCCGTATATCGGACATTATCCAACACTGGTCAGACTGCCCGAAGAATGATCCCGTGTTTTTGACCAGTTCGGAAAGAGGAAACGTCATGGAGAATACACTGTCGGTTTGTGAAAAACAGTATCGGCTCCTCAGGCTGCTGGGACACGGAAAAGGCGGTTACTCTTATCTTGCGGAAAATAACGGGTCTCTTGTCGTTGTGAAGCAGATCCACCACGAGCCCTGCGATTATTATTCGTTCGGCAACAAGATCGAGGCGGAACTGCGGGATTACGGCATTCTGAAAAATGCGGGGATCCGTATTCCGGAGATGTTGGCTGTGGATACCGGGACAGAGCGTATCGTGAAAGAATATGTTGAGGGCGAAACGGTATTTGAACTCGTTCGGAAAAGCGGAACTGCAGAAAAACTCCTGCCTCAGATCCGGGAGATGGCCGCGGCGGCAAAGAATGCTGGGCTGAACATCGATTATTTCCCCACAAACTTCGTTATCTGCAACGATGTGATCTGGTATGTCGATTATGAATGCAATCCGTATATGGAACAGTGGGACTTTGAACACTGGGGCATCCGGTACTGGTCCCGCACGCCGGAATTCAACGAATATCTGGAACAGTATGCCGCCTCAGATGCTGAAACCGATTGAAGGAGAACAGAGATGGAAAACCGCGCGGAAAGGATACCGGTCCTGATGGACTGTGACACCGGTACGGATGACGCGATTGCGCTGATCTGCGCAGTCAACACGCCTCAGGTGGACCTGCGCGCCGTCACAACGGTAGCGGGGAATGCGGATCTGTGCTGCACTGCACCGAATACACTGAATATTCTGAGATATATCGGAAGTCCCGTCCGTGTGGCAAAAGGTGCGGAAGCCCCCATCAAAAGAGTGCTGAACGAAGTGCGTGCCAAGGTGGACGAATCGGCGGGTGAGATCAATACCCATGGAGATAATGGTCTGGGCGGGATCATCGTGCCGGAAGCAACAGATGATTTCTGCGCACTGGAGGCAGTGGATCTGCTCCATCAGGAAGCGCTTGCATGCAAAGGCGAACTGGTCATTGTTGCAACCGGTCCTCTGACCAATATCGCAAAAGCGATCCTGCGCTACCCGGACCTTAAAGACGGCCTTATACGCCGGATCGTTTTTATGGGCGGCGCATGCAGAGGAGGCAATACTACTGCTGTAGCCGAGTTCAATATCCTCTGCGATCCGGAAGCAACGCATATCGTACTTATGAGCGGGATCCCCTGTACAATGGTCGGACTGGATGTCACGGAAAAGGCGGAACTGTCCGATGCTTTTTGTGATGAAATCGCAGCCATTGATTCTCCCGACGCGCAGCTGTGTACGGAGATCCTCCGGTTCATGCAGATCCGGCGGGATAAACATCACGGAGAAGGCGTCCTGATGCATGACGGGCTTGCTTTGGCTGCAGCGATCCTGCCTGACGTCGTCCGGTGCCGGAAACTGTTTGTCGACGCAGAATGTGAAGGAAGATATACCTTCGGCCATACTTTCGTCGCTTTCGACAACCGGCTCGGTGAGTTTGTTCCGAACTGCGATGTCGCGCTGGAAGTGGACATGACCATGTTTGAGAACTATATGAGGAAGTGCATGCAGTACAGTGTAGGAAAGAAAAAAATGAGATTCAAGGCATACGAAGAAACAGATTATGATGCGGTCTGCCGTTTTCTTGTCGAATTGAACCGGGAGAACCGGAAACATATCAACTGGAACTGGGCGCGCTTCGAGTGGATGTACGAGCATCCGTATTTCGACCGGTCTCTGCTTTCTGCCATCGGAACATGGTGGGAAGGAGAAAGAATCGTCGGCGCCGCGATCTATGATATGTACTTCGGTGAAACCTTTTGCGGGGTGCTTCCGGGATATGAGCATCTGTATCAGGAGATCCTGGATTATGCGTTCCGGAAGCTGAAAGATGATTCCGGACTCGGTATCGCGGTAAGTGACCGGGATCAGGATAGGATCAGTCAGGTTGAACAGGCCTGTTTTTCCGTGACGGATCAAAAGGAAACGGTCATGGAACTGGACCTGGAGCGGCTAGAGACTCCGTCATTGCCTGCAGGGTATTCTTTTTCTGAGGTAGACTTTGCGAAAGTTGATAGCAGAGAAATCCAGTGGATGTTCTGGCAGGGCTTCGATCACGGGGACGATGTCGCAGAATTTGAAGAAGATTATGCGCGTACGATGAGAGCGGAGTTGAAAGTCCGGAAGCATTTCGACCCGGAGCTTAGTGTTTCTGTGGAAGCTCCGTCGGGAGAGAGAGCGGCATACTGCTGTGTCTGGTTTCTGGATGGGACGGACTATGCGTATGTGGAACCGGTCTGTACGCTTCCTGCTCATAGAAGACATGGGCTTGGCAGCGCAGTCGTCTGTGAAGCATTGAGGCGCGCGAAAAAACGCGGTGCAAATCGTGCATATGTGATTTCGGATCAGGATTTTTACCGCAGTCTGGGATTCCGGACAGCAGTCCAGTATTCATTTTATTGGAAAAAATGACAGCAGAAGCACATCTGTTCCCAATCGGATGATCTGAGTTCCTTTATTTCACGCAAAACCAGCACGTGATCGCGTGCTGGTTTTGGATTCTCCGGAACCGGATTGATTTTTTTGTTTCTGAGATAATTATTGGAGAAGACCATAATCCTTCGCCAACTGTTCGAGCGCTGGGAAGGACCGCCGGATCATTTCGGGTGAGACACAGTAGGACAGTCTGACATAGCCTTTTGTCCCGAAAGCGTCTGTTGGTACGAAAAAGAGATGATGCCGCTGTGCTGCATCCCGGGCGAAAGCGACCGCGTCCGGGATCGGACTTTTTACCATGACATAGAAAGCGCCGTGCGGAGGCACGAAAGAAAAACCGCATTTTTCCAGCTGTCCGACAAGGAGATCTCTGTTTTGACGGTATAGACCCACATCCGTCGTATCGCCTATACAGTGCAGCAGAACGCGCTGGAACAGGGTAGGAGCACAGGTATGTCCGTAGATCCTGCCTGCACCGGCAACTGCCCGGATGATCTCCTTCCGCTCCGCGATTCTGCTGCTGAAGGCCAGATATCCGATACGCTGCCCTGCAAGGGACAGGGATTTACTGTACGAATAACTGACGATGGTGTCGTCATACAGATCCATGAGGTAGGGCAGATCTTCTCCCTCGAATACGATCTCCCTGTAGGGCTCGTCGGAGACGAGGTAGATGGGATGACCGTATTCCGTTTCTTTTTCGCGCAGCATAGCTGCCATATCCTGAAGTACTTCCAGAGGATAGATCACACCGGTTGGATTGTTTGGGCTGTCGACGATGACCGCTCTGGTGCGGGGGCTGATCGCTTCCCGGATCGCGGAAACGTCCGGGAAAAAAGTCTGCGGATCCGCGTCCACCGCGACGAGTTTCGCTCCTGCAGCCATAAGAAACGCTGCGTATTCCGTGAAATAAGGAGCGATGCAGATGACTTCGTCACCGGGGACAGCCAGCGCTTTGAGCAGAATGGAGAGACCCGCACAGGAACCGGCAACGACAAGGATGTCCTCATAGGTCAGATCCTGACCGAACCGGCTGTTGATATGACCGGCGATCGCTTCACGGACCTCCCTGATCCCTGCATTGGGACCGTATCCATGGACCGCTGTCTGATCTTCTTCCTTCAGGACCGATGCGATCGCTTCATAGACAGAGGGCGGAGGTGGCAGGTTCGGATTGCCGATGGAGTAGTTGAATACATTCTCGCTGCCGATCTCGGCGGCAAGTGCAGCAGCCTGGGCATTGAGTTCCATGATCACGTCACCGGCGCTGAGATCACATAGCGCTTTGTTGTACATCGGCTCACTCCTTTCTGCCGAAACGGTCGATCAGCAGATCCATGGCTTCGACATAGGACTGGAAACCTTTTCCCATGACGGTCGCCACACATGCCTGACGGACATAGGAGACCTGCCGGAAATCATCTCTGCTGGGCAGATCGGACATGTGGACCTCTACGGTGGGGATCCCGACCGCTTTCAGCGCGTCCAGGATCGCAACGCTTGTATGGGTGTAGGCTGCGGGGTTGAAGACGATCCCGTCCGTGTCCGGATAGGCAGCCTGGATGGCGTCCACCAGTGTTCCTTCATGATTGGACTGGATGAACGAGACATCGACGCCGCGTTCCGCGGCATGGATACGAAGCAGATCCACCAGGTCCTGATAGGTCTGTTTTCCGTAGATCTCCGGCTCCCGGATGCCGAGCATATTCATGTTGGGACCGTTAAGTACGAGTATGTTCAAGATAATCCTCCCAAATGGTGTCAACAGTGTCGTCCACTGTTCCGTTGTTGTCGATCAGTTCATCCCGGAATGCTTTATACATCGGTGCGCGCCGGGCGGCCATTTCTTTCAGATCCGTTTTCAGTGAGAGCGGCCGCCCGTTTTTGGGAAGCAGGTCAAGCGCCCGGTCCAGCTGGAACAGAATACCGTTCTGATGCAGGGGATAATAGTTTTCCGCTCTGGTCACGATACCGCCGCCGGTCATGATGATGACCCCGGATTCCCTTCCTGCTTCCGTTGCGGCTTTCGTTTCTCTGGCACGGAAACCGGCTTCGCCCTCTGTCTCAAAGATCTCGGGAATCGTCATACCGGCCTCCGCTTCGATCAGTTCATCCAGGTCTATGGCTTTGCGCCCGGTCTTCTCGCTGAGTGCGAGGCCGACGGTCGTTTTTCCGCTGCCCGGCATGCCGATAAGAACGATGTTGCTTGTCTGTGTGCGCAGCAATCCGGTGATGCGTTCGACTTCGCTGTCCGGAATCGGACGCCCGGTGAAGATGCGCTCGGCTTCAACGGCCTGAGCGACAAGCATGGGCAGTCCGTCGGAGCATGGACATCCCATTTCTTCCGCCTGTGCAAGGAGGGCGGTCCGATTCGGATTGTAGATGACGTCCAGTACACCCTTCAGGTTCGGGAATCTGCGAAGATCCAGCAGTTTCTCCCCGCTGTGGGGATACATTCCCACCGGAGTGGTATTGACCACGATATCCGTTTCGGATTCATTGTAGACGTTTTCGTAGTTGACGGGTCCGCTGCGGGAAACGACGACGATGCGAGAAGCCCCTTCATGGGCGGCCACGGTCCGCGTGGTCAGAGAAGTACCTCCCGTACCGAGGATCAGGACGGTGGCTCCCGAAAAAGAGATCCCCGCCCGTCTGGCGAGATAGGAAAAACCGGCGGCGTCCGTGTTGTAGCCGCACAGGGAACCGCTGCTGTCTGTCACCAGTGTATTGACACTTCCGATCTCTTTTGCCAGAGGATCGATACGGGTGCAGTAAGGGATCACCGCTTTTTTGTACGGGATCGTAACATTGAGTCCGCCGATGGTCTGCTGTGTCAGGAAGGAACCGAGCCGGTCCGGTGTCAGTTCATACAGGCTGTATGTACTGCAGCCAAGTTCCCAATGGATGGGTACAGACCAGCTGTGTTTCAGGGTCTCACCGATCAGACCGTAAATGCGATCGCCCATGGTCACTCCTCTCTTCCCGCTTCGGCCATTCTGCCGAACAGTTCCCGCTGCCTGTCCTTGGACAGATCCATGAGGACCCGGAACAGTTCGCGTGAATAGGGGGCGAGGTCGCCGGATTTCGCTTCCACTTCCGCGAGGATCTCCTGTTCACGGGCTGCATTCAGGATCGGCAGATTGCGTTCTTTTTTATACACGGCAACCTGTTCGGCGCATGCCATGCGCTCAAGAAACAGCGAAAGCATCTGTTCATCGATGGCATCAATGCGCGCGCGGATCTCTTTCAGTTCCATTTATTCTTCTCCCAGCAGCAGATCCAGCAGAACGACGGCTGCGGCGGCTTCCGCCACGGGGACGGCGCGCACCGCGATACACGGGTCGTGTCTGCCGCGGATCTCGATCTCGGTCTCCTCCATTCTGGAAAGGGAGACCGTCTTCTGTTTTTTGGCGATGGACGGCGTGGGCTTCATGGCCAGCTGGAATACCAGCGGCATGCCGTTGCTGATCCCTCCCTGGATCCCGCCGGACCGGTTGGCCTCAGTGCGGACGGAGCCGTCCCGGATGATGAAGGGATCGTTGTGTTCCGAGCCCCTGAGATAGGGAGCGGAGAATCCGGATCCGAACCCCACACCTTTCACGCCGGGGATCCCGAACAGGGCGGCAGAGAGTTTGCTCTCGATGCCGTCAAAGAGGGGACCGCCGATACCGGCGGGGAAACCGGTCACGGCACACTCCACGATGCCGCCCACGGAATCGCCTTCGGAAGCGGCGGAAAGGATCTCCTCCTTCATCGCCTCCAAAGCGCTGTCCGAAAGGACCGGAAGTTCTTTCGCGGCGACCGAGCGGAAGAGATCACCGTCAGGCTCCAGCGGGAACGGCTCATCCAGAACTGTGCCAACGGCGTAGAGATGTGCTCCGATGCGAATCCCTCTGTGCGCCAGGATCTGTTTCGCGATCCCGCCGATGATGCACAGCGGAGCGGTCATCCGTCCGGAGAAAGGACCGCCGCCTTTCATATTCATGGTTCCGTGATAACGGACCGATGCGGTGTAATCTGCATGTGACGGCCGCGGCGTGTCCGAGAAAGGAGAATAATCCCCGGACCGCTGTCCGGTGTTGCGGATGACCGCTTCCAGTTTTTCTCCCGTAAGAACGCCTCCGTCCATACCGGACAGGAATTCCGGGATGTCCGGCTCGCTCCGTTTCGTGGTGAAGGGGCTGTTCCCCGGCGCACGGCGGCGAAGGAAAGCCTGAAGTTCCTCCAGGTCGATCTGTTCGCCGGCGGGAAGACCTTGTGCAGTGACGCCGAGAAGCGGCTCATGAGAACCGCCGAAGATCCCGATCTTCAGATTCGTGCCGAGTTCATAGGACATGAACGACCCCTCCCAGTGAGATAAAATCATCGAAAAAAGTAGGATAGGATTTGCGTACCGCTTCCGCACCGCGTATCAGTACAGGACCGGAAGCCATACAGGAAGCGGCTGTCGCCGCCATGACGATGCGGTGATCGTTTCCGGAATCGACTTCTCCTCCGGCGAGTGATGGAACTGCGCTGACGGTGAGGCTGTCCTCCGCTTCCGTTGCGATGCCGCCGAGAGAACGGATCAGACCGGCAGTAGAGCAGATACGGTCGCTTTCTTTAAGACGGAGTCTTCCCGCGTTGGTGAACTCCGTCCGTCCGGAGCCGGACGAGGCTGCGACTGCCAGCACAGGCATCAGATCCGGCGTCGGATCGATATCTACCCCGATACCGCTCAAATCAGATGAAACTACACGCAGTCCGTTTTCTTCATAGTACAGTGCACCGCCCATGGAAGACAGCAGAGAAGCAATTGCCCGGTCTCCTTGTTTGGAACGGAGATCGAGGCCATCGACAGAGATCTCATTTCCGCTGCCCAGAACACCCATAACGAGGAAGGGAGCGGCGTTGGACCAGTCCCCGCCTATGCGGACCGTTCCGGGAGAACGGTAACCGGAGGAAGAAGAGACCGTCCACTGGTCATTGTTTTCCTGCACATTCACGCCGAAACGGGACATGATATCCGCTGTGATCCGGACATAATCCGCGGAGCGAAGCTCCGTGGTGATCTGCAGTTCGCTTTGCCCCGCAAGAAGAGGAAAAGCCAGCAGCAGACCGGTGATGTACTGAGAA
>JAEEGL012778784.1_pt1 | contig 20737 bp, 32 predicted proteins | sample 9134231 | NCBI WGS metagenome assembly JAEEGL01 (sample SAMN16246548, study PRJNA631951) | gut metagenome | biome: gut microbiome; feature: rumen; material: fiber-attached | host: Bos | place: Iran: Karaj | collected 2018-10
ATTACCGGCGCTTTAAGATCAAGAGCGCCGAGGGAAAGCCTGATGATTTCCTCTCCATGCGTGAAGTCACCACGCGACGTTATGGCAAACCGGAAATTGAGGATATGCCGGATCTCATTGTCATCGATGGCGGCAAGGGGCAGCTCAGTTCGGCCCTTGAAATCATCCGTGGCGCCGGACATCGGGAAGTTCCGGTCATTGGCTTGGCCAAGCAGTTCGAGTGGATTTTCGTCGAGGGAGAATCCAAGCCGGTGATTCTGCCGCGCTATAGCCAAGCCCTGTATCTCATGCAACGCATCCGTGATGAGGCGCATCGTTTCGCCATCACCTATCACCGGAGGCTACGAGGTAAGCGTAATCTCGTTTCCGTGCTCGACCATGTCAACGGCATTGGCCCGAAGCGGCGTCAGGCCCTGTGGAGTCATTTCGGAAGCCTGGCGAAGATCAAGAAGGCGACATTGGAGGAACTGGCGGCGGCACCGGGCATGACACGGCCGGCTGCCCGGGGGGTTTATAATTTCTTCGCGGCGCAGGCGGCGCTGGGACAGAAGCAATCCGTGGAAACGGCTGAGTGACGCAGTATGCCGCCAGATATGCTGCCTTTCTATGAAAATAGGACTTGACAAACGTCGCATCAGGTTCAAAAGTATAAAGGATGAAATCATTTTCCGAAGGGGGAATTCCCTATGGAACAGGAGATGCCCATCACCAACGCGATTATCCGCATCAAGGTGCTCGGTGTAGGAGGCGGCGGCAACAGTGTTCTGCTGCGGCTGGCGAAGGATCAGATGCCGGGCGTGGAGCTCATCGCGGTCAATACTGACGCCAAGCAGTTGGCGGTGCTTCAGGCGGCCGGCGTGCAGACCATACAGATCGGAAAGAACTTGACGAAGGGGCGTGGGACAGGTGGAGCGGCGGAGCTTGGGGAGCAGGCAGCCGCCATAGATGAGAATGTTCTTCTGGCGGCGGTACGTGACGCGGATCTCGTGTTCGTGACCGGTGGCATGGGGGGCGGTGTCGGCACCGGCGCGGCGCCGGTGATCGCTCGCCTCATCCATCGCCTGGGAATACTTACGGTGGGAATTGTGACGGCCCCCTTCAGTTTTGAAGGGCGGCGCAAGCAGCGCATTGCCAGCGAAGGAATCGCGCGGCTGCAATCTTCGCTGGACGCTCTTATCGTAATCCACAATGACAATCTCATGAAGATTCTTCACAGTCGCCGCATGCCTCTGGTGGAAGCGTTCCAGGAAGCAGATGGTGTCTTGCGCCAGGCAATCCGCTGTATTTCCGAGGTCATCCTGATGTCTGGTATCATCAATGTCGATTTTGCTGATGTGACGACGATTCTTCGCCAGAGCCCAAGCAGTGACGCAATCTTGGGTATAGGCATCAGCGAGAATGGCCGGGCGGTCGAGGCGGTCAAGAATGCAATCGAAAGCCCGCTGATTGAGCGATCCCTGGAGGGGTGCCGGGGAATCATCCTCAATATCAGCGGCGATGAACAGTTAAGCTTGTATGAGGTTAATGACGCTTCGCGCTACATATACGAGCATACGCACCCGGATGTGAATATCATTCTGGGTACGGTCATCGAGAAGGGATTGGGGGACCGCGTGCGGGCCACTCTGGTGGCGACGGATTTTATTGACAGCGTGGTGCACAAGGACGCACTGTTGGAATCCCGTCGCCTTGGCCGGGCTATCGCCCAGGCTGTTCCGGATTCCGAGGAGGATGAGCCGGAGGCAGAGTTGCCTTCGCCAGCACCAGCGCCGGCAAGAAAGCCGTCCGGCATCGATGATCTCACTGTGCCGGATTTCATGAGCGGGAAAACGGTTGGTGCCTTTCCCTCGTTTCCCTTGGGGAAGAAAAATCCGCCGCATCCTTGAGAAGGAAACTCGTTGGCTGAGAGAAGTGGTCCCGGAGAAGGCTTTGCCTGGAGGGGCCGCTTTTCTTTTTGTTGCCTGTCCGCAAAGGCTGGAAAAATGATTCCGGGTATGATATACTAGAGCGAGTCCATCGAGGGTATTCACCGGGGATTGAGCGAACTCAACAGGGTACGGAGGCGTTAGGCTTGCAAAAAAGAAGGCACAATTTTTATCTCGTCAATGAGGAAATTCTGCCGGAGGCAATCAAAAAGACGATTCGGGTGAAGGAACTGCTGAATAAGGGAGATGCCAAGACCATTAACGAAGCGGTGAAGAAGATGGCACTCAGCCGGAGTGCATATTACAAATACAAGGATTATGTTTTTCCGTTTTATGAATCTTGTCTGAACAAGATCATCATTCTGTCGCTCGTATTGGAAAATCGGAAGGGCGTTTTATTGAGCGTTTTGCATACGATTTCCCTGGATTCCGGCAATGTGCTGACAATCCATCAGGAGATTCCGCAGCAAGGGGTGGCCGATGTGACCATTTCGGTTGATACCGCGAATCTTGCCGCTGGTCTCGAGGCGTTGATTGAAAAGCTTCAGGCGACGGATGGCGTAAAACAGCTGAAAGTCCTTGGTCGGAATTAACAGAAGAAAGGAATGCGTCATGAAACAACCGATAAAAATCGGCTTATTGGGTTCCGGAACCGTCGGGACCGGCGTCGTTCGTGTCTTGCAGAAGAATGCGCACGAGATTGAGCAGAAGGTGGGGGCGCCGGTTGAAGTCAAGACTGTACTGGTCCGGGATATCCACAAGATGCGTCCGTATCTGGAAGGGATCCAATTGACGGACGATATGGAGACGATTCTCAGGGACGATGAGATTGGTATTGTCGTGGAACTCATGGGAGGGCTTCACCCGGCGCGGGAATATATGCTCGCCGCCATGGAGGCCGGGAAGCATGTCGTGACTGCCAATAAGGACGTCGTGGCCCAGTTTGGGCGGGACATGTTCGAGATGGCAGAACGGAACCAGGTGGAGTTCCTGTTTGAGGCGAGTGTGGGCGGTGGCATTCCCATCGTGACACCGCTGAAGGAATGCCTGACCGCGAACCGGATCACTGAGGTTATAGGCATCGTCAACGGCACAACTAATTATATGCTGACCAAGATGACACAGTGTGGCAGCGATTACGCGGCGGTTCTTCGGGAGGCGCAGGAAAAAGGATATGCAGAAGCGGATCCGGCGGCGGATGTCGAGGGGCTGGATGCGGCGCGGAAAGCAGCGATACTGGCCTCGCTTGCCTTTAATACGCGGGTGAGTCTGGAGAATGTTTCGGCAGAGGGGATAACCCGCATTACGCCAGAGGATATTGATTACGCCCGGGAACTGGGGTATGTCGTCAAGCTCCTGGCAATCGCCCGGGATTTGGGCGACCAAGGCATCGATGTCCGGGTGCATCCGGCGTTCCTGCCGGTGGGCCATCCGCTGGCCGCGGTCAGCGATGTTTTCAACGCGATCTACATTAAGGGCAACGCCATTGGAGAGGCGATGTTTTATGGCCGTGGGGCGGGGGCACTGCCAACGGCATCTGCGGTCATTGCCGATATTGTGGCGGCTGCCCGCGGCCTGGTGCGGGGAAACGCACAGGGGGTTGGTTGCACTTGCTTCGAGCACAAGCCTTTCTGCCCACTGGAAGATACCATTTCCGCCTATTACATACGTTTGTTGGTGGCGGACCAGCCGGGCGTATTGGGCGCCATTGCCACGACTTTCGGAGACCAGGGAGTAAGCCTGAATTCTGTCATTCAGACAAGACGTGTCGGACCACAGGCAGAAATCGTCGTTGTCACCCATCAGGTGCAGTACAGGAAGATTTTGCAGGCGGAGCATTGCTTGACACAGTTGCCGGTCGTGTCGAAGATTTCCAATGTGATTCGCGTTGAAACGGCAGCGGAGGGAAATGGGTAATGGAAAGATCAGTCAAGGTTCGTGTTCCCGGGACCAGCGCCAATTGCGGCCCCGGGTTTGATACGTTGGGAGTCGCCTGCACAATCTATAACGATTTGGAGCTGACCCTTTTGTCAGAGGAACGGCTTGAGATCGAGATCAAAGGCGAAGGAGCCGACCATATCCCCACGGATGCTCGTAATATGATCTGGCGGTCTGTTCAGACGCTCCTCAGCCGCGCTCATCTGGAGAAAGAGTTTCCGGGTGCCCGCATGAAAATGCTCAACCGGGTGCCGCTTTCCCGAGGATTAGGCAGCAGTGCCGCCGCGATCGTGGCCGGGTTGAAGGCAGCCAATATCCTTATCGATAATTATTTCAGCCGCCGGGAACTCCTGGAAATCGCAACGGAAATCGAGGGGCATCCGGACAACGTGGCGCCGGCCATTTTTGGCGGGTTCACGGTTAGCCTGCTTCACCGGGGTCGGGTGGAGAGCTTTTCTTTCCAACCGCGGCTTTCCTTGAAGCTGGTCGTGGCAGTGCCATCGTTTTCGCTGTCAACGAAAGAAGCCCGGAACGCTCTTCCGGAGACGGTTCCGCTCCGGGACGCTGTTTTCAACGTGAGTCGGGCGTCGCTTTTGGTGGCGGCTCTTTCCCGGGGCAACGTCCGGTTCCTGCGCCATGCCTTTGAGGACGCGCTTCACCAGCCTTACCGGGCGAAGCTGATTCCGGGGATGTACGAGGTAATCGATGCCGCCGTGGAGGCGGGCGCAGTCGGAGCGGCTATGAGTGGTGCCGGGCCTTGCCTGATTGCCTATACACTGGACCACATCGCGGAGGTCAGCAACGCCATGACAGGTACCTTCAGGAAGCATGGGGTGGAAGCCCGGAGTCTGGTTCTGGACATCGACCGCCGGGGCGCGCATATCGCGAAAGAAGGGTGAAGCGTCGTCGCTTTTCCCCGTGGCACTGGGTATTACCTCAAATAGTATGAGCGATTGAAGAAAGGGAGCAGACAAGAAAAAGGAAAGTGATTGTCGGGTGGACGCTACCCTTTATGAGGTGCGTTTTTGCCGGAATCACTTTCCTTTTCAATTGGTTGAGAAAAATAAGTCTTTTGTCTTATGAGGCTTTCTTCCTGGCGATGAGGCTTCCGACCTTGTCGGCTTGCTGACACAGATCGGACGAAACGGGAAACACTCTTTCCGTTCTTGTCAATGATACCATTTTGGAAAATGATACGCCAGGAAGCGTGTGCATGGAAAATATTGATAAAATAATTGTTGACATTTAGTCTGGCAGGTGCTATCATGTACGAGTGCCTGTGCGAAAGAAAAAACCGGATGGTTTGTTCCGGGAGGGACTGATATGACGCTGGATACGCTTACCGAAGCACCGCATGTGACTGGTATCAAGCAGGTCAGCAAGGCGGTTGGAAGGGGAAACGCACGGGCGGTGTTCCTTGCAGGGGATGCGGATGAACGCGTGATTGGGCCGCTGAGGGCGTTATGCCAGGAAAACGGCGTCGAGGTTGTGGATGCCGCGACGATGCTCGAGCTTGGTAATGCCTGCGCGATTGAAGTCGGCGCGGCGGCGGCGGCAATCCTGAAATGACAAATCGTTAAAAATCTGCTTTCCTATTATATATAGAAAGCAGGTTTTATAAATCATGAATTTTCAATATGAAGGAAGGAGGTGCATGTATGCCTACGATTAATCAGTTGGTCCGCAAGAGCAGACAGAGCATGCAGGAGAAATCGACGGCACCGGCACTCAAGAATTGCCCTCAGAAGCGTGGCGTTTGCACGAGAGTCTACACTACGACCCCCAAGAAGCCGAACTCGGCGCTTCGCAAGGTGGCCCGTGTCCGCTTGACGAATAGCATTGAGGTCACGGCGTATATCCCGGGGATCGGTCACAATCTTCAGGAACATAGCGTTGTTCTGATCCGCGGCGGCCGTGTCAAGGACCTGCCGGGCGTCCGCTACCACATCATCCGTGGTTCGCTGGATACCGCCGGCGTTCAGGACCGGAACCAGGGCCGTTCGAAATACGGTGCGAAGCGCGCGAAGAAGAAATAACGCGGCTTGCTGTGTCTCTTGACGCTTCGGCGATTGGAGACGCGCATCCCGAAAGGTGAAGATTGAGGAAAAGGAGGGATTGGAATGCCGAGAAAAGGTTCCGTACCGAAGCGTGATGTATTGCCGGATCCGGTGTATCACGATAAGACGGTTACGAAATTCATAAACAAGGTCATGCTTTCCGGCAAGAAGGGCGTGGCGGAGCGCGTTGTCTATGACGCCTTCGAGACGATTCGTTCCAAGACAGGAAAGGATCCGCTGGAGGTTTTCCAGACGGCGCTGAAGAATGTCATGCCGGTGCTTGAGGTTCGTGCCCGCCGGGTTGGCGGTGCGAACTATTAGGTCCCGGTGGAAGTCCGGCAGGATCGTCGGATGACGCTGGGTATCCGTTGGCTGGTGAATTACGCCCGCCTGCGCGGTGAGAAGACGATGGACGCGAGGCTTTCCGCTGAGCTCATGGACGCCGCCAACAATACTGGCGCGGCGGGCAAGAAGAAGGAAGACACGCATAAGATGGCTGAGGCGAACAAGGCGTTCGCGCATTACCGCTGGTAATGAGGCCTTTGGTTCAATAAGGAGAGATTCAGAGTGGGCAGAGAGTTTTCCCTGGAAAAAACTCGCAATATTGGTATCATGGCGCATATTGATGCCGGCAAAACGACAACCACTGAGCGTATTCTCTTCTACACGGGTGTAAACCACAAGATCGGCGAGGTACATGACGGTGCTGCGACGATGGACTGGATGGAACAGGAGCAGCAACGTGGCATAACAATCACGTCGGCTGCGACGACGTGCCATTGGAAGGGTCATCGTATCAACATCATTGACACGCCCGGACACGTGGACTTTACAGTCGAGGTAGAACGCTCGCTCAGGGTTCTTGATGGGGCGATTGCCGTATTGACCGCCCGGGGTGGCGTTGAGCCTCAGACCGAAACGGTATGGCGGCAGGCAGAAAAGTACAATGTCCCGCGTATGGCGTATGTGAACAAGATGGATACGACGGGTGCTGATTTCTTCAATGTCATGAAAATGATGCGCGAACGCCTGCATGCCAATCCGGTAGTGGTCCAGCTTCCGGTCGGCGTGGAGGATACCTTCAAGGGAATTGTCGATCTTATCAGAATGGACGCGATCATTTATGAGGACGATCTTGGCAAGGTCAGCGATGAGGTTGCGATTCCTGAGGATATGAAGGACATCGCGGAGGAATACCGCGAAAAACTCCTGGAAGCGGTCGCGGAAACCGACGACGCGCTCATGGAGAAATATCTCGGCGGAGAAGAATTGACCGAGGAAGAGATCAAGACGGCCATCCGCAAGGCGACGATTGCCTGCAAAGTTTGTCCGGTCGTTTGCGGTTCTTCCTATCGCAACAAAGGGGTTCAGCCGATGCTGGACGCGGTGGTCGATTTTATGCCGGCGCCGACGGACATCCCGCCAATCAAGGGCGTGGATCCGGACACTGGCAAAGAGGACAGCCGTCCGTCGAGCGACAGCGAGCCGTTTGCGGCGCTGGCGTTCAAGATCATGGCGGATCCTTACGTTGGTAAGTTGGCCTTCTTCCGGGTTTATTCGGGGACGCTTGACGCCGGCTCCTATGTATTCAATTCCACAAAAGGGAAGAAGGAACGCATGGGGCGGGTGCTTCAGATGCACGCCAACCATCGTGAGGAGCTGGAGAAAGTATACAGTGGCGATATCGCGGCGGCGGTCGGCCTTAAGGACACTACGACCGGCGATACGCTTTGCAACCAGGATCATCCGATTATCTTGGAGTCGATGGTGTTTCCGGATCCGGTCATTTCGGTCGCGGTTGAGCCTAAGACGAAGGACGATCAGGAGAAGATGGGCATTGCCCTGCAGCGTCTGGCAGAAGAGGACCCGACATTCCGGGTTCATACCGATCAGGAGACCGGGCAGACAATCATTTCCGGTATGGGCGAGCTCCATCTGGAAATCATCGTGGATCGTATGCTCAAGGAGTTCAAAGTCGACTGCACGGTGGGTAATCCGCAAGTCGCTTACCGAGAGACAATCCGCAAGAGCGTCAAGGCGGAAGGCCGGTTTGTCCGCCAGTCCGGCGGTCACGGCCAGTATGGCCACTGCTGGCTCGAGCTCGTGCCGCAGGAACCGGGCGAAGGGTTCAGTTTCGAGAACAAGGTGGTCGGCGGCGTGATTCCGAAGGAATTCATCAATCCGATCGAGGCCGGTGTCAAGGAAGCGATGGAGAACGGCGTTATCGCCGGGTATCCGATGGTTGATATCAAGGCGATTGTTTACGACGGCTCCTTTCATGAGGTCGATTCCTCGGAAATGGCGTTCAAGATTGCCGGTTCGATGGCCTTCAAGAATGGCGCTGAGAAAGCGAATCCGGTTCTCCTGGAGCCGTATGTGAAGGTCGAGGTCATCGTTCCCGAGGAGTACATGGGCGATGTCATCGGCGACTTGAATTCCCGCCGCGGCCGTATCGAGGGCATGGAGCCTAGGAATGGCGCACAGGTCATCAACGCGATGGTTCCGCTGGCGGAAATGTTCGGCTACTCGACGGATCTCCGTTCCAAGACTCAGGGTCGTGGGAACTATTCGATGGAAGTCGCCTTCTACGATGAAGTTCCTAAGAATATATCCGATGCGATTGTCGCTAAGAACAAGGGTGAATAAGGGAGGAAAAAATCAATGGCGAAGCAGAAGTTTGAGAGAACGAAACCGCATGTTAACATCGGCACGATTGGTCACGTCGATCATGGCAAGACGACGCTGACGGCTGCCATCACGAAGGTACTCGCGGAACAAGGCGGCGCGGACTTCGTCGATTACAACATGATCGACAAGGCGCCGGAGGAGCGCGAGCGTGGTATCACGATCAATACGGCGCACGTCGAGTACCAGACGGAGAAGCGCCACTATGCACACGTTGACTGCCCGGGCCATGCGGACTATGTCAAGAACATGATCACCGGTGCGGCTCAGATGGACGGCGCAATCCTCGTCGTTAGCGCAGCGGATGGTCCGATGCCGCAGACCCGCGAGCATATCCTGCTGGCCCGCCAGGTCGGTGTTCCGGCCATTGTCGTCTTCCTGAACAAGGTCGATATGGTCGATGATCCTGAGCTCCTTGGGCTGGTCGAGATGGAGGTCCGCGAGCGCGTTTCCAAGTATGAGTTCCGGGGCGACGGTATTCCGGTGGTTTCCGGTTCGGCACTGAAGGCCCTGGAGGGTGATGCTGAATACCAGAAGAATATCATCGAGCTCATGGACGCTGTCGATGATTACATCCCGACTCCGGTCCGCGACACCGAGAAGCCGTTCCTGATGCCGGTCGAAGATGTCATGACGATTACCGGCCGCGGCACGGTTGCGACGGGTCGCGTTGAGCGCGGCGAGCTCAAGATGGGTGATACGGTTGAGATTGTCGGCATTAAGGAGACGCGCAGCACGGTCGTCACCGGTATCGAAATGTTCCGCAAGACGTTGGATTCGGCAGTGGCTGGCGATAACATCGGCGCGCTGCTTCGTGGCATTGACCGTAACGAGATTGAGCGCGGTCAGGTTCTCGCGAAGCCGGGCTCCATCCACCCGCATACGAAATTCAAGGCGCAGGTTTACGTCCTGACGAAGGAAGAGGGCGGTCGTCATACGCCGTTCTTCTCCAACTACCGGCCGCAGTTCTATTTCCGTACGACGGACGTCACCGGCGTTGTCAAGCTGCCGGAGGGCACGGAAATGGTCATGCCGGGCGATAACGTCGAGATGGAAGCTGAACTCATCACCCCGATTGCCATCGAGAAGGGTCTCCGCTTCGCGATTCGCGAAGGTGGTCATACAGTTGGCGCGGGTCGTGTCACGGACATCATTGAGGCATAACATAAATTGGATAGGTAATCTATATAAGGGCGGCGCCAGCGCCGCCCTTATATAAGGATTTTTTTGGTACCCCCGATGCGATGATGCGTTAGATTGCTCGCCGCGGCGAGGTAATGCGGCACTTTGCGCTGCTGTGATTGGTACCGCACTTCCCGGCGAGGGAACTAGCGCGGAGAAGTTCTGGGTCCAGAACCTGAGCGATAAGGAGGAAAAGAATTTGTCTAAGAAACAGAAGATCAGGATTCGTTTGAAGGCCTATGATCATAAAGCTCTTGACCAAAGTGCTGTAAAAATTGTCGATACGGCGACGAGAACGGGCGCTATGGTCTCCGGGCCGATCCCACTTCCGACGGAGAAAAACGTGTTCACGATTCTCCGCTCACCCCATGTCAATAAGGATTCGCGTGAGCAGTTCGAGATGCGGACGCATAAGCGGCTCATTGATATCCTGGAGCCGTCCCCCAAGACGGTGGACGCTCTCATGCACCTCGATCTGCCGGCAGGGGTAGACATTGAAATGAAACTGTAAGGAGGTGGGACAATGTCGAAAGCGATTTTAGGCAAAAAGCTGGGCATGACGCAGATCTTCACAGAAGAGGGTCGGGTCGTTCCGGTCACCGTCATTGAATCGGGCAGGAATGTCGTCATTCAGAACAAGACGGTGGAAAACGATGGCTATAATGCGGTTCAGCTCGGCTTTGGCGAAGTCAGGGAGAAAAAAATCACGAAACCGATGAAGGGCCATTTCGACAAGGCTGGTGTTCAGCCGGTCAAGTTCATCCGCGAGATGCGGCTGGCGGCTCCTTCTGAATATAAAGTCGGCGATATCCTCGGCGTCGATGTCTTCGAGGCTGGTGAGCTCGTTGATGTTACGGGCACTTCCAGAGGCAAAGGGTTTGCCGGTACGGTCAAGCGCAATCATTTCGCTCGCGGTCCCATGGGGCATGGTTCCAAGTCACATCGTGAGCCGGGCTCTACGGGCGCTATGATCAGCGGTCACGGCGGCCGGGTATTGAAGGGCAAGAAACTTCCCGGGCAGATGGGGCACGCGCGGGTTACGGTACAGCGGCTGACGGTTGTTCGGGTTGATGCGGAGCGGAATCTGCTCCTCATCAAGGGCTCTGTCCCCGGGCCGAAGAAGGGCTTTCTTATCATCAAGGAAACGGTCAAGCCCAATAAACAATAATTGGAAGGAGGATAAGCTGAGTCATGCCTACAGTAGCTGTTTACGATATCGAGAACAAGCAGGTTGGCGATATCGAATTAGATGAAAATATCTTTGGCGTTGAAGTCAACGGGGCCCTCCTGCATCAGGCAGTTGTCCGGCAGTTAGCTTGCGAGCGCCTGGGCACTCATTCCACGAAAACGAGAGCAATGGTCCGCGGTGGCGGACGCAAGCCCTGGCGCCAGAAAGGGACGGGCCACGCGAGAAGCGGTTCCCGTCGTTCTCCTGTCTGGGTTGGCGGTGGCACGGTCTTCGGGCCGCATCCGCGTTCCTATGCTTTTACGATGCCGCGCAAGCAGCGCCGTCTCGCCATCAAGTGCGCGCTTTCGGACAAGGTCCAGAGCGGGGATTTCCTCGTCCTTGACAGCCTCGATTTCGATGCTCCGAAGACGAAGTCGGTGGTCAAGATGCTCGACGCTTTCAACATCGACAAGAAGGCCCTTATCATCACTGCCGACAAGGCAGAGAACGTAGAGCGTTCTTCCCGGAACATTCCGGGCGTCAAAGCAATCCATACACTGGGCCTCAATGTATATGATATTCTGAACCACGATAAGCTCTTCGTCACGAAGGACGCCATCGGCCGGATCGAGGAGGTGCTCGCATAATGGAAGCACGCGATATCCTGCTTCGCCCGCTCGTTACGGAAAAATCCACCGCATTGATGCAGGAGGGCAAGTACGTTTTCGAGGTTGCCAAGGCGGCGAACAAGATTGAGATTGCGAAAGCCGTTGCCGAGATATTCAACGTCAAGGTCGTTTCGGTCAACACCGTGAACGTGGCCGGTAAGGTTAAGCGCATTGGCCGCAAGACTGGCCGCCGCTCCGATTACAAGAAAGCGATTGTGAAGCTGGCGCAGGGAGAGACGATCCAGTTCTTTGAAGGTTGATATTTCGGTAAAGGAGGTATACTTCAGTGGCAGTTAAGAGTTTTAAGCCGTATTCGGCTGGCCGGCGCTTCATGACGGTAGCGTCGTTCGACGAGATTACGACGGATAAGCCGGAGAAGTCTCTGGTCACCAGCCTGAAGCAGCATGGCGGCCGGAATCAGCAAGGCCGGCTGACGGTCCGTCATCAGGGCGGCGGCCATAAGCGTCGCTATCGCATCATAGATTTCAAGCGGGACAAGGATGGAATCCCGGCCACGGTCGCGACCATCGAGTACGATCCGAACCGCAGTGCCCGCATCGCGCTCCTCAACTACGCTGATGGCGAGAAGCGCTACATCATCGCCCCGAACGGCATTAAAGTCGGGGATAAGGTCGTATCCGGGCCGGATGCTGATATCAAGCCGGGTAATGCTCTGCCAATCGTAAATATTCCGGTCGGCTCCACGATTCATAACATTGAGCTCAAGATCGGCAAGGGGGCCCAGATGGTCCGCTCGGCCGGCGCCAGCGCTCAGTTGATGGCAAAAGAAGGCAGCTATGCGTTGCTTCGTATGCCGTCGGGCGAGATCCGTAAGGTTCATGTGAATTGCCGGGCCACGATTGGCGAGGTCGGCAATCTTGAGCATGAGAACATCACAATCGGCAAAGCGGGACGTTCCCGCTGGATGGGCATCCGTCCGGCAAACCGCGGTGTTGCGATGAACCCGAACGACCATCCGCATGGTGGCGGCGAGGGCCGCAGCCCGGTCGGCCGCAAGCATCCGGTCACTAAATGGGGCAAGTGCGCCATGGGCGCCAAGACCCGTCGCAAGAAGCCGTCGGACAAGTTCATTGTCAAGCGTCGCGGCAAATAATCGCATGAGCCTGGGCGGGCGCGACTGGCGCCCTGCCGGAAAGGAGGATATACCTTGTCAAGATCGGTTAAAAAGGGACCTTTTGTGCAGGAGAGTCTGCTGAAAAAGATTACGGCGCTTAACGAGGCCAACGAGAAGAAGGTCGTCAAGACCTGGTCTCGCAGCTCGACGATCCTTCCGGAATTCGTCAGCCATACGATTGCCGTGCATGATGGCCGCAAGCACGTGCCGGTTTACATTACGGAGGACATGGTCGGGCACAAGCTCGGCGAATTCGCTCCGACCCGTACTTATAAAGGCCATGCCGGCTCCGAGAAGAAGACGGCGCTCAAGTAAAAGCGAAAGGAGAAGACTTGATGGAAGCGAAAGCTGTCGCAAAATACATTCGCATAGCTCCGCGCAAAGTACGCGTCGTCATGGATCTCATTCGCGGAAAGAGCGTTGCTGAAGCCTTTGCGATTCTGAAGTTCACGCCGAAAGCCGGCGCTGATGTCATAGAGAAGGTCTTGAAATCCGCGGTCGCGAACGCGGAAAACAATTTCGACATGAATGTGGATAACCTTTACGTTTCCACGGCGTATGTCGATCAGGGCCCGACGCTGAAGCGTATTCATCCGCGTTCCCGGGGACAGGCGTTCAGCATCCTGAAGCGGACGTCGCATGTCACGGTTGTCGTCGCCGAAAAATAACAGAAGGAGGGAAACGTATTGGGTCAGAAAGTTAATCCGCATGGTATGCGCCTCGGCATCGTCAAGACCTGGGATGCGAAGTGGTTTGCGGACGGGAAAGAATATGCAGCGAACCTGCATGAAGATATCAAGATTCGCGATTACCTGATGAAAAGCCAGCAGATGGCGGGAATTTCGCGCGTTGAGACCGAACGGTCCAAGAATCGCCTCCGCTTGAAGATTCATACAGCCAAGCCGGGCATGGTCATTGGCCGCGGCGGTTCGGGAATCGAGCAGATCAAAACGAACCTTCAGAAATTCACCAAGACGAAGGTCGATATCGATATCGTAGAGGTCAAATCTCCTGATCTCGATGCCAAGCTGGTGGCGGAGAACGTCGCCGGACAGTTGGAGCGCCGCATCGCGTTCCGACGGGCGATGAAGTCCTGCGTTGGCCGGACGATGCGTTCGGGTGCGAAGGGTGTCAAAATCATGGTCAGTGGCCGCCTGGGTGGGGCTGAGATTGCACGGACCGAGTCGTATCGTGAGGGAAGCATTCCTCTGCATACGCTCCGGGCCGATATCGATTACGGTACGGCTGAGGCGGCGACAACATACGGCCGCATCGGCGTAAAGGTTTGGATCTTCAAGGGCGAGATCCTGCCGGAAAAGAAGCAGACGGCTCCGGTTGCTGCGGCTGAAAGGAGCGAAGCCTAATGTTATTACCGAAGAGAGTGAAATACCGCAAGCAGTTTCGCGGCCGCATGAAGGGCAAAGCGCATCGCGGCAACACGGTGGCGCATGGCTCCTTTGGCCTTATGGCGTTGGAGCCGGCCTGGATCACGAATCGTCAGATTGAGGCGGCCCGTATCGCGATGACGCGTTACATCAAGCGCGGCGGTCAGGTCTGGATCAAGATTTTCCCGGACAAGCCTGTCACGGCGAAGCCGGCGGAGACCCGTATGGGCAGCGGCAAGGGGTCGCCGGAGTACTGGGTGGCCGTTGTGAAGCCGGGTCGCATCCTCTTTGAGATGGACGGCATTTCTGAGGAAGTCGCGAAAGAAGCGATGCGCCTGGCCGGTCATAAGCTTCCGATCAAGACGAAGTTTGTGAAGCGCGAGGAGGACCAGCAGAAAGAGGGCGGTGAAGTAAATGAAGGTTAATGAGATACGTGATATGAGTGCTGGAGAACTTAACCAGAAAGTTGCTTCCCTGAAAGAAGAGCTGTTCAACCTCCGGTTTCAGCTCGCCACTGGCCAGCTCGAGAATCCTATGCGTATCCGGGAAGTCAAGAAGACGATTGCCCGGATCAAGACAGTCCAGCGTGAACAGGAACTCAAGGCGTAAATGATATGCATAGGAAGGAGGTCTCTTGATGAACGAGAGAAATGACCGCAAGACGAGAATCGGTAAGGTCGTCAGCGATAAGATGGACAAGACCGTTGTGGTTGCCGTGGTTGATCTGGAGCAGCATAAGCTTTACAAGAAAGCGGTCAAGAAGACGGTCAAATTCAAGGCGCACGATGAAGAGAACGGCGCTCATGTCGGCGATACGGTTCAGATCATGGAGACGCGCCCGCTGTCCAAGGATAAGCGGTGGCGGGTCGTCAAGGTCGTGGAACGCGCGAAATGATCGCTTTCATATACCTGATCAATTGGAAAAGGGGGTAGAACTATGATCCAGCAGCAAACCATGCTGAATGTTGGTGACAATACCGGCGCCAAGGAAATCATGTGCATCCGGGTCATGGGCGGTTCCTACCGCAAATATGCCAATATCGGCGATATCATCGTCGCTTCTGTAAAAGCTGCCGCTCCGGGCGGGATGGTCAAGAAGGGCGACGTCGTCAAGGCCGTTGTTGTCCGCAGTGTCAAGGGCCTGCGCCGTCCGGATGGTTCGTTCATCCGCTTCGATGAGAATGCGGCAGTCATCATCAAAGACGACAATACGCCGCGCGGAACGCGTATTTTCGGCCCGGTAGCCCGTGAGCTTCGTGAGAAGGATTTCATGAAGATCGTTTCGCTGGCTCCGGAAGTACTTTGAGAGTGAGGAGGTGCTATTTTGTCGCTGAATAATCATCTGCATGTCAAGAAGGGCGATACGGTCGTTGTATTGTCCGGCAAAGATAAAGGCCAGCAGGGAAAGATCATCCTGGCGATGCCGAAGAAATCCAAGGTTGTCGTCGAGGGTATCAACAAGGTGAAGCGTCATACGAAGCCGAGCCAGAAAGCGCCGCAGGGCGGTATTCTTTCCAAGGAGGCGCCGATGGCCGCCTCGAAGGTCATGGTTGTCTGCCCGGCCTGCAAGAAGCCGACCCGTACCGGCAAGAAGCTTGTGAACGGCAAATTTGTCCGCGCCTGCAAGAAGTGCGGCGAGGTCATTGATGAGACGAAATGATGCGGAAAGGAGGAGAATGATTGGTGGATAGATTACAGGAAAAGTACACGAAGGAAGTCATTCCTGAGCTCACGAAGAAATTCGGCTACAAGAACGTAATGCAGCTGCCGAAACTGGAGAAGGTCATCATCAACATGGGCGTTGGCGAAGCTGTTGGCAATCCCAAGGCGCTGGACGCGGCGGTCAATGATCTCACCATTATTGCCGGCCAGAAGCCGGTCGTTACCCGGGCGAAGAAGTCCATCGCAACCTGGAAAATTCGTCAGGGCATGGCAATCGGTGCCAAGGTTACGCTTCGTGGCACTCGCATGTATCAGTTCCTCGATAAGTTCATGAACGTGGCTCTGCCGCGGGTTCGTGATTTTCACGGAGTCAGCGCCAAGGCATTTGATGGTCGCGGCAACTATTCTGTCGGCCTCAAGGAGCAGCTGATCTTTCCTGAAATAGACTACGATAAGATCGATAAGGTTCGTGGCATGAATGTTGTTATCGTCACAACGGCGAAGACCGACGAGGAGGCCAGAGAGCTTCTGTCGCTCCTGGGTATGCCGTTCGGCGCTTGATCGGGAGCAAAGGAGGTAACTGACTGTGGCCAAGAAGGCTATGATTGAGAAGTGGAGCCGCGAGCCGAAGTACAAGGTTCGCAAGTACAATCGTTGCAAGATTTGCGGTCGTCCGCATGCTTATATGAGAAAGTTTGATATGTGCCGTATCTGCTTCAGAGAGCAGAGCTACAAGGGCGCGATTCCTGGCGTTACGAAAGCCAGCTGGTAAGACCTAAGCTTCGAAAGGAAGGAGGATATCGATTTATGGTAATGACTGATCCTATTGCAGATATGCTGACCCGTGTGCGCAACGCGAATTCCGTTTTGCACGACAAGGTTGAGATTCCCGGTTCCAAGATCAAGAAAGCGATTGCCGCTGTCTTGAAGGAAGAAGGTTTCATCAAGGACTACACGTTCACTGAGAACGAGAAGCAGGGCGTCCTGACGCTGACGCTGAAATATGGCCCGGAGCGCGAGAAGGTTATTTCCGGCATTAAGCGCATTTCCAAACCTGGTCTCCGCATGTACGCGAAGCATGCGGAGCTTCCCCGGGTGCTGGGCGGCCTCGGCATCGCCATCATTTCCACGTCCAGGGGGATTATGAGCGACAAGAAGGCCCGCAAGGCTGGCCTGGGCGGCGAGATTATCGCATACGTCTGGTAATGCAAGGAACTGGGAGGTATACAGATGTCTAGAATTGGTAGAGCGCCAATCACGATTCCGTCAGGTGTGACGATTACGCTTGGCGATAACAATAAAGTTACTGTCAAAGGCAAGAAGGGCGAGCTCAGCCGCGTTTGCCACAAGGATATTAAGATCACGGTGAAGGATGGCACCGTTACGGTCGAGCGTCCGTCAGAGGACAAGGTACACAAGTCCTTGCACGGACTGACCCGCACGCTGATCAACAATATGGTTGTAGGCGTGACGGAAGGCTTCACGAAGACGCTGGAGATCAACGGTGTCGGCTATCGCGCTGTCAAGCAGGGCAAGAACCTGCACCTGTCGCTGGGGTTCTCTCATCCAGTCATCGTTGAGCCGCCGCAGGGCATTGAGCTGGATGCGCCGGCCGCGAACAAGATTATCATCACTGGCGCGGACAAGGAAGCCGTCGGCGGGATGGCGGCCAAGATCCGTTCGCTGAGGAAGCCGGAACCTTATAAGGGCAAGGGCATCAAATACGAGGGCGAGCACATCCGCCGCAAGGTCGGAAAGGCTGGCGCCAAGGGCAAGAAATAAAACCACTGACAGAGAAAGGAGTGAGTCGGCTTGCTTCATAAAGAGGATAAGAATAAGGCGCGTCGCAAGCGTCATCTCAGGGTCCGCAACCATATCTCCGGTACTCCTGAACGGCCGCGCCTCAATGTGTTCCGCAGCCTGAGCAATATCTACGCCCAGGTCATCGATGATCTGCACGGTGTGACGCTGGCGGCGGCGAGTTCCAAGGACAAAGGCTTCGATGCCTATGGTGGCAATATCGAGGCGGCGAAAAAAGTCGGTGAGGCGATTGCGAAGAAGGCTTTGGAAAAGGGCATCGAAACGGTCGTCTTCGACCGCGGCGGCTATATCTATCATGGCCGGGTCGCGGCACTGGCGGAGGCGGCTCGCGAGGCTGGCCTGAAATTCTAAAAAGGCAAAGGAGGTACATGAATGGCTAGAATGGACAACGAGACTCCGGAGTTCCAGGAGAAAGTTGTGTATATAAATCGTGTGGCGAAAGTCGTCAAAGGCGGTCGCCGGTTCTCGTTCAGCGCGCTTGTCGTTGTCGGCAACCAGAAAGGCAAAGTCGGCGTCGGTCTGGGCAAGGCGAGTGAGGTTCCGGAAGCGATCCGCAAGGGCATCGAAGACGCCAAGAAGCATCTCATCGAGGTTGCCCTTCGCGAGCACACGATTCCGCATGAGATTATCGGTATTTTCGGCGCCGGACAGGTGCTCCTGAAGCCGGCGGCAAAAGGTACCGGCGTCATTGCCGGCGGTCCGGCGCGTGCGGTTCTTGAACTGGCAGGCATCCGTGACATCCTGACGAAGTCGCTGGGTTCTTCCAATCCGAACAACATGGTCCGGGCCACGCTCACCGGCCTCAGCCAGCTCAAGAAAGCGGAGCGGGTCGCTGAGCTTCGCGGCAAGACGGTCCAGGAAATCTTGGGGTAAGGAGGACATTTCGATGGCAAAGTTGAAAATCACCCTGACCCGTAGCCTGATCGGCCGTCCGGAAACGCAGCGGAAAACCGTGAAGTCGCTCGGTCTGGGCAAGCTCCATTCGTCGAACGTGCTGCCTGACAACGAGGCTATGCGCGGTCAGATTCACAAGGTCCGGCATCTTGTGACAGTCGAAGAAAACGAGGACTGAGAGTAGGGAGGTGCAAGCGATGAAATTGCATGAATTAACGCCGGCTCCGGGGGCCAGGAAAAATCGTGTCCGTAAGGGACGTGGCCTGGGCAGCGGCCTGGGAAAAACGGCGGGACGTGGCATGAAGGGCCAGAATTCCCGCTCTGGCGGCGGTGTCCGAACCGGCTTTGAGGGCGGCCAGATGCCTCTGTACCGCCGGCTTCCGAAGCGCGGCTTCAAGAATATTTTCGCCAAAGAGTTCGCTGAGGTTAACGTTTCCATGCTCAATCGTTTTGAGAATGGCGATATGGTCGATCCGGTGGCTCTGATTGAAAGCGGCATCCTGAAGAATGTTTGTGACGGCGTCCGCATCCTTGGCAATGGTGAGCTCACGAAGCAGCTGACGGTCCGGGCGAATGGATTTACGAAATCGGCAGAGGAAAAGATCACGGCGGCAGGCGGAAAAGTCGAGGTGATCTGAGTGCTCCCAGCCCTTGCGAACATCTACCGGATTCCGGAGCTTAGACAGAAGATCACATTCACTCTGATCATGTTCGCTATTTTCCGGATGGGAACACACATCCCGGTTCCGGGCGTGAACCCGGCCGTTATAGAGCAGCTTTTCAACACAGGCAATCTCTTTGGTTTATTAGATTTGTTCTCTGGTGGTGCGCTGAGCAAGTTTTCCATCTTCGCGATGAGCATCACCCCTTATATCAATGCTTCCATCATCATACAGCTTTTGACGGTTGTCATCCCGACACTGGAGCAGTGGTCTAAGGAAGGGCAGGAAGGACATAAGAAAACGACGCAGGTCACGCGTTACCTCACTGTAGCGCTGGCATTTCTGCAAGCAATCGGCATGTCCTTTGGCCTGCGGGACGCGATCCTGAATCCGGGGATCGCCTCGGTCCTCATCATCGCAATCACGTTAACGGCGGGCACCGTATTCCTCATGTGGGTCGGTGAGCAGATTACGGCGCAGGGTGTTGGCAACGGCATCTCGCTCATAATTTTCGCCGGTATCGTGGCGGCGCTCCCGAAAAACCTGCAAAAGATTTACCAGTACCTACAGGCGGGGACAATCAACGGTTTCAATGTCGTCCTGTTTGTAACCATCGCGGTGGCCATGGTGGTATTCGTCATTCTGATCCATCAGGCGCATCGCCGTATCCCGATTTCCTATGCGAAACGTGTTGTTGGCCAGAGGGCCTATGGCGGGCACTCCAGCCATATCCCGCTGAAGGTAAACCAGGCGGGAGTCATTCCAATCATCTTTGCGTCATCCGTGCTGATGTTTCCAGTAACCATTGCCCAGTTTGTTGATGTACCATGGGTAAAGACGTTCGCCGGTTATTTTGCGTGGGGGACGCCGCTACAGACGACTCTGTATGCAATCCTCATTTTGTTCTTCACGTATTTCTATACCGCGGTTACTGTAAAGATATCGGATATGGCAGAGAACCTGAAAAAATACGGTGGTTTTATTCCGGGCATTCGCCCAGGTAAACCAACGGAAGAATATTTAGATCATGTTCTGACGCGTATCACGTTAGCCGGCGCTTTCTTCCTGGCTTTCATCGCCATACTGCCGAATATGGTCGCAGGCGCGACGCATATTGAAGGTGTGTACTTTGGCGGTACGGCACTTCTGATCGTGGTTGGGGTTGCGCTCGACACGATGAAGCAGATTGAGGCGATGGTCGTGATGCGCCATTATCAAGGCTTCATGAAATAGGGGGGAGAAGATGTATATCCTGCTGATGGGGCCGCCTGGAGCCGGCAAGGGCACGCAGGCCGCTAGTCTGGTCAAAGAGTTCGATATCCCTCACATCTCGACCGGAGATATGTTCCGCGCGGCGGTGAAGGATGGGACAGAGCTCGGTAAAAAGGCAAAGGAGTGCATGGATGCCGGTGAGCTTGTTCCCGACGAGATCACGATTGGCATTGTTCGGGAGCGGCTGGCAAAGCCGGATTGCGCGAAGGGCTTCATCCTGGACGGCTTTCCCCGTACGGTTGAGCAGGCCAAGGCTCTGGACGAGATCCTGCGCGGCCTCTCA
>JAEEGL013226066.1_pt1 | contig 20737 bp, 17 predicted proteins | sample 9134231 | NCBI WGS metagenome assembly JAEEGL01 (sample SAMN16246548, study PRJNA631951) | gut metagenome | biome: gut microbiome; feature: rumen; material: fiber-attached | host: Bos | place: Iran: Karaj | collected 2018-10
AGCGGCAACAGCACCGCCATCGAATACCCCGCCGTGATCCCATTGATCCCATCCATGAAGTTGTAGATGTTCGTCGCCCCCACGCACACGATCAGCGCCAGGATCACCGCCCACCAAAGCTCCGGTTTCAGGATTCCTAGCTGATAGAACATCAGCCCCATCGCCACGAACTGCGCAATCAGCCGGACAGAATCCGGCAGCGAGCGGACATCATCGATGAAGCTCACCCCCGCCGCCAGCGTAACCGCTGCCAGAAACCAGGGATACCGGATTCCGATACATGCCGCCCAGATCCACACCCCGAAAAGGAATATGATCCCTCCGCCCCGCAGTACCACCTTTGTGTGTGAACTCCGCTCATTAGGCTTGTCCACAATGTTGCACTTATCCGCAATCCAAAAGTAGCCAAGCTCCGCAACCGTGAGCATGCAGACGATGATGCAAAGAATGTAGAAGTAGAAAATGGGATTCATCTAATCCAGGTAGGTCAATAGTTATCAAATAATCCCTCACAAATTCGATCCTAGTGCCGAAACTTTTGTCGGTACAAGAATATCCTCCGGCCCCGTCGGCTCGTATGCCCCGTCTTTGCACTCCAGGATGACCGTGCCGGACTCGTAGCAGACCAACTTGTGCCAGCGCCCCTTCTCCACCGACATCCCGACACACTCCGACCCGGGCGCCATTGTCACGGTCTCCGTCACCCGCCCTGCGTCGTCATAAAAATACTGCGTCGCCCGTCCCCGCAGGATCACCACCGTCTCGGAAGATCCCCGATGCCGGTGAATGGGCAACTGCGTCCCCGGCTCCAGCGCATTCAGCATCCGCTGCGAACCGTCCTCCGGCCCATTCCGCAGGTCCAGGTTCATCCGTAGGCGGGGACTCAGCTTTGCTTGGGCGCTTAGGTGGTCAAGGGCTTCGGAATCAATAGTCATGCATCAAATAATATCATTATCATTGGATGATCAGAACTTCTAAAATGGTTTGATTGAGACTATCCTTTATGCCTTCAGTTTACAAGTTTGATGCATAAGTCTCTCCAAACATTGAAAGAGCCCCAGCTAGAAAACGACACTTAAATAATTGATGCGCTTCATCTTTGTTACTTTCTTTTCTTTGAATTAAGGGTGTCAATAATAGGATCAAGAGTCTTGCGAAATTCTGAGTAGGCATCTTTTATTTGTTCGATAGTAACCGACTCATCCGCCCGAATGGAATATGTGAGATTATATAGTTCTCCATTATCATCATTCCACTCTAATTTATTTGAATGTCCACCCCAGAAATCAGGATCTACTATTCGAATATAGGGACAAATCATTTGTGGATAACCACTTATCGGGAAAGTAGAATCAAAAGAAAATGGAAAACTAGTTGATTTGACTTGCAATACCTTAAAGCGTGAATTACAAGGCATAAAAGATCGAGCATAAAAACTATTATTCATATATGTTTCCGCCCATTTATGGTAATCACCTATAGGATCTATCATATTCTTTGAAAGAAGGAATCCTGTCCAGTCCGTATAATCCGATACTACATTATGTGGGTAGGGATGTGTGGAATATAATTGTATAAGAAGAAACTGGAAAACGTCAAGCCCATTGTTTTTAGAGGACAAGATTATTGCATTCTTTTTTATTGTAACGGAAGGTGATAGGTTAGTATTATAGTCTAACCAAACAACATTTCTTTCTTGGGCCATAGATAATATTTTGCCAAAGCTATGTTGCATACGTTTCATCTCTTGCCCGTCATAGTATGTGAAGATATACTTCTCCCACGCATTTTTAAGATGGATTGGACAAGGACCATTATCACTAGCCAGACTTGTGTAAAACATACTGACTTTGGGTAGTAAGTCTTTTGGAATAACGTTATTTGATTTTAGGATGGCTTCTAGAAGTGCGTTAATGATTCTCTGCCGAACTTCTTTTTTTGCATTAAAACTCAATTCGTTCCTACTTAAAGACAGCAGATCCTTTGCATTCCCTCTGACAATATTGGCTTTAACACCGAGAAAAGGGATAGTAATACCAGGTTTCTGAATTAACTGATTCCGATAAAACAGTTGTAGAGAATCCGTTCCATCAATACTAACTTGCATTCCTTGTTCCTTTGAATAATAATCAAAGATATTCGCTTGAAGACAAGGCATCTCTATTTTATCATCATTATGATTGACTCTAATACTAATAGGGCATGCATGACAAAACAACTGGATTTCATCAAGAATCTTAGCGGTGTCTAAGTCCAAAGACTTATTTGCTACAAAGTCATAGGAATGAACGACGTAAGTAGAAAACACTTGTCCGGACGAAATGCTCCAGTGATCTAGATCCTTATCTGATCTGAAATCAAACTGCAAACATGTGCCGAAATGCATCGCCGCAGGCGCGGATTTCAAAAGTACTGCTCCTTTTCGGGTACCAGACGGATTGAATAACTCTGCCTTTATCTCTTGAGAGGAATTCCATTTACGAGTTCTTAGTTCTACTTTATCCGTCAGAAGGAAAACACTCTGGAAACCAATTCCGAATGTGCCTGAAGGACGCATATAATCTGGCATGGATTCAATAATACGAGCCTTCTCTGGATTCTTGCTCCCCGTTTTCGTAAGAAATAGTAAGTCCTCCTTTGACATCCCCACGCCATAATCCTCAATTGAGACATGCCAAATAATGTCATTTTCCACGACCCCGCCTTTAGTGATGGAGATGGTAATATCTTTTTTACGGCACTCATTTATGAAATCCTCAAAAGGCATCTCACCATGTTCAAGGAAAATGGCTATATATGTAGCATCTACGGCATTTTGGAGCAGTTCCCTGATACATTGTGACGGACTTGTATAAAGACCTGCTCCTTGTAGAAGTTCAATAGCTTTAGATGTGTCTATCTCGAATCCAGGTCTTTTTTTTCCGTCGATTGTATCATAACCAATCAAATTCACAGTAAGTTCTCCCAATACGGGAAGATGTCCATGGAATCCTAAAGGAACAATATCTCCCCATACCTCTCTCTGTTTCCTAAACTCGGAAGAGATCATTTCAAACCACCGATTGGAGACATCGGCTACATCATAGTTGTCGCAACGGGCCGTAGCTTCTACTCTAACACTATCTATTCGAAGATGCTCAATTGCGCAATGTTTTTCCTTATGAAGCAGAGAGTCTCGAGGAATGGAACTTAGTGTTTTCAATAGGACAGTAGAAAACCGATTGTTATCCATGTCAAGAAGGTCTCCAAGTCTTAGCATACACGCGATAAAACGAGGATGACAATCATCTATGCCAATCCCTGCCTCACTATAAGGCAGAGTCATCACTTCTTCAAAAGACTTAGTATGAGTCTCGCAAATCGTTCCAAGTAGCCGGATGATTCTGTCAGGAATCGGATTCCCGGCTAAATGAACTGACTGATCTGTAATTAGAGAATCTTTCGATCGTTGTGCATGTTGTTTTCGAATAAACTCCGCTAACAGGAAAGTTGCGCTATCCATTGTCAACCCGTCGAAAACAACAGGTTTGAAGTATAAACCATCTTTTTTTACATCATATATGGATGCGTACGGGTATAGGGGATTGTCCGAATCTTTCTGACAATCTAAAACAAATTGAAAGAAAAGTTGGTCTTTAAAAATAACATCAAAGTCTTTTGCAAAAACCGCCATACCAATATCATGATAATATGCAGCAGTAAGAAGCAGCCACAAATCAACGGGGCCTAATGTTGAGATAGCGGCTGTTCCAAGTAATCGTACAACTGCATTCAGAATGGCCTCAGAATGTGTGGCATCGTGTTGACTATAATGAGGGAACACTCGTATTATGACCGATTGAACCTTCGGGATATAGTCCTTAGCAAGTTGCCATTGAGTGAAAAATACTTCACAGTCTGTTCCTCTGCTTTTTTCTTCGAGTAGCTGCTCTATGATATTCGCCATAACTAGTCAAAAGTATAATAACAAAAACTATTACAAAAATAATAAGTAAGGGATGATTCTCTCTGTGAAACGGCGTCACCGATCAAATACTGCAATGATTCTGGTAGACCCTGAGGGATTATGTGAACATCCTGCTAGATAGTGAACATATCCAAGTTCCCTCTTGCTCGTCCGTTAAAAAAGTTTCTTCAACATTAACACCAAGCCTCAATCACATAATTCACATCCTCAACTGTATCGGCAAGTGATAGTCATCTCGGAGAAATTGCATCACCCCTTCACTTCAGAGAAGTCAAAATAAGGATACCTCTTAGCATGCAGCGCCATAATCTCTGAGCATAAACTATCCAACGAGGGCATAATGAAAGACCGGGTGATGCCGATCTTCTCCAACTTGACTAATATATGCTTTTTGGCATTTGCGGGGACAACGAACCTCTCGTGGATGTGAGATAGTTCTTCTTGCCAGGGTTTGGGGTAGAGAAGGAACAAGCCATTCTGGTTCTTGTATCTGACGTCGGTAAGGTTGGGTGTTAGAATAGTAAGATGTGGAAAAGAGAGAACATTGTCCTTCGTGAGATCGAACACATGGTGGCTAAAAGGCATGCAATGGAATACGACTCCATCTTTCTCAGGGTTCGATACACAAGCGAAGTACAAAGCAATCATGGGATTAAATGTCCAATCGAGCAGGCGTGTTAGTAGGCCATAGTGCTGTGCTAGGAACAGAAACTCCATGTCATTTCGTGGCCTGACATCGGTGAAAAGGGAATACTTTCTTTTGAAGTCATCGAAGATCTCTTTCTCGAATTGAAGTACTTCCTTGTCTTTCCCTTCCTGATGAATACGCCCGATTGAGGGGATCAACTTATAGTCGATAGAAGAATGACCTCGAAAGAAATCAAAATCTGCGAAAGCGTGAAGATTTGATGAGAAATCCTCGAAAGTGTTGATAATAATATCTTTCATATCGCGCTTTAATAACGCCGCAAAGATAAACGAGAATGAATCATTTCTCGTCAGATAAAACGAACATTATATCAACAATTTGTATGTGGATATTTTGTAAAGCTCTCAATCGTCCTCTGCAGTCCCTCCCGAGCCCCCACCGGCATCCGATCAACCCCCAGCGCTTTCTTGATTTTAGCATTGGAAGAAATGTAGTTTTCAGTCAGCTTCTGCAACCGCTCTGGATTAAGCGGCAGATGTAGCCACCTACCCACCTTAGCGACGCCAGTCATCAATCCTTTCGGGAGCTTCCAGATATGAGCTTTCTTCCCTAAGACGGAACAGATGATCTCGATCAGCTCGTTGGTGGACAGCGCTTCGTCGTCGCCCATGTTGTAAATTCCGGAAGCAACCCCACCGGTCAGTACCCCCTCGACCGCGAAGCAGATATTCTCCACCGAGGTGAAAGTCCTGCGGTTCTCAAAAGCGCCCAGGGGCCAGGGGATGCCCCTCGAGACCACGCTGTACAACAGATTCAGGTTGCCCTTGTTGCCCGGGCCGTGGATCATGCAGGGGCGGAAGATATAGACGCCGCGGCTGGCGAACTCCTCCGGCCGGAGTGACATCGTATTCAGGATATACTTCTCCGCCGCGATCTTGCTCTCGCCGTAGGGGCCCGCGGGGGAGGGGACCACATCCTCCGTCAGGACGCCCTCCACCCGGTCCGCGGCCGCCTTCGCCGTGCTGAAGAACACGAACTTCCCGATGTCGTGCGCCGCAAAATAATCGAAGACCTTGATCGTCAGGTCCCGGTTCACCCGGAAATACACCTCCGCCGCGGCCTGGTTCTTCGTGTCGTGCGCCTTCCCCGCCAGGTGAATGATGGCATCCACCTGGGGAATGCGCCCCGCATCCAGATCCTCCCAGGAATAAGTATGCACCACGCCCTCCTTCTCCGGGGCAACGATGTCCAATCCGTAGATCGTATGCCGGGGCGCCAGATAAGCCACCAGGTTGCTGCCGACGAAGCCGTGGATGCCGGTGATGAGAATCCTCATGTGTCAGTTCCTTGTTTTGATCAATTCGAATACTTTGACGAAGTACTTCAGACTGAGCATCAGCATGTTGGTGTAGATGCCGTTTTCCTTGCAGCCCCGGACGATCTCTTGATTCAAGACGATGTTAGACTTGATCCCCTTGGTGCTTCGTCCTCCCGTCCGCATCTTCATGAAATCCTCCGGGATATACTTGGCTGGAAGATGGTTCGTGTAGAGAAAACGGATCAGAAGCTCATAATCAGCGGCAATCTGGTAATCGGTCTTATAGTATCCGAATTTCTCGAAGTTGCTTCGATAAGAAAAGAATGTCGGATGTGCCGGCATCCATCCCCACCGGAACTTGGAAGGCTTGAAGCTGGAACTGCTGTAATATCGTACCGTCCTGTCAAGATTGTCAGGATGGACAAAGCGAACGTCCCCGTAGACAGCCTGTATCCTGGGATCTTCTTCAAAGGCAGAGGCCACGATTTGGAGGATATCGTTCCTGTGATAGAAATCATCCGAATTGATGATGCCGACAATGTCTCCGGTTGCCATCCGGATGCCCTTGTTGATTCCATCATACATGCCTTTGTCCGGCTCGGAAATCCATCTCAGACGCTCACCGAACAAGGGCTCGTATTCCCGAATGATATCTACCGTACGATCGGTACTCCCGCCATCAACAATCAGATACTCAAAGTCAGAATACCGCTGTTCCAGCACGCTTTCAATCGTGTCCCGGATGGTTTTGGCGCTATTAAAGGTGACTGTAATGATCGAGAGCCTCATGGGATTGAGATATTATACTTAGACTGCAAATACGACTTCATCTTCTCGGTGTCCGATCCGCAAACTCGCTTAATCTCCCAGACCTTAGCATCAACGAGAGCCCGATACCACCACCCCTGGAAGAAATGCCACATAAACCCTTCTTTCCCTTCGAGGAATCCCAACTTGAAGAAATAGCGATAGCAGAAGTAGAAGAACGCACGCCAAAACAACGGCTTTTTTGCATACCTCAATTTTCTTTTTCTTTTGGTCGCTGCGTCATCCGAGAGCGTCAGTTGCTTAGAATCGTTCGAAGCCCCTGTCGATCCATATTCAATATCCAGCAACTCTATCGCCTCCTTGATCGCGTACCCTATATGCTTTTTCGTCCACCAACTAATGTCATTCAGGTTATCATCTGCAAACTCTCCCTCGAATTCAATAACCTTCCCTTCAATGAGTTCTATATGTTCATCCATCATCCTAACTTCACTCCGACCTTTTCCATACTGAAACATGCGAAGCATCTTGATGTGACCGGTTCCGCCTCGCCTTATTGTCCTACCCATAAAGACTCGTTTAAGTGGGAAGACCACCCCTGTATACTCTTCAGGAAGTGTTGGCAACCTGCGTTCCATCTCTGCCTTCAGTTCGTCAGTTAAGTACTCGTCGGCATCCAGACGCAAAACCCACTTTGTATTGATGGGTGCATTGTCAAGAGCCCAGTTAAACTGAACAGCATGGTTCACCCACTTATTCTGAAGAATAGTCACATTCTCATACCCAGTTGCAATCTCCACAGTCCTGTCTTGGCTAAAGCAGTCAATGACAAAGATATGCTTGACAAAACCAGAAAGATTATCCAAACATCGTTGGATGTGAATTTCCTCGTTATATACAAGAACAATCGCTGAAATATCCAACATGGTTATTCCGATTTAATCACTCTTTGTTTAACGACTCGGGCAGGATTCCCGGCGACGACGGTCCAAGGCTCCACATCCTTTATGACGACGGCCCGAGCTCCGACAACCGCTCCTTCACCGATTGTTACACCCATTCCGACATATGCTTCTGCCGCAACCCAGGCTTGGTCTTCAATAACAATCGGAGTTGTGATGAGTGCATGATGGGGATCTGTGATATCATGGCTCGCCGTACAAAGGAAGGCGCCTTGGGATACCGTGGTATTGGCGCCAATCGTTATCGGTGCAACATTATAACATTTAACGCTCGAAGCTAAGCATGAATAATCCTTCATAACCAAATTGGCTGGGTAGTATATCCTTGCAGAAGAATAAACTATGGCTGTCTTTGATACTTTTGCGCCAAAGAGCCGGAGCAAGAACCGCTTCCAACCACTTCCGATACTCTTGGGAAAAGGTCTGGCGAGAACACCCCAAATAATTTCCCAAAGAAAACGCACCAACCGATGTTTGAGACTTAGTGCATTAATATACCTAGACAGGTCTATCTTTGTTTCACTCATATTACGAATAAATCTATTTGATAGATGCAAATGAGAGCAACCATTCTTCCCAAGTCATTTCCTACTCAAAACCAAATCCAGGGCGTAAGACGACGGATACAGTTCCCACAAAAACGTTTGATTCTACTCTTCAAGTCATTCTGATCGGTAGAGAAAGACCACGCGGCGACACGTGAGCCCTGGAGACCGCCACAAATAGGTTCCCTTTTAAAGCGTGCAGATATACATCCTCCCCCAATCTCTCCACGCCATTTGCTACGCCCTCGAACACTTTCTTTCTCCATCAACTGATAGAGCATTCCCTCAATCAGGTGGCCGTCGTAATCATCTAATTCCCGATACCGTGGCCCAATATTCAGCCAGTAATAATCATTGCGAACACCATAAAGTACCGAATAAAAACTATGTCCCGACCAACCTAGGCGAAGCCAATCATAAATGCGATGGTCCTTGACATCACAATATAAAACCTTACCTGATGCAATGGCAAGTGTTGCCTTTTCAACGAAATATGGCATGTTGTATATCGGGTAGCGACCAGTTACTTTTACGAACCCCCCTGCCGACTGAATCCTCGGAGATTCACTAATTGCCATATTTATCATCAGCAACTCATTATATCCCTTACCTCGAGAAATATCAAATAATCTGGGGGACAACGACAAGAAAGAAATCTGATTCGGATTATAAGCCACCAATTTCCCTTTTAGGTGTTCAATGTCCCAACCAGAATTTTCCGCAAATACAATACTCTGCCTTTCATTTGCCAACAGCACCTTGATATAGTAGTTCAAAGTGTCGACATACATGTGCTCTCTTTCATCATCAGAGTAGTAGGCGTCCTTCATCCCCCGTGTGCTCACGGAAGCCGTCATCAAGACAGGCAAAGGATAGAAATCATTCATGTCTTTTGTCATTGTAAAATGATTCTGTTATGCATTAATCCACCATCACAAATGCAGGCCGTTCTCCATTAAATATGCACCATTCATATAGCTCCATCATCATCCTCGCTACCTTATGCTGATCATACTTCTTTTCGATTAATTCTCGACCATTTCGGCCCTTTCTTAACAATTGATCATCATTCAAAGACATAATCTCTTTTATGACACATGCAATGGTTTCAGGTTCATTATTTCTCCACCATCCAGCATCATAATCAATCAGTTCATTCCAAGGCGTACCGAATGACGCATAAACAGGAGTCCCACAAATTAGAGCCTCTGGGACGATCATCCCGAAATTCTCTTGAATCGAGGGGACCATCAAGGCCGATAGATTTGATAGTCGTTCATACTTTTCCCTACCACTGACGGTTCCAACAAATGTCACACAATCTAATAACCCTAAACGTTTAACCTCATCCCTTAACCATTGCTCATATTTTTTGTCAAATTGTCCCATGATTTGAAAAGAAAGAGCCTCATTAATACCAATTCCCTCATCTTTTATCTTGGCGAGCGCATAGAGAACCTGCTCAACCATTTTTATAGGGTGAAGCCTTCCCAAAAAACCAATCTGACGTCGTCCTCTCTCATCTCGATAAATGGCTTTCTTCAAGGTCGCGTCCTTAGATATTACCACGGCATTGGGGACTATGGCAATGGGGCCCTTGTAACCAAACTTTCTGCAGTATTCCGCTTCTTGCTGGCAAGTAGCGTGCAAGCATGTGGCCATCATAATATCCTTTTTGAACCCAAATTGAAGTAATATCCTTTTCTTCCAACTACTTATCTCCAAGGCAGTTGGATATAGCATGCCATGAGGAGAGAGAATATAAGGCTTATTTTTTTTACGTGCAATCCGACAGGTGTCATGAGAAGAACCCATCCATAACGTATTAGCATGATAAAGATTATAATCGTTTTGCCAAATATAACGCTGTATATTTTTAGAAATAGCAAGAGGCGTCTTATAGTCGTTTGAGACCTCCTTTAACCATGGACGTCCATGACCTATATTATCCTCTGACGAGACCGTTAATAAATCTATTTTTGCACCGATGTCGTATAGACCTTCCATAATATCCATAGTGCAGGTAGTAGGTCCACCTGACTTGGCCGAAAGGCCTGGAATCGTCATCAGTATTCTCATGGGAATACTCATTTATGTCTTGCTACAAGGTCCTTGTTGCAAACAGGATAATTAAACTTTCTATTAGTTGTAAGAGGCTCGTGGCAGATTACCAGGGACTCCAAATACAAATCATGTCTTGATAACCGTTCACTATGGTCAGTTAAAATCATCTGTTATGTGAGTATCGCGATAATTGAAACACGCTGCCTGATTAATCACTGGATGCTCGAGATGTTAATCCTAGGGAAAGAATCAATCATCCCGCCATCTGTGAAATTGAAAAAGGCTGTTTGGAATTTTTTTACATAGTCCCCCATTCGATACCAGTCTCTCAAGTGACGGGCATGCATATATAATGAAAGGGCAAATTGAAGCGAATTCCTTCCGGATAGCTCTGCATCCGAGCCATAAAAATGACTTTCAGATTGTTCCAACATCTCATAAGCTGGCCCGTTAGCATCGAATCCAGTAAAATAGACAGTCTTGAAGCATTGATCAAGGGCAAAGGAAAAACAAGCTCCTGCAACACCCAATGAGTCAAAAGGAAGGGTATTCCTGATCCAATGGATGTTCTCCTTGTCCCTAAATTCAGTAAATCTTGGGTTATCATACCAGTCAATGGGGAGAATAATAATCGTTTCCGGGCTCATGGTCCAAATATCATTAATCCATGAGGTAGGCCAGACGCCGGTCTTCATCTTGCTATCAATGAAGACATGGTACTTTGGTTGGAGAAGTTGATAATTCTCATGTAAAAACCCACGATTGACAAACATCGTTGTTTTATCCTTAAGTATTGTGAGATCCTGGTTCTTAATTGACGGACCATTCAAAACAATAAATAGATCTTGGTCAACACCTTCCTTAGGCCGTTTGTTCATCCGCATCCTAATTGAAAAGAGGTGGGGGTTTAGGAATGAAATAAACGATCGTAATATACTAATCGATCTTAGGATGACATCGTCCTTCCAGAATATAAAACGCCAGAGTGGACTAATCTGTGTTTTTGCATTCATAGGAAAAAAGTTATATCGAATAATCAATCTTAAAACATTTGGTAACGTCTCTTCCAATATAGAACAGTCTGTTTAAAAGCATAATAATGGCAGATCCATCAATAATTCGCATGAGATATCCCAGTAATCTCCATTTCCCCTCAATATAGTTACCATGTTTTTTCAGTATATAAGCATTCTCTTGGCTCATCCTTTCTATAACCGCAGGATCTCGTCTGTGTTCTCCAAATTCTGCGGTCTTGGAATCCGTATGCATTCGAAATCCCCAGCAGTAATGATTAACCCTAATTTGAAGACATCCATTAACTTGTAATCGGGCCCAGTACTCAACATCCATCGTATAATGCAAGGACTCATCAATTGGTCCAAGCCGATCATATATGGACTTCTTCCAAAAAACAGTAGGACCATAGATTGGATTAAACCTTCCCTTTCCTTGAAGCCATCTTGGGAGAAAATGAGGTCCCCATTTTGCTTCGATAATCTTATGATTCGTGTTTAGGAACCGAAGATAGTTTCCTGTGGCATAATCGGCTTCCGGATTGTCAAGTAGTTTATTCTTTACGGCTGCTAATGTGCCTGGTAAAAGGATATCATCTGCATTTAACCAACTAATATAAAGGCCTTTCGCATGTCTAAACCCTTTGTTAAAAGCCTCACTCTGTCCTCTATCGGGTTCAGAAACCCACCAGGATATGTGATCTTGGTATTCTCTAATAATGTCCACACTCTCGTCAGAACTTCCCCCGTCAACAATGATTATCTCAAAATCCTGACAGCTCTGATGAAGAATAGATTCAATCGCTGTCCCGAGCATTCTTCCATAATTATAGTTTGCTATAACTATAGAGAAAAAAGGCTGTGATGCGGTATCATTGGTCATAAAATATAAATATTAGGCTATCGAGTGATACTTGGGGTTGTCGGTCTACTTAAAATGACTGTAAACACCAGAAAGAAGAGAAGGGGTAATCGTACAGATAAAATAGAAAAGAATAGATCCCAAAGTGTTGACCACATTGTTAAGATACTTAAACAGAGCAAAGGTCCACTTTTTAGATATGTGCCCTTAAAAAAAGCTTTACAAATAAAAAAGAGGACAAAAAGCCAGAAGATCCCTCCTCCTATGCCATGCCACATCCACATACCGAAAATAATGGTATGTCGGGGAAGCATATTCTCAACACTGTCAATTGCTACGTCTTTTTCAACAATTACGATATTATGCTTTGTTGCATAATCCTGAACATAGCCAAAAGTATCTTTTGCATAACTACCATATCCGATAATTGGACTTTTAGAGATCAAATCAATGGCCATAAAAGTGCCAGATCTCCCTCCCTTAAAAATACTCCCCGAAGATGCTTTTTGCATCTCGTACTTGGCTCGTGCATACTCACCAAGGCGTCCAGAACTAGCGAGCTTCTCGTAAGACAAGTCTAGAAATAAGCCGCCCAATATAAGAGCAATCGCCAAAATCGGAATCTTAGCGCGGAAAGCTTTGAAAATATTGCTGCTATGTATTGATATCCGGTCAATAAAGAACAAGACAACAGCGGTAATGCCATATACTAAAAACATGTTTCGGCTACCTTTATACAAGATCCAGAAACCGGCTCCCAGTAAGAGAATATAAGTGAAGAACCTTTTTCCTTTATTGTAAAGATATACCGCCAGGCCGGAAATCAGTGGTATATAAGCATACACCTGCCAAATATCAGTACTCCCAAATTCAGTCTTTGAAAAAGAGAGGTAATAATAAAGTTGTGAAGAAACAACGGTCCCAAAATAGAAGAGAAGCCATCTTTTAGGCTTGTCCTCTAAAGCCCAATATACAAAAGGAGAAAGAAGTGCAATGAAAACAATACTAATAGAACCCTTCGTTAAATCGATAAGAGGTGTCCCCCTAAGAATGTCAGTGAATAACTGGCTACCGAGCCATATTAAAAGAAGCACAGAAAAATAATGAAAATCTTTTGGGAGTTTTTTCCAAGTGCCAGGAATAAATAAATAGCAGAGAAAAATAATTAGTTCTCCGACATAGATTCTACCTATCCCGTCAATGGCATATGTGGAAAAACATCCAACAAGAAATACTAGTAAATCCTTTCTTCTCGAGGGCATAGTTTGGTCCTTATCTGAGCACTAGTTAATACTTCTAATAACTTGACATGGATTACCCCCAGCAAGAACATCGGCTGGGATATCCTTTACAACTACACTTCCAGCTGCGATGACACTACGAGCTCCTATTCTTACTCCCTTCAATACTATACATTGGGCTCCAATCCAAACATCATCTTCAATAATAATGGGTTTGCTTAAAATACTAGCTTGATACTGCGCATATCCAACGGTGTTAACATAACCAGGATTTCTTTGCCTGTAGTCTAATGGGTGAGCATCATTATCCATTAACAGACAGTTACCTCCGATGTTTACATTGTCTCCAATACTAATATGATCTTTTGCCCACAAACAAGCAGAACTGATAGCAACGTTATCTCCAATTTCAATCTTTGACTCTTTCATCACTGCGATGATGGATCCTCGAATATTCCGAGAAATAGGATTAATGTTACTCCCTGAAGAGAATTTGAAATTGTTACCGATGGAAATTAATCCTTTGCCGTTCACATAAATGTGGTTACATATCTTCATATCCTTTCCATAATGGATACCTAAAAGACTGAATTTTAGTCGATTCCAGTACTTGTAAAACGACATTTGGATCAGTGATAGAAAACTAAATAAACGATAAACCATTATTCTCATACTATGTTCTTATGCTAAAAGGGACTTTATTAGCTGTGCGTTAATTCTTCGCTTTGATAGCATTTATTTACCATCTATTTATTCGCAATTTGGAATCGCTAACGAGCCCAAATACCAGAGGATCTTCCGCACAAAACTTTTTCCACTTGAATTTTACATACGAGAGAGAGAAGAAGATAAACAGTCGTCGGGATAATGAGAACCCCAGCAAGGCCAAATCTGCGAATGCAAAGCACCATTAATGGCCAAGAAAGGATTGCAGACACAAGATATACTAGGAGTTGTAGTTGAACAAAGCCAATACCATTAATGAGGTTCATATAGATTGCCGAAAGACATTGTGAAGCGATAAAGCAGGCCATGGCAATTGAAAGGATGCTGCTAATGTAAACATCATCTCCAATCCATAATTCGATAAGCTTGTGAGAGAAACAAACCATAAACAGTAGGATAACGCAAATGAAAAGCCAAATAAGTTCTAGTAGTTTTTTTGACTTCTTCATCCACTGTAGATCTTTTTTATGGAAGGCATCTGTGAAGGCCGACCAGAACGGCGTGACAATGATCATCAGTACACTATAGATAACTGAATAATACTTGTATGCGACGTTATACTGGGTTACGGCTTCTGGACCAATTTCTCGTGATATTACAATGTTTATCAGTTGGAAAATTACGATTATGCAAAGGTAGATAGCAAAAAACTTGATACCGAGATTAAGGATATTATTGATTAGGTCTTTTCGAAATGAACGAAATGATGGGGCAACTTGTTTGTATTTGGTGTCCTTAAAAACGATAATGGAACAGATGAGAAGAACAATCGTCGGTATGCCGGAATAAAAAGATGCCAATCGAACAAGAGAGCCCTCGGTTGTCTTAACCAATACAAACATAACTCCAAGAGATAGCAACTGTCCTAGGACTCCAATCCACGCGGCCTCTCCTGGTTTTTGATCTGCCGTCAAAATGGATGTAACAAGTCGAAGAACGAGATTGGCACTAAAGAAAAAAGAAAGTATACTAAAAATCTTTCGTAGTTCAACCTCGTACTCTGCACCCACATTTAGGATGTTAGGCCATGAGATGAAATGATTAATTACTTGAAGGCAGAAGAGTAAGAAAACAACGATAGAACCCACCGTAAAGTATGCCGTACTAACATATTGCTTTGCTAACTTGAGATTACCATCCGCTTTGGCTTCCGCAAAGCGATTCCTGAGACCATTACCAAGTCCTAAATCAAAGAAACTGATCCACCCAATAACCGACGATAATGCGAGCCATATACCATATCTTGTCGGGTTTAAGTAGTTAATCGTTAATGGGACGATGAGTAGTTGGATGACAATAGAAATGAACTTTGCCCCAAAAGATGAAACAATACCAACAAGGGACTTTTTGCTTCTTTCTTCGGAGAGAAGCCTGCGAGTCCAATCCTTCGTGGAATTAATAACTCTTATTAAACCATTAGGCATGGCATATTCATTAAAGTGAAATGACTACCGTCCTTTAGCAAGACGATAGATTGCTTCTGCAATAAGGAAATCTTCAGGCCAGTCAATATCGAAGGAAGCGATACTGTCCATCTCAAATAAAAAAGGCTTCTTCCCTAATCGATTTTTTTGATGGACATAAATGTCTCGAGACGCAATAAACATGGAGTGGTTTATCGGATAGATCGGTAATAAGTCTTGTGTTCTTGGCCATGGGAGATTAGTCGTATTATTGATGATTCGACCATCTTTATTTAGTAAGAAATTCCTCATTACTGATACCCCGACAAGAGAATCGTATCCTTCTTTGAGAATATTATAGTATTGGGCGACACCTCTATCATAGTCTATTGCACTTACAAAAGGGGTAGTGACATGCCCCCAGATGATGTGTTCAGCATCAGTAATGGTTGGAACATACTCAATAAGATCCTGTAGGTTAGTTGATCCAAGACACAATTCGTCCGGTCTAATAATAATTCTTAGGCGCGGATCACATTTAAATTTGTTTGCAATACTAATGCATCTCTCGTCGTTTGAACTAAAAATAATCTCATCGATAGATGACGTTCCTAATAGTTGTATTAACTTATTCTCAACAAGTCCACCTTTAATGCCCGCAAACGGTTTTGTGTTCTTGTTAATAACTCTCTCACTTCCTTTTCTCGTAGGGAGAAAGAATGCTATTTTTTTCTTCATCTGTGGGTAAATTCTGATATTAGAAAAAGAGTTGTTAGTCCAGCAACTGATAAATCGAGACAATGTTTAAGTGTTGATAGAGCGACGGCGTAAGTGACTTTAACTGTTTCCCCGTTGCGTTCTTATAATTAAGAAAAATAGTGTTGTTCTCATGAGATAAAGAGACTTCCTTCTCGGAAAGGACATTTCCTGGATAGCCATCATACCCCACCAGGAAAATCTCTCCGTTTGTTAGTTGTAAGGCAAGTTGGATAGCAACAGAAGTCACTGACTCGGAGAAATCCTTTGTAAATGAAATGACAGGTAATTCATATGTCTTATCGTGTGCATATTGAGGGACTTCTGTACCCATAGTTCTAGGATATGGAGGGAGTATGCATATATCGTTGAACGGATGACTTCCTATGGTCGCGGTTAATCGATGACTTTCATTCCCCACTAAACAATAATATTTGCAAACATTTAGGTCGGCAAGGACCGCTGCATGACGAGCCGTAGGAAAAACGATAGCCGTGTGCGGGAACTTTGCTATGAACTCAGAAATGGCATCCTTATGTTCTAGGACTGAGTTCCCCCCTCCGACGATAACGACTTGGTTAAATAAAGGTGGATCAACAAGCACGGGATACTTGGCATTATCATCTTTATTCTCTTTTCGATTATTCAAGGCCCGAACGATACTATTGAAGGAGTAAACGCGATTATTGACCCATTCCATAACGTCCTTTTGTGGGAAGGAGTTTGCCCCAGAAATCATGTATGGTAAACTTGTACCCCAATGATACCTCTCGAGCAGTGGAATAAAGGCTTGAATAGCTTCTCCTAGTTCATTGAAATTGACATGCAGATTGTAAAGGCTATTGAGAATGGTCAGTAACAACTCTGTTTTTAAATTACCGGCACCCCGCCCCATTCCAAGAATCGAGACATCAACGCAATCAACCCCACACTCAATGGCCGCTAGTGTATTGGCTAATCCAAGCTCTAAGTTATTGTGACCATGAAAACCAATTTTACAGGAGAGCTTATTTTTGAGAGAATATGTGACTGATTTTATGTCGGCAGGTTTAACTCCTCCATATGAGTCTACCATATTGAAGATATCTACAGTTCCATTCAAAAGAGGAAGAGACTCAAGAAGTCCTTCAAATTGATCCCATTTTGACATGTACATCAAATTAAAAGCAATCTCAAAACCATAAGATTTTGCTTCTTTGGCAAGAATGGCTGCTCTTTCAAAGTTTTTTGGGTCAACGGCAATCCGAACCATGTCGATAATCCCAATTAATGGACGAAGAAGAGTAGCTAAATCGTCAATCGTTGTGCTCTTCTCATTCAACATTACTGCCAGTTTCTTGTTAGAACAGCTTCTAATGTGTTCCAAAACAGAAATTGGGCAATAGCCAAACTTCCCTAAATATTCCTTTTGAGGGACGTTACGATATCCGATCTCTAAATAATCAATGGGTAGTTGATTCATTGAGCTGATATAGGAATCAACAATTTCTGGCTTAAAATCCCAGTTGGTGTAGTAACCACCATCTCTTAAAGTACAGTCCAGAATAGTCATTAAAAAGCTATGATTAACTTGAAGTTTATCTAATTTAATAATGTTTGAATTAAACAAAGGAGGGATTGTCTCCTCGATTCAAAGGAACCGAACATGGTTACCATCGGCACACAACATTGTAGATGCCATAATCCTCAACCCCCAGCGTATTAAGCACCACCCGGCTCGTATAGAGCGATACAGCCATGATCATCAGCATCCGCCCATACAGCAGCAGGGTGTTCTTCGCTATGCGTTGGTTATTGACTTGGGTGGGCATTGTCAACAAACGGAAATGCAGTGAAATAGCTCTTTATTGACTCTTATTATCACTAGAGAAGATGATACTTTACTATCAGAATAGAGAAATCAGAGTCCCAATTATTGGGATTAGGTTAGTTGTTGAGGATACCAAATAGGAGCCGCAAAACAGTTGCAAAATAAGATGTGAAGATAAATCTTGTTTTTTAATTAAAGAATTCCTTCAGCTCCCTAATCCAATTTGGCTCAGTGAAGGAATTCTGATCAAGCAGTTCCACATATCTTTCCGCAAAAATAACCTTATTTGCTCCCCTATTTTCATTAAAAAAGGAATCTAATAACGAATACTCGCTAGGACGTAAGTCTAGTGCCAAACTACTTGGGATTTCAGCCTTTTCCTCATCCGATATGAAAGAGAGGATGGGGTAATCATTCTTTAGGCTATTAATTGTGAAACCGAACAGTCTTCCATTAAGTGCATCTTCTATATCAGTTTTTGGCGCTTTTGGATTAGTTTCGGGATCGACTTTTACCAGAAGAGTACAGTTATTCGTTGCGTCGTTTACGATTCGCCTCCACCTTACAATATTATCTAATCCGGGTATTGTTGAGTAACTAATGGAAACGCTATCTGTATCTGTTAGCATAAACACCTTTCCACTGGCTTCTTTTTTTAAATCTTCAAGCGCTGCGCAAAGCTGATTATAGATTTTTTTTATTTCTGAAGCTTTACAAACGGGTATTATACGTAGACGTTTATCCTTCATCTCATCTCGCAAATATGCACTTAAGTAGATACGGTCAGAAGAGCCCTCACAAATGAGCCAATTATAAGAATCGTGTTTAATGATACTACTAAGAATGGACTGGACAAGGTCATTCGTACTCTTAAGCATCACATCTATAGGTAGACTCCCCATTGAGATGGCATCCCTATGTTTAATCTCTTCACGATACTGCTCAACATTAAATAATGAACTACTATGACCACTATCCGCCAAACAAATATGATTGAAACAGCCGTCTACCATAGCTGGGATAAAGCCATACCAGTGAGAGGTGAACAATACCTGACTGCAACACCTACTCACTTCATAAAGTTTTTCAAACTGTTCGTAACATAAAGCGACATGAAGAGAGGCTTCTGGTTCATCGACGGCAACAATTAAATTGTTATTTCGATTTCTATATTCTGTCACAATATAGTATACCAAAGAAATTAGAGCTTGTTGTTTTTCTCCAGAACTAAGTTGGCCCAAAGGAATGTCTTTCCCATCAGGGGTAATCTTAAACAACTCTCTTAAAGAGAAAAACTCATCAATAATGAGTGAGTAGATTTTACTGGGTTTCAGATTTGGCTGATAGTACGACCTTGCCTTAAAACGATACCCTGAAATCTTCGATGAGATACTATCAATATATGTTTTAAGATTTGTACTAATGCTTTTTATTGATTCATTAGAAAGAATGCTCGACACTTTATCATAAAGATTCGAATCAAATAGGTGCTGAATATCTTCATTCTCAAAGCGAACTAAACGTTCTGCTTCCACATCCTTGGGGATGTAAACATAGGTTGTTTGTTCTTTGATAATCTCATAAAGAGAGTCAAAATAGGGCTCATAATCATCCTCATCGATTCCTCTAAGTCTCTTCATAGAATACTTAAAATCAGCAGTATTAAAGACTCCTAGTGTTACCTTATTATCACCATTGAGGCAGACAGGAATGATATAATCATACCCGACAAAATACTGACGAAGATGTTGTTTCAACTCATTTACTGGCTTCTCGTAGTTTTTTGTAATGGCATCGCTTGCTAGATCCCTATCAAGAATCTCTTTTACATACGCTGAAATATGATTAACGAAGTCCTCACTTTCCCCCCAGTCAATCTCTTTATTATAAAAAGCAAAAACTGGAATAACCCAGGAATCTGAAAGGGAGGAGGTGTCAATGTTCTTTATCCATGTTTTACCATTAAAGAAACAATCTAGAGCTTCTAAGACAGAGCTTTTTCCAACGCCATTCGCACCAATAAAACCATTAAAACTAGTACCATTAGAAAGGGGGATAAAGACTAACCCCTTATAGATTTTGAAATTACGAAAAATAACGCCGGCAATCATACTTTGCAAACTTATGTTAATTATCAGGCTATCAATGAAAACTAGAATTGAGTATTATATCGTTCGGCAAGAACTCTCCAATCCAAAATCCCCCACAACGCCTTCAGCTGATCCCCCCGCCGGTTCTGCCAGTCGAGGTAGTAGGCGTGCTCCCAGACGTCGAAGGTCAGGAGGGGCTTGAGATGCCCGGGATGCCCGGTCGAGCCGGGCATGACGTGACAAACGGGGTTTGATGCGCCGGGTTCCTGGGTGATGACGAGGGTGCCGTCTTCCTCGGCGGAGAGCCAGACCCAGCCGGAGCCGAAGAGGGAGACGCCTTTGGCTACGAATTCGGTCTGAAATGCTTCTACGGTGCCCCATTGGGCTTCGATTTGGGTCTTGAGATGCCCGGTCGGGCCGGGCATGACGGCGGAGGAGGGACGGAACTGCTCGAAGTACATATTGTGGTTGAGGACCTGGCCGGCGTTGTTAAAGAGGGCGCCGGAGGACTTTGCCACGATTTCTTCGAGGGGGAGGTCTTCGAGGCCGCTGCCGGGGAGGAG
>JAEEGL014309032.1_pt1 | contig 20737 bp, 21 predicted proteins | sample 9134231 | NCBI WGS metagenome assembly JAEEGL01 (sample SAMN16246548, study PRJNA631951) | gut metagenome | biome: gut microbiome; feature: rumen; material: fiber-attached | host: Bos | place: Iran: Karaj | collected 2018-10
ACGTCAACGACCCCAACGTCATCTGCAAAAACGACAACATGATCTCCATCAACGCTGCCCTCGAGGTGGACTTTTGGGGGCAGGTCTGCGCCGAGAGCGTCGGCACGAAGCACATGTCCGGCTCCGGCGGGCAGATCGACTACGTCCGCGGCGCGACGCAGTCGAGGGGCGGCAAGAGCTTTATCGCCTTTTCCTCGACGGCCAAGGGCGGCACGATCAGCAAGATCAAGTCCACGCTCACGCCCGGCGCGGTCTGCACGACGAGCAAGAACGACGTGGACTACATCGTCACCGAGTTCGGCGTGGCGCATCTGCGCGGACAGAGCCTGGCGAGCCGTACGCGCCAGCTCATCGCCATCGCGCACCCCGATTTCCGCGACCAGCTCAGCTTTGAGGCGAAGCAGCGCGGCATCATGATCTGATCTCAGACAAGGCCAAACGCGGCAGGGAAGCCCCTGCCGCGTTTTTCGTACTTGATACTTTCCTAAGAAAATGATAAAATATCATAGTTAGATTTTATTCGGCGGAGGATAAGCGCATGATCGCACTCGGAAGTGACCACGGAGGATTTGAACTGAAGCAGGAGATCGCCGCGCATCTGGAGAAGCGGGGACTCGCCTATAAGGATTTCGGCACCTATACCCCGGACAGCTGCGACTACCCCGTCTACGGACGGGCGGTGGCCAAAGCCGTCGCCTCCGGCGAGTGCGACCGCGGCATCATCATCTGCGGCACCGGCATCGGCATCTCGATCACGGCGAACAAGGTCCCCGGGATCCGCGCGGCCCTCTGCACGGACTGCTTCTGCGCCGAGGCGACGCGCCTGCACAACGACGCCAATATCCTGGCGCTCGGCGGCCGCGTCGTCGGCCCCGGTCTCGCGCTGAAGATCGTCGACACCTTCCTCGACACGCCGTTTTCCGGCGACGAGCGCCACATGCGCAGGATCTCCATGATAGAGGAGTAAGCTTTTCATGGCCAGAAACGCGGAATTTTACAAAGGCAGCAAAAAGAAGCGAAGCCATTATTACGTGATCGTCGCCGTCGTCGTCGCGCTGATCGCGCTGCTGGTGGTGCTGTTTTACAGCATGCAGAAGTACGCCGTCATCACCAAGGACGACGTCAAGGTCGTGCTGCCCTTCCTGGAGGGGGAGAGCGCGTCGAGCTCCGGCGCCGCGGCCGGAGAAGAGGAAGCGCCGCTTGACCACACCACGGTCGAGATCCGTTTCGATCAGGCGGATTATTCGAGCATCCGCCCGATCGCGCGCACGGACGTCAAAGCGGTCCGCGCGATCTACGTCCCGCACGAGAACATCACGCTCGAAAAGCTGGAGGAATACGCCGCCCGTCTGCAGACCGGCAACGCGCTGATGATCGAGATGAAGCCGCGCAGCGGCAACCTGATGTGGTATTCCCGCTCCAGCGCCGCCCTGGGCTACGGCCTGTCGATCGAAAACGAGGTGACCAACTCGATCCAGCGCTATGTGGACATGCTCAAGGCCAAAAACGTCTATCTCGTGGCGAAGATCAGCTGCTGCGTGGACGAGCGCTATCCCTCCTACAGCACGCTCGTGGCGCTCAAAACGAGCTCGGGCATGAACTATTACGACGAGACCGGCATGTGGCTCGACCCATACAGCCAGAAGGTGCGCGACTATGTGGTGGAGATGGTGCAGGAGCTGTACGACATCGGCTTTGACGAGGTCGTGCTGGCCTATCTGCGCCACCCGGTGCCGGACAAGGAAAAAGGGGAGATCGAATTCCTCTACAACGCCGAGATGTCCACGACGCCGAGCGCCGAGGGCGGGATCTGCGGCTTCGCCGTGACCGTGGCCCAGCGTCTGGCCGACCGGGCGGAGGGGAAGGCGCTGTCGATCTACAGCTACACGCCCGTCTCTCTCGTCAAGACCGATCAGGGCACGGGACAGAACACCCCGCTGTTCTTCAAGCTCTTCGACCGCGTGTATTACGAGACCGACCGGGGCACCTACACCTACAACCTGCAGGACGTGACGCACTCGATCACGGAGGCCGACGCCGCCCGGCGCTTCGTCCCCGTCGTCGTGAACTACCTGCCGGACAACCCGGACAAGATCTCCTGGGTGCTGATCGACCGGGAGGAGTAAAGCACAAAAAAACGAAGCGCCGAAGGGAGACACCCGATAAGAGAGCGTCTCCCTTCGGCGTTTGGCGCGGCGACAGCCCGGGCAGCTCGCCGGAGCTGTCAAAAGCGGGGCCTCCGATCGATCATTCCCTCTTCCCGGGAGCTCCGGCCGCCTTCGCGAGATAGCGCCGGATCGTCTCGACCATCGACTTGTTCGTCAGGCCCGCCTCGATCTCCTCCATGTCTACGGTCCGGCCCGAGAGGATCCCCTGGATCAGCACCTCCGCATACATGACCTCCCGCGTCCTGGGATCGTTCAAATAGGTCAGCAGATCCACGTTCATCGTATCGTTGATCCCCTTGATCATGCCGGTGAAGAACGTGCAGTCTTCACCGAAAAGCTTTCCGATGCTTTCCAGATAGCGAAAACCCGTCACGACGTCTTCCAGGCGCATCATCCTGCGCTCGACCGCCGCGAGGCGTCCTCCGTTGAGCAGCTTGTCTGCCGTTGTGTTCAGCGTGTCGCACAAATCGAGCAGGATGCCCGTGTCCGGAAGCGTATCGCCGTTTTCCCATTTTGAGACGGCCTGAAAAGAAACGTTCAGTTTCTCGGCGAGGTCCTTCTGCGTCATGCCCGCCGTTTTTCGCAAATACCTGATATATTGTCCGATCAGCAAAGTATCCATGTTTTTTCTCCTTCGATAACTGCTTTTCCGCAGCCTGCGTCAGTATCATACAGCAGCGGAGGCAATTCGTAAATAACTTGAAGGATGAAAATATTCAACTGACGGTTGAACCCACGATCCGCCCCGCTCTTTTCCGCCCCTGCGAGCGGCGCGGGCGATGCGAAAAACGGCATCGGTTTTTCAGACGGTTTTTGAGCAGATCGCGTAAAAGCTTTGTCCGGGGCGCTTTCGGAGGGCTTGATCAAGGCCCGGCGGTCACGGGCGGACGCCTGTGATCCCGGGGAGTTCAAATCGGAAATTTATCGAGGTGGAAGATGGACTACAGAGTAGACGACAAACAGCTGAACGCGTCGGTTTTCCTTTCGTTCGTAAATCAGATCTGGCCGGGCGTCTATGATGCGGAGCGCACGCAGGACGCCCTGTCCAGAACGCTGAACATAACGGCTTATGATGGCGAAAAGCTGGCGGGATGCCTGCGCATCCTTTCGGACGGGTATTATTTCGGAACGATCACAGAATTGCTCGTCCTTCCGGAATACCGGAACAAGGGCGTGGGGAGCAGGCTGCTTCAATTGGCAAAGGCCAGCACGCCGACCATGCTGTATTTCGGCGCGCAGCCGGGAGTGGAAGGGTTTTATGAAAAGAACGGCTGCAGGAAGGGCATGCAGGCTTATACGATAGAAAAGAAAAGGGAACAGAGCCGTACTTGAGGAGATGATCCTCTCTTGTCCGCAGGCATCGCGCTCAGCGGCTTTCGCGCCCGTGATCCGGGAGGGGAAAAAAGATCGGCGTGACCGTTTCGGTCACGCCGGTTTCATGTTATTTCGGACGGGGAGGCCCTGCGCCGGGGCCGCTTTTTTGGGGAGCACGCCCGGAAGAAGGCGCGGCTTTTTGTGTCCCGGGGTCACAGGCTGATCGCTTTTTTGACCCTGCGCGTCAGCACGAAGGCGAGCAGCAGCTTGATCCCGTCGGGGATCAGATACGGCACGACGCAGAGCATCAGCGCCGCGCCGAAGCCGATCTCCCTGCCGCCCGAGGTATAGACGTACACGAACCAAAGCGTGCCGAAAAGATAGCACAGCAGCAGACCGAGGATCAGCAGGAGCAGGCTGCCGAGCTTTCCCTCAAGGAGCCAGTACAGCAGCGCGGCGAGCAGAAAGCCCAGGATATAGCCGCCGGTAGGACCGAGCAGCACGCCGATCCCGCCCCGGAAGCCGGAGAAGACCGGCAGGGAGAAGGCGCCCAGCAGAATATACAGCCCCACGGCGAGAAAGCCCCGCCTTCCGCCGAGCAGGAGCAGCGCGCAGAATACCGCGAAGGTCTGCATCGTGAAGGGCACGGCAGAGGGGACGCTCAGCCACGAGCAAAGCGCGATCACGACCGCCATCAGCGAGATGTAGATCATGTCCCGGATCGAAAAGCTTTTTTTCATAAGACCTTCAAATCTCCAGCATATATTTTTCCCATGCGTTGATGACCGTTGTGTCGCCGTGCTGCATCTTGCGCGGCGCGCCGTAGCTGTAGTTCATATGGACGTGGCCGTGTACGTGCCAGCGCGGCTGATACTTGGCGATCAGCGTGTTGAAGCACTCGAAGCCGCGATGGGCGTAATCCTCCGCGTCGCCCCATCCGGCGGCCGGCGCGTGTGTCAGAAGAAGATCAAAGCCGCCCGCGCGCCATAGATCGAAGCGGCGTTTGGCGATGCGGCGCATCATCTGCCGCTCGGTGTATTGGAAGGGCTGATCGCAGTAGCGCGCGCTGCCGCCCAGACCCAGGATGCGCAGCCCTTTGTATTCGACGAGCCGGTCCTCCACGCAGTCGCAGCCCTCCGGCGGCTCGCTGAGATAGCGCAGGTCGTGGTTGCCGTGCACATAGAACACGGGCGCGCGCCCCATGGTCACGAGGAAGCTGAGATATTCGGCCTTCAGATCGCCGCAGGAGAGGATCAGATCGATCCCGTCGAGACGCCCGGGACGGTAGTGATCCCACAGATAGGCGTCCTCTTTGTCGGACAGAAGCAGGATCTTCATATTTGTATCCCGTCCTTTTCCGGCGGGATCGCCTCACGGTAGACGCCCATCAGCCGCACCAGCGGCCGGGACATCTCCAGCAGCTCGTCAAAGGCCGGGATCGAGCCGCGGACGCGGTCGCAGAGCCAGTCGATGCGCAGGATCTCCTCGGGCGGGAGCGTGCGGCTCCCGTCGTTGATAAGCCTGCCGTCTGTAGTGACGATGCGGCGGCGGAAGGGATCGACCGCGCCGGAGATGACGCCGCGCTTGAGGATGTCCGCCAGCGCGCACATGCTCTCGCTCATCGCCTCCGAGGGACGGACGTCCACCACGCCGGAGCTGAGGCCCCACCAGTAGTTTACGGCTTTCTGCGACTTCTCGCCCAGCTCCTCCCAGGCGCCGGAGAAGATGCTTTGAATGATGCGCACGTAAAACTCGCCCCAATTCCACACGGGGGATAAGATGGGCGTGAGCGCCCCGTCCCGCTCCGCGCGGCAGAGACCGTAGGCCTCGTGCGCCTGCTGCTGCGTCGTGACGTCACGGTTGGCGATCATGTCGCAGCCCTCCGCGCGCAGCTCGGTGATCGCGTCCATCGACACGCAGGTCCAGCGCAGCACGACCTCCGCGTCCGGATTGGTCAGCGAGGCGCCCAGCGCGAAAGCGTTGATCCCGGCGGGCACGCCGTAGATGGGATTGCTCGCGATATAGCCCAGCCGACCGCTTTTCGTCATCGCGCCGGCGACGGCGCCGGAGATGAACTTCCCCTCGTAGATGCGGCTGTAATAGGTGCGCACGCCGGGATAGGGCATGGACACCGAGCAGTTGAGGATCCTGCAGTCGGGATACTTCGCCGCGGCCCTGCGGCAGGCGCTGATGAGCGAGGGGGTCGTGGCGAAGATCACCTGCGCGCCGTCCTCTGCGGCGGAATCGAACAGTCCGTCCGGATCGCAGCTTTCCAGCGCGGTGTAGCTCTGTACGCTCAGCTTGTCGCCGAAAACCTCCTCAAGCCGCCGCCTGCCCTGCTCATGCGCGTAGATCCAGGGGCTTTCAGCGCTCGCGCGGTCGTTGATAAAGGCGACGTTCAAGTGCCCGGGCAGCAGCACAGAGTCGATCAGTTTGGTGAAAATGCCCTTCCCGCTCTGCTCCGGGGCGGTGCTCATGTCGATGGGATGCTCCGAGGATATCAGCTTCGCGTCGGGCAGGATCTTTTTGATCGAAAGAGCGAGCTCCTTCGCCGTCATGTCCCGGACGTCGGAGAGCTTGTAGAGCTGCAGCCACAGAAGGAACAGCTCGCCCGCGCCGTCGGCCGGCCTGTCGCCGCCCTGCGCGGCCAGCGCGCGGTCAAAGCAGCTCTGCGCGGTCAGAAAGCGCTTGCGTTCTTCCTCCGTCCAGACATGGTCCGCCTCAAAGCCGAGGGCGGCCTGCAGCTTTTTGTAGGAGCCGGGGCGGCTCATCTGCACGCGGTAGGTCTTGCTGAGACGGTAAAAATCCATGAACTCGTAATAGAGCCGGACCTGCTCGTCCTCAGACCAGACGGGGATGATGCGCGTGACCTGGCCAGCGATCGTCGGCGCGTCAAAGCTCTTGAGCACGCTGACGCGCTTGTTGCCCTCCTGCACGTAAAAGCGCCCGAGGTATTCGTAGCAGCGGATCGGGTCGCGGATGCCCTCCGAGCCGAGGTTGGCGCTGCACAGCGCGATCCATTTCGCGCCGAACTCGCTCTCCATCGGCAGAAGCGGCATAAAGTTGGACGCAAAGGCGTTGCGGCGACCCTCGCTCTTGGTGCCCACGATGCGGTCCATCGGCACGTCGATGACGCCCAGCTCCGCACGCCCCGCGGCGAGATGCTCGTCAAGGATCTCGTCAAGGACCTGCGGATAAGGGTATTCCCCTTTTAAAACTGCCTCTTTGTAGCATTTCTGCCCCGCCTTGAGTGCGGCGGCATACTGGGCCTGGGCTTCGGAAACAGGCATATCGCGCCTCCTGAAAAAAACTTTTTGCTGCTGCCATTATAGTACAAACGCGGGAACGATTTCAATACTCTTGACAAGACGCCGCGCGCTGCACTATCATGAAAAGCGGACACATCGGAGGGAAAAGCATGACGGATCAGTTTGCCAGAACAAGGATGCTCCTCGGTGCGGAGGGCGTGGAAAAGCTCGCGCGCTCCCGCGTGGCCGTGATCGGCCTGGGCGGGGTGGGCAGCTATGTCCTCGAGGCCCTGGCAAGGAGCGGCGTCGGCGCCTTTGAGCTCGTCGACGGCGATACCGTCGCGCTCACGAACCTCAACCGTCAGATCCTCGCGCTGCACTCCACGCTCGGCCTGCCCAAGACCGAGGCGGCGGAGCGGCGCGTGAGAGACATCAACCCCGCGGCCGAGATCCGCTGCCGGAACGTGTTCCTCACGGCGCAGAACGTCGCCGGGCTGCCGCTGGAGGGCTGCAATCACATCGTCGACGCGATCGACACCGTCAGCGCGAAGCTCGCGCTCGTGCTGCGCGCGCGGGAGCTCGGCGTGCCGATCATCTCCAGCATGGGCACGGGCAACCGGCTCGACCCGACGGCGCTGCGCATCGCGGACCTTGCCGAAACGTCGAACGATCCGCTCGCGCGCGTCATGCGCAAGGAGCTGCGCCGCCGCGGCGTCGAGCACCTGAAGGTGCTGTGCTCCGCCGAGCTGCCGCACGTGGCCGAGGAAGGGGAGGAAACGAAGGGCGACCCGCCCCGCCCGGTGCCGGGCAGCGTCTCCTTCGTCCCGGCGGCCGCCGGGCTGCTGATCGCCGGAGAGGTGATCCGGGAGATCTGCGGGAAATAAAAAGGATCGGTGCGCCGCGCCGATCCTTTTTCCGCGCCGGGGGGGCGCGGAGCGTATGCCGGGAGCGGGCATGCGTTTTTTGATGTGGAAAACGGCGGGGCGACGTGCTATAATGATTATCCGACGGCGAAACGGCGCGGAGCGCTCCGCCGGGCCGGATCATCGTGGTGATGAGACGGCAGAAAACGAACGGGAGGCAAATATGGCAAGGATTGTCGCGGCCCTGGGCGGGAACGCGCTGGGCGACACCCCCGCCGAGCAGCGGGAAAAGGCGGCGGAGGCGGCCGGGACGCTGGTCGGTCTGATCGAGCAGGGACATAAGATCGTCGTTGCCCACGGCAACGGGCCGCAGGTCGGCATGATCAACCTCGGGCTGAATCATGCCGCGGCGGACGGCGTCATCAGAGCCGAGATGCCCTTCCCGGAGTGCGGCGCGATGAGTCAGGGCTATATCGGCTATCATCTGCAGAACGCGATCCTGCGCCGCATGCGCGAGAGGGGACTGTCCCGGAACGTCTGCACCGTCGTGACGCAGGTCGAGGTCGATGCGGACGACCCCGCCTTCCGGAATCCCAGCAAGCCGATCGGCTCGTTCTATTCCGAGAGCGAGGCCGCCGCGCGCATGGCCGCGGGCGACGGCGTTTATAAGGAGGACGCGGGACGGGGCTGGCGCAAGGTCGTGCCCTCGCCGATCCCCGTCGATATCGTGGAGAAGGAGAGCGTGCTCTCGCTGCTGCGCGGCGGCTTCGTGGTCGTCGCCTGCGGAGGGGGCGGCATCCCCGTGGTGAAGAGAGGAGAGGGCGACTATGAGGGTGTCGCCGCCGTCATCGACAAGGACTTCGCCTCCGAGTGCCTGGCCGAGGTCTGCGACGCGGATTATCTGTTCATCCTCACGGCCGTGGACCGCGTCTGCGTCAACTTCAACAAGGCGGATCAGCGGGAGCTGAAGGAGATGACGGCCGCCGAGGCCGAAGGCTTTGCCGCGGAGGGACAGTTCGCGCCCGGCTCGATGCTGCCCAAAGTAAAGGCCGCCGTGAAATTCGTGCGCTCCAAGCCCGGCAGACGGGCCGTGATCTGCTCGCTCGAGAAGGCGACGCTCGCCATGTCCGGCGAGAGCGGCACGATCGTCACCGCCTGAAAACAGACAAAAAAACCGCACCGTCGCAAGACGGTGCGGTTTTTCTTTCTGTCGGATCAGCGCGGCACGTATTCTCCGCCGGGAAGCATGCGAAGATTCAGATCGCCGTCAAAGCTGTGGTCGAGGACGCGGCGGACGTTGGGGATGTCGCTCCCGCGCACATGGCGTTCGACCTCCGCGGCGGGCAGCGCGCCGCTGCGGGACTTGCGCTCGTAAAGACGGTCGTAGAGCAGCTCTTCCGGCGCGTCGATGCGGATCGTATAGTCCGCAAAGGCGCGCAGCTCGCGCCAGCCGGGCTCGTCGAGCAGCAGATAATTTCCCTCGAGCAGTACGATCGGGCCTCTGACGAGGATCGCGCCGTCAACCGGATCGTGCAGCGTCCGGTCGTAATGCGGCCAGGGCGTATCGGCGCCGCTGCAGAGCGCTTCGATCCGCTCGCGCAGCTTGCCGAGATCGAAGGTCTCGGGCGCGCCCTTGATGCGGGAGAGCGGGATCTCTTCTCCGTCCCGGACGATCGTGTGCGCGGCAAGATAGCTGCGGAAGCAGTGGAAGCCGTCCATGCCGACGGCCGTCAGCGGCGTCAGGGAGGGATCGCCCTCCGAGAGCTTCTGCAGGAAGAGCGACAGGGTGCTTTTGCCCGCGCCGGGAGGAGCCGCCAGCATCACAAGGATGCGGCGGCTCTTTTCCTTTTGCATCGCGCTGAGCGTGCGCAGCAGGGGACGGAAGATCCCCTCGACGCTGCGCTCGGAGTAGGCGGCTTCGACCGCGAGACCGTTGATCGTGCAGAGAAAATCCATCAGATGCAGTGGGCGTTCTCGCTTGCGAAGCTGAGATAAGCGGTCTCTCCCTGCTGAAAGATGCGCTTGTTCTTCGGGTTGTATTCGTGGATGATCAGCTTCGTGTCGCCGAGCATGACGTGATAGAGCTGATAGGCGCCCATGAAGCAGGAAACCTCGACCTTCACCGGGAAGAAACCGTCGTCTGCAAGGACGGTTGATTCCGGACGCAGAACGATTGTGGTATCGGCGCCGTCGGCGACCGTGTTGTCCACCACGCGGACCTCGGCCCCGTTGATATCGATCACGCCGCAGCCGTCTTCGTGGCGCAGCATCTTCCCGCGCAGGAAGTTCGCGTCGCCGATGAAGTCGGCGACGAACTCGCTCTTCGGGTGATAGTAGATCTCGGTCGGCGTGCCGATCTGCGCGACGACGCCGGCGTTCATGATGATGATCTGGTCGGAGATCGACATGGCCTCGCTCTGGTCGTGGGTGACGTAGACGGCCGTGATGCCCGCCTCCTGCTGAATGCGGCGGATCTCGGTGCGCATCGTCACGCGCAGTTTGGCGTCGAGGTTGGACAGCGGCTCGTCAAAGAGCAGCACGCCCGGCTCGACGACCAGGGCTCTGGCCAGGGCGACACGCTGCTGCTGGCCGCCGGAGAGCTGGTTGGTCATACGGGCCTCCATGCCCTCGAGACCGACGAGCTTGAGGATGTCGGTGACCTTCTGCTTGATCTCGTCCTTCGGGACCTTGCGGATCTTCAGACCGTAGGCGACGTTGTCATAGATGTTATAGTGCGGCAGCAGGGCATAGCTCTGGAACACCATGGCCGAGTCGCGCTTGTCCGGCGTCAGCTCGTCGATCTTCTCACCGCCGAGGTAGATGCCGCCCTCGTCGGGACTCTCGAAGCCAGCGATCATGCGCAGCGTCGTGGTCTTCCCACAGCCGGAGGGACCAAGCAGCGTGACAAAGCTGCCGGGCTCAATGTCCAGCGAGACGTCCTTGACGGCGTAAAAATCCTTTTTGGTCTTCGGATCACGGTAGATCTTGGAGATATGATCCAGGCGGATGCCTTTTTTCTCGTTAGCCATTGTTATTCCTCCATGTATTTACTGGTGCCGAAGTGTTTGATGAACAGGTTCATCAGCGCGACCGCGGCGTAGACGATGACGATCAGGATGGTAGCAAAGCCGCAGGCCTCGCCGTAGTCACCTTTTTCGGCCAGGGAGTTGATCTGGATGGTGACCATCTTCCACCGCGGCGTAACGAGCAGGATGACAGCGGAAATAGCCGTGATACTTCTGACAAAGGCCGTTACAAGGCCGGAGAGGAAGGAGTCCTTGATCAGCGGCAGTGTCACCGTAAAGAATACGCGCGAGCTGCCGGCGCCGAGGTCTATGGCGGATTCCTCGATCGACTTGTCTATCTGCCGCAGGGCGGAGATACCACTTCGCGTGCCGGTTGGCAGCGAGCGTACGACAAAGGCGATGATCAGGATCAGCGAGGTGCCGTAGATGCCCTTGAGAATGCCGGTGTGGAAGATGCCGCCCGAAAAACCGCGAATGTAGCCGACGCCAAGCACCGTGCCGGGAACGGCCATCGCCATGATGGACAGCAGCTCGATCAGGCCGCGGCCCTTGAAGCGCTTTTTGACGACGAGGTAGGCAATGATCATCGACAGAACGGCCGTGATCGGCGAGGCGATCGCCGAGAGGATCGCGGAATCCTTGAAGGCGCGGAAGCCGCCGTGCATGAACAGCACGCGGCGGAAATGCTCGAGGCTGAGCGAGTAGTTGCGGCCCCAGACCTTGAACAGCGCGCCGAAGAGGACCATGACGTACATCACGATGACGAAGACGGAGATCAGACTGCACAGCACCGTCAGGGGCGCGGTGACGCTCTTTTCCGTGATCGGCATGCGCGCCCGGCTGGCCTTGCCGGTCAGCGTGGCGGCCGTCTTGGATTCGAGATAGTACTTTTGTATGATGAACATGACGATCGTGATCGACAGCAGCACAATGGCCATCGCCGCCGCGCCCTGTTTATCGTAGGCGCCGGTGATCTGCAGATAGATCGTCGTGGCCAGCGTGTCATAGTTGCCGCCGATCAGCATGGGGTTGGCAAAGTCAGCTGCGCATTCGATAAAGGTCACCAAAAACGCGTTGCCCAGGCCGGGGAGGATCAGCGGGAAGGTGACCGTCTTGAAGACCTTCCAGCGGCTGGCGCCCATATCGCGGGCAGCCTCCTCCAACGAGGGGTCGATGTTTTTGAGCAGACCCCGCAACATCATATAGCACACAGGGAAGAAGGTCATGGTCTGCACGACGGCCAGGCCGCCCAGACCGTAGATATTGGAATTTCGGATGCCCAGAAGATACCTGGTGATGAAGCCCGCACGACCGAAGAGGCAGATCATGCTCAGCGAGAGCACGAAGGGGGGAGAGACAACTGGCAGCAGCGCCACGAGGTTGAACACTTTCTCCAGAATCTTCGAACGCAGGCTGACGTAAACGTCCACATAGGCGAAGAGCAGGCCGATCAGCGTGGAGAGCACGCCGACGAGAATGCCGTCAAGCAGGGTGTTCCAAAAAGCGACCTTGAAGCGATTGAGATGCAGGACGCGTTCAAAGATCACTCCGGTCACATGTCCGTCTTCCAAAAAGCTGTCCACCAGAAGAATGACCAGCGGATAGAGCACAAATAGGACAAGCAGGGCGATAAGAAGGAAGACCGTGACCACCAGCACCGGGTCGGCGAAGAACTTGGTCCGGTCCAGTCTTGCGCTCTGGTTTTTGTTCATGCTTATTTCACCGTCCTTGTCTTGCAGGTTAGGAAAAACGGGGGATGACAGAAGTCATCCCCCGTCATGGTTCATACGCGATGGGAAACGAACGATCGGGCCGAAGAAGGATTACTCGGTCTTGAAACGATCGTCGGCGTTGGCACCGATCACTTCGAAGAAGCGCTCGACACGGCTGGTGGTGTTGGCTTTGGCGTCGGCAAAGTCATAGTCGATGCAGGCGTCGAGGGTCAGGCCGAACTTCTCGATGACTTCGGGCTGCTTGGCGTTCTTCAGGACGAGGAACTGGAAGGAACCGGTTTCAGCGGCTCTCTCAACGCACTCGGGCGTCAGGCAGAACTCGATGAAGAGTTTGGCGGCGTTCGGGTGCTTGGCTCCCTTGAAGATGGACACAGCACCGACCTCGGCGGAGGTGCCGGAGGACGGGACGGACATGCCGATGTTGTCATAGCCGTTGTTCGCGATCTGGTAAATGGCGTCATGCAGGAAGCCGATGCCGATGTTGCACTCGCCGGGGCCGACGTTCTTGGACGGGCCGCCGCCGGACTTGGTGTACTGGTCGATGTTCTTATCGAATTCGACCCAATACTTCTCAGCCTCTTCCTCGCCCCACATCTGAACGGTGGTGTTCAGGAAGAGCTTGGCGGTGGAGGCGGTGTTCGGGTTGGAGAACCAAATGACCGCATCGTGGTACTCGGGCTTGATCAGGTCGGCCCAGTCCTTGGGCGGCTCAAGGCCCATTTCTTCGAGAGCTTCCATGTCATAGAAGAAGCCCATGACGCCGGTGTAAATGCCATACCAGTAGCCGTCGGCGTCCTTGTACTTGTCGGCGATCAGGTTCACGGCATTGTGGGCGTCATACTGCTCCAGGAGACCCTGGCCGGCGCAGACGGCCTGCGGGTCGGAGGTGCCGCCGAACCAGACGTCGGCAGAGGGGTTGCCGGCTTCTTCCTGAGCTTTGGCCTGGACCTCGCCGCCCGTCAGGCGCTGCCATGAGGTCTGAATGCCGTACTTGGCCTGGAAGGTGTCGCAGGCGGCAGCAATGTACGGGTCCTCGCAGGAGCCGTAGACGACCAGCTCGCCCTCGGCCTTGGCCGCGGCGATCAGCTCGTCAAAATAGGCGGCCTCGGGATCCGCGGGAGCCTCGGCAGGCTGCTCGGCGGGAGCTTCGGCAGGAGCCTCGGCGGGCTTCTCGGCAGGAGCGGGGGCGGGGGCGGCCTGCTGTCCGCAGGCGCACAGCGCGAAGATCATGACGAGAGCCAGAAGTGCTGCGATCAGTTTCTTCATTCTTTTTTCCTCCTAAATAGATTCCTGTTATGTTCAAAGGCGAGGCGCCAATGAATCCGAGAGAGTTTTTGCCCCGCGTTCCGCGGGACGAAAGAAGGACGCTTTTTTTCGTAATTCATATTTTTTTAACAAAGCCATTATACTATTTTGACTTTTTGTTGTAAACTGCGCATCCGCCGTTGTTTTAGCCAAAAGTAAAAAACCCGATTTAGACAGTTTGTCTAAATCGGGTTTTTGCCTTCGCGAGGAGGAGAGCCGTCAATACAGCTCCGCCTTGCCGTCCGCATGGAAGAGGCGGAACTTGTGGCGCATGACTTTCTTCATCTCCTCAATGCAGGGGGGATAGATCGCGTTGGGCTCGCGCAGACTCTCGTCGGCGAGAACCTCGCGGCATTTCTGGTAGAAGGCCTTCTTGATGTCGCTGGAGATGTTGATCTTCGAAATGCCGATCAGGCAGGCCTGCTCGATCTCGCTGTCGGGGTTGTCGCTGCCGCCGTGGAGCACCAGCGGGATATCGACGGCCTCGCGCAGACGGCGCAGGAGCTCGAGCTCCAGATGCGGGGTGAGCCCCTTCGGGTACAGACCGTGACGGGTGCCGATGGCGACGGCCAGCGTGTCCACGCCCGTGGCCTCGACGAAAGCTCTCGCCTCGTCGGGCTGGGTATAGTGGATCTCGTTGCCTTCCATCGTGCCGATGGTGCCGAGCTCGGCCTCCACGCTCACGCCCGCGGCGTGGGCGGCCTCGGCGACCTTTTTCGCCAGGGCGGCGTTCTCCTCATAGGGGAGGGCGGAGCCGTCGATCATCACGGAGGTGAAGCCGCAGCCGATGGCATGCATCGTGTCGGCAAAGCTGGCGCCGTGGTCGAGGTGGATGCAGACGGGCACCTTCGTACGGTTGGCCTCGGCGCGCACGGCGGCGACAAAGCTATCCTTGACGAAGCGCAGCTCGTCGGGGTGGATCTCGATGATGACGGGGGCGTTGAGCTCCTCGGCCACCTCGATCGAGGCGGTGAGGATCATGTTGGAGCTGGTGTTGAAGGCGGGGACTGCGAAGTGCTTCTCAAGCGTCGGCCTGAGGATCTCGGACATGTTGACGAGCATGGCGTTTCTCCTTTTTCTGTTTCTTTATTATTCTTCCAATATCCATTTTTTCATCGCCAGGGCGGCGCCGTCGCTGTCGTTGTCCGCGGTGACGAGATCGGTGAGGCGCAGCACGGCCGGCTCGGCGTTGCCCATGGCCACGCCCGTCCCGGCGAAGGAGATCATCTCTCCGTCGTTCTCGGAGTCGCCGGCGGCAAAAACATGCTCCGGGGCGACGCCCAGACGCCGGGCGAGCTGACGGAGCGCGGCGCCCTTGCTGATGCCGGGAGCGTTGACCTCCAGCGCCAGCGGATGGCTTGAGGTGAGGGCGAGATCGAAGCGCTCCTCGATCCAGCGGCGCAGCGGCTCGCGCGATTCGCTCGTGGGATAGAAGAACAGCAGCTTCTCCGCTCCGACGCCGCGCGCGGCGAAGAACTCCTCGACGTCCGGGACCGGCGTGCGCAGCGTGTGCATCATCTCGCGCAGATTCGGGAAGATCCGCCGGATCTCCGTCTCCACATCGTATTCGCTGACGTACATCATCCCCTCGACGGAGGCCTCGCGCACGCAGTCGTATTCCTTCGCCTTGCGCAGGATCTCAAGCGCCGTTTCAAAAGGCACCAGCTCCTCGAAGACCGCGCGCTGTTCGCGCAGGTCCCAGATCAGCGCGCCGTTGCAGGAAATGACGTAGCGGATGCGCGGGTTTTCCAGCAGCACGCGGGGGATGATCCCGCGGCTGCGGCCGCTGGCGAGGACGACCTCGACGCCGCGGTCGAGCACACGCTCGAGCGTTTCGAGCGTATAGGGGCTGGGCGTTTTGTCTTCTCTGAGCAGGGTGCCGTCCAGATCGAAGGCGGCAAGCTGTATCCGGGCCATCGCGCTCTCCTTTCGACGCCCGTTTTCGGGCGAGCAGATTATAATACAATCTCCGCCGCAGGTCAAGGAGAAACGCACCGCGCGTAGGAGCGAGAAAGCGTTTGACAGGCGGCTGAAAAGCATGCTACTATGAGGGCGGCTTTACAGATATTGCTTTAAGAAAGAAGGATTGAACGGTGCGAGATCTTTTCTGTATCGGTGAAATGGTCATCGACTTCATCCCCGGCTCGGAGAGCGGGAGCTATGTGCGCAACGCCGGCGGCGCGCCGGCGAACGTGGCCGTCGCGGCCGCGCGGCAGGGACTGGCCTCCGCGATGTGCTGCTCGCTCGGCGACGACGATTTCGGGCGCTTCCTGCTCGGCGTGCTGCGCGAGAACGGCGTGGAGGCGATCAAGGAGACGCTCTGCGGCGAGGCGGTCACCACGATGGCCTTCGTCACGCTGGACGAGGCGGGCGACCGCAGCTTCACCTTCGTCCGCAAGCCCGGCGCCGATATGCTGCTCGGCGAGGACGACGTGCGGGAGGAGGATATCGCTTCGTCCGTGATCGTTCACGCGGGAAGCTGCTCTCTGTCCGCCTCGCCGGAGGCGGAGGCCACCGAAAAGGCCATGCGGCTCGCCGCCGCGCACGGCCGCTTCGTCAGCTTTGATCTCAATTACCGCGACCTGATGTGGAACGGCGATTTCGCCGCCTGCGCCGCCGCCGTGCGCCGCGTGCTGCCCTATGTGGACGCGCTCAAGCTCTCCGAGGAGGAGGCGGAGCTCTTCTGCGGCGAAGAGGGCGTGCCGGCGATGATGGAGCGCTTCGGGATACGCGCCGTGGTCGAGACGCTCGGCGCGGACGGCGCGCGCTGCTTCTTCGGCGGCAAGAGCTTCGATATCCCGGGCCGCAGGGCCGTCTGCGTAGACGCTACCGGGGCGGGCGACGCCTTCTGGGGCGGCTTCCTGTCCGCGCTGCGCATCGGAGGGCTGGAAAAGCCCGGCGATCTGACGGAAGAGCTGCTGCGCCGCGCGCTGGAATACGGCAACAAGTGCGGCTGGTTCTGCGTGCAGAAGAAGGGCGCGATCAGCTCGCTGCCGACGCGCGCCGAGGTGGAGGCGCTGCCGTGAAAAAGGATATCTGGGGCTCCTGCGCTTATACCGTGTCGCTCATCACGCTCGACCACTGCAATCTGGAAAGCCAGATCCGCGTGCTCGAGCGCTGCGGCGTCGAGCTGCTGCACGTGGATATCCTCGACGGGCACTTCAGCCCCAGCATGCCGCTCGGGCTCGAGACGGTGCGCCAGCTCAGAGCAAAGACCGATCTGGCCTTCGACTGCCATATCATGACCGACCCGCAGGATTACTTCGTCGACGAGCTGCTGGACATCGGCGTTCAGCAGATCGTCTTTCACGCCGAGACGCAGCGCCATATCGACGGGATGATCAACCGCATCCACGCCGCCGGCGCGCGCGCCGGTGTGGCGCTCAAGCCCGCCACGCCGCTCACGGCGCTCGATTACGTGCTGGAAAAGTGCGACAGCGTGCTGCTCATGCTGATCAACCCAGGCTTCGCCTCCGCAAAGAACGAGTCGCAGGTCCCGTACGCGGACCGCAAGATCCGCGAGCTGCGCGAGCTGATCGAGCGGCGCGGTCTGGACACGCGCATCAGTCTCGACGGCCGCGTTTCCCGGGAAAACATCCGCGCCTGGAGCGGGATCGCCGACCAGTTCGTGCTGGGCAGCACCTGCCTGCGCCGCGGCGAGCTGGAGCGGAGCCTGAACGAGATGTTCGCGCTGCGCGGCGAGGTGCTGAAGGGAGGAGAGGCCTGATGGAAAAGAGCTTTGCCGGGCGCTATGACGCGGCGCGGCGCGCCGTGCTGGGGGAGCTTGATCAGGCTCTCGGCAGCGTCGATCCGGCCGCGCTCGAACGGCTCAAGGACGATATCCTCTCGGCCGACCAGGTCTTTTTCGTGGGCGTCGGCCGCGTGATGCTGGCGCTGCAGTGCGTGTGCAAGCGTCTGGCTCATCTGGGCGTCCGCGCGCATTATGTGGGCGAGATCACCGAGCCGCATCTGAATAAGGAGGACCTGCTGATCGTGGGCTCGGGCTCGGGCTCGTCGCTCTTCCCGGCCGCGATCGCCCGCAAGGCGCGCGAGAGCGCCGGCTGCAGGATCGTCCACATAGGCTCCAATCCCCACGGAGAAGTGAGCAAATACGCCGATTACATGGTCCGTATCCCCGTGCGTACCAAGGAGTACCTCGACGACGAGATCGACTCCTGCCAGCCGATGACGACGCTCTTCGAGCAGTCGCTGCTGCTGCTGGGGGATATCCTCGCGAAAATGATCATCGAGGAAAAACAGCTGGATATGAAGGCGCTGTGGCGCTATCACGCCAATATGGAGTGAGAGATGGATAAACGGGAGCTTTTGAAAAAAACGGGCAGTCTCCAGCAGCTCGCCTCGATCCGCACGCTCTCCTTCGGGGAGGGCCGCGCGCAGACGCGGGCGGCGGAGATCGTCAACGGGCCGCTGCGCCTGACCGCGCTGGCCGACAAATGTCTGGACGTGGCCGAGCTGTCATACCGCGGCGTCAACTTCAGCTTTCTGTCCAAGCCCGGCCTGCAGGGGCGCAACCAGTACGACACCAACGGAGACGAGGCCCTGCGCAGCATCATGGGCGGGCTGTTCTTCACGGCGGGGCTGGAAAACATCTGCGCGCCCTGCACGATCGACGGGAAGGATTATCCCATGCACGGGCGCATCCGCACCACGCCCGCGGAGCATCTGTGCGCGGACGCGCGCTGGGAGGGCGAGGACTACGTGCTCGAGCTGCGCGGCGAGATGCGCGAGGGAGAGCTCTTCGGCGAGAACCTCGTGCTGCGCCGCAGCCTGCGGACGGTTTTCGGAGAGAAGTCCTTTACGCTGACGGACGAGATCGAAAACCAGTCCTTCCGCGACGAGCCGCTGATGCTGCTGTACCATATCAACATCGGCTACCCGCTGCTCGACGAGGGGACGCGGCTGTATCTTCCCACAAGGAAGGTCACGCCGCGGGAGACGCTCTCCGCGCCGCACGTCGGGCGCTGGAACGTCATGGACGCGCCGAAGGACAACGAGAGCGAGTATGTTTTCATCCACGACCCGATCCCGGACGGGGAGGGGAGGATGAGCGCCTGCGTGGTCAACGAAAAGCTCGCGCTCGGACTGAAGATCGGCTGGAGCACGAAAAACCTGCCTTTCTTCATGGAATGGAAATCCACCGCCTCGGGCGATTACGTGCTGGGCCTCGAGCCCGCCAATTCCTGCGTCTACGGCAGGCCCTGGCATGAGAAGAGGGGAGACTTGCACCGTCTCGCGCCGCTCGGAAAAGAGAAAAACGAGCTGGTCTTCACCGTCCTCGACGGAGCGGAGGAGATCGCCGCGGCCGTCGCCGCCGTCGAAGCCGTTCGATAATACCGTATGACCGTATATACATACAATCAGGAGGAAACGACATGAAACGCTCGCAGATCAACGCCATCATCCGCGATTTCGAGGCCATGCTCAGGGAATACCGCTTCGCGCTGCCCCCCTTCCTCAGCTTCACGCCGGAGGAATGGCAGAGCAAGGGCCACGAGTACGACGAGATCCGTGACAACGCGCTCGGCTGGGACATCACGGACTACGGCGAGGGGAACTTCGCCGTCAAGGGCCTGTCCCTCATCACCATCCGCAACGGCAACGTCCACGATCCGAAGTACACCAAGACCTACGCCGAAAAAATCATGATGCTCTATCCCGGCCAGGTCTCGCCGAACCACTTCCATTGGAACAAGATGGAGGATATCATCAACCGCGGCGGCGGCAACATCGTGTTCCGCCTGTGGAACGCCGACCGCGAGGACGAGGGCAGGCTGCTCGACACCGACGTGCTGATCTGCCAGGACGGCCGCCGCTACTACGTCAAGGCCGGCAGCGAGATCGTGCTCCATCCGGGCGAGAGCCTGTCGCTCTACCCGTATTACTACCATGAGTTCACCATCCCCACGGACGGCGAAAAGGTGCTGGTCGGCGAAGTGTCGATGTGCAACGACGACAACTGCGACAACCGCTTCTATGAGCCGCTCGGCCGCTTCCCGACGATCGAGGAGGACGAGCCGCCTTACCGTCTGCTCTGCAACGAATACCCGCCCGCAAGAGACTGAAAGCGGGAAAAAGCATATTGAAAGACCGATGTGCGCAGCCGGCACATCGGTCTTTTTTTATCCGAAAGAACGCACAGCGGCGGAAAGCGGGTCGGTCTCGAGCCCGAGCTGACGCCTGCGCAAAATCTATTCCATTTTTGTCGATTCAAAGACCAGCGACGCACAGGGACGGCTCAAGGTGATGTACCGCGGCGGCGCAAAGCCGCAATTCCCCCGGCGCCTTGCCAAGAGCCCTCGGGTTCGATTCCCGATCAAACGCAAAAAGAAAATACCCCGCTTGTGGCGGGGTATTTCTTTTTGGCTAAAGATTGTGATTTTAACAAAATGAGGGTAATCGTTGATTTTTGTTAGGGTGCGTACAATCAGATCTAGGATTTTTGCTTTTTCTCTTATAGCATTTTTGCAACGTCCTTCGCTTTGAGTACGCGTCCCATAGAAACAACTTTGTTATCGATCATCAGCGCCGGTGTGCTCATGATACCATACTCCATGATCCTGGCCATGTCGGTGATGTACTCAATCTCTGCCTCGACACCCTTTTCGGCAACGGCTACTTTCACTGCTTCAAGCAGGTTCTCACATTTGCAGCATCCGCCGCCAAGAACTTTGATATTCATACTTACTTTCCTCCACTTAGATAAAGATATATTGGAAGGCATTAAAGCCGTATCCAACGATAATGATGCCAACTGTACAAATGGCGATGAAGGTACCCAGCAGCCGGGGTTTAACGGCTTTGCGCAGCATGATGAGCGAGGGAAGACTCAGGGTTGTGACCGCCATCATGAAGCTGAGGATCGTACCCAGCAGAGCGCCTTTAGCAAGCAGCGCTTCTGCCACGGGGATTGTACCGAAAATGTCCGCATACATAGGAACACCGACGATAGTCGCAAGTATCACACCGAAGGGATTGCGGCTGCCCAGCACCTTTTCCACCCAGCTTTCAGGAATCCAGTTATGAATCACCGCGCCGATGCCCACGCCCACAAGGATATAC
>JAEEGL016808258.1_pt1 | contig 20737 bp, 23 predicted proteins | sample 9134231 | NCBI WGS metagenome assembly JAEEGL01 (sample SAMN16246548, study PRJNA631951) | gut metagenome | biome: gut microbiome; feature: rumen; material: fiber-attached | host: Bos | place: Iran: Karaj | collected 2018-10
CTGAAGAAGAATGCCGTTCATCTGAATGACGTCATCATCCGCGATACGGAGAAAACAGGGCAGATCGCCTATGCCGATATTCAGGGATACATGCAGTTTGCGACCTATGGGGACGATCTGGGATACTACATTGCCTGGGATGAAGATCTGTTCTATATCATGTCGATCAAGGAAAAGGACTACGACTACTTCGAAAAGAGATTTACCGACGATACGGTTTCATACCGTTTCTGGGGCTTTACAGAAGAGATTCCGGAAGAGGCGAAGTCTTATGCGATCAAAACACTGAATGACGAACTGGAGCAGGAATATGTCAACTACAACAATTTCTATGATGTCTTTGGGGATGTCTATCTGGCGGTAGAGAAAGAACCGAAGGTCACAGGCATCGGCGGTTTCTTCAAGACTTCTTCCATGTATCTGATGGGGGCGTTCCTGACAGGGCTCTTCGGCCTGATCCTTCTTCTGACGGGACTTTCCGACAAGAAGAGCTTCAAAGTTCTGGAAGATACATCCGGAATCGGAAACAATCAGATCCTCTCTCAGATCGAAGCAGACACCACAAAGTATTATGAGAATCTGAAGCTCTATCTGACCGACGACTATCTGGTAAGCGTCAGAAACGGCATATCGGCAGTCAGATATTCCGATATCTTCTGGGCATATGTGACAAAACACCGTACCAACGGCATTTCCGACTACAACTATCTGAATATCGTTACCAAGGACGGTGCCAGGATCATGTGCGGAAACGGCAATACTTTCGGCAAGAAACGTTCAGCTGCTACAGGTCAGGATCACGACGAGATCCTTGGATTCATCCGGGAAAAGAACGAATCCGTACGTCTTGGCTACGATCAGGAAAACCTGGCGGCTTTCAATGAACTGAAAAAGAAATCTTAATTCGTTTTTTTATAAAAACCGTAGCGATTTTTGTTATTATTAATATAGAAATCAAAAAGGAGGATTGATAATATGGCAAGAAGAAAAGGTGGTTTTTTAGGTAAGTTATTTGGTGCTGCTGCTGTTGCGGGCGCTGCCGCAGCTGTTTCTAAACTGGAAAAACAGGCGAAAGAAGAAGGCAAGGACATTCTCGATGTCGCCAAAGAGAAACTGGAGAAGACAGTCGAAAGCGTCAAGTCGGGTGAAGCAAAAGAAAAGGTTACAGAATTCGCCAACAAGACAATGGATACTGTAAACAAGACAGTTGAATCTGCAAAATCCGGTGAACTTGCCGACAAGGCAAAAGAAAAACTGAACGAGACGGTTGAAAGCGTCAAGTCCGGTGAATTCGCCGAGAAGGCCAAGGAAGTAGCAGAGAATGCGAAAGAGACAGCCATGAACCTGAAAGACGGTGTTGTCGATCTGTTCGACGGCAAGGCAGAGGAAGCCGCTGAAGAAGTCGTAGAAGCTGCTAAAGAAGAAACAGAAGCATAATCATTAACTGAACAAAAAACGAAAAGACAGGCTGCAAGGCCTGTCTTTTTCCGCTTTGAATACAGGATATTTCAGCTGAATCATTATATAATGGTTAATGATGAAACTGAAAGACCGCGTTGTGATGATTCTGATTCTCTCAAGCATGCTGCTATGCACGCTTTTCGGCGCTTTGATCATGAACGGCAGCAGGAAAGAGACGGTTCCCGATCCTGACCCGGACATCGATGAACTGGTAACGGTTCCCAACGGTTTTCTTGGAAAAATCGATGATGAATACAGCATACCGAAAGAAATCATTCAGGTTATCACCGATTACATGGATGCCTACTATCTTTCTGTTTTCAAACTGGAAATGCAGGATATGAAGGGTCTGTTCTCTAATGAAAGAATGGAAGAGATATCGGAGAAATCCATCGGGCTGATGATTGATGTCAGAAAGCTCTATGATTTCGATTTCTCCCTGACAAAAGCTCATTATGACCTGAAGATTACCGACTACAGGCAGGAAAACGGCCTGTACTATGTCGATCTGCTGGAGGACGACTACATGTCCTATGCCTTCCTGAACGGTTTGGAATCACAGGCTTTTGAGATCGAAAACAGTTTTGTAATCAGGGAAGAAGACAAAAAGTACAAGATAGAAGATCTGGAAAAGATTCAGGGCTACTACATGGCTTTCTACGATGACGAAAGAGATCCGCAGGATGTCTATGACTACTATTATTCCGAGCTCAAGGATATGCTGACATATCACAATGAAGTCCTGCGAAGAAAAGCCTCGCAGAACGCATACAGTTCCGACAGATCTGCTTCCGGGACATACGACCGCAGCGCTGCCGTTGCCTATCTGGATCAGTACAGCCATTCCCGCAATCCTCAGTGGTACAACTTTACGGATGAAGGCGGAAACTGTCAGAACTACGCTTCTCAGGCACTGCTGGCGGGAGGCATTCCGATGGATCATGAAGGCGAGGAACAGTGGAAGTGCTATGTTGAAGATCCGGACTATGATCCCGGGATCAACGAAGATGAAACGGCATCGGGCAGAACCAGATCCTGGGTCAATGTCGGATACTTCTACAACTATGCCAAGTACAACGAAGGAAAAGGTCTTGCTGCGGAAACCGATGTTAATCTTTTCTATGCACAGCCCGGAGACATCATAATGGTAGGAAACGGAGGGCTGTCCCATACCGTCATGGTATCAAAGGTCGTTGACGGTCACATCCTGGTCGATTCCAACAGCATCGACATGAAGGACTATCCGCTGGAAGCCTATACTTATACCAATATAACGCTGATTAAAATACTCGGTTACAACTAGAGACGGAAACGTCTCTTTTGTATCGAGTGATAATGGTGTGCCAATGTTTAGCACTCTTATTGACAGAGTGCTATAAAGGGTTATAATGAATGTGTGAACAGGAGGTTTTTATATGATTAAACCATTATATAACAATGTTTTACTGAAAAAAGTTGAAGCTTCCAAAAAGACGGAAAGCGGAATTATCATCTCTCAGAAAGAGGAGAGTGAAGAGTATGCGATCGTAGCGGAAGTCAGTGATTGCAAGGAAGTGAAGATCAACGATCATACCTATGAGATGCCTTTGAAGAAGGGCGACAAGGTCATGTACAAGAAGTATTCCGGAACGGATATAAAGGACGGCGAGGAAGACTATATTCTGATTAAGGCAGAAGATATCCTGGCTATCGTGAAATAGGAGGCATATTATGGCAAAGATAGTAAAGTATTCAAAAGATGCAAGAGATTCTGTATTGAAGGGTGTTGATACGCTGGCGGATGCCGTTAGAATCACCTTAGGTCCTAAGGGAAGAAACGTTGTTCTGGACAAAGGCTACGGTTCACCGCTGATCGTCAATGACGGTGTTACCATCGCCAAGGAGATCGAACTGGAAGATACCTTTGAAAACATGGGCGCAAAGATGATCTATGAAGTCGCAAACCATACCAACGACTCCGCAGGTGACGGTACGACAACCGCAACACTGTTGGCGCAGGCCATGATTCATTCCGGACTGGATGCCGTTGAGAAAGGATCCAATCCTGTTCTGTTAAGGGAAGGCATTGAGATCGCTTCAAAGAAGGTTGCCGAGAAGCTGCTCAGTTCAGCCAGAAAGATCGATTCATCCGCCGAGATCGCCAATGTAGCGGCCGTATCAAGCGGATCGCAGGAGATCGGCAATATCGTTTCTGAAGCCATGGAAAAGGTCGGAAAGAACGGCGTTATCAATGTCGATGAATCCAAGGGATTTGATACTTCCTTAGAGGTTACAGAAGGTTTAAGATATGACAAGGGTTATATTTCACCATACATGGTTACAGACAGAGAAAAGATGAATGTAGTCATGGAGAATCCTGCCATTCTGGTAACGGATCAGAAGATCTCCACCATTCAGGATGTTCTGCCTGTACTGGAGCAGATCGTTCAGGCCAACAAGCCGCTGCTGATCATTGCAGACGACATCGAGAACGAGGTTGTATCTACACTGATCGTGAATAAACTGAGAGGCACGTTCAATGTTGTCGCAACCAAGGCTCCTGGCTTCGGCGACAATCAGAAAGCCAACCTGCAGGATATCGCCATTCTGACCGGCTCTACATTCGTTTCCAAGGATCTGGGCATGCAGCTGAAGGATTTAAGCATGAAGGATCTGGGAAGCGCCAAGAAAGTCGTAGTTGAAAAAGACAATACGACCATCATCGACGGAACAGGTTCCAAGAAAGCGTTCAAGGAGAGAATCACCGAGATCCAGAACATGATAGAGAGAACGACTTCCGAGTACGACAAGAAGAATCTGAAGGAACGTCTGGCAAAGCTGACCAACGGCGTAGCTGTGATTAAAGTAGGTGCTACAACGGAAACGGAACTGAAGGAAAAGAAACTGAGAATCGAAGATGCTTTGAACGCTACAAGAGCCGCGATCGAGGAAGGTATCGTAACCGGAGGCGGATGTGCACTGATGTCCATCTACAAGGATATGAAGAGCAAGGTTACGGCAGAAGATCCGGATGTACAGAAGGGCATTTCCATCGTCTTTGAATCCCTGACGAAGCCGCTGTACCAGATTGCCGAGAATGCCGGACATAACGGCAAGGATATTGTCGACAGACAGCTGGAACAGAAGAACAATGTCGGTTTCAACGCCAAGAGCGGAGAATGGGTAGACATGTTCAAGGCTGGAATCGTCGATCCGTGCAAGGTCACGAGATCCGCACTTCTGAATGCCGCATCTATTGCCGGACTGCTGATTACGACTGAAGCGGCCGTAGGTACTGTAAAAGAACCGGAACCAGCAATGCCTGCCGGCGGAATGGGCGGAATGTACTAAAGCATAACGCATCTTAACACGACGTAGGGAGAGGAATAAAAGAACTATTCCTCTCTTTTTTATTGTATGAAAACAATTTTCAGTAAATATTTACATAAATGCTGTAAAGTTTCACAATATTTTCACATTACTGATATATATTAATAGTGTAAAAAGTTTTTTCATTTAAATTCCTTGTAAATCGAAAATAGGTTAGTAGACCTATTTTCTTTTATTTATGTATAATAGTTGTGTGGCCCCATAGTCTAATGGATCAAATAATCCCCTCCTAAGGGATAGTTACAGGTTCGATTCCTGTTGGGGCCGCCATCCTTGTATACAAATCTTTTAATAAAGATGAGATAGATCAAAATGAAACAGAAACAGAATCTTCATCTGCAGAAACTGAAGAGCGGTCGGTCTGAAGCTGAAAGCGTAAGGATCGATGATTTTTTTAATGCCCTGGATCAGAAACTGGATCTTCCTCTATATGGAAAGAATTTGATCTTTCAGCACTTTATCCGTGCTTTTGAGTATTATCAGGATCAAGGGTGCGATGTTAATGAGATCTGCGAAAGAATAGATCCGAATCATCTGGGAGATTTCTTTGCATCGAATCAGCGCAGATCCTACCCGCTGGACAATGCCGCCATCATTTATCCGTTAGGCATGAAATTCGGACAGATGCCGATGTTCAGACTATCCGTTGAACTGAAAGAAGACATTGAACCGATACTGCTGCAGCTGGCTCTGGATTTCACCATGAAGCGTTTTCCGACTTTCTCCGCTGTCATCAAGAACGGTTTTTTCTGGCACTATCTGGAAACGACAAATCATATCCTGCAGGCAGAAGAAGAGAAAGACGTTCCGTGCAAGCCGATATCGATACTGTTGAGAAGCTACCGTTCTCTGCGTGTCCTATATTATAAAAAACGCATCAGCGTAGAGTTCTTTCATTCCATTACCGACGGAAGCGGCGGGATGGTCTTCCTGAAGACTCTGCTGGGTGAGTACTTCAGGCTGCATGGGAAGATCTTCACTTACGGTTGCTGTGTAAAGGATCCGGATGAACAGCCTGACGAGGCGGAACTGGTCAATGAATTCAAGAATGCCCAGGGCAAAGGGGATTTCTCGAAATTCGTCGATAAGAAATCGATTCAGCTTGATGGAAAGCTTTCCAAGGCCGGCGTTACCAGGATCATCCATTTCATTATGGATAGCGATGAGCTGAAGAAGGTAAGCAGGTCCTACAGCGGCACCGTTACGGCTTATCTGTGCGCAATACTTATGCTGGCGGCAAAGAAGTCGATCGTCAGGAACGACGGTATCTTCAACATCCAGATTCCTGTCAACATGCGCAAGTTCAATCATTCCGTTACGTTACGCAACTACTCGATGTATTTCAATGCGACCGAGAATCTCTCGCAGATCGAAGACAAGAAAGAACTGATAGAAGATATCGCTGCCCAGATCAAAGGCAAAGGCGATGAAACTCATATGAATCAGATGATGAAGATCACCGGAAAACTGATTGCTTCGCTGAATTTTGTTCCTTTGTTTATAAAAGTACCGATCGTTCAGACGGTCTATGGCTATCTGAGCAACAGCATCATCGGCTGTACCCTGTCCAACCTTGGAGTCATCGAAATGCCTCAGGAACTTCAGGATGAAGTAGACAGATTCCAGTTTATTCTGATGCCGGGTATTCCAAACAGGGTGACAAGTTCCATGGTCACTTACAGGAAAAAAGCCGTCTTTACCGTGATCAAAAACTGTCATGAAACGGTATTTGAAGAAGAAGTCTACCGTCTTTTAGAAGAAGACGGACTCGCCATAGAAACGGAAGGGAGCGTCGAATATGAATCCTAGGATCATTTATCCGATACCGGAGAGACAGAGCTCCTTCTACCGTACTCTGCGCAATATCGTCAGGATCGTTTTCTTGTGCGCATCCGCTGTATGCCTGCTGGTAAATCTTCTGGTAAGAGGAAAGATGTGGAGTCTGATCGTCATCTGGTCCCTGTTCAGTATCTGGAAACTGGTGTTCTCCTTAAGAATGGTAGAATTCTCCATCTTTTCCCATACGATCAGGATCTCTTTCTACCTGGCTGTTCTGCTGCTTCTGATTGAACATTTTCTGGCCAGGGGATGGGCTCAGACCGTCATCCCGATCGTTCTGTTTACCTTCCTGCTGCTGATGATCATCGTTTTCTATGTAACCTACGACAGAAAGGCACGACACTTAAGTTCCATCATGCTTCTGGGATTGCTGTGTCTGGCAAGCATCCCGTATTCCATTCACAGCTGGCCGATTACCAACTGGGTCGCATTTGCTTTCTCTACGGCTTCTTTTGTTCTCTTCCTTGTGATGGTCATCATCAACCGGAAAGACATCCTGTACGAACTGAAAGTGCGTCTAAACACAAAACAGAGCTGATCGCTTGAGTTATTTCCGCTTAGATTCTATACTTAAGGTAGCAAACGAAAAAAGGAGACAGTTATGGCAAACAAATACGCTGGTACACAGACAGAAAAGAACCTGCAGGCTGCTTTTGCGGGTGAATCGCAGGCTAGAAACAAGTACACTTATTTTGCTTCTACGGCAAAAAAAGAAGGATATGAACAGATCGCCGCGCTTTTCCTGAAAACCGCAGACAACGAAAAAGAACACGCCAAGATGTGGTTCAAGGAACTGGAAGGCATCGGAACGACCGCCGAGAATCTGGCTGCCGCTGCAGATGGTGAAAACTACGAATGGACAGACATGTACGAGGACTTCGCAAAGACGGCAGAAGAAGAGGGTTTCAAGGCTCTGGCTATCAAGTTCAGAATGGTAGGAGCGATCGAGAAACACCACGAAGAAAGATACAGAGCGTTATTGCACAACGTTGAAGCGCAAGAAGTATTCGCCAAATCCGAGGTCAAGGTATGGGAATGCCGCAACTGCGGTCATATCGTCGTAGGACCTAAGGCTCCGGAAATGTGTCCGGTATGCGCACATCCGAAGTCATACTTCGAAGTCAACGCCGAGAACTACTAAAAAAATCAGATGTCTATGGACATCTGATTTTTATGTAATCATTTCTGAACCGGTTAAGACCGTCTGACGGTCTTTTCATCTTCATTCCAAGTGATAAACTCTAAACAGGAAGAATCGGCTTATGATGCACTATCCTTTCAGACCGTCGGCCTGACGCTGCATGTTTTCAACGACGATATCGTGAATATCGCCTAATGAAGAACAGTATTCCAGAATCTCCCATGGCCGGTTGGTATGAAAGTGGATCTTGATAAGGTCTTCGTCGCCTATTACCAGCAGGCTGTCGCCTTCAAAGTTCTGAGCGATGTAATCGAAGATTTCATCTTCCGATAGACCATGTCCTGCAATCAGCAGCTGGGTATCAAATCTGAATTCCAACATATCGTATTTCCTTTCGTTAATGAAAAACGGTGCATCTTTTCGACGTATCCGGATTATGCTTTGTCGATTTCTATGTTTTTCAGGATCGCAGAGGCAGTTTTTTTAAATCTCTCTGGATCGGCCGTCACCAGATAGATCCTCTCTGGTTCACAGTCTTTATTCAAAAGATCACGCTTCATCAAGAGTTCCTTCAGATCACCGATGGCACACGCAGAGGAAGATATCACATGAATATCCGGAAGCAGGTCTTTCACTTTCTTTTGAAGAACGTCATAGTGGGTACAGCCAAGAATGACCGTATCGATCTGTCTGTCTTTCAATTGCTTCAGATAAGCCTTAAGGATCTCTGCCATTTCAGGATCATCGGCGGTATTTCCTGATTCGATCATCGGAGCGAGTTCAGGACAGGCAATTGAATAAACTTCAATATCCGTATCAATTGCATGAACGGCTTTTTCATATTTTCCTGATCTTACCGTAGCTGGAGTCGCCAGAACACCGATCTTTCTGTTTTTTGTCTCTCTGCAGGCTTCTCTTGCTGCCGCTTCGATCACCCCCAGTACAGGAACCGATGTCTGTTTCTGCAAGGTTTTTCTGGCAGCGGAATCCGCCGTATTGCAGGCAATGAGGAGAGCCTTTAAATCATATCTGTTAAGGATGTCAAAATCATTCAGCGAGCATTCTATGATCTGTTCCTTCGACTTGGAACCGTACGGCATGTTCAAGGTATCCGCAAGAAAAACGACATTTTCATTCGGCAGTTCTTCAATCAGATGTTTTACGGCAGTCAGTCCTCCGATTCCGGAGTCGAAGACACCTATGTATTCTCTTTTCATAATGCGTTTACGATTTCCTTGAAATGTCTTCCTCTTTCTTCATATCCGGAATACTGGTCGAAACTGGAAGTGGTAGGGGAAAGAAGAACGGTGTCGCCTGCGACCGCCAGTTTTTCCGCTTCACGAACGGCTTCGTCCAATGTTGTGACGATGATCGGATCTTTACAAAGATCGAACGCTATCCTTCTGCCGGACTGACCGAAACCGATGATCTTTTTTACGCAGCCGAGGTGTTTTCTCATTTCTGTCATGTCCAGACCTTTCTCGTAGCCCCCAACAAGCAGAATGACGCCTTTCTCAAAAGAATTCAGAGCCGTAATCGTCGCATCGGTATTGGTTCCCTTGGAGTCGTTGTAGTATCTGACGCCGTTTCTTTCCCGAACGAACTCGATGCGGTGTTCTACGCCTTTAAATGCTTCTATCGTCTTGACGATGTCTTCGTTGGATATGCCCAGAAGCTTTGCGGCCGTGACTGCGATCATGACGTTCTGGATATTGTGTTTTCCTACCAGGGATATGCTGCTCAACGGCAGTACGGCTTCATCGTCGATGAAGATGTATCCGTCTTTCAGGAATGAGAAAGTGTTCTGCGATTCCAGAGAAAAAGTTCTGATCCGACAGTGAACCGGATATTTCTCTGTGTATTCTTTCAGGACTGCGTCATCGGCATTGTACAGGAAAACATCATCGTCTTTCATGTTCCGATAGACTTCCGTTTTGGATTTATAGTAGGCATCCAGAGAACCCATGGTTTCCAGATGATCTGGCGTCAGATTGATGATGACTGCGATTTCCGGCCTGAAAACGTCGATATCGACCAGCTGATGATTGGAGATCTCCAAAGAGATATAATGACCTTCTTCTTCCATGAGATCGTGTTCCAGAACAAGTTCACACAGAGGCGTACCGATATTGCCTCCGACATGAGCTTTCTCTTTAAATGCCGTTTTCAGCAGTTCATACATCAATGCGGTCGTTGTCGTCTTTCCGTTTGTTCCGGTGATGGCGATGTAATGCTGAGGCTTGGATACCTGATATGCCAGTTCGATTTCCGTAATGATCGGAATCTTTCTTTCTTTCAGCTTTCTTACGATAGGAGATACCGGAGGAACGCCCGGATTCTTGATCACAAGGTCAAAGTCCCGTTCAAAAACGGACATGTCCTGATTGAGAATCTCTACGCCGATAGACTCCAGGTATTCTTTTTCTTTCTGATTCGGTTCTTTTCTCTCCGAGAGAGTGATCTGCGCACCCAGTTTATGCAGTATCTTGATCGCAGCCATGCCTGATCTTGCCAGACCGACTACCAGTACTTTCTTGTTCTTGTATTCCATCCTAGTTATTTTAACATTAATATTGACTTAATAAAACGATTAGGTTTTAATAAATGCAGTTATGGTAGAAGTAGTACTCAGCCATCCCGATACCGGCTATCTGGAGAAAACGCTTGTGGAAGATGTTTCCGACAGGCGCTGTTTTATGTATGCCGATCAGGAAGGCGCACAGTGCGAGTTCTGCATCTATGAAGACGGTCTTAGCTTTTTCAGGCAGGCGGAAGACCATATGCTGGAACTGCATCTGAAGGAGGATGCATACGCTAAAATCATCACCGAAGAAGGAATTCTAAGATTTGATGTAAAAGTGGTTGATTTTAAATTGAATAGTGATATATTGATAGTACGTTACATCATTAATGATGAAAACAGAACAATAGAGATTAAGTATTATTAGGAGTTTACGAATAATGGCTTGTGCTAAATCAATGACGGATGTTGCTTTTGAAATCATGTCCAAGAAGAAACGTGCGATTCAGTTCAAGAAGCTGTGGGAAGAGGTTTCCAAGGTATACGGCGTTAGAAACGATCAGGTTGCGCAGTTCTATGCGGACATGACTCTGGATTCAAGATTTGTATCGCTGAAGGGAAACAGATGGGACCTGATCAACCGTCACAAATTCGAGGAATCGCATGTGGATATCTCGCAGATCGAACTGGACGAAGATGAACCGGAAGAGGGCGAAGAAGATCCTGACATCGTCTCTGAGAAGGAGAATTATTAAAGACTCGAAGGAGTCTTTTTTTGTATAATGAACGTATGAAGTATGTCGTTTTTGATTTTAACGGTACGGTTCTTGATGACATAGAGGTATGTCTCAAGGCCGAGAATCATACGATCGAGCATTTCGGTCTGAACCGAGGACCTTTGACAATGGACGAATATCTGCATATCTTTACTTTTCCGGTAAAGAGCTACTATGAGCAGGTCGGTTTCGACTGGAACAGGAATTCCTATGAAGAAGTGGGAGCCTACTGGTTCAGCTGGTATCGGGCTTTAAGGGATGAATACAGGGTCTACGACGGTGTCATAGAGGTTCTGGAAAAGAATCATGCGAAAGGCAACAGGAATATCCTTCTGAGCGCTTCAAGCCTCGTAGAGCTGAAGAAACAGCTGCAAGAACTGGAAATCGAGGAATACTTCGATGAAGTGCTGGGTTTAGGCGACATATATGCCTATTCCAAGATCGATGTAGCCAGGAACTGGATCAAGGGCAAGAATCCGAACGACTGTATGATGATCGGCGATTCTCTGCATGATCTGGATACTGCCAGAGCCATGGGGATAGACTGTGTGCTGGTAGCGAAAGGTCATCAGGCCAAAGATGTCCTGCTGGAAAACTACGATAAAGTAGTGGATGATATCAGGGAGGTGGAACTCATATGAGAATTGGTCAGTCCAAGGATATTCATAGACTCTCAGAAGGCAGAGATCTGGTGATCGGAGGTGTGAAGATCCCATACGAAAAAGGGTTATTGGGCCATTCCGATGCGGATGTCCTGCTGCATGCCGTCATCGAATCTCTGATCGGTGCGATGGGGCTTAAGGATATAGGTACGCATTTCTCGGATAGGGATCCGAAATACGAAGGCATTTCTTCCCTGAAACTGCTGGATGCGACCTATGAGATACTTCTCGAACATGGATATGAGGTAGTCAACATCGATTCTCTGATCATCATTGAGAAGCCTAAAATGGCCCCGTACATCGATGAAATGAGAAGCAACATAGCAAAACACCTGCATTGCGATATCGATCGGATCAATGTCAAGGCGACCTGTGGAGAAGGTCTGGGATTTATTGGGAAGGGAGAAGGTGCAATGGCGGAGGCGGTCTGCCTGATCGATGAAAAGAAATGAAGATATCGGAAGTGGAACTGAACGAGGAGATCCTGAAAGAACTGATAGATCTTTCCGTCGAGTGGGAGAAAGAAGACAGCTGCTACGGCTACCGTTCCAATCGGGAAGAAGACATCAGGGGGAACAGGATCTTTCTCGCCCAAGAGGATGGAAAAATCGCAGCGTATCTGTTTGGTCACAGCGAAGAATCCAAAAACCAGACTTCGATAATGCCGGATGGAACGAAATGCTTCGAAATCATGGAGATCTATGTACGGAAAGAATACCGGAATCAAGGCATAGGAAAAAAACTGTTCAGCTATGCAGAAGATCATATCGATGATGCATACATCACCCTAAGTACGGCAACCAAGAACTGGAAGGCCATCCTGCATTTCTATATCGATGAAACGGATATGACATTCCACAGCGCAAGACTCTTCAAGAGAATAAAAAAAGACGGCGTATCGAAGTGATACACCGTTTTTTTATGATTTAGATCTTGTTATCGCAGCCTAGTACATCGATGATCTTGTGTTTTACAATTTCTTTGATATTGGCTCTTGCCGGTTTGAGATATTCTCTAGGGTCGAACTTTTCAGGATGTTCGTTGAAGAATTTACGGATCGTACCGGTCATGACCAGACGCAGGTCGGAGTCGATGTTGATCTTGCAGACGGCAAGCTTGGAAGCTTCTCTGAGCTGATCTTCAGGAACGCCTACGGCATCAGGCATGTTGCCGCCGTTCTCGTTGATCATCTTGACATATTCCTGCGGAACGGAAGATGAACCGTGCAGAACGATCGGGAAGCCAGGGAGTCTTCTCTGCACTTCTTCGAGAATGTCGAATCTTAGTGGAGGCGGTACCAGAATGCCTTCTTCGTTTCTGGTGCACTGTTCCGGTTTGAACTTGTATGCGCCATGGGAAGTACCGATGGCGATGGCCAGTGAATCGCAGCCTGTTCTCTTGACAAATTCTTCAACGTCTTCCGGTTTTGTGTAGGATGAATCTTCGGCAGCAACCTTAACGTCGTCTTCAACGCCTGCCAGCGTACCGAGTTCTGCTTCAACGACAACGCCGTGGGCATGGGCATATTCAACGACCTGCTTGGTGATGGCGATATTCTCTTCGAACGGTTTTGAAGAAGCGTCGATCATGACGGAAGTGAAACCGTCGTCGATACATGACTTGCAGGTTTCAAAGGAATCGCCATGATCCAGATGCAGAACGATAGGAAGTCCTGTTTCGATGACGGCGGCTTCTACCAGCTTTACCAGATAGGTTCTGTTGGCATAAGCTCTTGCACCTTTGGAAACCTGTAAAATGACAGGGGCATTGCATTCTTTTGCCGCTTCAGTAATACCCTGAATGATTTCCATGTTGTTGACATTGAAAGCACCGATGGCATAACCGCCTTCGTACGCTTTTTTAAACATTTCTTTTGATGTAACTAATGGCATAAATGAATTCTCCTTTTTCTACTATTTATTATACTCAAAAAAAGTGTTATATAATAATCAATAATGGAATTAAGAGATACATTACTGGAAAAAAACTATTCGATTGTTGCTTCTAACGGTTATTTTTCTTATGACAGCGGAATACGTCCGGTCATCGACAGGATCAACGAAAAAGAAGACTTTTTCAAGGGCCTGGAGGTTGCCGATAAGATCATCGGAAAAGCAAGTGCAATGCTTCTGAGCTTATCGGGTGTTAAGAAGGTCCATGCGATCGTTCTGTCACAGGCCGGAAAAGACATCTTCGAAAAATACGGCGTGGAGTACAGCTGTGATGAACTGACCGATTATATCGTCAACCGCAGGGGAGACGGCATGTGTCCGATGGAGATGACGGTCAAGGATATTGACGATCTAAGAGAAGCATATGAAGCTCTTAAGAAGAAAACAACACTGCTTTAGCGGTGTTTTTAATGAAAGATAGAGTATAATCAAGTAGTATGAGTCTGATTGAATTAAAAGATGTAGGATATTCCTACAATGGGGAACAGAAAGCCGTAGACGGCATCAGCTTTTCGATTGAAAAAGGCAGCTATACGACGATTATCGGTCATAACGGTTCCGGAAAGTCCACGCTGGCCAAGCTGATGGCCGGTCTGCTTCCGGTTCAGGAAGGTTCCATCCGTATCGATTCCCTTCCGGTATCTGAAGAAAACATGCCTAAGATCAGAGAAAGAATGGGTATCGTCTTCCAGAACCCGGATAATCAGTTTATCGGATCAACGGTCAGAGACGATATCGCTTTCGGTCTGGAAAACAGACGCATTGAATCCGCCGACATGGAAGCGATCATCAATGAATATGCTCAGAAGGTAGGATTAAGCAGTTTTCTGGATTATGAACCGCAGAATCTTTCAGGCGGGCAGAAGCAGAGAGTCGCTATCGCGGGCATTCTGGCAATGAAGCCGGAGATCATCATCTTTGACGAAGCCACATCGATGCTGGATCCGAAAGGAAAAAAAGAAATCAAGAAACTGATGTACGATCTGGCGGGAGGAGATGACATTACCGTCATTTCGATCACCCATGACATAGAAGAAGTCCTGCAGTCAGACGACTGTGTGGTGCTGAATAAAGGAAAACTGTTCATGCATGACAGGCCTGAGAAGGTTTTTGCGAAGGCGGATCTGCTAAGGAAGATCGACCTGGATGTTCCGTTTATTGAACAGATCAGAGATACGTTTATGAAGAAGAGAATCAAGCTTAAGGCAAGAGATTTGGAAGGGATGGCTGAAGAACTATGGCAATATCGTTCAAATCACTGAGTTATATCTACGACAAGGACATGCCTTATGCACATAAGGCTTTGGACAATATCAACCTGGAACTGAAGGAAGGCATCATTACCGCCATCATCGGCGAGACCGGTTCGGGCAAATCCACACTGGTCGAACATCTCAACGCTCTGCTTCTGCCTAGCGAAGGAAGTCTGGAGATCCTGGATTACAATCTGGTCGCCAATCAGAAGATCAGATTTCTGAAGCCGCTGAGAAAAGATGTCGGTCTTGTTTTCCAGTTCTCGGAATATCAGCTGTTTGAGGAGACGGTACTGAAGGATGTGGCATTCGGGCCTTTGAATTTCGGCTATCCTGCAAAAGAGGCGGAAGAAAGAGCCAAAGAAGCCTTAAAACTGGTAGGAATATCGGAAAACGTCTATCAGTCTTCACCTTTGGAATTATCCGGAGGACAGAAAAGAAGAGTGGCGATTGCCGGTATCATAGCCTGCGATCCGAAGATCATCGTTCTTGATGAACCGACGGCCGGTCTGGATCCGAAAGGCGCCAAGGAGATGACGGATCTGTTCGTCTCTTTGAACAGGAAGATGAACAAGACGATCATCATCGTTTCTCACGACAACGAGATGGTTTATAACGTCTGTGATGAAACGGTCGTTCTGTCGCATGGAAAGATCGTCTATGTCGGAGATACGCTGGATCTGTTCAATGATCCGGATAAACTGAAAGAATTCGATCTGCTGGAACCGCAGATCGTCACGTTCAGAAACAGACTGACGGAAAAAGGATTCAGACTTTCCAAGAAGGCGCGTACTTTAGATCTTTTGAGTGAAGAAATCGCCGGGCAGGTGAGAAAATGAACAACATGGTTTTCGGTAAATACATTCCTATCGATTCCTTCATGCACAGACTGGACCCGCGCGCCAAACTGATCGGTCTTTTCCTGATGATCGCCGCCGTCTTTATTCCGAAGAGCTGGTGGGCTTTTCTGGCGATTGCCGTTATTGAGGCGATTGCCTTGCTTCTGGCCAAGATCGGCATCAAGATGATTGCCCAGTCCTTTAAGCCGATGATCATGATGATGATCTTCCTGTTGGTAATCAATGTGCTTACACTTAGAACAGGGGATGTTCTGTTTATGATCGGATCGATCCCTGTTCATCATGATGCGGTATTCAATACATTGTTTGTGGTAGCCAGACTGCTGCTGATGATCTCGATTACGACACTTCTGACCGCCACGACAAAACCGCTGGATCTTACTTTAGGTATCGAATGGATCCTGAAACCTCTGGAAGCATTCCGTTTCCCGACCCATGAGATCGCCATGATGGTATCCATTGCCTTACGCTTCATTCCGACGATCATCGAAGAAACGATCAGGATCATGAATGCCCAGAAATCCCGCGGTGTCGACTTCGAGAACGGTTCATTGGCCCAGAAGGTCACTTCGATTCTTTCTTTGATCGTGCCGCTGTTTTCTGTCGCTTTTGAAAGAGCCTATGAACTTGCCGATGCGATGGAAGCCAGAGGTTATGTGCCTGGTGCAGAAAGAACCAGATATCATATTCTGAAGTTCCGCCTTACGGATTATCTGTTTATCCTGATCTGTGCCGCAGTGCTTGCGGGCAGCATTCTTTCCAGGATTTACTTATGAGATATAAGGTTACGGTTGCATACGACGGCAGTCATTATGCCGGCTTTCAGTCGCAGATCAACGCCGTAGCGATACAGGATGTCATAGAAAAAGCGCTGTATCAGATCTTCTCAAAGAAGATCCGCATTGTCATGTCCTCCAGAACGGATGCCGGAGTACATGCCAGAGGGCAGGTGTTCCATTTTGATATAGACAAGCAGAAAGAGCCGGGAAAGCTGAAGTTTTCGATCAATTCTTTGCTGCCGAAAGACATTCATGTATTAAAGGTAGAAAAGGTATCGGATCGCTTCCATGCCCGTTACTCGGTAAAGAAAAAGACCTATGAGTACCTGATCAATATCGGGGAATATGATGTGTTTCTCAACGGATATGCCTATCAGTGTTTCTATGATCTGGATATCGACCTGATGAAGCAGGGTGCTGCGCTTCTGCTGGGAGAACACGATTTCTCTTCGTTCAATACGAACAGTCTGAAAGAATATCCCGATCAGACAAGAAACATTACGGAATTCCGTATCAGCAGAAAAAAGGACATTCTGATCATAACGGTATCAAGCGATGGTTTTTACAGAAACATGGTCAGGATCATGGTTGGAACACTGATCGATCTGGGCAGGGGATTGAAGACTCTGGATGATATCAGGGATATGCTGGAACATCCGCAGAAGAATACCAGAAGATACAACGCCGATCCAAACGGCCTTTATTTGAAGAAGATTTTCTATTAAAATGTACTTATGATGAAAAAGATCGCCAAACTCATCACCATTGTTGAACTGATCGTTGCGGTTGTCATGTACTTTACTGTGGCATATCATTTTGAACATGATGCGATGATCATGAAGATACTGCCTGGTACGGACTTTACGGCTACGCTGCTGCGCCTGTCCATCTACATCATTCCGGGCATCAACATCATCTGCGCCTTCTTTGGCATTGTTTTTTCGACCAGGGGACTGTTATCCTTTGTTGGAGTGCTGGAGATCCTGGCAGGAGTTCTGACCCTGTATTTCAAAGGAAAAAGCCTGATGATGCAGAACATGGGAATCCTGATGATCGTCATGGGACTGGTCTTCATTCCCTGCGTCCTGCTGTATCGAAGAGATAAGAAAGAGAAATAAAAAAGCATCCCGAAGAGGGATGCTTTTAGTATTCAATGGTGCCAACTATAGGACTTGAACCTACCACCTACGCGTTACGAGTGCGTTGCTCTACCTGATGAGCTAAGTTGGCATCAGAAATTCAAGGTATATTCTCCAATCAGTTCCGTTTTTCTGGCATTGGAAAACTCCTGTGAACCATCCACTATTATACAACCTTTTTCGTGCGCGTCTTCAACAATTTTATTAATCAGCTCCGCTTCGGCATTGAAAAAGTTCTGCGGATCCAATGAAATCGAGAAAAGTCTGCCTATCTTGCCGGAATATTCCGTTACGCCCATCCCGTATATCAGCGGATCTGTTCCGTGCGATTTCTCGTATCTTTCAATACCCGCTACGATCTGATTGATCCTCTTGATCTCCTGTTCCTTGTCGGCGATCTTCTGTTCAAACTTGTAGTCGTCCTTGTGTTCATCGATATAGATCTTGCATTCCTGGATGTTTTCGTTTGCGGCACGCTTGCTCTTGTAGGAATCCAGACTGACGGTATAGAAAGCCGTATACGGTTTGAGAGAATTGTAGAGTTCCAGATATTCGCTGTTTCTGTTATTCTTGAAGAAGTCTCTGTATTCAAAGATGTCTCCTTCGGTCCTTTTGACTTTCAGGATGATATTGCTGTCGGATAGATTTCTTTCAAAGCCGTTTACGTTGATCTCGTAAGTAAAGATCTCTTTGGTCTTCTGATAGCCGATGCTTTCCAGGACTTCACTCACATGTCTGCCGGCTTTTTCGACAGCCACATGCGGTTCTATGACGATGCGGTTGACCCTGTACTTTTTCAGACTGGCGACCAGTTCTTCGTTGAACGCTCTTAAAAGCTCATCGTCATACCAGTTGATGAGATAACCGTTCGGACAGTAGGCGGTAAACCTGTTGAATACCGAATTCTTCTTCAGTAGAAACATGGCCAGAGCCATGGTTGTTCCGCAGTCGTTCAGATATTCAAAAAAGACCGGTCTGTATCCGTTTTTCACTTCGTGATCTGCCCAGCAGGAATTCTGGAACACGTTTCCATCCGGTTCGGCATAGGCAAGATTATTGAACTTTTCAACACTGATTTCAGTTAATCCCACGTACTTATTATAATATATTTTTATTTTTCTGTATGGAAATAAAAATAAAATAATAGTTTAAAAAAAGATTATGTGTTAGAATGTATTCGTTTAACTAAAAGAAAGAAGAGAAAAGATGAAAGAAGTATTTGATTTTGACTTCTACGGTCGTAAGTTAAGCATCGAGACCGGTGAAGTCGCAAAACAGGCTGGGGGGTCTGTTCTGGTAAGGTATGGCGATACGGTGACACTGTCTACGGCTTGCGCATCAAGCGTAGCCAAGGATTCGGATTTTTTCCCGCTCACGGTATCATTTGAAGAAAAACTGTATTCGGTAGGCAAAATTCCCGGAGGATTCCTGAGAAGAGAAGGAAGACCTTCCGAGCATGCTACGCTGACTGCGAGACTGATCGACAGACCGATCCGTCCGCTGTTTGCGGAAGGTTTCAGAAATGAAGTACAGGTAGTCAATACGGTGCTGTCCGTGGATACGGACTGTTCGCCGGAAATGGCTGCAATGCTTGGCGCATCACTGGCACTGTGCATTTCCAATATTCCGTTTGACGGTCCTATTGCAGGCGTCAAAGTCGGTTATGTAGACGGACAGTTTGTTGTCAATCCGTCCGTTGAACAGCTGTCCAGATCTTTGATCGATCTGACGGTTGCCGGAACAAAAGACGCCTTGAACATGGTTGAAGCAGGTGCGCACGAAGTTGACGAAGATCTGATGCTGGATGCACTGATGTTCGGTCACGAAAAGGTTAAGGAACTCTGCACTCTGGAAGAGCAGATCATTGCCAAGGTAGGCAAGGAAAAGATGGAAGTCGTTCTTTATGAGATCGACGAGAGAGTCAGAAACTATGTCGATGAAAACGGCAAGAAGCGTCTTGAAGAAGCCGTATCCATTCACGACAAGCTGGAATCCTACGCCGCTCAGGACAGTATCATCAACGAGATGAAGGAATATTTCGCCAACGATGAGACATTGAGCGAGAAGGAAGCCGATAAGCTGGTTAAGCAGGTTGGCGAGTATTGCGAACAGACGATCGCCAACGAAGTCAGAAGACTGATCTCCGATGAAAAGATCAGACCTGACGGCAGAGCTCTGGATGAAATCAGGCCTCTGGATTCTCAGGTAGATCTGCTGCCGAGAGTTCACGGTTCCGCCTTATTTACCCGCGGTCAGACGCAGGTACTGTCGGTTACCACTTTAGGTCCTTTGGGCGACAATCAGATCATCGACGACCTGACGGAAGTCGAGGAAAAGAGATTCATGCATCACTACAACTTCCCGCCTTACTGTGTTGGTGAAGTCGGCAGAATGGGAAATCCGGGAAGAAGAGAGATCGGTCACGGTGCACTGGGTGAAAGAGCACTGCTGCAGGTGTTGCCTACAGAAGAAGAATTCCCGTATGCGATCAGAACGGTCGCTGAAGTTCTGGAATCCAACGGATCAAGCTCGCAGGCTTCGATCTGTGCCGGTACGATGTCTTTGATGGCTGCCGGTGTTCCGATCAAAGCGCCTGTTGCCGGTGTGGCAATGGGCCTGATCACGACAGGCGAGAACTATTCGATCCTGACGGATATTCAGGGTATGGAAGACCATTACGGCGACATGGATTTCAAGGTCGCAGGAACAAAGGACGGCATTACCGCCTTGCAGATGGATATCAAGTGCAAGGGCATTACCAGAGAGATCTTCAAGGAAGCTCTGGCTCAGGCTCACAAGGGCAGGATGGAAATCCTCGCCAATATGGCTACCGCCATCGCTGAACCTAGAAAAGAAGTCAGCGAATATGCTCCTAAGATGGTGACATTCATGATTCCGACAGATAAGATCAGAGAAGTCATCGGTACAGGCGGCAAGGTAATCAACGATATCATCGAAAAATGCGATGACGTCAAGATCGATATC
>JAEEGL010236196.1_pt1 | contig 20736 bp, 17 predicted proteins | sample 9134231 | NCBI WGS metagenome assembly JAEEGL01 (sample SAMN16246548, study PRJNA631951) | gut metagenome | biome: gut microbiome; feature: rumen; material: fiber-attached | host: Bos | place: Iran: Karaj | collected 2018-10
ACATATTTTTAAATTTTCTGTTGCGTTTGCGGATACTGATTTGCAGGGAATTATGTATCATGGGCGGTATATAGAAATTGCAGAACGTGCCAGAACAAGTTGGTCGAAAGATATTAAGGTTCCAGATGGTGATTTTGGGTTTATAATTCGTGAATTAAATATAAAATATAAACGACCGTTAAAATTATTGGATGATTTTGTTGTTGAAACAGTGCCTGTTAAAATTGGTGGGGCTTTTATGATTATTGAACAAAAATTCGTGAAAGACGATTTAATTTGTGCTATAATGGACATTACGATAGTGTATTTGGGTTCAGATATGCGTCCAAAGGCAATACCTGAAACCGTTATAAACGCTTTGATGTAAACAAAAAAAAGAAAAGGAAGGAATATGGGGAGTAATTTTTCATTGTTATCACTTTTTAGTGGTCGCGATTTAATGACTTTATTTGTATCTGTGATATTAGTGGTGGCAAGTATTTTGTCGTGGACGGTGATTATTGGAAAGATTCGGTTATGGCGATTTCAAAAACGTAACCCTGTTGCAATTAAGCATGAGGATAATTTGGAAACGATAGCGGATAAATTGATACGTCCGTTTGACAAGAATTTGTGGTTTTTATCAATGGTGTCCTATGTTGCACCCTTTATAGGGTTATTTGGAACTGTGTGGGGGGTTATGGATTCGTTTGCGTCAATTGGTGTTAATCAATCGGTCAGTATTGGCGTTATTGCACCGGGTTTAGCAACCGCTTTGGGAACAACGGCTTTGGGGTTGATTGCGGCAATTCCTGCGGCGATTGCATACGGTGTGTTCGCAAAACGTGCCGATAATTTGTATGATATGCTGGAAGAATCAATTAAAGAACTTAAACATAAATAGGCAGGTTAAAATGACGCGCAGACGTTCTGGAATTGCTGATACGGGTATGTCTTTGACACCTATGATAGATATTATGACAACGTTGTTGGCTGTGTTTATGGTTACAACGCCTATGATGACGGCGGGTATAGATGTTGATTTACCGCGTGCAGGTGCTTCTGCTATGACTGGTAATAATCATGCAATTCAAATTAGTGTTGATGCAAAAGGAAATTATTATTTGTTAGAAAATCAATTGCCGTGTGACGAGGTTGTAAAACGTGCGGTTGCAATGCGTGGCGAAAATCCTAACTTGGTGGTTACTTTAAGTGGTGACAAAAGTGCTGATTATGGTGCGGTGATGTTGATGATGGGAAAGTTAAAAGATGTTGGATTTCAGCGGGTTGGATTAAGAACGCAAATTGATAATAAACAATGAATGTAAGAACGCAGTTTGAAAGTGAAAATTTTCTGATATCCGTGTTTGGGCATTTGGTTTTATTTGCTGTAATAATGTTGTCTTTGTATGTTGTTGTGGAACGGGCAAAAACTGTGGTGCCAAATCGTGTTGAAATTATAGAATTAGATTTAAAAAATGTAAAAATAACGGGCGAAGAAACTAGGTTGCAAAATACAACATTACCAGAGTCTGAAAAAGATGAAAAAATATCCGAATCTGATACAAAAAAAGATAATACTATAAATGAAAAAATTGAGTTAAAACAACCGGCTTTGGTTGAAAATGAAAGTGCTGTTTTAACAAAACAAAATGTCAAACAAATACCTGCAAAAAAAGCAGAATCAAAACCTTTGCCACGTAAAAAAACGGTTGTGAAAGTTAAGCGCGAAGTTTTGTCTTTGGACAGAACAATGACGGTATCTGTTGTTGATGCGTTACGTGTTGCTTTGACGCGTTGTTGGAGCATAGATACCAATTATCCTGGTATAGAAGATATTCGTTTGACTGCGCATTTAAAGATGTTACAAACAGGTGTCATTCATAAAATATGGTTTGAATCAGAATCACGTGCAGAAACTGATTCTGTATTTGCTTATGTTTTAGATACTGTTAAACAGGCTATTCAGGTGTGTCAGCCATTTTCCATGTTACCAAGTAAAGAGTATGAAACATGGAAAGATATTACTTTGACCTTTTATCCAAGCAAGGGTAAAATCATGTAAGTTAAATAAAAAATCGTCATAAAGGCGATTTTTTATTTGTGGGTAGTCAATAAGCCGGATTCTGTTCAGCCAAAGGCGAGTTCATTACAAGCCAAAGGTTGTGAGCATAATTAATCTGCATAATACGTTACCGTATAATGTCAAGCCCTCTACCCGATTCCTTGAACGACTGGGACGAATCTGGAATCCTTTTTGAGGTTGCTGCACATAGAGATTGCCCGTTTCACCACGAATTTAATCGTTTTCGTCACTGTTGCTCTAATCATCGGGTTGCCCCGTGTGGTCGTTAGCCACTATGTTGTCCCATACAGTCCGGACTTTCCTCTGAACAAAGTGTTCAGCTATGCTCTTTCGTACCCACCGAACTGTAATATAGCAATAATTTTACATTTTTCAATTGGATTATAATATTTTATTCTACATAGGGTTTAGTTTAGACCAAGCTATTATTCACCCATTGTTTTTGCAGATTGCAATGTTTTTATCAAAGTTTCTGCGGCAATTTGACGAAGTTTTTGAGATAATGGCCGCATGTTCATAGCTTCTGCAACAGCATCACCAAATTTTTTAGAAATAAAATCAATTTGTGTTGGTGCTATTATGAAAACTTCGCTTGTAATATCAGAAGTATTTAATGTTTGAACAAAATCTTTCATGATATGTGCCTCTCCATTGCAATGTGTTAATTCTTTTCGGCATAATTATATCATAAAAAAATAAAAAACAAAGAATATGTTTTTTACGCTGGTGGTTGAAAAATATATACTGATGTATAATTTACTGGAATTAGGTGTTTTTTTGGTTGTTAATAAAATATGTAAAAATCATTTTTTATATAAACGACTTGTTTAAAATAAAAATTTGATTATATGTGAATAAGTGACTTGACCAAATGCGTCAAAATTGCTATAAAAAGTATCGAAATGGCGTGACGTGGATATGATTTGTGTCTGCTACAATAGTAAGGAAAAGAAATGAAAAATATATTAAAAATGTTATTGGGTTCTGCAAATGACAGGATTGTAAAATCTTATGAAAAAACAGTTTCTATTATCAATAAATTGGAACCCAAATATGCCGAATTATCTGATGATGAAATTCATAATTTAACAAATGTTTTTCGTGAACGTTTGAACAATGGTGAATCCGAAACAGATATTTTACCAGATGTGTTTGCCGCAGTACGTGAAGCGTCGAAGCGTTCTATTGGGTTACGTCATTTTGATGTGCAACTGATTGGTGGTATGGTGCTGAATAACGGCCAAATTTCAGAAATGAAAACTGGTGAAGGTAAAACGTTGGTGGCCACGTTGGCTTTGTATTTGAAAGCGTTACATGGCAAAGGTGCACATTTGATTACTGTTAATGATTATTTGGCTTCGCGTGATGCTGGTTGGATGGGTCAAGTTTATAGGTTTTTGGGTATGTCGGTTGGAATTATTCAGCATGATATGTCTGATGAAGACAGACGTGCTGCGTATAATTGTGATATTACGTATGTTACGAATTCTGAATTGGGTTTTGATTATTTGCGTGATAATATGAAATTCACAAAAGAACAACAGGTTTTACGCCCGTTCTTTTATGCTATTGTTGACGAAGTTGACAGTATTTTAATTGATGAGGCACGTACGCCGTTGATTATTTCGGGTCCTGCAGAAGATACAAGCGAATTATATAACAAAGTTGATGATGTTGTTGTCAAATTGGTTTCAGATGATTATAAAATTGATGAAAAAGACAGACATGTCACTTTGACTGATGCCGGCATAGATCATGCTACAACGTTGTTAAAAGAAGCGGGTATTTTGGTTGGTGATAATTTATATGCATCTGAAAATGCTGTTGTTGTGATGCATGTTCAACAGTCTTTGTTGGCACATCATTTATTTGTTAAAAATGTTAATTATGTCGTTCGTAATGGGGAAGTTTTAATTGTTGATGAATTTACTGGTCGTGTTATGTCTGGTCGTCGTTTTGGTAAGGGATTACATCAAGCTATTGAAGCTAAGGAACATGTGGCTGTACAACCAGAAAATCAGACCGTGTCCAGTATTTCGTATCAGAATTTATTTAGAATGTATCCTGTATTGGCAGGCATGACGGGAACAGCCATGACGGAAGCGGCTGAATTTGAAGAAATTTATAAATTACGTGTTGTTTCCATTCCTACAAATAAACCTGTGGCACGCGTTGATCATCATGATGAAATATATCGTAATAAAAACGAAAAGTATACTGCCATTATAAATCAAATTGCTGAATGTGTAAAACGTAAACAGCCAGTATTGGTGGGAACGGTATCTATTGAAAAATCGGAAGAATTGGCAAGTCTGGTTCGGGAAAAATTGGGTATCAATCCGGCAGTTTTGAATGCAAAACATCACGAATCGGAAGCAAAAATTGTTTCGCAAGCTGGTGCACCTGGTGCTGTGACGATTGCTACTAATATGGCTGGACGTGGAACAGATATTAAATTGGGCGGAAATGCTGAACATTTGATTGCTGAATTAGATGAAAACGCATCTGATTTTGAAGATAAGAAAAAAGCCATTGTTAAACAGATTGAAGAAAACAAAGAAATTGTCTTAAAGGCTGGTGGGTTATATGTAATTGGTACAGAACGTCATGAATCAAGACGTATTGATAATCAATTGCGTGGTCGTTCTGGTCGTCAAGGAGATCCCGGTGATTCTAAATTCTTTTTGGCATTGGATGACGATTTAATGCGTATATTTGGTGCAACAAGATTGGAAAGTATGTTAACAACTTTGGGATTAAAGGAAGGCGAAGCGATTACACATCCTTGGATAACAAAGGCTTTGGAAAAGGCTCAGAAACGTGTAGAAGCACGATATTTTGAAGCCCGTAAAGAATTACTGAAATATGATGATGTTATGAATGAACAAAGAACTGTGGTTTATAAACAGCGTAATGATTTGATGTCGTCTGAAGATTTAACAGATTTTGCGACTGAATTGGTCGGTGATGTTGTTGAAATGATATGTGAAAATAATATTCCAGAAAAAGCTCATCCGATGGACTGGAATATTAATGGTATTCATAATGATATGATGCGTATTTTTGCGTTAGATATAACCGATATTGAAAAATGGAAAACTGATGAAAATATAACAGAACGTAACGCATATACGACTTTGTTAAATTTGGCAATGCACAGATATAATCAGCAAGCGGAAAAATACGGTAAAGAATTAATGCAAACGGCACAAAAACAAATGATGTTGGGGGCTTTGGATTCTGTTTGGAAACGTCATTTACAACAAATGGATTATCTGCAAGGATCGATTGGTTTGCGTGGTTATGCACAGAAAAATCCACTTTATGAATATAAAAATGAAGCGTTGATTTTGTTTAAAAATACTATGCAGAATTTTAAATTGATGTCTGTTGCATATATTTGTCGTATGGAATTAACCCGTGCAGATGTTGATGCAACCGCAAAACAACATGCACAACATGATTCCGAATTAAATAAAAACGCAACAGGAAACGATATGACAAATTTGAAGATTTCTCGCAATGCGTTATGTCCATGCGGATCTGGATTAAAGTATAAACATTGTCATGGAAAATTGCACTAAGACTGTGTGATAAAAACAAAGGAAGGGGTTTATGCCGGATTTTGTGCATTTACGTGTTCATTCAAAGATATCTGTCGGTGGCAGTACCCTGCCCGTTGCTAAAAACAAAAAGTTGGGTATAACAAAGGGTATTCCTGAATTATGTCAAGATAATAATATGTTTGCGTGTGCTTTGACTGATACGAATATGATGTCTGCATGTGCGGAATTTTCTGATGTTATGCCAGCTGGTAAGGTGCAACCAATTATAGGTGTTGAATTATCTTTGAATCATCATAATGCAGATCCAAAAATCTTGCGTCAATCTTCTTTGTCCAAGATTGTTCTTTTGGCAAAGCATCATGATGGTTATTTGAATTTGTGTGAACTTAGTCGGGTTATGTATATGCGACAAGAAAATCATCATTTGGGACCGTATATTACTTTGGAAGAATTAAGTAAATACAAAGATGATTTGATTTGTTTATCAGGTGCACATACCGGTCCAATTGGTATGGCGATATTGAATAATCAGAATGATATGGCGTTCAATCTGGCTAAGGATTTTATTGGTATATTTGGGGATAATTTTTACATTGAAATTCAAAGACACGGTTTGGAAGACGAAATAAAAACTGAACCTGTGTTTTTACAAATTGCACGTGATTTGAATATACCGATTGTTGCCACAAATGATGTTTGTTTTGCAGAACGTTCTGATTATGAAGCAATGGATGCGTTAAGTTGTGTGTTGGGGCAGACAAAAATAATTGATCCGGACAGGCCACGCAAATCATCTGAACAATATTTTAAGTCATCAGAAGAAATGGCTGAATTGTTTTCTGATTTACCGGAAGCAATTGAAAATACGGTTAATATTGCAAAACGATGTGCGTTTTATGTAAATGTGCATGAAAAAGCTTTGTTGCCGCGTTTTGGTAGTGATTTAGATGCAGAATGTCAAATGTTGCGTGATGCAACCATGAACGGGTTAAAAGAACGTTTAGTGCAACATGATATTACTGATACAGCACCCTATTTTGAACAGGCTGAATATGAATTGGGTGTTATTATTGGTATGGGGTTTCCTGGTTATTTCTTGATTGTTGCAGATTATATTAATTGGTGTCGTAAAAACAATATCTTAACGGGGCCAGGACGTGGTTCTGGTGCGGGTTCGATAGTTGCATGGGCGTTGGGAATAACGCACGTTAATCCGTTAAAATATGGTTTGTTGTTTGAAAGATTTTTGAATCCAGATCGTATTTCTATGCCCGATTTTGACGTTGATTTTGAACCAACTGGGATTGAACGGGTATTGGATTATGTTGGGGAAAAATATGGGCGTGATTCTGTTTGCAGAATTATTACATTTGGCAGTTTGCAGGCACGTGGTGCAATTCGTGATATTGGACGTGTTTATGGAATACCATATTCTAAATCGGATAGGTTATCCAAATTAATTCCGGCAGATAAAAAAACTTTGAAAGAAGCTGTTGAAGCATCTCGTGAAATGCAGGAAGTTTTAGAAAATGATGCCGATATGAACAAAGTTGTTCAGGTGGCAGAAGCATTAGAAGGTTCTATACGAAATTTGGGACAACATGCCTGTGGCGTTGTTATAGGTGACAGACCAACTACCAAAATTGCACCAGTATATCGTGACCCAGCTAACCCTTTGCCATCATGTCAATTTGATGGTCATTATTTGGAATCTGCGGGTTTGATTAAATTTGACTTTCTGGGATTGGAAACGTTGGTTGTTTTAAAATATGCTGTGAATTTAATTCAAAAGACACAAGGTGTAAATATAGATTTAGATAAAATCCCGACAGATGATGAAAAAACAATGGAATTGTGGCAATCTGGATTGACAGAGGGTATATTTCAATTTGATGCCCCGTTTGTTCAACAAACATTAAAGAAAATGCACCCAACAAGCTTTTTAGAAATATCAGCACTGAATGCGTTAAATCGACCTGGACCGATTGCATATATTCCACAATTTATTGCACGTATGCACGGTGAAGAACCAATAGAATATGTTCATCCGCGTGCAGAACCTATTTTAAAAGAAAGTTATGGAATTATTGTTTACCAAGAACAAGTTATGCAGTTGACACGTGTGCTGGCTGGGTTTACTCGTGGGCAATCTGATACAGTACGTAAGGCGATGGGTAAAAAGAAATTAGATTTGTTGGCAGAATTAGAAGTCAAATTTCTTGAAGGTTGCAAAAAAGAAGAAACGTTGGATGAAGCGAAAGCCAAAGATTTATGGGAAAAATTTAAAAAATTTGCAGAATATGCGTTTAATAAATCACATGCGATTGCTTATTCCATTGTTGCAAACCAATGTGCGTATTTAAAGGCACATTTTCCAGCGGAGTTTTTGGCTGCTTCTATGTCCAGTAATATGAATGATACTGACCAATTGGCAATATTTGTAGATGATGCAAAATCTAATTTTAATATTCCGATTGTTCCACCCGATATAAATCAAAGTGAATCTGCTTTTACTGTCAAAGATGGTAAAATAATTTATGCTTTGGCGGCTATCAAAGGTGTTGGTATGGTTGCGACAGATGCGATTGTTGCAGAACGAGAAAAAAACGGCAAATTCAAGAACTTAACCGATTTTGCAAAACGTTGTGCGCCTATTATTAATAAACGTATTCTAGAAGCGTTCGCAAAGGTAGGTGTTTTGGATTCTTTGGAAAAAAATCGTGCATTGATATTTATGAATGCAGATGCGATTTTGGCATACGCATCTAAATCAAGAGAAACGGCTAATTCTTTGTCGTTGTTTGCAAACACAACCCAAGATGATGTTGCCGAAGACAGATTATTGTGTGATTTGCCTAAAACTGTTTCATGGACCTTTGCTCAAAAACTGGAAAATGAATTGTCGGCATTGGGTTTTTATATTTCTGCACATCCATTAGACCAGTATAAACACTTAATTGCACGAGAAAAATTAGCAACCAGTGCAAATCTTGCTGTTTTGGGTGACAGAAAAACAGTTCAAATTGCGGTAAATGTGGGGTCATATTCAAAGAGAAGAACAAAATCTGGCAAAGATATGTTGACTATCAATGCTTCAGACAGCTTTGGTAATGTCGAAGGAGTTGCTTTCGGTGAAAATTCTTTTGAATTAGCACAACAACTTGGTAATGAAACAGAAGTTATTATTGTTGGTAAAACATCTGTTCGTGATGAACGGATTTCTATTTTTGTAGATTCAATAATACCTTTGACAAAATGGGTTGCACGGATTGCAAAGAAAATAACCATAGATATTCGTAATCAATCTGTGTTACCAAATATAAAAAAAGCCTTGTCTGCGTTGCAGCCAGGACATACTCAGGTTGTATTGAATTTATATTCAAATGGTAAAAGTGCTTCTTTGGTTTTGAAAAATATGGTTGAATTGGGTGCAACTACTGCAAAAGATTTAACAGCATTAGGAACAAAGGTAACGATTGAATAATGAAACATATTCCTGTAATGTTAAATGATGTGTTATCTGTATTGGGCGATATTCGTAATCGTACCATTGTTGATTGTACATTTGGTGCTGGCGGATATTCGCGTGCGTTTTTAGAATCTGGTGCAAATGTAATTGCGTTTGACAGAGATGCCACTGTCATGCCGGATGTTGAAATATTAAAACAAAAATATAAAAACAAATTCAAATTTATAAACAGTGCTTTTTCTGAAATAAATCAATTAACAAGCAATGAATTTGATGACGTTGTTTTTGATTTGGGAATTTCATCTATGCAAATAGATAATGCGGCACGTGGTTTTTCTTTCAGATTTGATGCACCGTTGGATATGCGTATGGATTCAAGAATAAATATAAATGCTGTCGATTTGATAAGAAATAGCACAACAGAAAAATTGGCAGACATTTTATATATGTATGGTGATATTAAAAAATCGAGATTATTGGCATCTGTATTGAAAAAAAATGTGCCAGAAACAACATTTCAATTACGTGATTTAATAAAAAATCCAAGAGATATTGCACCTGTATTCCAGGCATTACGCATAGCGGTTAATGACGAAATGGGACAATTGCAATCTGCATTGAATAGTGTTCAGAATTTGTTACGAAGTGGTGGACGTTGTATTTGTGTTACTTTTCATTCTTTGGAAGACAGAATTGTTAAAAACACCTTTAAACAATGGACTGATGCGCTTGGTAATCCACGTTTGCCAGCGATTTGGCAACCAGCATATAAAATGTTAAAGGTGTTAACTCCGTCTGATAAAGAGGTGGAAAATAATCCGCGTGCAAGGTCTGCACATTTACGTGGGGTGGAAAAACTGTAAATATAATATTGACTGATTTTGCAAAATTGGATAAAATAAAAGGATAAAGGAAAGGAAAAATGAAAAACATAATTACTCGATTTTTTTGTGCTTGTGCTGTATTGATTTTATTTATGAATGGGGCTGATGCGGTATGTCCGGTTTGTACTATCGCTATTGGTGCCGGATTGGAAGGTATGCGTATATTAGGGGTCAAAGATGTTTTGACTGGAATATGGGCTGGTGGTTTGACTGTGTCATTGATTGGTTGGACCGCCAATTATATGAAAAAACATAATGTAAAAAATGTGGTTTGGTACGTTTTAAATGCGGTTGTTTATGCGGTTTTGTTGTTAAGTGTGTATTTCTTTCCATCCGATCATCCGATTGTAAGATGGTGGGAAAATTGCATGTGGGGAATTGACCAGTTTTTACTAGGAATAGTTGTTGGTTCAATTACGTTTATTGCTATGGAATTATGGTATCAGAATATTAAAAGAAACAATGGCGGTCATGCTTTGTTTCCTTTTCAGAAGGTTGTTATGCCCTTTGGTGGGTTGTTAATAGCCACTGGTATATTCTGGCTGATTATTAAATATTTACCAAGTATTGGTATAGTATTATGCTAAACAAGGAAGGATAAAAAATGAAAAAAACAGATAAAAAGTTGTCTATGGAAGAAATGATAAAAAAATTGGATAATGCCAAAAAAGCAAATCCGTTGGATTTGTCGTCTGACCAGGATTTGTCTATTGCATTGATGAATTTGGTTTCATTAGAAGAACATTTCTTTTTTAGTGGTGCGAAAACCAAGAAGGTTGGGTTTTATGATTTAATAAATACTGTTCGTACTATGCGTAAGGAATTGATGGAACGCATTGTAAAAAAATCAAGTTCTGAAAATGGTGAAGTTTGGTGTATTTCTAAACATTTGTTGGCTGCTTCTATGCGTTTATATGAAGTTGGCACCAAAGCGTTGGGGGCTGGTCGTAAAAAGGACGCTTATGAGATGTTTGAAAAAGCATACGATTTATATTCATTATTTTGGGGATTGAATATGGATTTAATCGATTTGTCTGAGGTTCATGAATCAGTTCCATCATTTTATGATGGTGCGACAAAGGCTTGTAATATTTCAGCGGTGAATGAAAAAACATTGAAATCTTCAAAATCAGGAAAAACTTCTGGTGTGAAACGATTGGGTCAGTGGGTAAAGAATGCGGTAAATTGTTGTATAGAATAATCACTTGATTTGACCTGTCTTCAAATGGTAAAATACAGGGAATAACAGAGAGAACTAACACGGTGGCGGGTTTATTAAAACGTATTTTAGCAGTGTTGATTGTCGCATTTATTGTTCCTGAGTTTGCGTTCGGAGTTCAGGCACAAAATTCGCGTAGTAATAATATAAAATCTGTGATAAGAGCCAATAGTAGTGCGAATAATAATGTTTCTTTGCGGCGTTCGGTAACATCTGTTATTGCAAGAAGTGTTGGTGGAAATAATCGGCGTGCCAGAACAGTTGTGACGGCTCGTCCGGTGGCAACTAGATCTGCTGTAACTTCTTCTGGTCGTTCTGATACACGTACAGCTACAAATAATGTTGGCGTTTCACGTGCAACCGTATCTAAAACAAGCAGAACACGTTCAGCATCAAATAAACTTGTTAGAAGCGCCACAAAGTCCGGTTTGTTTTCACGTGCATCTTCCCGACCGACAACTGTGTTTAACGACATATCAAAAATAGGCGGTGATTATGCGAGTTGTCGTGATGCGTATGCAACTTGTATGGATCAATTTTGTGCGAATTTTGATGATGTTTATCGCAGATGTGTTTGTAGTGATAAGTATATAGATTTTCGCAATACATCTGATAACATAGACACCGCTATCAGTATGTTAACTGATTTTCAAAACAATAATTTGAACGTTATAGACAAGACAGCAGAGGAAGTTAATGCCATGTATTCTGCTACATTGGGTGAAGATGCTATAAAAAAAGATACCAGTGAATCGCGAAAATTATTGGATGAAATAGATGACATTCTTTCTGGCAGTGCCAACGGAACTATACAAACGAGTTCGGGACGTGTAATTGAGCAAATTGATTTAACTGATTTTACAGATTTGGGGGATATTTGGTCAAATACAAGTGATTTTATGACTGATTTTAGTGGTTCAAGTGATTTGTCTGGATTGGAAGGTGCAACATTATATAGGCGTGCGGCTGCTCAGTGTGCTGAACTTACAAAAAAAGGCTGTTCCGGTAATGCAATGTTTAATGTGGCTTCGTCTGCATATTCTGTTATGATAAATCAAGATTGTAACATATTTGAAAAAAGCATAAATGCCAAAAAAGAATCTGTGATACAAATGGTAAGGGATGCAGAAAAAGTGTTACGAGAAGCACGTTTGGAAGAATATCGTGCACATAACTCTCAAGATGTTAATGAATGTTTAAGTCGTGTAGAAGAAGCAATGATGGATCCTATGGCGTGTGGTGAAAATTATGTAAAATGTTTGGATTATACTGGCGAATATATCAATGCGACAACAGGAGAACCAATTTATTCGACACAATTATTTCAGATGACATCTAAAATTTCGCCTGTATTAGGTGATACAGATATTATTACTGCAAATCAAAAATGGAACAATTTTTTAGAAACCATGAAAGCACACGCAACATCTGCTTTGGATACGTGCAGAAGTTTGGCTGATGAAGTATGGACCGAATTTAAACGGACTGCTTTGATTCGTATTGCACAGGCACAAGATACAAAAATACAGGAAGTTAAAGATTCTTGTGTTTCTACAATTTCTGATTGTTATAACACACAAGATGGCACGCTGAAAGAACTGGTTGAAAATATCGATGATAAAAAATTAGATACTGGTGCGGGTCGAACCTTAACCGTTCGTGGTATATGTTATGAAAAAGTGATAGCGTGTGCCGCATTATATGGTGATTCATCTGGTTGCGTTTATAATAGTTCTACCAGAAAAATAGAAGTTGCACGTGGTGGTAATAATAAATGCGGATTACAGGCATTATTGGATTATGTTGATACGGTGGATTCGTCACGTATAGCAAAAGCATGTGAAGATGCTGTTTCGGCATACGCACACGAATTATGTGATCCTGATCCTGAAACAACAAAGTATTTAATGGCATTATATTATGACGAAGATGGAAATGAAGCGGATTATACAACATTGGAATATCCTGCTGGTTGTGTAAACATGCCAAGAACTAAATTGCGTGATACGTTGCTAGATCATGCAAAAACATATTGTGCTTTTGATGGCATAGCAGCGGATCGCTCAAATATAAACGCTGAAGATACTTCTGCATTAAACGTTGATGTGGTAAATCGTGTCTTGAAAGATATTTTTGCGAAATTAAATACTATGTTTACGTCTAAGTGTGCTGATAACGGTGGAGTTTGGATATATACAAGCAATGCAGATGAATTTTCTGAAAGTGATTTAAATAAAAGTTTTTATACGAAATATTATGGTGATTCGTCAATGGAAAGCGTAAAGTTAGGATTGCAAACATCAATGGATTCAGGGGTATGTTTGGTTGCTTCTGAAGAAAATATTTGTAAAGTGTTAGGTAAACAATTTAATGTTTCTTATAACAGAAATTCAAAGATGTGTGAATTGCCAGATTCATGGTATACACAACGCTGTAAAACATTAAACGGTGTGTGGAATTCTTCCCAATGTGTTATACAATAAAAAAAGCGCTGTTTTCCGGTGCTTTTCATTTGGATTTGAAATTGTTTAGTCTTTGATACCGTTCAAGCTTTTTAACATTTTCATTACCATTTCGCGTTGTTCATCTGTACTTAATCGCCAATACAAGTTTACCAATTGTAAAGATTCATTTTTGGATAAAGGATCCGATTCTTTTGGTTCAGACACACGCATGGAACGAATGGCTTTTGTTTCTGGTGGAAAATTGCCGGGCAAACCAGAAAAGAAAAATGCAACAGAAGTTTCTAGTGCTTGTGATAAATCAAATAATCGCGATGCGGGGATTCTGTTTCCAGCAGTTTCATATTTTTGTATTTGTTGAAAACTGACCCCACATCGTTTTGCCAAATCAGATTGTGATAATCCTAACATAATTCTACGCAATTGTAAGCGTTGTCCAATATGATAATCGACTTCGTTGATAAGACCTGCTCTGCGTACCATAATTGTTTCCTTTGTTATGAAAAATTTCCTTTACATGAATATATACAATTTTTCTTTTTATTTTGCAATCAAAAAACTTATATGATAAAATCTGAATTCATAAAGGGATTTACGAATGAAACCGCTTGTATTATGTATTTTAGATGGCGTAGGAATAAATATTAATATCGAACATAATGCTGTTGCATTGGCAAATATGCCATTTTTTGATAATCTTTTAAAAAAATATCCACATTCACAATTATTGGCTAGTGGAAATGCAGTTGGGTTACCTGATGGAATTATGGGAAATTCAGAAGTTGGTCATATTACAATTGGTGCGGGTCGTATAGTAAACCAATTTTTACGCAGATTTGAAATCGAAGATTTGACAAAGAATGAACCATTGAATAATTTTATTAAATCGGTTCGTGACGATGGTGGGATTGTTCATGTTGCTGGGCTGATGTCGGATGGGCGGGTACATGCGAATATTATAGATATTATTAAAACAATTAAACAAATTGTAAAATCTGGATTACGTGTTTGTATTCATTTTATTGCAGATGGGCGTGATACCCCACCACAATCTGCACAAAAATATATAAATTTAATTAAAACACAATTATCAGATTCAATTGAAAATAATTTTGTGTTTTTTGGAACTTTGTCTGGTCGTTATTATACGATGGACAGGAATAATAATATGGACAGGACGCAATTGGCGTTTGATGCGATATCAAAGGCAGAATCAGAATATCATGTACAAACAATAGACAAAGCTTTGGCAAACGCATATTCACGTGGTGAAACAGACGAATTTATTAAACCAACTGTTGTTACACCAATGCAACTTACCGTTAGGGATGGTTTTTTGTTTTGTAATTATCGCAGTGATAGAGCTCGCCAAATTATGCGTAAAGTCGTTGAAAATGGCTGTCATATACTTTGTTTTTCACAGTATGGTGAAGGTTTAAACGAAGTATGCCCCGCTTTGTTACCTGATATAAAAACCACGGATACTTTGGGTGATATATTGGCTAAAAACCATAAATCTCAATTACGTATTGCGGAAACAGAAAAATATAATCATGTGACATATTTTATGGATGCTGAACGTAATATAGATTATGAAAACGAAGAAAAAGTTTTAATACCGTCACCAGATGTTGCGACTTTTGATATAAAACCAGAAATGTCTGCAAATGAAATTACGGATGCACTTTTGCCAAGATTATCAAAATTTGATGTTATAATATTGAATTTTGCAAATGGTGATATGGTTGGTCATACTGGCAATGAATCTGCGGCCGTCAAGGCGATGGAATGTTTGGATAAACAATTATCCAGAATCGTGCCAGAAGTATTAAAATTAAATGGTGCGATGTTAATTATCGCAGATCATGGTAATGCAGAGCAAATGTGGGATAATGAACATAATGTTCCGTTAACTTCGCATACAACAAATCCTGTAAATTTTATTATGGTTTCTAATGAAAATTTCATTGCAAAAAATGGTGGATTACAAGATGTTGCACCAACTATTTTGAAATTGTTGAATATTGAAAAACCTGATGAAATGACCGGAACCAGTTTGGTTTAAGAAACTTTATATTCAGCAAATGTATTTATTTAGATTAGTTTTTACATTTATTGTTGCGGTATTTTATTTCAACCATATCATCGGTTGAAATGTCTATAAATTCTGACATATTATTTATCTTTCAAATAATCTAGTTGATTTTGTATTTTAGGCAAAATACGATCAAATATTGCTTTTACTTCATTAGAAGATGCACATCTGTATTTAGTAATAGTTGAATTTTGTGTTGGTTTATTAGTAGATTTATTTGTATTACGCAATTTAGTAAAAAATGCTTTTAACATATCAGCAGATTTATCCGCACACTCAGGCATTTCATGAACATTTGGTTTCCAAAGGTGTTTGTCGTTATCGAAAACTTTGGCATTATGCAGTATTCCGCCACCTTTGACATCGCGTGCAGCAAAATACACATTTGCGATTCGTGCAAAAGATATTGCCGTTGCACACATAGAACAGGGCTCCAAAGTTACGTATATATCACAACCATCAAGAAATTTTACCCCAAGTTTTTTGCACGCACGATTTATAGCAATTATTTCAGCATGCAGAGTTGGATTTTTGGATTTTTGCACCCTGTTTTCGCCACGTGCTATAATTTTATCATCTTTGACGATAACCGCACCAATTGGCACATCGTCATGTGTCAAAGCTTTTTTTGCCAAAATAAAAGCTTGATTCATAAAGTTCATAATTTATACTTTATAGCATGAAATCAAATTTGCAAATTATTTCAGGAAAATATCGTGGTAAAAAGTTATTTTTGCCAGTTGATGCACGTCCAACTCAGAATCTTGCACGTGGTGCACTATTCAATATGCTAAATGAAATATTGGATGTGTCACAACCTTTTGTTGTTTGGGATGCGTTTGCGGGGTCTGGTGTGTTTGGATTGGAATGTATTTCAAGATATGATAAAGCAAAAGTAATTTTTACTGATTTAAATATTGATACAGTTAAAAAGAATCTTGAATCTATGGATATCAAAGCGACAGTGGAAAAAGTTGATGCATTATCAGTAATTAAAACATACGGCACAGATTGTAATTTAGTGTTTATTGACCCGCCCTATGCTGATTTTGATTTTGGGTTATTGTTTATAAAAAAATTGTCTAAAATCGCAAAGTCTGGCACAATTTTAATCTGGGAATTTGAATCAAATCAACAAACACCAAAAATTGATGATAGTTGGAATATTTTAAAAGATAAAACTTATGGTCGTGCAAGATTTTTAATTTTAGAGAAAAAATAATATAAAAAACTTGATTTTTCAGTGTTTTTGATAAATAATACGGTCTGCACGACACCCTTGGAGGTCGTGTATTAACAAAAAAAAGGATTTAAGATGGCTATTAAACTGAATGCTGAAATTCGCAAAGTTGCTGGCAAGGGGGCCGCACGTGCAGTTCGCAAGAATAAAAACATCCCTGCTGTTATCTATGGCGAAAAGAAAGAACCTGTGTCTATTGAATTGGATGGACACGCATTTGAAATGTTGTTGGGACAACCGTCTTTGCGGACAAAATTGTTTGAAATTACAACAAATGGTAACAAAGAAGACGCGATGTTGATGGATATTCAATATCATCCTGTGTCTGATAAAGTTGTTCATGTTGATTTTAAACGTATTAATGTCAAAGAACCTGTGCATGTTGTTGTGCCGGTTGAAGTTATTAATGTTGATACATCTAAAGGTATTAAATTGGGCGGTGTGTTAAACTTTGCTGTGCGTAAAGTTGCATTGGTCGGTTTGGTGGATGATATTCCAGAAAAGATTTCTATTGATTTAGCAAATGTGAATATTGGTGAATCTGTTCACGGTTCTGATTTGGTGTTACCAAAAGGTGTTTCTTTGGGTTTGCATCAGGCAGAATTGGCGTTCGCAATCATTGGTGGTAAAATGGCAGAAGAAACTGATAATAAGCCTGCTGCTGCGTCTGCAGGTGCTAATACTGCACCAGCTGCTGCCACACCAGCAAAAAAGTAATATCTTATTAAAAGACTTAAAAAGAACCGCCAATCCGGCGGTTTTTTATTTGTTGTAATATAATAACAAAATAAACATCTTTTTGTAAATTTGACAACCATTATTTTTTGTGTATACTTACATTAAGTATTATTAAGATTATAAAATGAGAAAAAATAATATTTATTCTGAAGAAGAATTATTGACTGTAACAGAAATCAGGTATCTGATTGCGGACAGTCTTGTCCAGAAAGACAGAATTTATTCTTCTTTGAAAGATTTGTATGACAGCGGAAATTTTTCTGATTGGATTCGTCATGACACGCCTAAAACTTATAAATTAAATAAAAAATATCTGGAAGAATTTTGTGATATGTGTGGTTTTGAATTAATTGCACCAATTGACAGAAATGCCGCAAATTATAAAACACAAGATTGGCTTAATCCACGAGAATTGACCAGATATTTTGCATATTCAGAACGTAAAATTTCAAAGATTTTGAACATACTTAAAACTGAAAAACCCCAAGCAATTCAAATTAAACAAAATGGTAGATTGTCGTGTTTGTGCTTGCACAAAGATTATATTGAATGGGTTTTGTCTGCGATATCTTTAAGCGAAACATTAAACAAATTATTGAACATAAACAACAAAACAAAAATCGTTAATAAATCCGTTGTGGATACTAATGTGCCTGATGAATGGATAACGTTAAGTACCGCCAGAAATCTTATTATGAACAGTGTTTTGCAAAGAAAACAAATACGTGATTCCTTTGAAAATATATATAACAGCGGTGATTATCCTGAATGGTTTAAACAAAAAAGTAGTACTTCAAAACAATTTTTATTTAATAAAAAATATTTAAAAGATTTTTGCAATTTATGTGAACTCGAAATGCGTGAACATGTTGATAAGTCTATTAAATGGTTATCTGTGTATGAATTAACTAGACGTTTAACGCGTCAAACTCCCGAAGGTTTTTCGAAAAACATAACCAATGCGTTACGTGATTTGTATACAAATCCGCCCTATTCTAATATGGTTTGTAAATATTCACAGGAAAGATTTGGTTTAAATCCCAATTATCTTGAATTATTTGCAAATAAATACGGTTTTAAAATTAAGTGTAAAGATAAACGAACAGAAGATTGGATAACATCAACACAACTGTGTACTTTGATTTATGGTATGACACCACCACAAATGAATAATTTATTGCAAAAATATCAAAATAAAATGCCAGAATGGATAAAAACAAAAATAAGTTATCAGTTACCTTGTTTGTGTTTACATCGCGACCATTTGGCAGAATTTTGTCAGATTGCAAAATTGAAAATGTGTGAATCAATGACAAAAACACCTGATTGGTTGACGCTTGGTGAATGTAGGTTATATTTAAAAGATTTTGATGAAAACACACAAATGGATTCACTTGCGTTTATGTTTAAAACACAAAGCAAAATACATCCAGATTGGATTCAATATAAAATGACTAAATCTGGAAAACAAGTGTTGTGTTTAAATAAAAAATATTTACCACAATTTTGTGCTGCGACTGGTTTTGTTTGTAATAACGCAAAAACAGAACAATGGTTAAATGCAAAAGAATTATGCAATCTGTTAAATATGTCACCAGCAAAAATATTAGACATATTACAAAAACACAAAGATGCATATCCTGATATTATTAAAACTAAATGTAAATATAATTATTCTTATTTGTGTTTGCGTTCAGACTGTGTTGATATGGTGTGCAAATGGAAAGAACAATTGAATAAAACAACTAATATGCTAGAATTGTTGCAATATCAATTATATGCGAATAACAAATTACGACAATAAAAAACGTCAAAATGGCGTTTTTTATTTGTGTGATTAATGGTTTTTAATCAATATAGTATACACGATTGGGTTTGCGTGGAATATCCGGGGTTAGATTATTATCCGGATAACCTAATATACAATAACCAATTCCCTCCCAATTACCAATAATACCCAAAGATTTTAGTATTTCTTGATATTCATGTTTTTCAAAAGTTTCCTTTGCACGACAAACCCAACAGCTACCAACACCAACAGCATGCGCTGCCAGCATCAAGTTTCCCATTACTAATGAGCCGTCATATACATAATCAGCATAATCTTTGTTGGCAATAACAACCAATACCACAGGCGCGCCATAAAATGGGTCAGTGCCATCATACAACCCATCAAATTTTGCTTTTTCTTTGGAAAGTTTATCACGCAATTCTTTATTAGTAACCGCAATAATTTTAGTTTCTTGATGATTCATTCCACTAGCAGCATAAAGCCCTGCTTCAATGATTTGATTTATTTTTTCTTGTTCAACTATATCTGGTTTGTATTTACGAACACTTCGTCTAGTTTTAATAGAATTTAATACGGTGTTAGCCATTATAAAACTCCATATCTTTTATTCAGAAATAATTTGTTCCACTATCATTATGAAAATCTTTTTGGTGCGGGCGAAGGGAATCGACCCCTCGTCTAAAGCTTGGGAAGCTTTTGTGCTACCATTATACCACACCCGCAACGGTTTTGATTTTATATTTTTATAATTAAAATGTCCAGACAAAAACATAACATTTATTTGACTTTCTTGATTTTTTAATACATAATTACTCTGCAAATCCCAAAGATTGCCATTACAGATAGTCCTGTGCGTGGTAACGCAAGGAACATCATCCGGCGAGTTTTCGCTTTTGATGTTGATTTTTGTGTGCGGTTTTTGGTGATAAAAACAGATAACTTAAAATAAAAAAACTAAGGAGCAAAATAATATGGCAACAGTTATCAGATTAGCACGTTATGGTGCAAAAAAACGTCCTTATTATCATGTAGTTGTGACTGATTCTCGCAATGCACGTAATTCTGGTTCTATTTTGGAAACAGTTGGTAAATATAATCCTATGTTGGCCAAAAACGATGAAAAACGTGTCATTTTAGATATTGAAAAAATTAAATCTTGGATGGGCAAAGGTGCAAAACCATCTGATCGTGTTTATAAATTCTTGG
>JAEEGL010881106.1_pt1 | contig 20736 bp, 15 predicted proteins | sample 9134231 | NCBI WGS metagenome assembly JAEEGL01 (sample SAMN16246548, study PRJNA631951) | gut metagenome | biome: gut microbiome; feature: rumen; material: fiber-attached | host: Bos | place: Iran: Karaj | collected 2018-10
CACGGCTACGACACGCAACACATTGTAGAACAGGCGGACATTATGCCGACTGTGTTATCATATCTACATTACAACCACCCATATCTCGCATTCGGCAAGGATATGTTCAACACACCTTCTAACGAGACTCACGCTTTGCATTGGGTGCCCGAAAGCAGTGGTTACGAGTTTGTTATGGGCAACTATGTACTTGAGTTCGATGGTCAGAATGTCAACTCGGCATTTGAATACAAGACTGATTCAACGCTGGCGCACAATGTGAAAAGCGTCATTCCCACCGACACGCTCGACCACATGACCAAGCAAATGAAGTCCATCATCCAACAATATATGCAGCGCATGAACCGTAACCAACTCGTGGTAGATCCGCAATAATTACGAGCGCATTGAAATAACTGAGCGTAGTGAAAAATCTCTGTTTTTGAAATCCTTCGCTACGCTCAGAATGTAATTATCGGTATCCTCTTCGCGAGAAGTTAGCAACTAAGGTTCTACTTCGAGTGAAGCCAATACGAACGGGCCAATTGCTTTGGGGTCGTTGTCGCGAATGGGTTCGTGAATGTAATAGTCGAACGAGCCGTCGCGCATATTTTTGCCTCCGAGGCCTGCCACAGCGCAACAATCTGTTATAGAAACAGTTCCATCTTCGTTGCGCTTTATAAATCTTTTTACAAATTGGTTATAAGCTTCGCGGCCAATGGTTGCAAATTTTGGGTCAAGATAGCCCAAACGCGAGCCCTTCAGCATTGAGTAAATAAACATGGCACTGCACGTAGATTCTACGTAATTACCCTCGCGGCGCGGGCTGTCGAGCACTTGAAACCACATACCTGTACTGCTATCACGAACGGCAAGAAGCGCCTCAGCTAGATTCTGCAAACGCACAAGAAGTTCATCTCTTCCTGGTGTTCCCGTAGGTATGTATTCCAAAACGTCCACCATGGCCATCATATACCAGCCATTGGCACGTCCCCAGGCATGCTGGCTACAACCGGTTATGCTATCCGCCCAAAACATCGTCCGGCTCTCGTCCCATGCATGGCGATAGAGATGCGACGCCTCGTCGTAAGTATGCTTGCCAACAATCAGAAATTGGCGAACGGCGTCTTCTGCCACATCTTCGCCGTAGCGCGCTCCATATTGAGCCAAGAATGGTGCGCCCATGTAGAGCCCGTCGAGCCACATCTGATGCGGATAGACCTTCTTGTGCCAAAATCCACCCTCTTCGGTGCGCGGATGCGTAAGAAGCTGACTACGAAGCAAATCTGCAGCCTTTTTGAAACGCTCTTCATGTGTAGCATCGTAGACATCAAACAACAATTTGCCAGAGTTGATATTATCTATGTTGTACTCATCTACCTTATAGCTATAAATAGAGCCATCGGCCTGCACCATAGTATCTACGTATGTATATACATAATTACTGATCGCAGTGTCGGCGTAACGCTGAGCGGCTTTCTGAAATGCGTATAGTTCGAGACCTGCACTGTAGTTCCAACGTGCCGAAGTACGGAAATCGAGCGCTGTGGTTCGCGGCACACGCTGCATCTCGGAGTAGGCAATCTGCAACGAGAGCGGCTTTTCGTTGCAAGTAACTGACGGAGCGCAACTTACGACCATCAGCATCAACGTGCCGATGAAGAGTGGCAAGATTTTCATATCTTCTTGATTTTCGATGGGTCTTTTATAATGAACTTCTCGAATTTATTGACATAGGCAGGCGTCCAATGCGATTCGTAGCTCATAACATTCTCGTATGTAATGACGCGAGCCTCGCCATCGGTGAGTTGTTTTGCCCACGACACGCGCTGAGTGCTGTTTGCACCTTCGCCAGTATTGCCATACTCGCAGTAGCGCGAAGTCTGTTCATTTTCGGTGCGACCCCAATTGTGCCAACCTTCAGCGCGGACCTGCTTAGGTAGCTCGCAGTTGATGAACGCCGTGTAGGCATATTCGCGCCACGGACGACCAAGGTAAACCTTATGTACGCCCTCGGCAGCCTTGATGCGGCAATTCTTGAATATCAGGCCATAAGGCACATTTTGCGGCGTCGATGCAGCAGTGATGTACGAATCGGCTTTGCAGAGAATGTCGCAATCTTCATACATAGCCGTAGCAGGACCAAAGATGAAGTCGGTAGTGCCCTCTATGTAGCAATGCGCAAAATATTGGCGAGCACCAGCACGACCGTTGAACATAGTGTCCTGATTACCAAGGAATCGACAGCCCGAGAATTCGCATCTATCGCCCTCGACATGTAGCGCAACGGCTTGTCCTACACGGCCCGCAGAATTTTCTATAGTTATATTCTCCATACGTATGCCATCACCATCGATGCGGACGGTAGAGGTGCGGAATGTGCCCATATTGTCCTTGCTGGCGTAATCGCCGTAAGTAATTATGGTGTTTTCTGCGCTCTGACCGATGATAGTTATGTCGCACTTATTGGCAGGAATATGGATTTTCTCGTTATAGACGCCATTCTTCACATATATAGTTACGCGCGTAGGCTTGTAGTCGCGCACGGACATAACTGCCTCCTGAATTGAAGTGAACGCACCTTTGCCATCGAGAGAGACAACAATGTCGGGTGCATTGGGCTGAGCCTTAGCTACAAGAGCACTCGCAAGCAATGATGCCGCAAGAATAAAATTGAGAATTTTCATTTTGTATAGGTTGAATAAATATGTTTTATGCCGCCAAAATTAGCTATTAAGCGCCATCGCGCCGTTGAATTTTAGCTCGCATGTGTGGACTTTTATAATTACGACTCGCAGACTCGTGCATAACTATAATGTAAAAATCTCCTAAAAAATATTTTTTCATAATAAATCACAGATATATATTTGCACCCATAACAGAACGGTACAGAATGGCTATAGATAAACATATATTGAACATCGATTTTGAAGCATCGAGCAACATGCCTAAGTTTAGGACTGTTGTAGATGCCGTAAAATCAGCCATTTCGGAGAATCGCTTGAGCATTGGCGATGTGCTGCCTTCTGTAAATCAAATGTGTGCTGAATATCAGCTTTCGCGCGATACGGTATTCAAGGCATATTCGCTACTCAAAGAACAGGGCATAATAGATAGCGTGCCTAATAAAGGCTACTTCGTGGCAGAGCAGACGCGCAAAGTGTTTGTATTCCTCGACACGTTTAAGGCTTACAAAGAGGTGCTCTACGACTCGTTTGTGCACAACATTCCGCGCAACGTGATTGCCGATGTGAATTTTCATCACTACAACACGCGCGTGTTCAAAAAGCTGATTGAGGACAGCATAGGCCGGTACACCAAATACATAGTTATGCCATTCGAAGGCGATGGCGTGGCTGAGGCTCTCTCGCTAATTCCGCGCGAAAAGTTGCTCATAATCGACTGGAAACTCTATACCGACGAGCAGAGCAACTATCTATATCAGGATTTTGGCGAGTCGTTTGGCAAAGGGCTCGAAGATGTGCTGCACTTACTGAGTAAATACAAAGAGGTGCACATGCTCTACCCCGAATATACCAACCATCCACACGAGACGGTGGACGTGTTCTGCAAGTTCTGCGAGGCAAATGGTATTACGTACGAAGTAGAGACCGAATGGGAGCATTTCGACGTGCGACCTAACATTGCATACGTAAGTGTGAGCGACCGCATGCTCGGCCGATTCCTTGAGCAGTGTCGCCAGAAGAAACTCGAACCAGGCATAAATACTGGCATAATATCGTACAACGAGACGCCGATGAAGAAATTTATCTACAAAGGCATCACCGTATTTTCGACCGACTTTGAGCTTATGGGACGCAAGGCAGCAGAGTTCGTCATGAACGACAAGCCGATGCAAGAGCGAGTAGAGTCGCACATGGAGATAAGAGAATCATTATAAACACAAAAAATAGAGAAACGCAATATGTATTTATTAGGAGTTGACGTAGGAAGTTCCTCAGTGAAAGCCAGTTTGGTGGACGCTGTGAGCGGACAGAGCGTAGCAAGCGCATTCTACCCAAAATCGGAAGCACCGATAATTTCGGTGAACAGCGGTTGGGCTGAGCAGAAGCCCGAAAGCTGGTGGGAATATCTGCAGCAGTCGGTGAAAGCCGTAATGACCGAAAGCCGTGTGAATGCTGCCGATGTGAAGGCTATCGGTATCTCATATCAGATGCACGGTTTGGTATGCGTAGATAAAAATCAGGAGGTGCTTCGCCCAGCCATCATTTGGTGCGACTCACGCGCTGTACCTTACGGACAAAAGGCTTTCGAGGCTCTCGGCGCTGACAAATGTCTCGCTAACTTGCTCAATTCGCCAGGCAACTTCACCGCATCGAAACTTGCGTGGGTTAAGGAGAACGAACCTGCAATCTTCGAGAAGATTTACAAAATCATGCTTCCAGGCGACTACATAGCTATGAAGATGACGGGCGTGATTAGCACTACCGTTTCGGGCCTTTCGGAAGGTATGATGTGGGACTTCAAGGAGAACCGCGTTGCTAAGTTCCTGCTCGATTATTATGGTATTAGCGAATCGCTCATTCCTGAAATTAAGCCGACATTCAGCAACCAAGGCGAACTCACCGACAAGGCTGCTGCTGAACTTGGTTTGAAAGCTGGTACGCCTGTCACCTACCGTGGTGGCGACCAACCAAACAACGCACTCTCGCTCAACGTATTCAACCCTGGCGAGATAGCTTCTACGGCTGGCACATCGGGCGTAGTGTATGGCGTGAATGGCAGCGTAAACTACGACAAGAAGTCGCGCGTCAACTCGTTTGCTCATGTCAACCATACGGCGGAGAACACGCGTTTGGGCGTACTTCTTTGCGTGAATGGTACGGGCATCCTCAACTCGTGGGTGCGCCGCAACGTAGCTCCCGAAGGCATCGGTTATGCCGACATGAACACCCTCGCAGCTCAAGCACCTATTGGCAGCAACGGACTCAGCATTCTGCCATTCGGCAACGGCGCTGAACGTATGCTCGAAAACCGCGAGATTGGTAGCATCATTAGTGGCATAAACTTCAATATACATAGCAAGCAACACATCATTCGTGCGGCTCAAGAAGGCATTGTATTCTCGTTCAAATACGGCATAGATATTATGGAGAGCATGGGCATGAAGGTGAACAAGATTCACGCTGGCAATGCCAACATGTTCCTCTCGCCAATCTTCCGCGACACGCTTGCTGGTGTTACGGGCGCTACCATCGAGCTCTACGACACCGACGGCTCGGTTGGTGCAGCCAAAGGCGCTGGTATGGGTGCTGGTATATATAAAGACAACACCGAAGCATTCGCTACACTGAAGAAAATCAGCGTGATAGAGCCCGATACAGCCAATAAGCAAGCATACGCCGATGCATACGCAAATTGGAAACGTGCGCTCGACAAAGCGTTGGCATAATTATAAATACGTACATATAAATAACTGATTTACATAACTATAAAAATCTAAACAAAATGGCTAAAGAGTATTTTCCGCAAATAGGAAAAATCAAATTCGAGGGTAAAGATTCTAAGAACCCTATGGCATTCCACTATTATGATGCCGAGAAAGTAATTATGGGCAAACCAATGAAAGATTGGTTGCGTTTCGCAATGGCATGGTGGCACACCCTCTGTGCAGAAGGCGCTGACCAATTCGGCGGTGGCACCAAGACTTTCCCTTGGAACACTGGCAAAGACGCTGTTGAAATTGCAAAGAACAAGGCTGACGCTGGTTTCGAAATCCTCGAAAAACTCGGCATCGACTACTTCTGCTTCCACGATGTTGACCTCGTTAGCGAAGGTTCATCAGTTGAGGAATACGAAGCTAACATGAAGGCTATCGTTGCTTACCTCAAAGAGAAGATGCAGGCTACTGGCAAGAAACTCCTCTGGTCTACAGCTAACGTATTCGGCAACGCTCGCTATATGAACGGTGCTTCTACGAACCCTGATTTCGACGTTGTAGCTCGCGCTATCGTACAAATCAAGAACGCTATCGACGCTGGTATCGCTCTTGGCGCTGAAAACTACGTATTCTGGGGCGGTCGCGAAGGCTACATGAGCCTCCTCAACACCGACCAAAAACGTGAGAAAGAGCACATGGCTACTATGCTCACCATGGCTCGCGACTACGCTCGTTCGAAAGGCTTCAAAGGCACATTCCTCATCGAGCCTAAACCAATGGAACCATCTAAGCACCAGTATGATGTTGACACCGAGACTGTAGTTGGCTTCCTCAAAGCTCACAACCTCGACAAAGACTTCAAGGTAAATATCGAAGTAAACCACGCTACACTCGCTGGTCACACCTTCGAGCACGAACTCGCAGTAGCTGTCGACAATGGTATGCTCGGTTCTATCGACGCTAACCGTGGTGATATGCAGAACGGCTGGGATACCGACCAATTCCCAATCGACCAATTCGAGCTCGTTCAGGCTTGGATGCAGATTATCCGCAACGGTGGTCTTGGCACTGGCGGTACCAACTTCGACGCTAAAACTCGTCGTAACTCAACCGACCTCGAGGACATCTTCATCGCTCACATCAGCGGTATGGATGCAATGGCTCGCGCACTCGAAAGTGCAGCCGACCTGCTCGAGAACTCACCTTACAAGAAGATGCTTGCAGAGCGCTACGCATCATTCGACAAGGGCGAAGGCAAGAAGTTCGAAGAGGGCAAGATGACGCTTGAAGAGGCTTACGAATACGGCAAGAAAGTAGGCGAGCCTAAACTCACAAGCGGTAAGCAAGAGCTCTACGAAGCTATCGTTGCTATGTATTGCAAATAATAAACATAGTTAAGTTTAAGTTTTTGAAATGCCTGCTACTGCCGAGCGAGGCGTAGCAGGCAATTTTTTTACAGCTTACACAATCTCAACAAACCGAAAACGTATGACAAATAACAATAACCAAACAGGTAGCTCCCTCTACCTTTTCTCAATCGTATTGGTGGCCGTACTTGGCGGACTGCTCTTCGGCTACGATACTGCAGTAATATCTGGCGCCGAGAAGGGTTTGCAAGCATTCTTTGCTCAAGCCAAAGATTTCGTCTATTCCGATGCGTGGCACGGTTTCACATCATCGAGCGCACTCATTGGCTGTATTATAGGCAGCGCATTGTCGGGATTTTTTGCATCGTATTTAGGACGTCGCAAATCGCTATTCCTCGCAGGCATTCTATTCTTCTTGTCGGCGCTGGGCTCTTATCGTCCCGAATTCTTATTCTTCACCTACGGCGAGCCTACCGCTTCGCTTTTGGTAGCATTCAATATTTATAGAATAATAGGAGGCATCGGCGTTGGTTTGGCATCAGCCGTTTGCCCTATGTATATAGCCGAAATTGCTCCTGCTGGCATTCGCGGCAAACTTGTTTCGTGGAACCAATTTGCCATAATATTTGGTCAGTTGGTGGTCTATTTTGTCAATTTCAAAATTCTTGGCGACCATCTTCAGCCTATCGTTGAGGATATAGCTAAGGGCATATTTAGCACCTCCGATCAGTGGACAATCAACACCGGCTGGCGCTACATGTTTGTGAGCGAAGCATTCCCTGCTGGGCTCTTTGCTTTGCTAATATTGCTTGTGCCCGAAACTCCGCGCTACCTTGTGCTTAGCGGCAACGACAATAAGGCTCTTAGCGTGCTCACCCGTATCAACGGCGTAGAGAAGGCGCAAGAAATTCTCCAAGAGATAAAATCGACCGCCGAAGAAAAAACCGAAAAACTTCTGTCGTACGGTTGGCTTGTAATATTTATAGGCATTATGCTCAGCGTATTCCAGCAGGCTGTAGGCATCAACGCTGTGCTCTACTTTGCGCCTCGCATCTTTGCGTCAATGGGCGCTGGCGACCCAATGGTTCAGACGGTACTTATGGGCATAGTAAATATTACGTTTACGCTTGTGGCTGTGTTCACTGTTGAGAAACTCGGCCGCAAACCGCTACTCATAACAGGTTCGCTCGGCATGGCTCTCGGCGCATTGGGTGTAGCTCTTAGCAACATCATCGACGTAGCGCCAATATTCGCCGTTGTAAGCATTATGGTCTATTCGGCATCATTCATGTTCTCGTGGGGCCCAATTTGCTGGGTACTTATTTCGGAAATCTTCCCTAACACCATTCGCGGTGCAGCAGTAGCAATAGCCGTTGCATTCCAATGGATATTCAACTTCATTGTTTCATCGACTTTCGTGCCTATGTACAATATGGAGATTAGCGCAGGCGATGGCTTCGGTCACATCTTTGCTTACGGACTTTATGGCGCAATATGCATCATAGCTGCAATATTTGTTTGGCGCTTAGTGCCCGAGACCAAAGGCAAAACGCTCGAAGATATGAGCCGTCTCTGGCGCAAAGAGAAATAATCGCAGAGAGTTTTTCATAGATTGATTATAAAAGAAGCGACCATCGAGCCGATGAGGTTTGATGGCCGCAATTTTTTTGAGGAAGTAGCATTGTTCGCGACTACGCGAATTTATTGAAAAACAACTACAAAAAGCCAGAAAATGTTTAGTGTTTTTAGTGTGTTTCGTAGTTATCACTTACCAATTGGCACCAATTGTATTCACTAATTGCGATGAATATTTGTCCTGATTTGTGGAGTAATTAGCCTCAATTTGTGTGGTCTATTTGGGTTCTGGAGGACTATTAACCACGAAAAGCACAGAATTCACGAAACCAAAACCACCAATAATACTCGTGTTTTTAGTGTGTTTCGTAGTTATCACTCACCAATTGGCACAAATTGTATTCACTAATTGCGGTAAATATTTGTCCTGATTTGTGGAGTAATTAGCCTCAATTTGTGTGGTCGTATTTACAAAATGAGCTGGCTGAGCTTGTCGAAGCCAATTGCAATCTACTGAAAACAGAGTCATTAACAATCAGCTAGATAATGACAAAAAATGTAAATTCGCTTCGTTTTTATCCTTGATATTTGGAAGTATAAAAACAGACTATTCGACAGAGAGACGAAGACTTTATGCTTTTACATTAGGCTGCGAGCCGCGATTCCTGCGTTTTTCTTCTTGCGTGTGTACAACTTGGCTTTAGGGGAATCGAAGTCACAAAAAACTAACGAATTCAACAAATGAGAAAAGTTTTACTTATTTCCCTCTTTGTTTTGCTCTCCATAGTGCAGGCGATGGGTGCTAATAGCTTTACTATCGACAATCTGAAGTACACTGTGAATGATGATGGAAAGAGTGTGAGTGTTACCCCAAATGGGACTATTGAGGGAGCATTAGTAATTCCCGCGTCTGTAACGAATCCTACAGATGAAAAGACCTACGATGTGACGGTGATAAATTCATCTGCTTTCAATGATTGTGTGGGATTGACAGAATTGGAGGTTCCGAGTAGTGTGACTAGCATAGATTCATGGGCTTTTATGGGTTGTAGTGGTTTGACGAGCATAAAAGTGGAAAGTGGTAATTCAAAGTACGACAGCAGGTATGATTGCAATGCAATTGTAGAGACTGCATCAAATAAATTGCTCCTTGGTTGCAAAAGCACTAAGATACCGAACAGTGTGACTAGCATAGGTGAATATGCTTTCTATTATTGCAAAGAGTTGACGAGTGTGGAGATTCCAAATGGTGTGAAGAGCATTGGCAAGGATGCTTTCTGTGGCTGCAGCGGATTGACGGGAACGTTGACTATACCGAGCAGCGTTACGAGCATAGGAGAATGGGCTTTCGCACTATGCAGCGGGTTGACAGGAGAATTGAAAATTCCGAGCGGTTTGACGAGCATTGGAGATGATGCATTCTATGGTTGCAGCGGATTTACGAGCGTCGTGATTTTGAGCAGTTTGACGAGTATCGGTGGACATGTTTTCCAAGAATGCTCTGGGTTGACGGGAACGTTGACTATACCGAGCAGTGTTACGAGCATAGGGGAAATGAGTTTCTATGGTTGCAGAGGGTTAGAAGAAGTAAAGATACCGAGCAGTGTGACTGAATTAGGGGAAAGGGCTTTCGAAGTATGTAGTGGTTTGAAGACTGTAGTGATACCGAGCAGTTTGACTAGCATTGGACGGAGGGTTTTCTATGGATGCAAGGGGCTGAAAGGGAAATTGGTGATTCCGAATAGCATAACGAGTATTGGCGAGGAGGCTTTCGCTTATTGTAGTGGGTTGACAGGTATTGAGATACCGAGCAGCGTTACACAAATTGACAAGGCTGCATTCGAAGCATGTAGTGGTTTGAAGACTGTAGTGATACCGAGCAGTTTGACTAGCATTGAACGGAGGGTTTTCAATGGATGCAACGGGCTGAAAGGGAAATTGGTGATTCCGAATAGCATAACGAGTATTGGCGATGAGGCTTTCGCTTCTTGTAGTGGGTTGACAGGTATTGAGATACCGAACAGTGTGACTAGCATAGGTGAATATGCTTTCTATGAATGCAGTGGGTTGACTAGCGTGAAGATACCGAGTAGCGTTACGAGCATAGAGAATGCCGTCTTCCATTTCTGCAGCGGGTTGAAGAGTGTAGAGATTCCGAATAGTGTGACGAGCATAGGGGCATGGGCATTCGCACGATGCAGCGCGTTGACTAGCGTGACAATCCCGAGCAGCGTTACGAGCATAGCCAAGTATGCGTTCTATGAATGCAGCGCATTGACTGGAGAATTGATAATCCCGAGCGGTGTTACGAGCGTAGGGGAATGGGCTTTCGCAGAATGCAACGAATTGACGAGCCTTGAAATTCCGAGCAGCTTGATGAGTATAGGAAGCCGAGCATTTGGGGGTTACAAATTGGAGAGTGTAAAATCCTTGATAGAAGAGCCAACAAAATGCACTCCTTTTGCATTTGCCGTGACTGTGTACGTCCCCCAAGGAACGACAGAGAAGTATCAAGAAGCGTGGGGAACAAAGCATACTTACGTTGAGAGCGGCGATGGGTGGTCTTTGAACTCTAATGGTGTATTGACGATAGAGAAGGATATAGACTGCGAAAATAAACGTGATTATCCTTGGTATGATCGACATGATATTATAAAGGAAGTCGTTTTGGCAGAAGGCGTTACGTTGATAGGGAACTCCGCTTTGTATGGATGCAAGAACCTTACGAGCATAGAAATACCAGAGGGCGTCAAGAGCATCGGAGAATGGGCGTTTGGCGAGTGCGAAGGTTTGAAGAGCGTCGGTATTGCTGGAAGCGTGGAGAGCATTGGTAAGAGCGCATTCAGCTGGTGCACTGCATTGGAGGAGGTGACCTTAGCAGAAGGCATCGCGAACATAGGAGCAAGTGCATTTGAGAAATGTAATAGCTTGACGAGTATTACTATTCCAAGCACAGTTTCAAACTTAGGAGATGCAGCATTCGGACAAAGTGGTTTGAAAGACATAACAAGTTTGATACAATCTCCAGGCAAGTGCTATTTAGGTAAGTTTGGTGCTACCATATATATTCCATATGGGACAACTGATGCTTACGTAGAGGCATGGGGCAATGACAATACATACATAGAACTTGAAGCGCCAGATTATGCAAGCAAAGCAACACTTACGTTTGATGCGCAACTCGGCAATGTTGAGATTGTAAGAACTGCAGCCGACACGATGACAATATCTATTGCACCAGCAAAAGACTATGAACTTGAAAGCATATACGTAGATGGCAACAAAGCTAGTGAAACGCAAGCCATAGCAAACGAAGATGGTACAATTAGCGTTAGCGGTTTGACGGAGACGTCTGTTGTGGAGGTTCGTTTCGCAAAAATCGATTATGCAAGCAAAGCAACGCTTTCGTTCGATGCGCAACTCGGCAATGTTGAGGTAGTTCGCACTGCAGCCGACACGATGACAATATCTATTGCACCAGCGGAAGGCAATGAACTTGAAGGCATATACGTAGATGGCAACAAAGCTAGTGAAACGCAAGCCGTAGCAAACGAAGATGGTACAATTAGCGTTAGCGGTTTGACGGAGACGTCTGTTGTGGAGGTGCGTTTCGTAAAAATCGATTATGCAAGCAAGGCAACACTTACATTCGATGCACAACTCGGTAAAGCTGAGATAGTTCGCACTGCAGCTGATGTAATGACAATATCTATTGCACCAGCAGAAGGCAATGAACTTGAAGGCATATACGTAGATGGCAACAAAGCAAGTGAAACGCAAGCCGTAACAAACGAAGATGGCACTATCAGCGTCAGCGGCTTAACAGAGAAATCTGTTGTGGAGGTTCGTTTCGCAGTGGCCACTCCAGTGGTGAATATCAAGGCGAATAACAATGTGGCTGTTGCAGGCGTTTATTCGCTCGCTGGTCAGCGCATTGGCAATACTGTCGACAACTTACCACGTGGTATGTACATCATAGTATACACCGATGGAACTAGCGCAAAAGTGCTTGTGAAGTAAGTTGTAAGTAATTAGTACATAAGCTATACGTTTGGGGCTGTCACTTTGCGTGGCGGCCCTTTTTGCTTTTGGCAGGTACACGCTAACATCTCAATTACTCGTACCTCAAAGCTTCGATAGGGTCGAGACTTGCGGCTTTCTTTGCTGGATACCAGCCAAAAAAGACGCCCGTTATGGTGCATACGGCAAACGAAAGAACCACAGTGTATGCCTGCACTGAAACGGGCCACGCGAAGGCCACTTTCACCATATACGACGAAAACATGCCGAAAAGCACGCCTATCACACCGCCCGTTATAGATATAAGTATCGATTCTATGAGAAACTGACTCATTATATCGCGACCTTTTGCGCCTATCGACATACGCAGCCCAATCTCGCGAGTACGTTCTGTTACAGATACATACATAATATTCATAATACCTATACCACCCACGAGTAGCGAAATGCCGGCTATGCAAGCAAGCAACACCGTCATCATATCGCTTGTGGAGGTCATCATAGATGAGAGCTCCTCTTGCGAACGGATGTTGAAGTCGTCTTCGTCGTTGCGTCCAATCTTGTGGTTCTGGCGCAAAATCTCGCTAATCTCCTCAATAGCTGCTGGAGTCTGCGATTCCTCAATAGCCGAAGCGTAGATAGACTGTAGGTATGTAATAGCAAGAACTCGCTTCTGAATGGTGGTGTACGGCGCAAGCACAAGGTCGTCTTGGTCCATGCCCATGCTGTTGTAGCCCTTCTTTTTCAGCACTCCAATAATAGTCATAGGTATGCTCTTGAAACGAATCACCTTGCCAACAGCCTCGCCATCGGGAAAGAGATTATCGACCACAGTCTGCCCTACTACGCACACTTTTGCAGCCGAAGCAACATGACTTTCGTCGAAGCAAATACCATCAGAAATCTCATTTTGACGAATCTCTAAATATTCTGGAGATACGCCATAAACAGTAGAAGAACAGTTGTTTGAGCCATAAATAAGCTGTCCGCTACCATTCACAACGGGCGAAACACATTTGAGCAAAGTAGTCTGCTCGCTAATCGACTTATAGTCATCGAGTTTCAGCGTCTGCATCGACGACACATCTTGGCGTACGCCACCGCGCACATCGGCACCAGGATGAATCATAATTAGGTTTGAACCCATTTCCGAAATCTGAGCCTTGATGCTCTCTTTCGAACCTTGACCAATGGCAAGCATAGCTATGACGGATGCCACTCCGATAATTATGCCGAGCATAGTTAGAAAACAACGCATCTTGTTGTTAGCCAATGCCCTAAGTGCAATTTTGAAAAGATTGATGTAGTTCATCTTTGTAATATTGTTTATTGTCTATCGTTTCGTGAAACGACGCAAAACTACTCTCAACCACAAACGGCGCGAATAGGTATATCGACAAAGTGGCTCTTTCGTTCGACTTATGTTTTTGCACATCGCTAATCGCCGAATAAATATGGATGAATCGCAAATTGAGCTGAAATTCAATGGGGAAAAGATGAACTGAGAGGCAAAAACTCGATAAAGTACGACAAAGAAACATAATAAACAATAGTTACCACAAGGTACAATTTGAGTATTTGCTCGTATATTTGCCCAGAACAACAGAGAAAAAGCCGCATCGGATTTATTGATTGTCAAACTCAACATTAATAATCTTCAACGGGACAAGCTTAAGTGTTGCAATGGCGGGCTTCGCCACTCAGGTGGTTGTCGTTTACGGCACGGAAGATTACAACGCAGCACAGCCCCCAATTCCTATTCGTAGGAGTTTGATTAATCCACGGTGCGGCCTAATATAGAAAGAAGGCGAGGCTAATATTAGTGCTCGCCTTCTCTTTTGATTATCAAAAAGATAGAGATGCCGACAAGAAACGAAATAGAACTTTTGGCGCCAGCTAAAGATTTGGAATGCGCCCTCACGGCACTACGTTGTGGGGCTGACGCTGTTTACATTGGTGCAGAAGCCTTTAGCGCCCGCCACGCAGCTGCCAACAATCTTAGCGACATTGAAACGCTCGTTGCCGAAGCCCACACCATTGGCGCACGCGTGTACGTGACGGTCAACACATTGCTTTTCGACAATGAAGTGGAAGAGGCTCGCCAATTGGCCTGGAAGCTCTATCGCGCTGGCGTTGACGCACTTATAATACAAGATACAGCCCTACTCTGCGGCGACATGCCTCCCATCGAACTGCATGCAAGCACTCAGATGGACAACCGCACAGCAGAAAAAGTGCAATTCTGGCAAGGCCTTGGTCTAAAGCAAGTTGTGCTTGCGCGCGAACTCTCTGAAAACGAAATAAAGACGATAGCCGACGCTACCACCGTTCGCTTAGAATGCTTCATTCACGGCGCATTGTGCGTGAGCTACAGCGGACAGTGTTTTATGAGTTACGCAGCTTGTGGACGTTCTGCCAATCGCGGCGAATGCGCTCAGATGTGCCGCCACCTATACACGCTCACCGACAAAAACGGTCACACGCTACAACGCGGTCATCTGCTATCGCTAAAGGATTTCAACCAGACGAGCAAAATAGAGAAATTGATTGACGCTGGCGTCTCGTCATTCAAAATAGAAGGGCGATTGAAGGACAAAGACTACGTGGCCAACGTCACGCTGCACTATCGCCGCATAATAGACGAGATTCTTGCTCGTCGCCCAGAGTTGCACCGCGCTTCATCGGGCATCACTATTGCCGACTTCGAGCCAGACGTAAATAAAACGTTCAACAGAGGCTTCACCACATATTTTTTCAATGGTCGCAAACCTCATATCAGTCAACCTATTACGCCAAAATCGATGGGCGAATGGATTGGCAACATTGTACGTGTGGAGAAAGGCAATTTCAGTATCGATGGCAAGAGCGAACTCCACAACGGCGACGGATTGTTGATTGTACATAGCAATGGCGAGACGAGCGGTCTGCGTGCCAACAAAGTTGAGGGTCGCCGCATAACTCCGCTAAAGATGATACGTATGCAGACTGGCGACAAGGTCTATCGCAATAGTGACGTGGCTTTCGAAGCAACGTTGAAGCGCGAAAAGACGCACCGCAGCATTCCTATAAATATTACGTACGACTTCGACGGCCAGAATTTTATAATAAGTATCAATGATAGCGATGGCGTAACCACCAACATAAATAGAGAAATGGCAAGCGAGCCTGCCAACAACATCGCATCGACACGCGAAAATGCTGTGCGTCAGCTGAGTAAGACGGGCGGTACTATATACACTGCCACCGTTGAAGTTAGCGATGCCGCTGCAAGTCGCCACGTTTCGGCAAGCGACATAAATACACTACGCCGCGATGCTCTCGAGGCGCATAGTAGCAACCGCCGTGAGCATTTCAAGCCAACTGATTGCGAACGTATTAGCAATAATATTTCATTCCCGAAAAAAGAACTTTTTCGCAACGATAATGTCACCAACGACGATGCGCGAAAATTCTACGAAGCGCACGGTTGTCAGGTGAAAGAGATGGGCTACGAATGTCAGAACGACCACAGCGGACAGACGGTGATGACAACAAAATTCTGTCTTATGAACGAGCGCGGAACGTGTTTGAAACAGCATCCGGAACTACGTGCCTCTTTGCCGCTAAAACTTTCCGACGATTCTAATAGCTTTGTAGTAAATTTCGACTGCAAAAATTGTCAAATGATAATATCTATGCCGTAGTGCATCAGATTTCAAATACGTACATAAATAACTGAATATGAAACTATTACTACTCGGACTTGGCACTCAAGAGATAATACTTTTAGCCATCGTAGCATTGCTATTTTTCGGCGGCAAAAAAATTCCCGAGCTAATGAAAGGTGTTGGCAAGGGCGTTCGCAGTTTCAAAGATGGTCTTAACGGCAAAGACGACGAGACCACCAACGATGCTGAGAAAAACGACAAGACCAACGCTTAGGCCGCACTGATGAGCGACGAAAAACTCACGTTTTGGGATCATTTGGACGAGCTACGCAAAGTGCTTTTTCGCGTAGTGATTTGCTTGTTTGCCCTCACCATCATTGCGTTTGCGTTCAAAGAGCAACTTTTCGCGTTCATTTTGGCACCATCGAAAAGCGATTTTCTGTTCTACCGACTGCTGAACCTCATAAACATTCAAGTAGAAGCATTTGATTGCCAACTAATCAACACCGAGTTGACGGGGCAATTTATGGCGCATATCCGCGTATCGTTCTACGTGGCCGTTATTTTGGGCGCGCCATACGTACTTAGGCAAATCTTCGCATTCATCGCGCCAGGTCTTTATGCCAACGAACGTCGACTTGTGAGCAACGTAATGATTTCTGGTTCTGCGCTTTTCTTCGTTGGCGTGACAGTGGCATACATACTTATATTTCCATTATCGTACAGATTTTTAGCGCTTTACGCCGTCGACGAATCAATATCAAATATGATAACGCTGACGTCGTATTTGGACGTACTATTTGTGCTGGCACTACTGATGGGGCTGATGTTTGAATTGCCGCTCGTAGCAATACTTATGGCGCGCCTCGGCTTCATCAACGCAAGTTTTCTTCGCCGATACCGACGCCACGCCGTGTTTGCAATTCTCGCACTCTCCGCAGTCATAACGCCTACTACAGATATAGTTACGCTGCTTTTGGTATCTGCGCCGATATGCATTTTGTACGAAATAAGCATAATGATAATACGCAAATGAAAGCGACATTCATAGGTGCCGGCAACGTGGCTACTCATTTCGCCAAAGCCTTCGCAAAGTGCGGCATAACTATCGATACTATTTACAGCCGTAATATTCTAAATGCCAAAACGTTAGCCACCGTCGTTGATGCGAAAGCCACCGACAATCTTGAATTCATCGGCAACGATAGCGATATTTATGTTATCAGCGTTAGCGATAACGCTATACAGTCTGTATCTGAAGCAATTAGCAAGAATCGCGGCATCGTGGTGCATACGTCGGGAGCAACGTCAATTGATGCGCTGCAGAAGCACGAACGCCGCGGGGTGCTCTACCCTTGCATGTCGTTCACCAAGAGCGTTGATTTCGATTTTCGCACGACGCCACTGCTCATCGAGGCTGCCGATGACAAAACGCGCGACATACTTATGGACATTGCCCATAAAATAAGCGATGCCAAGATTATGTACGCCACATCGGAGCAAAGGCGGAAACTGCATGTGGCGGCGGTGATTGCAAGCAATTTCACAAACCATCTGCTGCACCTTGCCGATAAATACATCACGCGCAACGACCTCGATTTTGAGCTATTGAAACCGCTTGTACGTCAAACCATTGAGAAAGCGCTCGCCACAAATCCGTTCGACGCACAAACTGGTCCAGCGCGCCGCCACGACACCAATACCATCGAACGCCATTTGGAACTTATCGGCGATGACGAAAGTCTTTCGAATATTTATAATACACTGACAAACAGCATCATAAATAGTTACAAGTAGATAATAATACGTATATATAAAATGAAGAATTTCAAGGAGTTACTTACCGACGTACGCGCATTTGCCTTCGATGTAGACGGCGTACTTTCCGACACCGTTGTGCCCATGTTTCCCAACGGCGAACCGATGCGCACGGCCAACATCAAAGATGGCTACGCCATTCAACTGGCGGTGAAACTCGGCTACCACATTGCTATAATTACTGGCGGCAGCACCGAAGCCGTAAAAGTGCGTTTCTCTACGCTCGGCGTGCAGGATATATATATGCGACAAGCCACTAAAATAGGCGCCTACGAGGAGTGGAAGCAGAAGCACAATCTCAGCGACAACCAGATTCTCTACATGGGCGACGACATGCCCGACGTACCTGTGCTCAAGCGCGTTGGCATAGCCGCCTGTCCAGCCGACGCTTGCATCGACGTGCGCGAGATCTGCCAATACATATCTCCATACAACGGTGGCCGTTGCTGCGCTCGCGATGTGATTGAACAAACACTCCGCGCTCAAGGTAAGTGGGGCACCGACCACACTTGGTAGAATTTTGTAAATAGTAAAGACATGAAAATAAAGTTATTCGGACTGATTCTGTTGGTGACCATAATCACAAGTTGCCAGCAACAAACAAAAAAGCCAAACATTACAAACGATGATTTTCAAGAGTATGTCAACTTATTCAAGGTGGCAAGTTTCCCTTTCTCTACTTATGAAGAACTTTATGCTACAGATACTATTAGTCACGCCTTTGTGAAAAAGTACATCTGTAATCAAGCTTCATGCTTGAAAGATTGGAGTGGATATGATATTGAATTTAGGTACTGTTTTTCACTAATTCCTCGTGGAGATTTTATAATACTTATACATGATGAATCCACCGATTGTGGATCTATATGGAAATTATCGACATATAGTTTAGACGGTTCAAAGATTAGCGAAATGGTATTATGGGCAGATAAGTCTTTTCATGGACATAGAAATGATGATGAAGTTGATGCATATAATGTTCAGAGTATAATTAACAATGAATATCGTATTGAGACGAAACGTTTTGAATTTTATACAAAAAAATGGAAAGAAGGGAATCAGCGTTATACTTATGGTCGATATATTGAATATCAATATAAAATTGAATCTAACGGTGAAATAGTAAAGGTTTCGGAGAAAGATCATGGCAAGCAAAAATACCTCGGTGGAACTTACGACCCTAATGTTATGCCATGCTTGAAATTAGCAGAGTAGGTTATCGTAGTTAATTTCAAGAAATCACCGCCCAAAGCGCAGACCATTTGCTATAATTATGAATCTCCGATTTTGAGTAGTTTTTTTCGGTATTTACAGACTAACAACCACTTACGGCGGCAAGGCGAAGAGTTAATGCAGGAGCAATGAAAAAATGTCTCAAAATATCGACAGAATCTATTGCACAGAAAAGAAAAGTGCGTACATTTGCACCCGCAAAAGCGACACGGGTAAGTCCTGTGCAACCAGCTCCCCCTGACTCCTCCAGGGCTTGACCGCAGCAAAGGTAGGGGGTTGAGCGGTGTGATGCAGATAGCTTACCCACCTGCCAGTGTAGCTCAGTTGGTAGAGCAACTGATTTGTAATCAGTCGGTCGTGGGTTCGAGTCCCTCCACTGGCTCCAAACGCTAAAGGAGTTTACTTGTGTCGTTTTTCTGGGTGAATACCAGAGTGGCCAAATGGGGCAGACTGTAAATCTGCTGTCTTTCGACTTCGGTGGTTCGAATCCATCTTCACCCACACTCAATACTCTTGCGGGAGTAGCTCAGTTGATAGAGCATCAGCCTTCCAAGCTGAGGGTCGCGGGTTTGAGCCCCGTTTCCCGCTCAAATGTTTAACCTCAGGTAGTTATACTTGAGGTTTTTTTATTTTACATAGATAGTGAAACTCATAACCTTCCTCAAAAACTGGACTCTGCCCATTGCCATGCTCACGGGCGTCCTTATCTATTTGGCATTTGCTCACATCGCGTTTTTAGCACCCACAAAACCTGTTGTGCATCGCATCGACGCATTTCTCACGCCGGCATTGATTTTCATGCAACTCTTGCTCACCTTTTGCAAGGTCAATCCGCGCGATTTCTCGTTTCGTCCTTGGCATTTTATCCTGCTCGCATTTCAGCTCGTATGCAGCATACTTATATACATATTACTACGCCCGTTTGACGAGATTGTGGCTCAAGGCGCAATGGTCTGCCTCATCTGCCCAACGGCAACGGCTGCGGCTGTCATCACCGATAAACTTGGTGGTAATGCGGGTTCGCTCGTTACGTACACATTCCTCGTAAATATTCTTGTCGCCATCTTCGTGCCTATCTTCTTCCCAATAGTCAACCCCACGGCTGACGCAAGTTTCTTGCACTCATTTTTGCTCATTCTATCTAAAGTATTCCCGTTGCTCATCTGCCCATTCCTATTGGCGCAAATCTTACGCTATTTTTTGCCCAAAGCGCACGGCTGGCTACGTTCGCACGCATCGGCAGCATTTTATATATGGGCAGTCGCATTGGCAATGGTGATGGGCAAAACGGCCAAATCGGTTTGCGACCACAACGGAAGTAGCGCCATTCTATTTACGCTTGCAATGGTGAGTTTGGTTGTCTGCTCGATGCAATTTGCATTGGGCAAGGCCGTCGGTTCGCGATACAACGACCGCATCAGTGGAGGTCAGGCTTTGGGGCAAAAAAACACCGTGCTCGCCATTTGGATGTCGTATACATACCTACTGCCAGTAACCTCCGTAGCTCCTGGTGCATACGTACTTTGGCAGAACATAATAAACTCGTACCAACTTTGGAAGAAGAGAAAACGAACTCAGCGTGTGTGAAATTTCTGAAATGAATCAGAAACGAGTATAAAACAATAAGAGAGAGCAGATAAGCCCTCTCTTACTTTTTTCGTTTAGTACTTATAATTTCCTTTATCGAAACTATCGA
>JAEEGL013768391.1_pt1 | contig 20736 bp, 22 predicted proteins | sample 9134231 | NCBI WGS metagenome assembly JAEEGL01 (sample SAMN16246548, study PRJNA631951) | gut metagenome | biome: gut microbiome; feature: rumen; material: fiber-attached | host: Bos | place: Iran: Karaj | collected 2018-10
ACAACATCGGCAACCAATCCCGATGCCAACAAAGATTGAACACGATGATCAAAGCCTGTCAAATTTCCCGGTGCCGCATTCGCAGTTAAAACGATATTTTTACCTGCCGCACGCAAATCCATAACCAATTGCAAAAATTCTTCACATGTTGCGCGTTTCCCGGCCAAAACCTGAACATCATCCATAATAAATGTATCACAGTTGCGACAGTAATCTTTGAATGCAAAAATCGTCCGGTCATGTAATGCGCGCGCAAATTCCGATACAAATGATGCACCTGACATCATTACCACACGACCCGTTGATGATGTATTAATGCAATCCAACAACATAGATTTTCCACACCCCGCCGGCCCATAAATAAACAGCGGTGAAAACGTTGCCGCACCCATCGCCATCTTTTTGCACGCTGAAACCACAAAGGCATTTTCTTCGGATGATATAAACGAATCAAAACCCGTCAATTTTTTGTCCGTCACCGGTGCCGTATATGTTTGGGTATTATTATCATTTGCCGTTCCATGCACAACCAACGACGCGCCAACACGAACACACCATCCAAGTCCCCAGGATTCGGCAACCGAACTTAAAATTTCACGATAATTTAATTCAACAAAATCTGCAGTAAATTGATTTTGCGCGGTAAAAACAATCGTATCGGTTTCAATATTTATTCCCATCGGCGCAATCCAACATGAAAAACAGGCCGCATCCATTTTGTCCGCAATCGCATTTTTGATTGCATCTGCATTTACCTGTTTTTGAATAACTGTCGCCTGCATGCCGTTTCTCCTTAGTTTTCCTTAAAAGAGTTTCCTGCCGGTAGAAGTATACAAAACCCACCTGCACAAAAACGCATACACCATCAGATTTTTTTAAAACCGACCGAATTTTTGCGTTTATATATGCACCCTACTCCCTGGACTCTCTCACTTGCTTTTATGTATGAAACCTATCCTTTTGACCCACAACATCAGGAACTTTATTTTTTAACCTTTCCCGTCCTGATTACGAAAAATAATTTATAAAATTCATTTCTATTTGCAATCAAATCTTACCAAATTTTTGCAAATTTATTTTTTGACACCGATTCGGATTTTTGCCAGATTTCTGCGGTTTGTATATACATTGTATATACATTATTTTTATTACACACGCACATATCCAGAATCTGATTTTTGAATTAGACCTTGTAATTCCAGTATCACCAATTCACGTTTAATTTCCGAAATATTTTTTCCGACAATTTCTGCCAATACAGATTCAGATACTGGAACCGTTCCAATATTATCTAAAACAATATTTTCCGATTCGGATTTTTTTTGTTTTTTTACTTCCGATTTTTCATCTGGAAAAAAATCTTTTGCCCCCATACACAAAGTGGCCCACCCAGACCGAATCAATGAATTTGGTCCAACCGCGCGGGAATCCGCCGGATGTGATGGAATCGCATAAATTGGCCGACCGTATTCTTGGGCAAATGTCGCCGTTTTCATACTGCCCGATTGCGAATCGGCCTCGCCCACTATCAATTTTGATGCAATTCCTGCAATAATACGATTTCGCTGAACAAAATTTGAACCAACCGGTACAAATCCAATCGGCATTTCACTAATCACTGCGCCACGTTCCAGAATTTCGTAATACAACCGTTCGTTTTCAACCGGCCATATATAATCAACACCGCCCCCCAGAACCGCGATTGTGTTCAAATTTCCATTTGCACGCAATGCGCCACGATGCGCCGCGGTATCGGTTCCCATTGCCATTCCCGACACAACTGCGATATTATGTCCGGCAAATTCATATGCCATATCCGCAACGAAATTCATTCCCGCCGCCGTTGCGTGCCGTGTCCCCACAATTGCGACCGATTCGCATTTCAGTGTTTCAACATTTCCACGCACCGTTATAATCGGGGGATGATTTTTCACAGACTTTAAATTTATCGGATACAAATCATCCGAATCGGCAATAAAACGCGCGCCTAATCTTGCCGCTATTTCTATTTCACGTGTAACCGAATCGCGCAAATCCTTTGACGGATTTAAAAATGCAACCGCATCATCCACCGAATCGAAACGCGACATTAAATTATTATATGTCGCCGGTCCAATTTTTGGTGAACGCAGTATCAACAAATGTTCAAATAAATTCTTCATATCACACACTATAAGATTATTATCAAATGAATCGCAAGAAAAAACGCCCAAACGGGCGTTTAAAATCTTATATTTACTTTGCTTACAAACTAAGCAACACATCAAAGTCAAATTCATCACAATGTTCGTTCTTTGACCCCGCCGGCAATTTTGCACATGCCGCCTGTAATTTCTTTAAATCCGTGACGAACGAATCATAACGTGAATCTTGCTTGTTTTTCAATGTCAACAACTGGGATTTCAACAAAGTCTTTTCATCCATATCCTTTTGACCTTGAACTTTGCCACCAATCGCGGCATTTCCGAACAATTCCATTGCACCGACACCAACGGCCGCACCACCAACCGCACCACCAACCGTTGCCCATGTGCGTCCAGACTTCTTGGCATCCAAAATACGTTGTTTTAATGTCTCTTCATCAACCCACGAACCACAGTTTATAATATCACCCCATTGAAAATATCTACTTGGAATATCCGATGTTGCGATACGCGCATCGCTTGACCGGATATCAACTTTTACAAAGCAAACATTATTTTCCGGATTTTCAACATCTTCCTGCATAGTGGCATAATTATTAGTATTACTGTACCGCGATGCCCAAACAAAAGTATTACCAATACCGATATTATTATTCAGACATGCTGCGCGTTCGACCTCGCGTTGATCTTTTTCGGAAACCTTTGGACCATTTGGTTTTACATCATCGTCTTTGATACTTGGCGAACGAGGCTCTGTACTTAATGAAATATCTGGGGTTGTTAGTTGATTCTTTGATGCAATCAATGCACGATTCGAACTTTGTTTACCATAATTTGTTGCCGACATTCCCGTCATCCCAACACGCGGATCACGCGCACCAGTTGCCGCGAACACCGCCACCGGCATCATCATAATTAACAACATAAAATATTTTTTCATATTTGAAACCCTCCTAGATACACGAAATTATTATACCATAAAATGGGCAAAAAATAAAGTGCAAAACTTTTTTCGGTCTACTTTTTCCACTTCCACTTTATCTGCGATTCGGTTCCACCAACCAAACGGCCGATATTTTCTGTGTGCCGCCACAAACACAGCAAACAAATTCCAAGTATTGCCAGACCAATCCGCCACCCAATTACAAAACCCAATAATGGTGCGACAACAAATACCGTTAATGCCCCCAGTGACGAATATCCCAAAGACAACGCAACAATCAACCATTCTGTGCCACAAATTACAAACATCATCGGGTTCAATGCCAACACAACCCCAAACAAACAAGACACACCTTTGCCCCCATGAAATTTCAACCAAAGCGGGAAACAATGTCCAACCACCGCGGCAAAACCACACCAGGCCCCAAATGTGTCGCCCCCAATGGCGCACCCAAGCAAAACCGCCAAAATCGCCTTGGCCATATCTAACAACCACACCAACCCCGCAAGACGCAATCCACCGACACGCATAACATTTGTCGCCCCTATATTGCCACTGCCAACTTTACGTAAATCACCCCGCCCGGTCAGACGCGTCATCAGTATTCCCATTGGAATAGACCCCATCAAATATCCCAAAATAATTCCAAATATATATAACATTGTTATTTTTCCTTGATTTTATGTTTGTTTTCTATAAAATACCAGAAAACAATAACAAATAAAAGGAAAATAAAGTGGCAAACCACAAATCATCTAAAAAAAGAATCTTGGTCACGGCAAAGAAAAATGCTGTCAATACTGCACGTCGCAGTGCGGTCAAAACTGAAAACAAAAAGGCCGTAAAGGCAATCGCATCTGGGGACAAAGCGGCGGCGGTCGCGGCGGTTCGCAGCGCGGAAAGCAAAATGATGAAGGCCGCCGGCAAAGTTATGCCGAAAAAACGCGCCTCTCGTAAAGTATCCCGTTTAACCAAGGCGACGGCTAAATTATCATAATTGACCAAAAGAAAAAAATTTGGCGTGCGTTTTCTGCACGCCTTTTGTTGTGTAATAAATACAATTAAAAAATTATCTGTGACGACCGCGCACAATCTGACGACCACGCAAATGGGCAATTCTGAATAAAGCATCTATGTGGTCATCGGTTAAAAAAATCTCTTGGTCATCAGAATCAAAAACCGCGCCACCACCCGATTTATATTTATGAATTCTGTATCCGCCCGTTAAAGAAAAGAATGCACCAACCGGATCCCATATTAAATTATTTTCAATTCTGATTAAATCTGCCAATGCCAGAAACATACCCTGTTCTACATTTGCATCATAATTCTTACGATGTAATCGGTCAACCCCATCATTTGGTTCAATACTAACCTGCATATTTGCACCCATAAATAACTCCTTTGGTTTGCGTAATATGAATATAGCACGCAAAGAATAATAATCACAACAATAATTTGACAAAAGATTTTATTACTAAAAAAGTCACCTTGCGGTGACTTTTTTTTCTTTAGTTCAATGGTGCGCCCCAATGCTGTTGTATACTGCGTTCGGCATCCATTGGGCTGACCAAAACCTGTGGGGTCAAAATAACAACCAACACATCACGTTGAGATGCGGTTTCACGAGATCCCGACAGCATCATAAAGTCTGGGTCGCCCAATCCATAGCGTGTATCGTTGTTGGTTTGTTTTTCAAATCCCGAAACGACCAACATTTGCCCAGACTCCATAATAACTTCTTGCATAAAACTGCGTTCTTCAACCTCTGGTAATTGCAATGTGACCTCGCCAATTGTTTGGGACGACATCTTTAACAATTCGCGCACAGACATTCTGAACAGCAATAATATCTTGCCATTTTCCAAAATGTTCGGCAACAACTGCATTGAAAATCCGGTTTCCAAATTATCCTGGTCAACGGTACTGGATTCAACCGTTGTAAAATTACGCGATTCAAACCGCTTTATATATCCGGTTGTTTTTGTATTGTTCACCGGCGCAACACGGTTATTACGCGTTGTCACACCAACATTTGTCACCAACGATACCTTGCCTTGCTTTGCCAATGCCTCTATCAAGGCGGTACTACCGGCAACACCCGACAACGAACCGTTGTTTATTTGATCCGAAGTATATGCCCCCGGCACAGTGTTTCCGCCTTCGGTATGTGTCATACCGGTCAAAGCCGACAAAGTATTCGATAATACGGCAATGTTCATAGAACTGGCCTCGGTTGTTGCTAAATTATTTTTTGGATTTGCAACAATATTTAATCCAGATGCCGAATTTATCGCCGCCGCCAAATTCAAACCAAATGCCGAATCGTTGGCAATTGAAACCTGCAGCACTTTGACATCTATGGTCACCAACTGGGACAAGCGACGATTTTGACGCGCAATATAATCACTGACACGATTCAACACCGATGGTGGTGCCGTCACCGTAATTGTGCCCAAACTGCGCGATACGGTAAAATTCGTATTTTCTGTTTTACCAACAATAGATGCAATCGTGCTTTCCACTTCGTCCCACTCTTTCAATGTAGATTCCAAGAACACTTGATTTCCATCATCGGTTTGAACAGATGATTGATATGAAACATCGGTCCCCAACGCATATAATGTATATGTCTTGGTTTCGGTTTCATAGAAAACAATTGACGATTTATCGTAATACCATAATAAATCCAAATCTGTCGCGACCTGGGACAATAACCCAGAAAGTTTCCCAGTATAGGCGACATTCATCGTCTTTTTCAATTTATCCGATGCAACTTGGCTGTCAATTTTAACCGGAATTTGAGTAATAGATGTAATGTTATTTGCCAACACCTGTAATGTGACCGGTTCGTTCAGCATTATCGTCACGCCCGTATCGGTTTCGTATTGTTTTGGTAAATTATTTTTATGTTCAACCAATGTAGAACGGTCGCCCAACCAAACCCCCTCGGACATAGAAACAGTGTCACCACTGGCAACCTTGGCACGCGGATTTTTTGCCATTTCAAATGCATCATATACATTTACAAAATCTTGGTCAACCGATGCTGCAACTTTTGCAGATTCACGGTACGCACAGCCCGCAAACCCGACAATTGAAAAAATTACCGCAAAAATTTTTACAAATTTTGTCATATATTTATCTCCTACAATCTTGTATCATTATTCTTCGGTTGTGGAAACGACCAAGACACGATTTCCTTTATAGAATTTGGCATACGGTACCGGTATTGCACGACCAAAATTGCGAACAACGGCCGATGCAACATCAACAAAGCGTCCTTTGAACACCGCACTTGCCTGGATTGGATACTCACGCGATGTTGCCCAGACTAAATCCCATCCTTCTTTATCACACCATGACTGTAAAACTTCGCGTAATGTTTGCCCGCTGGCGACAACCCACGAACGCACCTGGTCTTGCAACGCAGTCGCCGATTCGGCATCCCCAGATATATCAACCGATATTTCTGTATCGCCCGACACCAACAAAGTGTCTTCGCCACCATCGGTCATAATTGTCCGTTCGGTCAATCCGTTCTTCGCCAAATACGCATCATATCCACTGGCATACTTTGCACAGTTTCTGCGACCACTGCGCGACATTGCCAAAACATTTCCGCCATCATCCTCTAAAACCTCGCGATGCAACAACGGCATTTCCGAACCATACGCGCATTCATCATCAAATCCGACCGGAATCTGGTTTCCGTGCAGCATATTTGCACCGCCCGACCAACCGTCACCATTTGCACCCAAATTAAAATTATTTTCAACAACTAAATCCGCACCGATTTTAGAAACAATTCTTATATTATCAGACTTCTGGGATTTTGAACATGCCTTGCTATCACAGGCGACCGTAACATCGGCATCAGACCCCGCCAACGGCCATGCCGGTATAACCATCGGCATTACCGGCTGGGGCACGGCAACCGGTTGTGGTTGTTCCACATAATAGTCATCGTACACATCGTTTTGATACATATCATCATATGATTGTTCTTCGGTATTAACCGTCCGTTCATCTTCATAGAAAACTTCGGATGTGACAACCTGGGGCAATTTTGACGCGGCAAAGCAATACCCCGCGGCCGTTGCGAGCATTGCAGCAATAAGAATCTTACGAAACATTTTCCTTTCCTTTTCCTAAATTATTTCCTTTACTGACACACTTATTATAACAATTTGACCGAATCTGTGCAAGACATAAAATGCCATATTGACGTGTTTTTAAAAATTTTTTATTAAAAATCGCACGAATCGGTAAAAGATGATATACTCAACACCGAAGCCAAAGGGGTTGTATATGTTTTTTACTGTTTTGTTCATTATTTTAGGTGTACTGATTTTAGTATGTTGTGCCGAATTTTTCATGATTTCAAAAATCAGCCATCGTATAAACGATTTAGAAAAAAATATTTCATACCAGTGTAATTTGATTGTGAAAATTCAAAATTTACTGAAAAGCAAATCTGCAACAAATGCGGTTGCCGAACACGCAGAAATGATTTATCAAGATTTATTACAAAACCTTATTCCAATTCTGGCGACACTGGACGTAATGCCGCGAAACACATCCGAACACCCATTGTGGCGAACGCTTGGCGGATTATTGGACGAATATGCAAAAAATCCATTTATTATGGAAAAATTGCGCCGTGCAATAAAACTTGATACCGAAGTTAAGCGCAATGTATCAAACTATATGAATCGTGCAGACAATTTACTAAAACATTTATCTACCGCCGAACCCGATGGTATTTTAACAACAACATTTATAAACGGACTGCTGGGGCAATCATTAACTTTCTTTACCCAGGCATACCAACTTGCAACCGATACAGAATCTGATAAATGACGGGGCCGACCGAAAATCTTGTATATGAAATTTCGCAAATGCGTGGTGAACCCAAATGGTTAACCGACTGGCGAATCGGTGCATTGCACGTATGGCAAAACATGCGCGAACCACACTGGGGCGAAATAGAATACGCACCCATAGATTATGATAAATTGAATTACTATAATGTGCAAAAACCGATTGACAATCGCGATTTAAAATCAACATATGACAAAATGGGATTACCCGAAAACGAACAGCGCGCATTGCTGGGGATGGCAACCGACACCGTCATCGACAGTTCATCTGTACATACATCCTATACGGCGGAATTAGCCGCACGCGGCATTATATTCTTACCATTTTCCGAAGCTGTTAAACAATACCCAAATTTAGTAAAAAAATACCTTGGGACGGTTGTTCCGCCAACCGACAATTTCTTTGCTGCATTAAATTCGGCGGTCTTTTCCGATGGAACATTTGTTTACATTCCACCAGATACCGAATGCCCAATTGACTTGGCCAGTTATTTCAGAATTGAAACTGCAAAAATTGGTCAATTTGAACGCACACTGATTATTGCCGACACCGGTTCAAAATTAAGTTATATGGAGGGTTGCAGTGCACCGCGCCGTCCAAATCATCAACTGCACAGCGGTGTTGTTGAAATTGTTGTACACGATAATGCACATGTAAAGTACGCAACGGTTCAAAACTGGCACGCGGGCAATGCCCAATCTGATGGTGCATACAACGACAGTGGCATATTAAATTTTGTGACAAAACGCGGCAAATGTTATACAAATGCACGCCTGGATTGGACCCAATTCGAGGTCGGGTCTGCAATGACATGGAAATATCCATCAACAATCCTGTACGGCGATAATTCGGCAAGTGATTTTTATTCGTTAACCATTACACGCGCCGGACAACAATCTGATACCGGGACCAAAATGTTGCACATTGGAAATAATACAACATCAAATATTTTGTCATATGGTGTTGCATTAGATTGGTCGCGCCAAACCTTTCGGTCACTGGTTCAAATGTCGGGGCATGGTGGAAAAAATATATCAAAATGTGACACACGCATAATCGGCAATCGTGCGACAACAAATGCATTGCCCGACATAGTATATGAAAATACAGACAATATACAATCACACGAGGCGGCAACCGGTGCAATTGACGCATCTCAATTATTATACTTGAATATGGCGGGTCTGGATTCTGATACGGCGGCGGCACTAATTATTGGTTCAATGGCGACACCTATACTGTCACGATTACCAATGGAATTTTTGGTTGAATCAAAGCAACTTATACAAATGGCACTATCACCAAAGGGGTAATAAATGATTCTAGAGATAAAAAATTTATCTGTATCATTTGACGGCAAAAAATTATTAAGTAACATAAACATGTCTGTTGCAAATGGCGCGCGACACCTGTTGTGCGGACATAACGGTTCGGGAAAATCAACATTGGTTGGCGCAATCGCAGGAAATCCGGCGTATAGCACGGACAGCGGTAAAATAATTTTTGATGGCCGCGACATAACAAATGAAAATACAACATCACGCGCACTGCTGGGGATTTTTATTGGCGCACAAAATGTCCCCGAAATTCCAGGTTTAACAATTATCAGTTTTCTGAAACATTCGCTTGCCGCGCATCGTCACTTTCAAACCGGCACCGATTTACCGATGGGTGAATTTTTGGAAAATTTGGAAAATGCACGCGAACAATTAGGCATTCCGCGCGAATGGTTAAATCGCTGTGTAAATGTCGGTTTTTCGGGCGGCGAACGCAAACGCATAATGTTATTAAGACTTATTTTAACAAAACCCAAACTGGCGATATTGGACGAACCAGATTCTGGCGCAGACATGGCGGTAAAGAAACAAATCGCGGACACAATTAAATCTATGCACGACACAACATTTATATTCATCAGTCACCAAAACGATTTCACACAAATGGTTGCACCAACCGATACAACCACTTTATCAAACGGAAAAATTATGATAGAATAATACGAACGATAGAAAGGATTCAATATGAACGCATTTATTCTTGTCGCCATTCTGGTTTTTATTCTGTGGCTTGGCAGTTCTATATTCATTCCATTATTGGTTGCAACATTTTTATGGTATCTGATAAATGCAACCGCGACATATTACCGCAAGATTTTCCCACTGACCCCAAAATCAAAGTTCGTAAATTTTGCATATAATTTATTATCTAATATTTTGGCAATTGGAACATTTATTGGTGTTATATACATATTTGCAACACGTGTCCGCCCAATGTTTACCGAATTGGTCGCGGCAATTCCGGATATTCAATCAAACCTGAATTCACTGTGGCATTATTTATCGGTAGAATTTGATATAGACATAACCGCATTAGCATTGCCAAACATAACCACAATCGTATCAAGTATTGGTTCGTCGGTTGCGCGATTGGCGGCATCTATGGGCATGGTGATTGTATACATGATATTTATGTTTGTCGAACAGAGTACATTTCACAAAAAATTCGCAGTTTTGTTTCCGAACAAGCCCCAAAACAAAAAAATGCGCTATATCACAACCAGCATAGACGAAAACATGAAAAAATATTTATTTATGAAGACATTGGTTTCGGCAATTACCGGATTAATATCGTATGGATGGATGGCGATACTGGGGTTAAACTTTGCCGGCGTATGGGCATTTGCAATATTTATTTTAAGTTATATTCCAACAATCGGCGCAATTATTGGATGCGGCATGCCAATATTGTTTGCGATTTTAATGGGCATGACATTAAACGAAGTAATCTTGGTTTCACTGGGTCTGATTGGATTACAGATATTATTTGGCAACATCATTGAACCAAAATTGACCGGAAAAACATTAAACCTGTCTACACTTGCAATACTTATAAACCTGGTATTCTGGGGGCTGATATGGGGTGTTGCCGGAATGTTTTTCAGTGTTCCATTACTGGTTGCAACATTTATCATCACCGCCCAGTTTGATTCCACGCGCTGGATTGCGATATTGCTGTCCGCCGATGGCAAAATACCGGACAAGAACGAAGAATAATTACCGGCGTATCATTGCAATCGCGTTTTCCAATATCACACGGGCGGATTCAGAATCCAATTTTTCTTTGATATCACGAACGGTTGCGTGTCCAATCTGTTCCATTGCCACCGATGACGACAAACATTCGTCAATAAAAATAATCGGCACATCGGTTGCGCCCGCCAACGCATTCGCAAACGCGCGCACCATTTTGGTCGTGTCTGATTCCGTTCCATCGGTCCGCAGGGGCAACCCAATCACAATTCCAACCGCATGTTCCGATTTTACCAAATCTGCGATTTGTTGCACCAATTCGGTTGCGTTTTTTACAACAAGAACCGGTCTTGTAAATATAAATTCATGAGTGTTATCGCACACCGCGACCCCGGTGCGTCGTACCCCCCAATCAATTCCAACCAAGCGACCAAATCTTGGAAAAACCTTGAAATCGGACAAAATCATTGTATAATCACCTCTGCACATAAATATAGGATTAGAAATGGCATTTAGCAAGCAACAATTACATAAATTCGCCGACCTTATCAAGATTGATATTCCTGATGAAAAACTGGAACAGATGAACATAGATTCTGTGGTTGAATGGATTGATAAATTAAAGCAAATTGATACGCATGGCGTTGAACCAATGCTGTCGCCGGCGGAACATGCCCTGCCCCGGCGGGCGGATGTGGTAACCGATGGCGGCATTCGCGATGCGATTCTGGCGAACGCCCCGGACCGGGCGGGCATAAGTCGTGGATACTTTGCAGTACCAAAAGTTATGGACGGAGATTAAAATGCGGGCAAAAAAAACAAATGTTATTCTTACAAGTTATCCAAACGGTGGTTGGACACCGTCAACATTAAAATTGGGCGCGTGGTCCGAAGAAAAAAAACAAGAATTTTTGAATTTTGTTCGTGGTCATGATTTGTATAACCTGCGGGGTTGCTGCATTAACATTCATTTTGACAATTCTGTAATGCATGTACGGGGCTTTGCGCGGCCGATAACTTTTACACCGATACGTTCACGAAATAAAAATAATGAAATAATCATAGAAATTATCACAGACGAAGAAAATCGCACTTGTTGGCCGGTGGTATCGGCCACATGCCCGTTGTGTATACAGGATGGACAATGCACATCACCATTGGTAAAGAAATATATTGGTGAATTTTTGTTTCCAAAGAAATATATAAAACAAAGATAGGAAGTGAAATGATAGATCTAACTATTACCGAAGCACTAAAGAAATTAAAATCGCGCGAAATCAGTGCGACCGAACTTGCGCGGGCGCACCTTGCGCGGATTGAAAAATTCGGGTCCGAATTAAATGCGTATATTACCGTCACCGCCGAACGCGCACTGGCGGATGCCGCCGCCGCGGACGAACGCATCAAAGGTGGCGATATGCGCGCACTGGACGGTATTCCAATCGCAATGAAAGATTTATTCGCAACACGCGGAATTCGCACAACGGCGGCATCACGAATGCTGGAAAACTTTATTCCGGAATATGAATCGACCGTTTCACAAAAATTCATAGATGCCGGAACGGTATTACTTGGGAAATCAAACCTGGACGAATTCGCAATGGGCACATTTTCCAAAACATCGTATTTTGGCGCACCGGTAAATCCATGGCAGATGGAAAAGCGTTTAACCGCCGGCGGTTCATCGGGTGGTTCAACATCCGCAGTCGCATCGGGTATGGCAATGGGCGCAACCGGGACAGATACCGGTGGTTCAATAAGATTTCCCTGCTCTATTACTGGGCTGGTTGGAATGAAGCCGACATACGGTTTATGTTCGCGGTGGGGATGTGTTGCGTTCGCGTCATCACTTGATACACCGGGTCCAATTGCGCGCACGGTTGATGATGTGGCGCTGTTGCTTTCGGCAATGGCGGGACACGACCCAAAAGATTCAACCAGTGCCGATTTCAAATTAAATTTAGAAGCGCCATTAAAACCAATTCTGGGCGATGGAAAAAAATTGCGTGTCGGTATCATCCGCGAATTTTCAAATGTAAAAATTTCGGACGATATGAAATCACTGTTTGACGCGCGCATTGCCGATTTGAAATCCGCCGGTGCCGAAATAGTTGAGGTTTCAATTCCGAACATACTTGATGCTTTGGCGGCATACTATATAATTGCCCCGGCCGAGGCTTCATCGAACCTTGCCCGATATGACGGTGTGCGTTATGGTCTGCGTGTAGAAGGGTCTGACATTTACGACACATATAAAAAGACCCGTGCCGCCGGATTCGGCGACGAAGTCAAACGCCGTATGATTATCGGCACCGCGGTATTATCCAGTGAATCTTATGATGTATATTTCATGCAGGCGGCACGTGTTCGCCGTATGATTGCCGATGCATTTAATCATGCATTTGACGGGTGTGATTTGATTGTATGTCCATCGGGCGCAGGAACGGCGATGCCATTGGATTCCGATATGACACCGTTGGAATATTACGCGTTGGATTTGTTCACCGTGGCAATGAATTTGGCGGGCGTACCGGCGGTAAGTGTTCCATGCGGCATGGCGGCAAATGGTCTGCCATTGGGTATGCAAGTTGTGGGCAAAATGTTTGATGATGTTCGCGTGTTGCAATTGGCAAAACATATCGAACAATTTGCAAACATCGACAACCGACCAACCAAGGTAATGGGGGAATAAAAAATGGTGGCCAGAAGTGGAATCGAACCACTGACACAGGGATTTTCAGTCCCTTGCTCTACCAACTGAGCTATCTGGCCATCCGCAGGGTCAATAATAAAATACGAAAAACAAAAAAGCAAGGAAAAAGAAAATGTTTACGATAAAAGGCAAAACGGGCGATTGGGAAGTAGTTATAGCGTTGGAAACTCATATCGAGGTTCTGTCCAAATCAAAGTTGTTTAGTGGCGCATCGGCGGACTATAATCCATCGGTTGCCCCCAATACCCAGGTTTCCATGGTCGATGTCGCTATGCCGGGCATGTTGCCGGTTTTGAACGAATATTGTGTAGACCAGGCAATTAAATTCGGTCTTGGGATAAATGCGGAAATTTCCCGCAAAAGTTGCTTTGCCCGTAAACAATATTTTTACCCTGACCTGCCCCAGGGATACCAGATTTCACAGCCCGTCGATCAACCGCCGGTTGTCGGACGCGGATGGGTTGAAATTATGGGCGATGACGGAAACCCTAAAAAGATTTTAATCGAACGCGCACATTTGGAACAAGACGCAGGTAAATTAAAACATGATGTCCACCCAACCAAATCTTTTGCCGATTATAACCGCACCGGTGTCGCGTTACTTGAAATTGTATGCTTTATTGATGTAAACAACAAAGAAGAAAATTCATTTATTACTTCCCCGGACGAAGCCGAAAGATATCTGCGTCAAATTCGCGAAATTGCGCGCGCACTGGGGGTGTCCAAGGCGAATATGGAAGAAGGTTCTATGCGCGCAGATGTCAATGTGTCCGTCCGTCCAGTTGGTGCAAAATATTTCAATGAACGTTGTGAAATTAAAAATATGGTTTCGTTTAAGTTTATTAAATCAGCCATTGAATACGAAGCGAAACGACAGATAGAAATATTGGAAAACGGCGGTAAAATCGACCGTTGCACTATGCGCTATCTCCCGGACGAAGGCATAACCACAGTCATGCGCAGCAAAGAAGACGCGTTAGATTATAGATATTTTCCGGACCCGGATTTGTTGCCACTTATTATCACAGACGAACAAATTGAACGCATACGGCGGACTATGCCAGAATTACCGGCGGCAACCCGTAGCCGATATATTGAAAAGTTTGGTTTGGCAGAATACGATGCGGCGCGCCTGACAGAGTCGGTTGATATTTCACATTGGTTTGATGCGGCGGTCGCGGACAAAACCGAACGCGCCAAGGGCGTTGCGAATTGGATGATTTCTGAATTATTTGCGCACCCGGAAAACTATGACATAACAAACGAAAAATCGGGCATTGTTGACGGCATGCGTATTATCACACCATCCGATTTGGCGGAATTGGTGGACATGGTTGCATCCCGTGACATCAACGGCAAACAGGCCAAAGAAATCTTTATTAAAATGTTGGATGGCGAATCTGGCACACCGCGTGAAATTGCCGACAAATTCGGCATGAAGCAAATTACCGACACCGGTGCGATTGAAAAAATTATCGACGAAGTTATCGCCGCCAACGCACCCCAGGTTGAACAGTATAAATCTGGCAAGGTGGGATTGCTTGGATTCTTTGTCGGCAATGTTATGAAGAAATCGGGTGGCAGTGCGAATCCCGCCGTCGTGAACGAAATATTGAAACAAAAATTGGGTTAAGGTAATGACAGAAACAATCGTATTTATATCACCAACAATAGATGAAACCATGCGGCAAAAAATCGCAGAATCATTGCGTATACGTCAAATTGCAACAACAGATAACATACAAAATGCGACACTGGTTATTGCCGATGTTGCGCAACCGGTGGAACGCATGGGTATTGCAGATTTTGCGGAAAAAATTATCGCAAAATATTTACAAAAAGTTTCAATACTGAACCGCGAAATTTTATTACTTAATCAAAAACTTGAAAAAAACAAACCAGAATTTAATATGCGGCATCCATTGAAACAATTTAATCAAATAAAACAAACATACAGACAAAGGTTCTTTAATCGAACAAGATGTAAATAAAAAGGAATAAAAAATGAAAGACACACTTTATGTATTAAAATTTAACTATGATGTTATTTTCGGTCAAAGTTATGAATTGGTTCCAATGGAATCAAGTGTGGTTCCTAAAAAATTTTTAATGGCACGCGACCGTTTAATAAAGGCGACCGAAAAGAAATTGCAAACACGATAAATAATAAAAAAATGTCAAAACAAAAAAAATACTTTATTAAAACCTTTGGTTGTCAAATGAATGTGTACGACAGTTGGCGCATCGCCGCCATGCTGGATGCACGCGGCATGGTCGCCACCAAAGACGTTGCCGATGCGGACATAATAATATTGAACACTTGTTCTGTGCGCGAAAAGGCAACCAATAAAGTATTTTCCGAACTTGGGCGCGTGCGTGATGCAAAAAAACCGGGCGCCATGTTCGGCATCGTGGGATGCGTGGCACGCGAAACCGGTGCCAACGCATTTCAACGCATACCTGAATTAAACTTTGTTTTGGGCCCGCAAAGTTATCACCGATTGCCGCAAATCCTTGATGACCCGGACACACGATTATTAAACATCGATTTAGGGGGTCTTGAAAAATTTGATGAATTACCACCAATGACAACTGCACCGGTGGTGTCATATATTCCAATCCAGGAAGGTTGCAATCATTGCTGTACATATTGTATCGTGCCGTACACACGTGGGCGCGAGGTTTCACGCGCCTTTGACGATGTTGTTCGCGACACATTGCATGCCGCCCAAACCGGCGCAGTGGAAATTTGTTTCTTGGGGCAAAATGTGAACGGTTATAAATACACCGATGAAAACGGCAAAACATATCGGTTGTCTGATTTAATCCGTGCGGCGGCAAAAATGCCAGAAATCCACCGTATACGCTTCACATCCAGTTATCCAACCGAAATGACCGATGATTTGATTCAAATGTTTGCGACAGAACCAAAATTATTACCATTTTTGAATATGCCGATTCAAAGTGGTTCGCCTGATGTCCTGCGCCGTATGAATCGCCCGTACAGTTTGGATGCATATATGGAAATTATTGATAAATTGCGCGCGGCACGCGGCGATATACAAATCTCAAGCGATTTTATTGTTGGTTTTCCGGGCGAAACGGATGCGGATTTTGAACAAACATTGGAAATCGCACGACGCGTTCGGTACATAAATTCATATTCATTCAAATATTCACCGCGCCCGCATACGGCGGCGGCAACTATGCCGAACCAAATTCCGGAAAACATAAAACGTGAACGATTGGCGGTATTGGATAATGCGCTTAATGAAATTCAACGCGAATTTAATGAATCATGCGTTGATAAAACGTTGCCGTGTCTGTGCGAAGGCACGGACAAAACTGGGCGGCACCTGCTCTATCGGACACCATATATGCAACAGTGTATCGTTTCAAAACCAAAAGATAATAATGCACCAACAATGGCGGAAATAAAAATCACCGCCGCCAATCGTGCATCATTACGGGGCGAATTTATTAAATAATCAGAAAATAATTTTTCCATTTAACGCAATTCTGTACGAAATCCCCATATCATCGTACAACACACCAACATCAAATCCACCGCCGACACCATCCGCGTTTGACATCATGTCCATATATCCCCCACCATAAATGGCACCATCGGTTTGCACAAATATTTTGCCACCCGCCGAATAACTATTACCATCTGTATTGTCGGTATTTTCAACTTTTGCGCCCATACGCAAATTAAAGTCCGTTTTTGTTTCTGAAACAACCGATGCATAATCTGCACGCACTCCAACGAAAGGTATTACATTAACATCATCGTACACCCGATAAACCAATCCAAAATCCGTCACTAAGTCTGCGCCAAAACCACTTGGGTTACGAATAACTGTGCCATTATGAAAAACATCTAAATCATTAAACATTGCATAAATAAATTTTCCATATGCATTTACATAATATCTGTCATCTATGTATTGTATTCCAATATTTCCGCCGTATAGAGCGCCAGAATAATCATCATAATCCGATGAATAATCTATTGCACCACCGATAAATCCAATATTCCCCATCAACGAATCAGATATCTTTCCACTTAAATTTATATTTGCACCCATAATCACGAAATCATCACTATTCAAATAAAACGGTGTTATCACGGTTCCTGGTTCAAACTTTATTAAATCATGACTATTAAAACTTATTATCGGATTCATTAAATTTATTGGATTCGTTCGTACAGATTTTTCAAGAATCATTGCCATATCTGCGCGCGAATCTATCGCATCTAATGCGGCAATCAATTTATCATTTGGGTTTTCATCACGCAACGAATCCAAATAGTTTCCCAAGGCATCACCAATAACAACTTCGTAATTCGTATACAACGAATTAAAAATATACAGAGAATCATCTATCCACTTTGCAGAATGTGTCATCGCATATTCTTCTGATAAGAATGTTGTTTGTGAAATAACATTACTGTTCACGACATGTGTTATCAGCGGTTGCGATAAATCATCTGGGATACCTGTTATCAAAAATTCCACACCATCACTGGTAATCTTTATGTTATTTGGAAATACCGGAACATTGGTTCCGACTTCAAAGATACCATCCCCAAGATGAATTTCGTATGCATTACCCGCCGCACTTATCAAATCTGCCATATCTATATGGTCTGTGTAATCATTATATGCAAAAATAATATGCCCAGATAAATTCGGTATTGGATTGACACTGGCGCTATTGTGAATTTCTTGGATAATCGTATGACATTTTGCGCCACAATCAAAATTACCAGATATTACACCATAGTTATAAATTTTGACTGCATATGGACCCATAAATATAACATTTCCAGACAATGTCCCATAGTTTGTAATCGTCAAAGAATCGTCTACATCTATATTCTCTGTATAATTTTCGCCCACCGATATATAAACATCAGCGGCCGCGATATGCGGACACAACACACATAAAATCCCCAAAATAATATGTGCATAATTTTTCATACCTCGTGGATTTTAACACGCAAGATTTTATTCTTAAAGCAAAAAATCCAAAAATAGTAAAACGGGCGCGGTCGCGCCCGTTCAACGTAATACTTATCGTAAACAAATTACCATTGACTTGCTTGATATACCCTGCCCCATGCGGCTTTATATCCACCATCACGCGACAACACAACCTTGGCATTCTGTAAATTAGCACAGTTCAAGCCACGAATAGTATATGTTTGTGTTAAACGACCAGGTTCGTCAATAGACAATGTCGGCAATTTCAGATTCATGCACTTTGAATCACAGCAACTGCTGTCACTGCAATTACCACATTGATAAATCTTCATCACATATGTTTCGCCCGGACGCAGGTCAATCAAATCAACCGACATTTTCACACCACCTTCACATGGGGTAAATTTGATGTAACCCATTTCTGATGTACCACCACGACTGCTGCGAGTGTACATTTTTGCCTTCATTGTTGGCATTTCTTCAACTTCGGCGACGACTGTTTCACTCATTTCATACATAACAACCGGCTGTTGTGCATTATGATGATGCTTGGTCTTTGGCGCGTCATGGTGATATCCACCACAGTGTGTACTGCATGCCGCCAATGCCGCCGCTGTTGCGAATGCGACCGTTAAATGAGATATATTTTTTATAAATTTATTCATTTTTTCTCCTTTGGGTTGTACGACAAAATTATATTACAAACACACTAAATTTTCGTCAGGTATGATTGCCTAATCACATTACAAAATAAAAAACCCCGAACATAAATTCGGGGCCAAACACAACATTTGATTGAACAAAAATGTTTAGAACATATATCTGATGCCGATATCGCCACCAAAATTATGTATTCCGGAATCAACATCTGCGTATGTATAGCGGAATGCCATATCAACCGCAAAAACGCGCCAATCAAAGGTCACACCAACCGTACCCATTGCCGAGAAACGCGTCATATCGTGATCTTCAATAACACCGGCAACTTCACGCGATGAATCTGCAAACGCGACACCGGCACCGGCACCAATGAACGGACGAATCATCTGATAATCACCCAAATCCATATAGAAGTTCATCAACAAGTTTTGCATTTTGGTGTTTATGTTAACATTATCGGTACCGAACATATCATTATCTTTAATTTTTGTGAATAAAGACCATTCAACTTCGGTACGCGCCTTGTTGCACCACATCGCCAGGCCAAGTGCGACACGGCCATGCATTTCTTCGTCACTGAATGATTCCTTGAACCCATTATAACGATAGTTCAAGTTGGTATAGCCTGCGCCAACACGCAACGCCATATACGGATTTAAACTATCCCAAAACGATTCGTTGTTATGATATTGACCGGCCATGGCGGGACACGCAACCAGCGCAGCCAAGACAGGAATTGCAACTTTTTTCATGTTTTCTCCTTTTGTTTGTTCCAAAGGGTGCGTTTACACTCTTTTACGTTTTTAATGGTATCACGGCAATGTCAAAGTTTATATAGGTATGGATGCCTTTTTGCATTGTGGGAAACACGCATTGGTATAAAAACTTGCATTTTTATAAAAAGGTTATATAATTCCCTGGTCTGAACGGACCCATGGGTGCATAGCTCAGTTGGTAGAGCAACTGACTCTTAATCAGTGGGTCTGGGGTTCGAGTCCCCATGCGCCCACCAAAAATCAAAATCGGCTTTTGCCGGTTTTTATTTTTGCATTGGGACATTGGACGAGAAAATTTGTATGCGCGAACAAGCAATGCGAAGTTCAAGCAACTACAAATTTGCGCGCAGGCATTTTATGCCGAGCGAACCCCACGGGGTTCGACACGATAGCCGGTTTTGCAAATTGCAACAATTTTTACTAACCACTCTGCACTATTTTTTCAGATAATTTATTGGGTTATACGACTTGGTTCCTTTGCGGATTTCAAAGTGTAATTGTGGTTTGGTCACCTTACCTGTCTGGCCAACGGTGCCAATTTTTTGTCCGACCGACACGCGCGCACCACGGCGGACCGACATAGAATTCAAATGCGC
>JAEEGL014798950.1_pt1 | contig 20736 bp, 18 predicted proteins | sample 9134231 | NCBI WGS metagenome assembly JAEEGL01 (sample SAMN16246548, study PRJNA631951) | gut metagenome | biome: gut microbiome; feature: rumen; material: fiber-attached | host: Bos | place: Iran: Karaj | collected 2018-10
ACTTCTCCAAATTGTCCAGCAAAGAAAGTTGGAGATGAACTTTCATCAAATGTATAAATTCCTTCTTCTGCAGTAGCATCTAAAATCTTACCACTTTGGAAGATAACTGCAACTTGTCCAGGAGCAACTTGAATAGCACTATCTTTAGAAATAATACCATTAGGAGTAGATACTCTCTTCATTAAAATATCATTACCTAAATCTTCACATCTAATATAATCTTTCCATTGATCATGTAGAGTGCTTCCAGCAGCTTCAACTGCAGCTTTGATTAATCCCATATTTTTACCTCTCTTTCATAAATAAATAGGAATATACCAATATACTCTCTAGGTACATTATACATTAAAATCACTTAAGTATCTAGTTTTTTTAATTACTTTTTAGTAAGGCTTGTCGCTCTTCATCAGTAATATATAATTTAATAAAATCGTCAAGTTTAGTTTTATATGAATGAAACTTAATATTATCATTAACATAGTCTTTATGATTATTACTACATTTATCAATAAAAGCATGTATTATTAATCTACTATTTTCATCAAAACTATAACTAATTTCAGGATGCCATTGTACTCCAATAATAAAATAACTATCTTTTAATTCAAGAGCCTCAATAACACCATTTTCATCTACTGCACTAATATCAAAACTATCAGTTTTAGGAACAGTTTGCTTATGAAAACTATTAACCATTATTTCTTCTTTATGAAAAATCTCATACAATTTAGATTTTTTATCTATTCTTATTTTATGAAATAACTTATCATCTGATAATTCTTGATAATGATTATCCACAAGATTAAGTATTACTTTAGGAGTATCATAATTCGCAATAATTTGAAAACCTAAACACACTCCTAAAACAGGAATATTCTTTTCTTTACATACTTTTACTAAATAACGTTCAAAATCACAAATGATTCTTCCTCCTGGCAAAAATACTCCATCAACCTCATCAACAAGTTTTTCTATTTCTAATTTATTATCATCAGTTAAAGGATAAAAATTAATACTTTCATCTTCTAACATCTCTGAAGTTTTAACTATTTGATTAGGAATTAATATTTTCACTTTACAATTAAGACTTTCAAATAAATCAATTAATTTATTATTAATAAAAAAAGTATTTTTCTTTTCCACAACATCATATCTTAAAGGAATACCTATTACCATCAAATCACCTATTTCTAAACCTTATTATAGCATAAAAAAAGATTATCCTATTTATTAGGAATAATCTTTTCTTTTCCACCCATATATGGTTGTAATACCTTTGGTATATTGATTGATCCATCTTCTTGATAATTGTTTTCTAGTAAAGCAATTAAACCTCTAGGAGTAGCTACAACAGTATTATTTAATGTATGTAAATAATATGTTCCATTCTCTCCTTTTTTACGAATACCAAGTCGTCTTGCTTGAGCATCTCCTAATGTAGAACAACTACCTACTTCGAAATACTTTTGTTGACGAGGAGACCATGCTTCTATATCACATGACTTAACTTTTAAATCAGCCAAATCACCAGAACAACATTCTAATTGTCTTACTGGTATATCTAAACTTCTAAAGAAATCAACAGTTAATTTCCACATCTTTTCATACCATTCCATACTTTGTTCAGGTTCACATATAACTATCATTTCTTGTTTTTCAAATTGATGTACTCTATAAAGACCTCTTTCTTCTAAACCATGAGAACCTCCCTCTTTTCTAAAGCATGGAGAGTAACTAGTCATATGAATAGGAAGATCTTCATCTTTAATAATTTGACCTTTAAATTTACCTATCATACTATGTTCAGAAGTACCAATTAAGTATAAATCTTCATTTTCAATCTTATACATCATAGCTTCCATTTCAGGAAAAGACATTACTCCAGTAACAACATCAGAGTGAATCATAAATGGAGGAATTGCATAAGTAAATCCAGCATCAATCATAAAGTCTCTAGCATAAGCTAACATTGCTTCATGAAGTCTTGCGATATCCCCTAAAAGAAAGTAAAATCCCTCACCTGATGTTCTACCAGCTGCTTCTTTATCCATACCACCAACATTCAAAATGATATCAGCGTGATGCGGAATCTCAAATTTAGGAACTACCGGTTCTCCAAATTTTTCTACCTCAACATTTTCACTATCATCTTTTCCAATAGGTACGCTCTCATCCATTATTTGAGGTATTTTTAACATTATCTCTTTAACTTTATTTTGAATCTCAGGTAATTCTTCATCAATTTTAGTAATTCTTCCACTCATTTCAGCTATTTCTTTTTTAGTCTTTTCAGCTTCTTCCTTTTTACCTTCACGCATCAAATTACCTATTTCTTTACTCAATCTATTCTTTTCAGCTTTTAAGTTATCTCCCTCAACTTGCATCTTTCTAGCATCTTCATCTAATTTTTTTACTTCATCAACTAAAGGTAGTTTCTCATCTTGAAATTTCTTTTTAATATTCTCCTTTACTAAATCAGCATTCTCTCTAATTAATTTTAAATCTATCATATTATACCTCCTAACAAAAAAAAGAATAGTACAAGGAGCTTAAATTAAGCGGTACCATCCTTTTAATTACTTAATTAGATAACGGTTATCCCGGATATTATTATATCTCTATAGGGTAGATAAATAAGTATCTATTATCGTTTCCACCAACCACGACTCTCTATAAATAAATAATCTTATTATTTGTCCTAATCTTCGATCAATTTAATTATACAACAATTAATTTGAAAAGACAAATGGCATGTCACATCTCATTTCTTCATGTCTAGCTAATGATAAATAAGTAAATAGTTTAACATCACTAGCATTTAATTTAGAATACTCAATTCTATCAAATCCAAACATACCATCTGTAAATGATACATAAACAGTATAATTATCTCTAGTACCATCAAATTCAACATATCCTTCTAAAGGATTCTTTATAAATGGAGAAATATATTTCTCACCAAACATCTCATCTGACTTATTAATATCAAAATAATAAACATCTTTAGTTGTAGTAGTACAATTCATATCCTTTTGATTATAATAAGTTATTACTTTATCAACCATCTCATTAACATAATCAACATAATCCTTTTTATGAGAATTATCATAATGTAATATTGAAGGTACTAATAAAACTACTACTCCAACAGCCACAGCAAAACACACAATAGTCTTAATAATTTTAACAAACTCATTTCCAGTATTCTTTTGATTATCTTTCAAAAACTTTTGATTATAATCTACTAAATCATTATCATTATTTTTAACTTTTTTTTCTTTCTTATCATGTTTTTTAGAATTATCATCAACTATTTCATCTTCACCTTTATGTCTACTAAACATACTGAACTTAGTATCTTCAAGATTTTCATTTAACTCTTCATCTTTAATACTATTATCATTCTTACTATTAATAAACATCAAATCACCTACTTACAATTAGTATTTATAGAAGGAGTAGTTAATTTATAATATGGTAATACATTCTTTGAAGTAACCTCTTCTATATTCTTTTCTCTTATTCCAAAAGTACCATCAGTTATAGAAATACTATAAACATACTTTCCATCAACCTTAGTAACTAAAACATATCCACTATACTTACTAGAAATATATGGTGATACTATATCAACATTATATTCAGTTTTTAAAGAATCACTTGTGAAAGGAAATAGATATTCATCACTTCTAGTACATCTTTTAAAATGATTGTTTCCATATTTCTTTTTAACTAAACTAACTATTTCATTAGCTTGTTCAACATATACTTTTTGTTTCGCAACAACAGTCCTATATCCAAAGAATAACATTCCAATAAAACCTATTGTTATTACTGCTTGAGTAATATTATATTTTAAACTATTAGCCTTCTCACTATCAGTCTTTTCTATATTTTTATCAACAGACTCTCTATATTCCTCTACTGATCTATAAAACTTTTTTTCTTCAGGTTTAGGTTGTTCTTCTACTTTAACATTAAAGAATCTATTAGTAGGTTCTTTCTTTCCTGCTTTTTTATTCTCTTTTTTTATTAGTTTTTGAGCTTTCTTATCATATTTAACTAAAAAATCATTACTATTATTATCATAATTAATATATCCACAATGAAAACAGAATCTATCATTTGATTTCATCTCATTACCACATTTAGGACATATCATAACCCCATTATTATTCATATTAATCCTCCATATACTTATCAATTACATTGGTAAATATCTTATATCCTTCATCATTTAAATGTAATCCATCTTTAGTATATTTACTATCTAAATAATCATTACTATCTACAAATTTAGGATACATATCAATAAACACTATCTCATTATTTTTACAATAAACTTTTAAAGCAGCATTTAAATTATTTATAGAAGTAATTTTATTAATCTTTCTAAATTCAGGTTTTAAATCATAATTAACAGGTAATAAAGAAATAACTCTAATAGTAGTATTAGGTCTATTCTTCTCTATTTGATTAATTATAGAAACATAATTATCAAATATCTTTTGTAATTTATATTTTTTAGAAATATCATTTGTTCCAACAAGAATAAACACATCAGAAGGATTATATCTATATACCCTATCATACATATTATCTAAAATATCAGTAGTAGTATTACCTTTTAGTCCTGAATTAACCATTTTATTCTTTAACATAGGAAAATTTTCATCCAACTTATAGTTATACATTAAAGAATCACCTAAAAACACATAGTTTTTATCAATAGTATTCTTATCAGGATTAATAGCATTAACACTATCATAATTTATAGAATAAAATAATACAAATCCTAATAATATAGAAGCAAAAACAATCATAAGCATTCTTGCATATTTAGATTTTAAGAATTCATCTAACTTACTAGTTTTATTAATATCATCTTTAATAATAACAGGTGTATTATAAAAATCTTTATCTAGATCAATATTTCTTTTTACTCTTGTCTGTTTCTCTTCTTTATTTTTCTTAGTAAACTTTTTTGCCATATTCATCCGTTCCTCTAAAATATTATACCAAGATATTTAAAAAAAAAGAAGAATTTAATCATACTTCTTTTTAAAATAACAATATAATTTATAAAACAATGTAAATAGAATCCAAATCAGTAATATTAAATTACTAATTTGAACTAAAGATAATATAGTACTATTAGTATATAATTCCTTCATACTATTTAATTCTATTTCATTAGATGCACTCAAAGTAACAAATAATAAAAATAATAGATAAATTAAACTAAAACATATATAATTAAAAACCTTCTTAAACTTAGTAATCTTATTATTAAATATAGTATAAATAGTCATCACACATACAAACATCATAATAAAGAAATAAACTATTGTAGAAGGAAAATATATATAATGCATTATACCCTTAATAGTAGATCTAAAACATAGTTTTACATAGTCATTATAACTAACTAAAACTCCTATTAAGAGACCAAAATATATACCAATAAAACCTATATTAATAAAAACATTTTTTCTTCTTAAATTAACAATTAATAAAGCGAATAATAGAAGACAAAATATCAATATTTCAATCGTAATAGAAGATGAAACTATATATTTAAATATATATCCAAATTTATCAAGAATTGTCTCCCTCATATATTCACCCCAATTTAATCTGATTCACATATATAAACTGTTTGTTTTTTATCACTACCCTTAGTACATGTTATTAATGTAAGAGTAGTTTTTTTATAATTTCTAACTATACTGACATATCCATTTTTAGGAACAGTATAAATCTTTTTAATCTTATACGTATAAGTCTTACCCTTATAATCAATATAAGCTTTATCACCAACTTTTAATTTATATAAATTAGCAAAATATGATATCCAAGCATCCCCACTATGAGCAATCAACACCAAGTTACCATATTTAACATTAGGCATATTAGATCCCTTTAATAAGGTTACATTATATTGAATATTATTATATCTTGATTTAGTATCAAAGAACCCTCTCTTTAAATTAATCTTAGGTATTCTTAATACTCCTAAATATTGACTATAATCAATAGGTTTATAAGTATAAGTATTTTTCTTTTTCTTTTTTGTTTTCTTTTCTACAGATACAACTTCATTACTAATAGGTGTACTGATTTCTTCAACCTTATTGGTATTATCAGAAAAACTGATAAACATATCTGAATATATTTCATCTTTTAAAGATAAAAGACTATTCCAAGATAATGCTATAAAACCAATAAAAATAAGTAAAGAGCCAAATAACAATATCTGGCTCTTTTTAATATTCTTAATCTTATTATTGATATTGTTTTTGATTTTTGATATTAACATATAATATACCTAATCCAGATAATAATACTATCATACCAATAATATATAAAATTGAAGAAGCATCAGTTCCTGTATCTGGAGCTGGACTTAAACTAAAGTCAACACCTGTATTCTTAGTATAAGAATACTTACCAATATGAGTAACTCTTTGAGCAGAACCAGCAGTTCCAGGTTCATAATAGTATCCAGTAATTACTTCAAAATCACCATCAACTTCTAAAGTAAATTCTACATTTTGAGTAACTTTATCAGCAGGTACATATACATATAATTGTTGATATTTACTATAATCAACTGCATTTAAGTTAGTAATTAACTCTTCGTTACCATTATTAGCATCACCTTGAGCATTATTAACTCCATAAACCTTTGTACCTTCAGGTGCTCCAGTTAATTTAATCTTATAAGTACTTGCTGCAGCAGCAGTAATTCCTTCTGTACTTAAATTAATTGTAATCTTATCAGATTTTAAGAATGTATCATTATTAACAAGTGTAAATTTATCACTAGCTTTAGAAGCCCCAATATCTAATACATCTTGTCTACCATGGAATCTAATAGCTGTATCTAAAATAGTATTAACACCAAAGTCTTTATATAATGAATTAGTTTTAGCTCCTACAGTACCTAAAGATGTAGTTCTTCCTACTTGGAATGACTTTAATGAATACAAATCATTTTTATGTCCAGCAGTATATACTTGAGTACTATCTCCTGGTAAAGTAATTGAGTTAGGTTCATTATTAACACCCAAATACATCCAAATAGCAGTTTGAGTAATCCAATACTTAGCATATTCAACTGCTGTAGCAGCAGGTAAACTACCAGCTGTTCTTTCATCAATAGTCAAATCATTTGCTGTAATATTTAAAGCCTCAAGTTTTGTTAACAAGTAAATGAATCCTTCGTCTTCAATTCTCTTTCCTTTATTTAATGTTGCTGTTTTATATGCAATAGCACTCTCAACACAATAAACTGGTTTAGATGCTCCATTTATTTGTGCACTATAAGTATGAACTGCGAAACTAGACTCATCATAATCACCACTTGCAAATGATGGACTAAGTTCATTTGGCATCAATTCCATACCAGCAGTTTCAGTAGTAATAGTAGCAGGTAATGAATCAACATTATCTATTGAGTAAGTAACTCCACTCATACTGACAAATAATATTGAAACAATAGCTATAAATGCAACTGCAAATGATAATCCAACAGACACACTTAACTTATTATTTTTCTTTTGGTTTTCTTCAATATAAATTTTTTCCATTTTCTTCACCTTACCTTACAAAAATATTATAACATATTTATTTAAATAACAACAATTATTTTTTTAACTAATCTTAAACATTTCTTTAATATTAAGAATTTTGACATTCTCATTTACATATAAAGTAGCTAATAATTCACCTTTTCTAATTTTATCACCCAATTGTTTATTTAATTTAATACCTACTCCATAATCAATTTTATCTTTTAAAGTTTCTTTACCAGCTCCTAATTTAACTGATAGTTTTCCTATTTCTAAAGCATCTATTTTACTTAATTTTCCACTCTTATAGGCTCTAATATTCTTAGTCTTTTTTGAAACTTTAATCTTATTAAGATCTCCACCTTGTCTCTCAACTAATTCAACGAACTTTTCGTAAGCTCTTCCACTTTCAATAGAATCAACTACTTCTTTCATAGCTTCAGCTTTACTAATACCTTTACCCATACTAATCATATTAGAAGCAAGTTCAAAACAAACATCAACAAGATGAGTATTTTTCTCTTCTCCCTTTAAAATATCAATAGCTTCTAATACCTCAAGTGCATTACCTACTGCATAGCCTAAAGGAGTATTCATATCATTAATAATAACTCTAACTTCTCTATTATAAATCTTCCCTATTTTAATCATTAAATCTTCTAATTTTTTAGCATCTTCCATATTATCGATTAAAGCCCCATCACCAACTTTTAAATCAATAACAATCTTATCTGCTCCAGAAGCAATTTTTTTACTCATAATAGATGAAGCAATTAATCCAATAGATGAAACAGTCGCAGTAACATCTCTCAAAGCATAAATTGCTTTATCCATAGGTACCAAATTAGCTGTTTGTGAACAAATAACAATACCTATATCTTTTATTTGTTTAATTATTTCTGGTTCAGTTAATTTAACATTATATCCAGGAATAGATTCTAATTTATCAATAGTGCCACCAGTATATCCAAGCCCTTTTCCACTCATTTTAACTACTTTTACTCCACAAGAAGCAACTATTGGAGCAATAACCAAAGTAGTTTTATCTCCTATTCCACCAGTAGAATGTTTATCTACTAAAATTCCAACATCTTTAGAAAAATCCAAAACATCTCCACTATCAACAAATATCTTAGTTAAACAAAATATTTCTTCTTCAGTTAATCCATTAAGACAAATAGCCATCAACAAACTACTCATTTGATAATCTTTAACTTCTCCATCTAAATAACCATTAAAGAAATAATCTAATTCTTTATAATCTAGTTCTTGTCCCAATCTTTTTTTATTAATAATATCAATAATCACTAAATCACCTTCTCATAAACATTCGTTTCTCTAATACCAAACCCCAAACTTTGATACATTTTATTAGCAACTTCTCTATTACTATTAGAAGTTAATTTCACGACACTACAACCATTAGATTTACATATATTAATAGCTTCCATCATCATATCTTTGCCTATATTATTACCACGATATGCTTCATCTACACAAACATGATTGATCATAGCATATTTAGTATTTTTAATAACATCTACACAAAAAGTAATATTCAAATAACTAATTGCATGTCCAGCAAATAAACCAACTAATCCAATGACATTAAAAGCCTCTAAAATATCAGTAATATTATGATTATCAAAAGATTTATTTATAAGTTTAATAACATCATCTTTATATTGTTCTTCATATCTAACAAATTTTATATTCATACTATCACCTATTATTATTTTATCATATTACTTTCTCAAAGTTTTAACTTTTTTAAAATAACACTTAGGACACATCGCTTGATAAGTTACATTATCAAATCCATCAATTGCAACTTGTTCGCCTTCAATGGTTAATTCATTATCTACAAATCGAGCATTGATTGTAGCTTTTTTTCCACATTCACAAATAGTTTTCATCTCTTCTATAGATGAAGCAATTTCAAGTAGACGACTTGCTCCTGGAAACCCTTGTAATTTAAAGTCTGTTCTTAATCCATAACAAATAACTGGAATATCCATCTCAGTAGCAAAAAACAACAACTCATCTACTTGACTAGGCTCTAAAAATTGAGCTTCATCTACTAGCAAACAATCAAGTCTCTTATGATCTTTTAAGTATTCTTCAGCTAACCCAATAATCGAATCATCTTTTCCAACCAAATAATCTACTTCTTTACTTACACCCAATCTAGAAACAACAGACTTATCACCTTTTTTATCCTTACTAGGTTTAAGTAATAAAATATTCATTCCTCTTTCTTCATAATTATGAGCAACCTGTAATAAATGAGTAGTCTTCCCACAATTCATTGCTCCATATCTAAAGTATAGTTTGGCCATACCATCACCCCACAAATCTAGTATAACAAAAAAGAAGAGATTATTCATCACTTCTTTACGCTAATTTTATTCCACCATCATCATAATCAAGAACTTCATAATCTGTCTTTATAGGCTTTGGATCATCAGAAAGCATTTCCCTAACTTCAGCAGCTTTCCAATCATCTCTAATTTCTTCAACTTCAACTTCAATTGGCTCAGTATTCTTACTTTCAATCGCTTCAATCTTATTAGATAACATTTTTCCTTCACTGCTTAAGGTCTCATGCTTTTTATCTTTAGCTCTAATTTCATTTAATTCAATTTCTAGTTTAGCAATCTCTTTACACATATCTATTCTTAAATCAACAATATTATCTGCTTGCATATTAATAATATTTTCATCTTGATTAAGAATATTTCTACTTCTAGTAACATATGTTTCTAATAATTCTTGAGCATTATTAAGCATATTAGTTCTATCTTTAGGATTAATATATGCCATCTTATTAACTAAACCATCTATTTGTTCTAATATTTTATCTTTTAATTCTAGAGGCTTAGTGTCACCATCTTCAACAACAACAGCATCAGCTTCAACTATCTTATCAACATTATGTAATTGATTTAAATATTTTTGTTTTGTTCTATTAACTTTAATATCTTCTATTTTATTTTTTAATTCTTCAAAAGATTTTTGACAAACATCTAATAGATTAAATAATTCATAATTCTCATCATTTCTTATAGTTGCAACAAGTAATCTAATAGTTTCTTCAGCCAAATAAGTCGCAAAACAAGTTACAATGCCTAATCCAATAGAAACAAACAAACCTGTACCTAAACTAACAGTAGCAGCACCACCAACAACTTTAGCTATCATTGCAGCAGTCATAGTAGTTCCACCAACTATAGGTGTTCCTCCAGCTACAACAATTTTACCAGCTTCTTTGGCAGCAGTCTTAGCATTTTCTTTATTTAAATCATGTAAATAATCAATGTATACTCTTGCTTCCAAAGGAGTTAATTCTTCACGATTATTAGCTTTTTCTATTATTTCATCTTTTCTTTCTTCAACTGTTTTTTCTTTAGATACAATCTCATTTTTCATCTCACTAGCTAAATATAAATCATGTAGTTTTAATGTATCTTTAGTAAATTTACCAAATACATAATCTTCCATATCTTTTTCATTAATATCTATCTCAGCAGCTTTACAATTACCAGAATATCCATTTTTTCTAATCAAATAGAATCTATGAGTACCATCATCATACTTAACTGAACAATCACCATTTTTTATACTAGATTCAACTTTCTTAATAAAATCATCAAATCTATATTCTTTACCATTATAAGTAATAGTACCTAATCCTGTAACAAAATATTTATTATTTATAACTTCTGCTCCAAGTCTTTTTTCTAATTTGGTGTCTTTTTCTATATTACTTAATTCATTATTCATAAGCATCCCTCTATGATAATTATATCACAACAACACTTAAAAAGAAGAGATTATTCCTCTTCTTTACTAGTAGGTTTACTTGATAAAAATGTCACTTTTTCAGTAATTATTTCATTTATAGTTTTATTATGACCATCTTCTTCAACAACTCTAGATTGAATTCTACCCTTAACACCAACAATATCTCCCTTTTTACAATATTCTTGAGTATTAATAGCAACTTGATCAAATATTAAACAATCAACAAAATCAGTATCATAATTACCATCTATATTTTTAAAACTACGTGGAATTGCTAAAGTAATAGTAGAAACCTTGTTTCCTTTATCAGATTTATTAACTTGAACATCACGAGTTAATCTTCCAACTAATACTACTTGATTTAAGATAATATCACCTCCTTGGAAGGTATATTAATTTATTAAAAATAATAATTCAAATCAAGAAAATACATAATTGAAGCTAATTATTAAATAAAAATAAATAATTCATAAACCACAAATAATAAATAAAAAAAGAATTCTAGGTGAATTCTTTAATTACTTAATCGTTTTAATTTGATTAACTATTTTTTTATATTCTTCATCAGAATTATATACCATCTCATTTAATAATTCTTTTCCTTGTTTAAAGTATATAACTTGAGGATAACCAGGAAGTAATTTATAGTTTTCTATAACGTATTTTTGAATTTTTCCTCCCTCAACACTTTTCTTATTTACTATATCATATTTATAATCTTTAAAATGATTATCTATAAAAGGAGTAACTACTTTTCTAGCACTTTCTTCACCAATAATAATAAGTAGATATTCATTCTTTATATTAGATTCAAATTGTTCTAAAGTTGTTGTTTCTTTAATTTCATGTTTATTTGCTAATCCAGTTTTAACAACATATTTCTCTATTTCATCATAATAAAGAGGTCCAATCATAAAGCCTGAATATTCACCGTCTTTATAGAAGGCTTGTGTAAATTCACTTGATTTCTTAGCTACATCATATAGATTTATATTTGTTAATTCTTTCTTTAAACAATCATCTTCAACTTTATTTGGAGATATATGAAGTATTTTTATTTCACTATACTCACTACCAAATTCTTTTAATACCTCAGATGATTCTTCACTATCATTACCTATAAACAATATAAAATCATCTTTCTTATTCTTACTATTACTTATTTGATTACAAATATCATCAGACTTAGTAACAGTTTTTTTATCTCTTGTTATAAAGAATGCAATTACAAAAGCAACTATAGCAAGAACTATTAATATTATTACAATGATCTCTTTTTTCTTCTTTTTCATTTTATTACCTCTTCTTATTAACTAGTATAGTTTTTAACTGTTATATATGGTCGATATGATATTTTACCTAGATCTTTACTTTTCAATTCATAAGAATTAATTGATTTTTTACAATTATCCGCTGTAGCAGCATAAACATTTCTAACATATCTATCATGGCCAGAAATCTGATGAGTAGAACAGTTTACATTCTTTGAACAATCTATTGCTTCATGACCTGCAGTACGAACATAGTAGTTTTTATTATAATCATATACAAGAGCAGTATCGAATTCAAAACCTTTATTAGTCCAACCACAAGGAACTCGCTCTGATGCAGGTAATTTCTGATTTCTATAATAAACATGTTCATTTCCATAATAGAATTGACTAGTACTCTTAGCACGAAATACTAATTCCTTACCTTGCGCATTATCAGCATTCGAATCGCCACCGCAAACATATATATTAAATCTTACTGTTTTACCAGTACTATCTATGTAACTTTTTATATTATATCCATAAGTATCACTATCAGTACTACTATCATACTCACAATATCTATACTTAAAGCCTATTGCAGTTGAGTTAGAAGGAGCCTTAAGAATTATATCTGTAAAGACTCTAGAATGCCCTCTTTCTCCATTACCATAAGTTTTTGTATTATAAGCCCCATCTTTAAATGATAAAACTCCGTTTGAATCAACACTAAATGGTGATGAAATAGCTTTTATTCCAGTTCCGTACTCCGTAGTTGATTCTTTGACTAAATCTTTAACTGGATGAGTTCTTACTGCTTGTACTCCTTCAGCAACACGATATCCACTACTATATGGATGACTAACTATTTCAAAAGGTTTTAAAGTTTCATTATTATAGAAATGAGTTGCATCTGTCCAATATTTAGCACTTGTATAACCAGTAGATGTTCCAGAACTAGAGCCATTATTAGTTATACAACTATTAGCTAAAGCATTCTTTAAAATCTTATTCTCCTTCAAGAATGAATCAACACTTGTTATTGCATCATCATATTTTCCACTTCCACTAGTTCCATTATATGCAAGATTTACATTTCCTCCAGATGAACTTACGACAGTCCATCTTGTACCGGCATATGTCACAGTTTCACCAGCAGATAGCTTACCAGTAACAACAGTATTACATTTAATTGTAATTGACATAGTAACATCTTTATATTTTCCAGTTGTCGTATCAGTAGCCCTTACTTTAACACTATATGTTCCAGTATTTGTATCCTCAGGAAATGATATTTTTCTACTATCACTATCTACTTTTGCGCCTGTTGGTCCTCCACTAACTATAGTATATTCATAAGGTCCTATTCCACCTGAAGCACCAGTAAATGAATTAGATGTATATGCATTAGGATATATACCGCTATTTAAAGTTTGACCATTAAAATTAAGTTCTTTTGATATATATCTAGCCTGTGCTACCGTATTCTTTTCTACTACTGTAGTCGATTTAACTTCTAGATTAGTATTAGCTTTATCTCGCCAATCATAAAACTGTTTAGAACTATCAGCTGGATATGGTTTACATAATGTTCCCCAAGTCAACCCTTTCTCTTTTGTGATTGGAGGTTTGTTAGAACATCCACTTCCACCATTATCATCATATGTAAGATTAAATTTATGAATAGCTCTATATGTAAATACACATTTAGATTCATTTCCTGTTAATTTATCAGCAATTTTAACTTCATATTCAAGATTTGGTTTAGATTGACTTCCTTCATCAGTAGTATGAAATCTACCTTTATAATTTGTACTTTCACATCCATTCTTACTACCACATTTAAATGAATATTCAACATCAAATGAATCTCCATTATCTTTTACAATATTAATATTTTTACTATAACACCAAGGCAAATCTTTATCTTTAAGATCAGTTTCATCCCAAGTAGAGAATTCTTTATCTTCTTCATCTACTACATGAAGATATACTTTTATAATATTTGATCTTTCTGTAACGAATCTTGAAGCATCATATCTTATTGTAACTTTAGATGTTTTATTAGTTAATGTCCTTTTAACTAAATTATTTTCACCTTTATATAACTGATATGTATAGTTTTTAATAACTTTATTATATTTATGTTCTATATTAATCGTGATATATTGTCCATCATTAGTAATTGAATAATTAACTATATTTGAATTTTCTTTATTACCTAATTCATCATCTTAATAAGCAGGACAATACAAATGAGAAGTATAAGTAACTCTATTTTTTTCTTTTTTAATACGTACAAAAGTATACTCTTGAGAAGAATTATTTCCAGCAGGTTTAGACATAACACATTCTGCCTTTGTACCATCAACCATCTTAGAAATATATTTCTTATTTACTAATTCTTCTAAAGAAACATCAACAAAATCTCCTTCTTCTCTTAAAATTATTTTACTATTTCCATAATATGATTTAGCCGCACTCTCTAAAATCTTCTTTTGTGAAATATAATATTTATTTTTACTATTTTGAATTAGTGAACTAACAGAAGGTATTGCAACCATCATCAATATACCTAGGATAACAACTGCTCCCAATAATTCAACCATTGTAAAACCTTTTCTATTTTTCATATAATCACCTATTATAATTATAAAATATATTTAGCCAAAAATAAACAACATTTAAATAAAAAAAAGAAAATATTTAACATATTTTCTTTTTTTTGCTATTAAAATTAAGTGCCAGGTATAGTATATGAACTTACATATAATATACGTCCATATCCATAAACATCTTTCATAATGGTTCCAGTATTAGATTCATTCGTAGAATTTCCACCATAGAATACCATATCTAATGATCCACTAGTTTTATCAGTGCCAGTAAAGACAACCCTGCTTATAGAAGCATAATTACCATTATCACCAGTTGTCTTACCATCAGTAACTCCATGTTCAACAACACCTAAGAATTTTCCACTGGTTATAGAAATAGAACCAGTAGCTGTAGCCACATCCCAATTAGTACCTGTCGATAATTTTTTTCCAGTAATAGTATGAATTTTAAAATGACCGACAGTTAAATAATTATTAATAGTATTCCTTAATGATTCTAAGGTTTTATACCTATCAAGACCAAGAACACCCGTTGGTGTATATTTTGTAGTCCTAGCTTTCTTAATCTTAGATTCTACAATATATGTTCTTAAAGTTACATTAACAGTGTTAGATGAAGAAGGAACATTAGAATTAAATAGAATCATTTTATTTCGTTTTACACCAGAATTAACTTCTAAACAATTAGCAGTAACAAAAACATATTTAGAATTAGTTCCAGTTATATTAAATCCAGCATTAGTAACATATTCATATCCACTATCAACTTCATTAGTAACTGTACAAGGAGTATTTCCAGTTTTAACACTTACACTTTTATCTCTATATATTGTTCTTAAATCACTATAAGTTATAGCTACATCACCTATTTTTATAAGCCTATCTATTCTATCATCTATATTAGTAATAGAAGGTAAAGTACGCTTATATAATGCTAACCTATATAAATGTGTATTTACACTATTCGCCGTCATTATAACCTTTTTCCCCCATAATGTTTGTTCATCTTGACCCGTAGAACCAACATGCATTACACGATAAGGATAATGCATATATCCAATCAAGATTTTACCATCTTTATAACCATTTGGGAAACGACTTGATGGCCACACAGTACTTTGAGACACTGAATAACCATACATATCCATATTTTGTTCTGCCGTACGATTATAATCTGCATAACTATAATCTCCACTTTGAATAAAAGCGGCATATTTGTTTTCTAAAGAATTCACATCATACCATTGAGCATATAATGTTAAAGACTTATCAGTATTATACTTGTATCCAGGATCATACCATGTTCCAGATGAAGCAGTCGCATTAGCTACAGTAGCCCATCCTAAGAATACTTTATCAGAATTAGTCCATGTATTATTTAATAATGAATAATCTATTTCATACTTTTTATTTTCAGTTATTTTAGTAGTATCTGTTGAAGAAGTATTTTTCATATATGTAATTACACTAAATGGTCTCCATTTAGCTACTGCAACTACATTTTTAGTTACTGGAGTATTCGCAAGCTCATTAGGTTTTAGAACTTGACCATCTACTTCCCAACCTAAGAATTCTTGAGTACCATCAGAATGACTTGGTGTACAAGCATTCCCCCAAGTTAAACCTTTTTCTTTTGTTATTGGAGACATGTTAGCGCATCCACTTCCTCCATTATCATCATATCTAAGGGTAAACTCGTGAATAGCTTTATAAGAAAATATACATTCGGAACTATTTCCAGTTAATTTATCATAAATTGGTACTTTATATTCAAGATTTGGTTTAGTTTGAGTTCCTTCTTCAGTAGTATGAAATTTCCCTTTATTATTTGTACTCTCACAACCATTCTTACTATAACAACTAAATGAATATTCGACATCAAATGAAGTGCCATTATCCTTTACAATTTTAATATTCTGGTCTTCACACCTAGGTATACCTTCATCTATAATCTCAACATCTTGCAAAACTGTGATTGCTTTTCCATCTTCATCTATAGCATAAACATATACTTTAATAATATTAGTGTGTTCAGTAATAAATCTTTCAACATCACATGAAATAGAAACATCAGAATCTTTATTAGTTAAAGTCTTCTTAACTATATTATTATCTCCTCTATATAATTGATATGTATAACTCTTGATAACTTTATTATCATTATGTTTTAAATTAATTACTATCATCTTTATACCATCAGTAGTAATATCAACATCAATATTTGCTTCATTTTCAACACCCAATTTTTCATCTTGATAAGCAGGACAATACAAATGAGAAGTATAAGTTACTCTATTACCTTCTTTTTTTATACGTACAAAAGTATATTCTTGAGAAGTTTCATTTCCAGCAGGCTTAGACATAACACATTCTGCTTTAGTACCATCAACCATCTTAGAGATATATTTCTTTTTTACTAATTCTTCTAAAGAAACATCAACATAATCTCCTTCGTTTCTTAGTATTATTTTATTATTTTCATAATATGATTTAGCAGCACTTTCTAAGTTCTTTTTTTGTGATATATAATATTTATTTTTACTATTTTGAATTAATGAACTAATAGAAGGAATCGCTACCATCATTAAAATACCTAAGATAACAACTGCTCCCAGTAATTCAACCATTGTAAAACCTCGTCTATTGTTCATACAATCACCTATTATAATTATAAGATAAACAGCCTAAAAAGAAAAGACATGTATTAAAAAAAAAGAAATTTATAAATTTCTTTTTATTAATTGATTTAATTCAACTGCATATTCCATTGGTAATTCTTCTCTAAATTTTTCAATAAAACCAAGTACAATTAATTCTTCAGCTCTATTTTTATCAATTCCTCTACTCATCAAATAGAAAAGATTATCTTCACTTATTTTAGATACAGTTGCTTCATGTTCAATAGAACTATCCTCGTTATAGCAACTATTATCAGGAAAGGTATCACTCTTTGATTTATCATCTAATATTAAAGTATCACATTTTACTAATGATTCACTATTTAAAGCCTCTTTATCTATATAAACTTTTCCTCTATAACTAGCATTACCACCATTTCTAGAAATACTCTTAGAAAGAATAGTACTTTTAGTATTTTTACCTAAATGAATCATTCTAGCTCCACTATCTTGTTCTTGACCAGTAGAAGCCATACTAATAGTAATACATGTTCCTTTAGAATTATTACCTTTTAATACACAACATGGATATTTCATAGTAATCTTACTTCCAATATTACCATCAATCCATTCCATAGTACCATTCTCATCTACTAAAGCTCTTTTAGTAACTAAATTATATACATTAGGAGCCCAATTTTGTATTGTTGAATAACGACATTTACTTCCTTTACCAACATATATTTCAACTACTGCTGCATGTAAACTACTATCACTATAAGTAGGAGCTGTACATCCTTCTATATAATGAAGCTCACTATCATCATCCACAACAATCAAAGTTCTTTCAAATTGACCCATATTCTTCGCATTAATTCTAAAATAACTTTGAAGTGGCCTATCTAATTTAGTATGTGGTGGTATATAAATAAAACTTCCACCAGAAAAGACTGCCCCATTTAATGCCGCAAACTTATTCTCATCATTTTTAACGATCTTTCCAAAATACTTATTAACTATTTCAGGGTACTCTTTCATAGCCATTTCAATTGAAGTAAATATAACTTTTTTATCTTCAATCTCTTTTAACATAGAATGATATATTACTTCACTTTCATATTGAACACCCATACCACCCATATGTATTTCACTTTCTCTAACACCAACTGAATCTAATTCATCCACAATAGGTTTTAATATATTATTCCAATTACTCTTAATCATATTATCTTTTTCATTGTTTTTATAATATATAATCTTATTAAAATCTATTGATAATTTAGGTCCAAAATTAGGCATTCCAAGTTCCATAAATTTATTATAACTATCTACCCTAAAATCTCTAATTTTAGAAGATTCGTTCTTATATTTAGAAATTTTTAATAAATTTTCTTTATTTATACCAACAATTTCCATATTACACCAACTATCTAACTAATACTTTACCTCTAATACCTTTTTCTTCTAAAGTTTCTTTCATCTTTTCATAACTTCTATAATCATCATAAAGATTTCTTCTAAGTGTACTACTTAAGTCATCAGAATATAATTCTTCCATTAAATTCTTTCTATCTTTAAAATAATGATCTGAGTTTAAAACAATACTCTTTACATCTTTCATAGGTAGATTACATACACTAACATTAGTTAATACATAACATAACCCTACTTCTCCATAATTAGAAAAAACTTTACTACTATCCTCTTCAAAATAATAATTTACTTGTCTACCAATCTGTGATCTTTTAACTACAGGATATATCTCATCAGTAAATATATTTTGATATTCTCTATTGTCATGATCACCAAGTTTCTCTACAAAAACATAACTTAAACGATTACTTACATCTACCCCTAAACTATTCTTTTCATAACATCTTAACTCTGCTAAATAATATATGCTCATTTTAATTCCTCCAACATTTTATTAATTGCTTCTAATGGTACTAAAGCACATTTAATTCTATTAGGTTGCTTAGAAATAGTATCATATACCATTAATTCTCCCAATAATTCTTCATCATATTCTTTTTCTTCTATCATATTCTTATAATTAGTTAAAAGTTTAACTGCATAATCTATACTTTTACCTATTAAAGATCTAATCATTATACTAGAAGCTGATGTTGATATTGCACAAGCTTCTCCATCAAATCTAATATCTTTAATAATATTATCTTCTACTTTCATCATAAAATCTAAATTATCAATACAACTCTCACTAGCTTGATTAACTTTTAAATAACTATCATCATCAATTAATTCTTTATTCATAGGATTTTGATAATTATCAATAATAATATCTCTTTTTAAATTCTCATCCATTTAAATTACCTCTCTCAAAATATTATCATTATCTAAAGCCCTAACTAATTGATCAATTTCTTCTTTAGTATTATAAAAGTACAAACTAACTCTAACTGTATTAGAAACGCCTATCTCTTCATCTAATAATTTAGCGCAATGATTACCTGCTCTAACAGAAATATTATGCTTATTAAGATAGATTGCTACATCTTGAGCAAACACTCCACGAACATTAAATGAAAGAATTCCACTATCAATAGTTTTATTATAAAGAATAATTCTATTATTCTTTTCTAATTCAGAAATTAAATATCTTTTTAATTCCATCTCATATTCATGAATTTTATCCATACCAATTTTTTCTAAATATAAAATAGCCTCTCTCAATCCAATTACTTCCGCAATAGGAGGGGTACCTGCTTCGAATCTAGTTTCATCAGTATGAAGTTCATATTTACCATCATTATAAAAATCTAAATTCATACCTCCACCTAAAAATATAGGTTTCATATCTTTTGATAATTCTTTTCTTAAAACTAAACATCCTACTCCAGTAGGTCCAGTC
>JAEEGL013023067.1_pt1 | contig 20735 bp, 15 predicted proteins | sample 9134231 | NCBI WGS metagenome assembly JAEEGL01 (sample SAMN16246548, study PRJNA631951) | gut metagenome | biome: gut microbiome; feature: rumen; material: fiber-attached | host: Bos | place: Iran: Karaj | collected 2018-10
CGTGAGGTCGGTCCCCTCCATGCTGTAGGAGACGGGCATTTCGATCGAGACGTTGATCATGCCGTTGTCGGTCTTGGGCATCATGTCGAAGCCGAGCGTGGCGAAGAGGACCGCCATAGAGACCAGCAGCGCGCCGGTGATCCCCACGACGCCGACCAGCCCGACGGGGGTCAGGACCTTGCGGAGCAGCGCGCTGTAGCCTCGGACCAGGCGCGCGAGGAAGCCCTTGTCGTGCTCGTCGTCGCGCAGCTCGCTCCGCTTCTTCGGGCGGAGCAGCTTCGCGGCCATCATCGGCGTGAGCGTGAAGGTGACGAAGAGGCTGAAGCCCGTGGCGTAGACCATCGTCAGGCCGAACTGCTTGAACATCGCGCCCATCGTGGACTGCATGAAGGCCAGGGGCACGAAGACCGCGACGTTGGTCAGCGTGGAGGCGCTGACGGCCAGGGCCACCTCGAGCGTGCCGCGTTCGGCGGCGCCGGCGGGGTCGTCGCCCTTGGCGTCGAGGTGCTTGATGATGTTCTCGAGCACGACGATGACGTTCGTCACCAGGAGGCCGACGGAGAGACCCAGGGCCATCAGGCTCATCATGTTGAGCGTGAAGCCCGAGAGGAACATCGCCGTGAAGGTGGCCACCATCGAGACGGGCATGGAGACCGCCGCGATGACCGTGGTCATCGGGTTCTTCAGGAAGAGCAGGAGCAGGACCGAGGTGAGCAGGATGCCGGTCAGCATGTCGCTGAAGACGCCGTTGACGGCCTGCTCGATGTAGGTGGAGTTGTCCTGGACGATGTCCATCGACCAGCCCTGCGGGAATTCCGCGTTCAGCTTCGCCAGCTCCTTGCGGACGGCCGCCGCGGTCTTCACGGTGTTGGCGTCGGAGCGCTTGCTGATGCTGAAGCCGACGGTCTGCTTGCCGTTGAGCCAGGTGCGCTGGTCGGGGTCCTCCCAGGAGTCGACCACGCGGGCCACGTCCTTCAGGCGGATCGTCCCGCCCGCGGTCGGAATCTCGATGTCGCCGATCTCCTCGAGCGTGCTGAACTCGCCGTCGAGGCGGACGGTGGTCTCGCCCTTCTTCCCCTTGATGCTCCCCAGGGGGTAGTTGAGGTTGCTGGCGGCGACCAGGCCGTAGACGGTCTGCAGCCCGAGGTTGCGCGATTCCAGCTCGGCGGGGTTGACCTCCACGTGGATTTCGCGCTCGAGGCCGCCGGAGATGGTGGCGGTGGCGACGCCGCTCGTGCGCGCCAGGCGCGGGCCGATCTCGTCCTCGGCGACGCGGCGGAGCTCGACCAGGCCGACGTCCTCGGGCACGGAGAGCGCGATCTGCATGATCGGCATGGCCCCGAGGTCCACCTTGTAGACCACCGGCGTCTCGATGTCGTCGGGCAGGTCGTCGCGGATCTGGTCGAGCTTGTCCTTGATGTCGATCGCCGCCATGTCGATGTCGCGGTCCGTCGCGAACTCCAGCATGAAGAAGGTGACGTTCTCCATCGTCGTCACCGTCTGGTGCTTGAGCCCTTCCAGGCCCGAGAACTGGTCTTCGACGGGGCGGACGACCGTGTTCTCGATGTCCTCCGGCCCCGCGCCCGCGTAGACGATCCCCACCGCGACGATCGGCAGGTCGATGTCGGGCAGAAGGTCGACCGACATCATGCGGTAGGTGTAGAGGCCGAAGACGACGACCGCCAGAAGCATCATCAGCGTCGCGACGGGACGCCGGATCGTGAACTTGATGAGCTGGTCCACTGCTTAGTCTCCGGAAACGATCTTGACCTTGCTGACGTCGTTCTTCAGGAGCGCCGTCCCGTCGACGACGACCAGGTCGCCGGGGACGAGGGAGCCTTCGAAGGCGCTGTACTTGCCGACGCCGAAGCCCTTGCGCACGCCCACGGCGGTGGCGACGCCGTCGGCCACCTTGAAGAGGACGAGCGAATCGCCGCGGTGGACGAAGGCGTCGGTCTCGACGGAGATGGCGTTCTGCGAGACGAGCGTCACCTCGGCCTGCACGAACATGCCGGGGCGGAGAATCCTCTTCTTGTTGTCGAAGGTGATTTCGACGTCGAAGAGGCGGCTGGCGGCGCTGGCGGCCATCGGGACCTTGGTCACGGTCCCTTCGACCACGTCGTCGCCCACGCGCACGCGGGCCTTCTTGCCCTTCTTGAAGTAGTGGATGTCGTTCGCGGTCACCGGGATGTTCATCACCATCTTCGAGATGTCGGCGACCTGGAGGAGCGGGTGCTCGTCCCGTCCGACGATCGCGACGTTCCCCTGGCGGGCGTAGACGTCCGTCACCACGCCGGCGATCGGCGAGCGGACGTCCATCATCTTGTTCACGGCGTCCATCTGGGCCTCGAGCGCGGCCAGGCCGGCCTCGGCTTCGTCCAGCTGCTGCTTCGAGACGCCGCCGGCCGCGTAGAGCTCGCGGGTGCGCTCCACGCTCGTCTTCGTCACCTTGTACTGCGCCTCCATCTGGCGGTAGGTGGCGGTGTTGCCGTTGCGGTCGAGCTTCGCGACGATCTGGTCCTTGGCCACCACGTCGCCCACCTGGACGAGGATCTCCTTGATCTCCTCGGGCTGCGCGGCGTAGACGCTCTTCTGGAGGTGCCCCTCGAGCGCGCCGCTGAAGAGGCGGACCTGCTCGAGCTTGCGGATCTCGGCCTTGGAGACGACGACCGGGATGCCTTCGCGCTCCTGGATCTGCTCCACGGTTTCCTGCTTGACGTCTTCCTTCTTGGAGCCGCACGCGGCGAGCAGCAGCGCGGCGGAGCAGACGACGGCGAATTGGATCGGTTTGGCGGTGTTCATCGTGGCCTCCGTGATTACCTTTTGCCCTGCGCGGCTTCGAGCGCGCGGTACGCGACCTGCGCGTCCATCCGGGCCTTGAGCAGATCGAGCCTGGCGTTGCGCCAGCTCAGGTGGGCGTCGAGGAGCTCGAGCTGGGTCGACTTGCCGACCGACCAGGTCTTCTCGGCGATCTCGAGCGCCCTCTTCGAAAGTTCCTCCTGGCGTTCGCGCACGGGCAGGCGCGAGAGCGCCTCCTCGTAGGCGTTCCAGAGCGATTCGACCTCGAGGCGGATTCCGCGGCGGGCGGTCTCGTCGGAGATCTGCATGCGGCGCACCTCGGTGCGGGCCTGCGCGGCCTTGTTCTTCGTCTGCAGCCCGTTGAAGAGGTTCCACGAGGCCATCAGGAAGATCCGCTTGTCGGTCCCCATCTCGAAGTCGATGTCGGAGAACTCGTCCCAGCCGCCGGTCTTGGTGTAGGCGGCGCCGAGCACGACGGTCGGCTTGTAGTTCGCGGTCTGGATGTCGACGAGCTTCTCCTGGATCTTCCTGCCGCGTTCCAGCTGCTTCAGCTCCTGGCGGTTGGCCAGGGCGGCGGAGACGGCCTCCTCCAGCTCGACGCGGGGAAGGTCGCCGTCGAGGGTGCCGACGAAGCGCGCGGTCGAGTCGGCTTCGAGCCCCATGACGTTGAGGAGGGAATAGCGCAGCAGCTGGAGGTCGGCCTGCATCTTCCGCTGCCCCGCGACCAGGTCCTCCTCGGCGACCCTGGCCCGCCGCGCGGTCAGCTCGTTGGCCATCCCCTGCTCGTCCCTCGCCTGGGCCAGCCCCCGGTAGGGCCCGGCCTGCGCGACGGCGGAGTCGTAGACGGCGACCGCCTCCTCCACGTAGAGGACCTGCATGAAGGTCTTGCGGACGTTCGACGAGAGGTCGCGGAGCTTGGCGTCCAGCTGGACCTCCATCATCCGCTTGGTCTCCTTGGCGATGTCGACGCCCGTGGAGACCTTGCCCTGCGCGTAGAGGATCTGCGTGAGCGTGAGCCCGGCCTGCAGCTGCCAGGGCTTGGGGGCCATCGACGACCCGAGGAACCCGGCGGCCATGGCCGCGCTCGCGTCGAAGGCGGGGTCGTTGGGGTCGAGGAACGCGGGCGTGGAGCCGGTCTTCGCGGCGTCGTACCAGTCGCGCGTGAACTGCGCGGAGAAGTCGATCGACGGCATGGCGTTGCCGTAGGCCTCGGAGATCTGCGCGTCGACCTTGGCGATCTGCTCCCTGTAGTCGCGGATGTCGGAGCTTTTCTCCTCGGCGATCCGCAGGCAGTCCTCGAGCGCGTATTCCGCGCCCCAGGAAAGCGCCGAGAAGCAGAGCGCCAGGAGCGCCGTCCTCGATTTTCTCATTGCGAAATAGGCCATTTCGGTGTTCTCCTATGCCTTTCCGGCCGCGGTCAGCCAGCCGCGGAAGGACCTGTAGAAGCGTTCGTCCTCGGCATCGTCGCGGGCGATGAAGCCGAGCGTCGCGAAATGCTCCATGGCGACGGTCATCTGCAGGAACAGCAGCGCCAGGCGGCGGGGGTCGACGTCGGCGAAGAGCCCCTCGCGGGCGCCGTCCCCGAAGAAGCGCGACATGACGTCCACGAACTCGGCGATGCGGGCGCGGATCTCCGGGTCGAGCCGGCCGCCGACGTTCCTGCGCATGTGGAGGAAGCGGTCGATCTGGAGCATCAGCCCGCGGTCGCTTTCGATCTGCTTCCGGAAGAGCGAACGCATCGCGTCCAGCCGTTCCAGACGGCCGAGCGACCCGTCGTCCACGATTTCGCGAAGGGCGTCGGTCATGCCGCCGAGGCCGTGGATGATCAGTTCGGTGATCAGCGCGTCCTTGCTCTCGAAGTAGTTGTAGGCGCTGCCCTTGGCGTATCCGGCGCGCTGCGCGATCTCCTCCATCGAGACGTTGTCCAATCCCTTCGCCGCGATCAGTTCCGCCGCGGCGGCGAAGAAGCGCGTCCGCGTCTGGCGACGGCGGAGTTCCTTCATTTCGGTGCGCGCTTCTGCCATTCTGGAAAACGCTTTCGGAAGCCTTCGGTCCGGAATCTGACCGCCGGGTCGGAATTTTGACCTGATGTTCAAAATTCTGACCAGTCGGTCATGTTTTTACATCGGCCCTAAAATTAGCAAGCCCGATGCGCGCCGGACAGAGGGAAAACCGGATTTTTTTTTACAAGGCGCGGAGCGGCGGAATTCAGGCGTGGTGGTAGCCGTGCCCCTTCTGGATGCAGAGCGCCCGGTAGAGCTGCTCGATCAACAGCACGCGGGCGTGGTCGTGCGAGAGCGTCATCGGCGAGAGCGAAAGCAGCCATTTGGCCTTTTTGCGGAATTCGGGATCCAGCCCGTAGGCCGACCCGACGACGAAGACCATTTTGCCGCCCCAGAGCTGTTCGCGCCTCTCCAGCTCCCGGGAGAAGTCGACGCTGGCGAGCCGGTCGCCCCGTTCGTCGAGGACCACGAGCGCGCCGTCCCACCCCACGCGGCGTTCGAATTCGGCGCGTTCCGCCTTCAGGCAGGCCTCCACGCTCCCCTGCTGGGCCGTCTTCAGCTCGACGACCTCCACCGGGCGCCAGACGCGGATCCGCTTGAGAAAGCGTTCCTCCTCCGCCCCGGCGAAGGGCGACGGCTTGCCGAAAAGGACCAGTTTCCAGGCCATCAGACCCCGCGGGAGAGCCGCGCGGCGAGGAAGTCCGAAAGGCCGAGGCGGCGCATCTTCTCCTGGACGGCGGCGACGTCGTATTCGGCCCGGACCACGCGGAAGGAGAGCTTTTCCGAGTCGAAGAGGACGGCGGCGGCGCGGGGGTCGTTGTCGCGGGGCTGCCCGACGCTGCCCGCGTTGACGATCAGGCGCTGCCCTTCGGCGAGGACCAGGGAGTCGCCCTCGGCGCGGCGGAAGACGCCGGCCGGTTCGCGCAGGGCGAACATCGGGCGGTGGGTGTGGGCCAGGAAGCAGACCCGCTCGGAGAAGTAGTCGAAGGCCTCCATCGCCTCCTCGAGGGAGGTGACGTAGCTCCAGTCGGCCGGGGCGCGCGGCGAGGAGTGGACGAAGAAGCAACCCTCCTCGCGCCGGTAGAAGGGCATGGCGCGGAGGTAGGCGCGCGACTCGTCGGAGAGGACCGAGCGGGTCCACTCCATGGCGCTGCGGGCGTGGCTGTTGATGTAGAGCGGCATGGACTGCCCCACCGCCATGGCGTCGTGGTTGCCCAGGAGGCACCAGTCGACGCTTCGCGAAGCCAGCTCCACGCATTCGTTGGGTTCGGGGCCGTAGCCCACCAGGTCGCCCAGGCAGACGACGCGGTCGGCCCCCTCGGCGCGGACCAGGTCGAGGATCGCGCGGAAGGCCTCGAGGTTGGCGTGGACGTCGGAGACGACGGCGAGCTTCACGGGGCCTCCCCGGATCGGATGGCGTCGAAGAGGGCGCGCACGCCCGCTTCGAGGAGGACGAGGACGCGGTCGAACCCCTCCGGGCCGCCGCTGTAGGGGTCGGGGACGTCGCGCCCCGTCCAGTTCGCCATCGGGACCACCTTGGCGCGGGCGGTCGTCGGGCGGAGGTCGCGCAAGTCGGCGAGGTTCTCGGCGTCCATGGCGACGATGAGGTCGAATTCGTGGAAGTCGGCCCGTTCCACCTGCCGCCCGCGAAGGGGGCGGAGGTCCAGGCCGAAACCGGCCGCCGCGCGGATCATCCGGGGGTCGGGCGGATCGCCGACGTGCCAGTTCCCGATGCCGGCGGAATCGATTTTCCCCACTTCGGGATATTCCGGCGCCAGGCGCAGGGCGATCGCCTCCGCGGCCGGGGAGCGGCAGATGTTTCCCAGACAGACGAACAGGACGCTGACGGCCATTGCGCCCCAAAAATACTTTATTCAGGGGATTGCTAAATTTGGTCCGTCCATGCAAAGAGTCGAAAAAAACACCCGGGTCACCCTCAGCTACACCATCCGTTCCTGGAGCGGCGAGCTGCTGGAGGAGGCCCCCCACAACAACCCCATCGGCTACATCCACGGCTACGGGCAGATTCTGCCCAAGCTGGAGCGCGCCCTGGAGGGGGCCGAGCCGGGCGAGACGCGCGTGGTCAAGCTCCGCGCCGAGGACGCCTACGGGAACTGGTACGAAGACTACCTCCGCAACGTCCCCAAGAGCGCCCTGGCTCACATCCCCGACCTGGAGGTCGGCGTCGAGGTGGAGCTGCGGAACGGCCGCTGGGAGGAGGTCTCCGACGACTCCCCCGCCGGCTCGCTGAGCTACGATCCCCCGCCCCAGTTCACCGAAGAGGAGCTGCTCGAGGGGGTGGACGAGGAGCGCGAGGACGAGCCGACCGTCTTCGAGGTGACCGAGATCCTCGAGGAGACGGTCCTGCTCGACGGCAACCACTACCTGGCCGGCCAGGACCTGGTCTTCGAAATGCGCGTCCTGAAGGCGGAACCCGCCTCCATCGACGAAATCGAACGCAGCGAATGGGACAGCGACCAACAAGACGATTCGGAGGACTATTTCTGATGGCGGATCTCGCATCTCTCAAGCGCATCGCCGGCCGTCGGGCCGCGGAACTGGCCGAAAGCGGCATGACCCTCGGCCTCGGGACCGGATCGACCGCCTATTTCGCCATCGAACGGATCGCGGAAAGGCTGAAGGAGGAGAAGGACTTCACCGTCCGCGCGGTCAGCACCTCCTTCTCCACCACCCTCCTCTGCCACCAGATGGGGATTCCGCTCCTGAGCGTGGGCTCGGTGGACCGGCTGGACCTGGCCATCGACGGCGCGGACGAAATCGACCCGGCGCGCAACCTCGTCAAGGGGCGCGGCGCGGCGCAGCTGATCGAGAAGATCGTCGCGCGGATGGCCGACCGCTTCGTGGTGGTGGCCGACGAGACCAAGAAGGTCGACGTGCTCGGCGCCTCGATGCCCGTGCCGATCGAAGTGCACCCCAACGCCCTTTCGAGCCTGATGCGCCAGGTGAAGGAGCTGACGGGCGCTGAACGTGTCGAGGTCCGCATGGCGGGCAAGTCCAAGGACGGCCCGGTCATCTCCGACAGCGGCAACATGATCGTCGACGCCTGGATCTCCGACATCCGGAAGCCCGCCGAAATGGCCGCCCTCCTCGACAGCCTCCCCGGCTGCATCGGCCACGGGATCTTCGCCGGCTACTGCAGCCGCGTCTTCCTCGCCACGGAACAGGGTCTGGTGGAATTCTGACCGGGTCGGGGACCGCTCCCCCGCTCCCGCGCGATTCGAGCGCGAACAAAGGAAAAAGGAAAAACGGGCTCCGCGGAGCCCGTTTTCCGTTGTCGTTCCCGCGTCCTAGAAGGCGAGGTTGAAGCTCACCGCGGGGATGTTCAGCACGACCAGCTCGTCGCCCGACTCGGTTTCGCCCGTGAGGCGGGTGTACGAGAGGGTGATCGTGCCCGCGTCGGAAATGCGGGTGCGGACGCCGACCGAGAGGTTGTTCTGGACCAGGTCGACGCTCGCGCCGGCGTAGCGGCCGTCGTTCTTCAGGCACTGCCAGCCGAAGAGGAGCGAGTGGTTGCGGAAGAAGCCCACGGTCAGGCCGGCGCTGAAGAGGTCGACGTTGAAGTCGGTCACGTCGCCGAGCTCGATGTCGTTGTGGACCCAGCCGCCGTTCAGGTCGACGCCGTCCTCGTAGCCGAGCAGCGCGCCCAGGCGGACCGTCGCGCCCACGCCGAAGCGGCCGTAGGAGGTCTTGCCGAGGGCGCTCTTCTTCTCGAGGTCCTCGAGGGAGGAGAAGAGGACCGAGCCTTCCACCGCGTTGTCGAGCGCGGCGAGGTGGAGGGCGAGGTCGAAGCCGGTGCGGTTGGGGGTGGCGTAGCCGTTGGGGAGGATCCCCTCGAAGGAGAGCGAATTGACTTCGCTTCCGCCTTCGTAGTAGCGTTCCATCGCGCTGGAGATGTCGTCCACGTAGGCGTTCTTGATGAAGGCCTGGCGCAGGTAGTTGTTGGTGCCGTTGTAGAGGTAGGCTTCAAGCGGGTTGTTCACTTCCTGCGAGTTGCGCAGCGTGATGGGGTCGATCACGTAGACGCTGTTGTAGAGGGCGTCCAGGTCGAGAAGCACGGGGTTGGCGAAGCTCGCGGAGACGTTGCGGGGCTCGTACGCGGTGGACTGGGCCATGTCGGCCACGTAGTCCTTGTCGACGCGCATCCACTTGGCGTCGAGCAGGGCGGCGAAGGGCTTCGACTTGTAGCCGACGTTGGCGTTGACCAGCGCGGCGAACTGGCGGTTGTACTCGTCGTAGTCGTCGAATTCCATCGTGAACTTGTCGCCGACCTGCGCGGGGACGATCGTCGTCGTGTTGGGGAGGCCCCAGACCGCGAAGGAGTCGACGACCGTGGCGCCGGCGGTGGTCTGCACCGTCATCGTGTCGTGGATCGGCGCCGAGACGGGCACGTAGGTGTCGCCCGAGAGGCTCCAGAAGGAGAGGGCGAAGTCGGCGCTGACGTTGGCGACGAGCGCGGAGTTCTTGATCAGCTTCGCGGCGTCGAATCCGAGGGAGGCCTCGAGCACGTAGTTGTGCTCGTAGAAACGGCCCCAGACGGAATCGCCGTCGACCACCAGGGCGTCGCCGTAGGCCTGGAGGAGCTTTTCGATGATCGGGTGGTTGGCCTGGATGTAGTTGTAGGCGCGGGAGCTGCGGATGCGGTCGTAGGTGGTCGAGGCGGAGAGGCCGACCGTGACGGCGTCCATCAGCGTGCCGCGCACGCCGAACAGGCCGGCGTACTTTTCGACGTCGGAGTTGTAGTACTGCACGATGCCGGTGTTCGCCCACGGGGTGCGCAGGCGCGCGCCCATCGCGTTCACCTCGATGCGGTTCGCGTCCCTGGCCCCGGAGGTCCAGAAGACGTTGGCGCCCTGGAAGTGGCGGGTGTTGTCGTCGCGCAGACCCGCCTCGGACATGGCGTTCACGCGCCGTTCCCTGAAGATCTCGGGTTCGAACTCGAGGTTCATCAGGCTCGGCGACCAGACGGTCAGGGGCGAGTGCTTGAAGTTGAAGTCGCCCAGTTCGTAGAAGACGTGTCCGTTCTGGATTCGCCCTTCCATGTTGAACCGGCGCAGGACGAGGGGATCGAGGCCTTCGTCGTAGTAGTTGTTCCAGTCCTGGTGGACGCGGAGGTCGACCACGGCGCGGAACTCCTCGCTGGCGCGGAACTCGAACGAGAGGTCCGCGCGGGTGAAGGCGTCGTTTTCGCGCGTGCCGCGCTGGTCGTCGACCAGGTCGCCGTCGGCGGTCGCGACCGAAGCCTTGCTTTCGAAGTTCCCGTAGATGCTGAAGCCGCGCTTGGTGGCCTCGATCGAGTCGAGTTTGTTCGAAAGATCGGCCTGCTGCGCGGCCACGTCCTGCGCCGCCGCGGGGACGGCGAGCAGGAGCAGGGAGAGGACGGCCATCGTGGAACGGTTCATCTTGAAGCTCGTTTTGTTCGTCATCTTTCAGCCCTCCTTAGAATTCCGCCCGGATCTTGACCTGGGTGAGGAACTGAGAGAAATCGTTGCTGACCGTCGCGGCGGCGCCGGTCGGGTCGGGGGTTTCGGTGTCGACGAGCACCTGGCCGACGCTCCACTGGGCGTAGGAGTTGCCCTTCAGGCGATACTGGATCCCGGCGCGCCACTGCTGCTGGGTCCGTTCGACGGGGTCGTTGTCCCAGGTCGCGGCGATGCGCTGGTAGCCGCCCAGGAGGAAGAACTTGTCGTAGAACTCCCAGCTGAGGCCGGCGTTGATCATCGCGGAGGAATAGGTGTCTTCGCTGGCGGTAATCACCGTGTTGCCCTCGCCGTCCACGACGGGGACCGCGAAGGAGTAGTCGGCCTTGGTCAGGGTGTAGCTGCCGGAGAGCTGCAGCTGGCGCTTCCAGCCGGCGAATCCGGCCACGTCGACCATGGCGCCGCCGCCGAACTTGGTGAACTTGGTCTTGTCGGCGTAGCCCGCCTCGGCTTCCTTTTCCTCCATCATGGCGAAGACGCCCTGCACGGCGAGCTTGCCGTTCAGGCCGCCGTCCAGGCGGAGGTCGACGCCCTGGCGGTTGGGGGTGGCGTAGCCGAAGGGCAGCATGAGCTGCAGGTCGGGGTCGGGCACGAACTTGTTCGTCCCGATGGAGTTGGTGTAGGCGTTCTGCATGTAGGGCGCCTGCTGGTAGGGCTGGTTGCGCAGGGGCGACGCCTTCGGGCGATACTGGTAGAGGGCGTCGAAGGCGCTGTAGAGGGGCGCGGCCACGCCGGCGGAGGAGAGGTCGTTTTCCACGTTCATGATCCGCTCGGCGCGGAACGTGGGCGACTGGGCCATCAGGTTGTGGAAGGAGGTGTCGACGCTGATGAACTTGCCGTTGACGACGGCGGAGAAGACGTCGGTCTTCCAGCCGGCGTTCAGTTCGGCGTAGATCGCGTTGCCCTCCTGCTCGTCGGGAGGCGTGATGCCGGCGACGTCGTAGTCGAGGGTGAAGACGGTGTCTGCGCCCGCGCCCGAGCCGGTGATGCTGGTCGGGGTTTCGACGAAGGAGGCGGGGTCGACGCGGAAGACGCGCTTCAGGCTGTCGATCTGGCCGCGGTTCAGGCCGGCGACCGTCTGGTGGCTCCCTTCGTTGGCCGGGGGCAGCCAGTCGTAGCTGAGGCCCGACATCGCGAATTCGCCGACCACGTCGAGGACGAGGTTCTTCATGCCGAGGAAGCCGGCGACGTCGGCGCCGCCGCGGACGGAGATCACCTTGTTGTCGGTGGCCCAGAGGTTGTCGAGATACCAGTTCTGGCCGTTGAGCGAATAACCGCTGTCGGCGCGGAGGGGCTCGTCGTTGGCGCGCCAGGTCTTGGGATCCTCGAAGGTCCAGACGAAGGAGCCGCCCACGTAGGCGTTCTTCAGCACGAGCACTTCGGTGTTGGCGCCGAAGGACCACTGCTCGAGGTCGGAGGCGACGCCGAACTCGCCGCCGTGCTTGGCGACCATCATGGCGGCGTGCTTGTTCGCGTCGAGCGTGACGAGGGTGTCGTCGAGGTATTCGGCGCGGCGGACGCGGCTGGCGTAGCCGTCGAGGCGCCATTCGACGACGTCGCCGAAGGGAATGACGGCGTTGATCTTGGCGCCCTGGAGCACGCGGTTGTTGTCGCCGACGAATTCCTCGGCCATGGCCTCTTCGCGGGCCTGGGCGAAGATCGGGGCTTCCATCAGCAGCTCGAGCTCGGGCGACCAGAGGGTGAGCGGGCTCCACTTTTCCTTGAAGTCGCCCACCGCGTAGGCGATCTTGCCGAGGGCCTTGCCGTTCATCTGCGCCCAGCGCAGGTGGATCGGGCGGCTGCGGTTCGAGAAGTAGGTCTGCCAGTCCTGCTGGAAGCGGATGATCACCTCGCCGCCCAGTTCGCTCCAGGGGCGGGCGCCGATCCGGAGGTCGACCAGCGTGGACTGTTCCTTGTCGATGGTCTCGTTGTCGGGGTTCGAGAGCGAACCGTCGACTTCGGACTTCAGGTATTCGCCTTCGGCGACCATGCCGAACTCGAGCCCGGCGCGGGCGACGATCCGGTCCCAGCGGCTCTGGAGGGACTTCTGGTCGTCCACTTCCCGAGTGAGGGGCGAGGCGGCCTGGACCGCGGCCAGCAGGCCGGCCGCGCAGACCATCGAGGCGCTTTTCATGAGCTTGTGCATCGCGGATTCCATGTAGCGGGTCTTCATGTGGCGCCTCCCTTAAAACCAGACCTTGGTTTCGACGAAGAGGGTCCCGAGAGTCACGTCGTTGTCGACGATTTTCTTCTCGTGGGCGGTCTTCAGGGTGTACGCGTCGCTCAGCTTGCCGTACTCGGCGCGGGTCAGGGGCGTCGTCTTCGACTTGTCCATCAGCTCGTCGTAGGTCGACTTGGCCAGCTGGTAGTCGGGGTCGGCCTTCAGGTCGTCGTTGTCGTCCTCCATGGAGAGGTCGGAATGGTGCGACCACTTGTAGCGGACGTGGAGGGAGGCGCGCTTGGAGAAGTCCCAGTCGAAGCCGAGGCCGAAGGCGTACTGCAGGTACTGCAGGTCGGTCTTGGCGACGTCGTACTTGTAGGACTCCACGCCGACCAGGGCGCCGTCGATCATGCGCGGGCCGAGGAGGGCGTCGGGCTGTTCGGGCACGCCGTTGTTCTTGACGGTGTTGCGCAGGGCGTTGCCGGCGTAGTAGTAGTCGAGGCCGGCCATGCCGATGATGGCGAAGTTCCTGCCGATGGCGGCGACGGGCTCGGTCATCAGGAGCGCTTCGCTCATGACCGGGGCCACGGGGTTTTCGTCTTCCTTGATGCGGGAGATCTGGTTGTATTCGCCGTAGACGTTCCAGAAGAGCCACGGGGTGATGCGGCGGCCCCAGTCCACGTTCGCGCTGAGGGAGAGCTTGCGGCTCTTCTGCAGCGCGGGCGCTTCGTAGATCGAGTCGCGGACCACCACGGCCGCGCTGTCGAGGTTGACGTAGACGGCGGAGTCGACGCGGGCCAGGATCGGGTCGTCGTCGTAGACGCCGAACTCTTCCCAGAGCTCGTAGTCGTCGCCGAAGAAGCCGCCGTCCTGCTGCATGTTCATGTGGGCGTGGTCGTTGACGATCCCCAGGCGCCCGTTGTAGGAGTCGGTGTTGTAGGGGCGGCCTTCGTCCCAGTGGCGGTCGGGTTCGGTCTTCGACCAGAAGGTGGAGCCCTTCCACCAGTCGCGGCCCATCAGCTTGTGCTGGAAGGCGATCATGTCGTTGCCCTTCTCGAGCTGCGCGTGCGCGCCGAAGCCGACGCGGAGGTAGCCGTTGGAGAGCTTGGGAATCCAGGTGAAGGTGGCGCCGATCAGGTTGCTCTGCAGCACGCTGTTGCCCACGCCGAGCTTGATGCGGTCCTTCTTGATGGGAAGGGTGTTCTGGGTGAGCGAGTAGGGCGAGTAGAAGTCGGCGCCCGCGACCAGCGCTTCCAGCTGCCAGTTGTGGACGGGGTTCTGCTTGTAGAGCTTCAGGTAGTAGGCGCCGGAGAAGTTGGTCGCCTCTTCGTCCACGGGGCTGTCGACGTCGTAGACGCGGAAGCCGGCGTTGGAGGAGTAGGCGGAGGCGATCTTCTGCACGCCGCTGACCACGTTGCTCGGGTCGACCCTGGTCGCGGCGTCCCACACGCCCTGGTCGAAGTAGGCGTCGGCGTAGGCGCTGTCGCCCTTGCCGGCGAAGCCGTAGGCGCCCATGATGCGCAGGAAGTAGGGCGTGTCCTCTTCGCCGTCCCTGCGGGCGATGAAGTCGTAGACCTCGTCGCTCATCGCGACCGGGTCGCTGTAGAGCGCCGGGAGATAGGCGTCGGCGTTGTTGGTGTTGGCCTCGGGGAGGTAGTAGAGCTTCTTCCCGCCGGCCTTCTTCTGGCTCCAGGCGCGCTTGCGCTCGTAGGAGAAGGCGACGTCGGATTCCCAGTAGAGGGTGGGGGTCAGCATGCCGACCGAGCTGATGTCGAAGATGCGCGGTTCGTAGACGACCGGGTCCTCGTCCTTGGTGAACTGGTGGGTCCAGCTCTTGTTGCCCATGCCGGCGTATTCGGCCGAGTTGGGCTGCTGGAGGAAGTCGTTGACGATGTCGTCGTGGTAGTTGGAGGCCAGGAAGCCGATCGCCAGGTTGGCGTTGGAGATCACGTTGTTCTTCGAGATCTGCCCGGCGAAGACCATCCCGGGATGGCTGACGGAGGTGAGCGCCTCGGCGTCGGCGTAGTGCGACATCATCGTGGCGCGCGGCATGGTCGCGCGGGAGTTGATCGGCTCGGCGACCAGGAACTGGCCGGAAAGCCCGAAGGGCAGCTGGTAGATGTCGGCGAAGACGCCGCCGAAGGTGCGGCGCGGCCAGGTGGAGGCCCCGCCGTAGTCGGGCCGGTTGTACTCCTTGCCCTGGTAGTAGGCGTCGACCGTCTGCTCGGGTTCGTAGGCCTCGTAGTTCCAGGCGTACTTGTGGCGCGGGTCGCGGCGCCAGATCAGCATGGGGCTCATCTGGATCCACTGGGCGCCGCCGAGGGTGATTTCGGCGGAGACGACCGAGCTGCGCACGTTGGCGCTGATCAGCATCTCCTCGAAGATCCCGACGGCCTCGCGTTCGGTGCTGTAGACGTCGCGGTAGCGCGAGAAGTCCTGGGCCACGGAATGGACCGTGCCGAAGTTCGCCTTGGAGGGGTTCGTGAAGTAGTCGAAGCTGCTCCCCGTCTCGTCGGCGTACTTGTTCACGTAGGTGCCGTGGTAGTCGGCGCCGAAGGTGAGCGCGGCCTTCATGGTGAAGAAGGGGTTGGGATTCAGCGTCAGCCACACGTTCGCCTGGTTCTGGAGGAACGTGCGGTGCTTGAACGACGACATGTAGTCGGGCGCTTCCATGAAGTTGTTGTCGAACATCCGCGCGATGACGTTCCCGTGGGCGCCGATCGGGCTGGAGGTCTTGTTCATCTCGGCGTTCCGGGCGTGCTCGGCCACCGAGTCGAGGGCGGCCTGCTTGGCGGCGATGTCCGCGGAGATCTGCTCTCCGGTGACGGGGGCCGCGAAGGCTCCCGCGGAGAAGACCGCGAGGGCGGCGAAGACCAGACCGTGTTTCATAGTCATGCTCATTTGTCCGTGCCTCCCGATTAGTAGCCTTCGTTCTTGTAGGGGTAGCCGTCGCCGCCGCCGCCGACGCCCTTGGGCACGTGCTTGATCAGGCGGATGTCGTCGACGTAGACCTTGAACGAGCTGAAGCGGTTCTTGTCGATGTCCATGCCCAGGCAGCGGATCGCCTTCCAGTTGAAGGGGGCGCTCACGCGCTTGTTGAGGGCGTCGGACCAGTAGGAGCCCACGCCGCCGAAGTCGCGGAGGGGAACCGTGAGCTCCATCCATTCGTCCTTGCCGACGATGCCGTAGGAGCGGGTGCTGGCCGGGGGCCAGGCCTGCTGGAGGTGGCCGTCGGAGTTGAGGCCGTCGTCCATCAGCGAGAAGGAGAAGATTTCGCCGCCCTTCGTGCCGCGGACGGCCATGGTCAGGCCGCCGTCCTCGAAGTAGGGGCTGAGGTCGATGGCGCTGCTCAGGCAGATCTGGGCGCCGGACCAGGCGTTGGCGGTGAGGACCATTTCCAGCGAATAGTCGCCGGTGTGGGCCATCGCGTCGGTCACCTGGGGCTTGGGCGTCTGGGGCCACGGATAGACGTACATCGCGCCGCCGCGGACGATGCCTTCGCCCACCAGCTCGAGCACGACGTTGTCGTTGTCGGGACGTTGCGGAATGGGTTTGAGGACGGATTCGCTCCGGCTGCGCACCTGATCGAATCCCGCGAAGGAGCTGCCGACGACCGCGATCAGCCCCAGCAGGAGAGCCCGTTTCGGCCAGTGACCCTGTTTTGCCATATCTGTTCCTCTAGTGACAGAAGGATGACGGTTTGGATACAATCTCACGGGAATATAACACAAAAAAACACAATTCCGAGCCGGGACGGGGTTAAACTCTCGTTATATCCCCTTTTTCGGCAAAATTGAGACGCTGTTTTGATTTCGAGCGCCGTCTAGGGCTCGGAGGGAGGATTTTCGGCGAATTCCGCCTCGGCCTCCTCCAGGTCGCGGCTGACGGCCACCCACCGGTCGAACTGGTCGTCCCGGCGCTTTTCGGCCGCCGCCAGCTGCCGGGAGAGCTCCACGATCAGCTGCCCGTCGCCCGAGGCGGAGCAGACCTCCAGCTCGGCGTGCAGGCGGGAGATCTCGCTCTCCTCGGCCGAGATCGCCTCCTCGATCGCGGCGCATTTCCGGCGCAGGGGGTTGAGCTTCTTCGCGCGCTCCTCGACGAACCGGGCCCGGGCGCGGCGGTCCTCCTTGCGGCTCCCCTTCCCCTCCTCCTTGCCGCGGGCCGCCATCCGGCCGTTCTCCCAGCCCTCCTTGGCCAGGAACTCGGCGTAGCCGGTCTCGCGGAAATGGGCGTTGCCGTCCTTGAAGACGATCAGCTTGTCGGAGAGGCGGTCGACGAACTCCTCGGAGTGGCTGACCAGCAGCACGCTCCCCTCGAAGGACTCGAGCGCCTGGAGGAGCGCCTCGCTCGACTCGAGGTCGAGGTGGTGGGTGGGCTCGTCGAGCATGAGCGTCTGGCAGGGGGTGGCCAGGATGCGGCCCAGGAGCACGCGGCACTTCTCGCCGCCGGAGAGGACCTTCACGGGCTTGAGCGCGTCCTCGCCGCTGAACATCATCGCGCCGCAGATGTTCCGGATCGCGGTGCGGCCCAGCTCGGGGGCGGCGTTCCCCACGGCGGACTCCACGGTCCACTCGGCGGGGATGCGGTCGACGTTCGTCTGGCCGAAGACGCCGCGCGCCGCGTCGGGATGCCACTGCACGGTCCCCTCCCCGGGAGGCAGCTCGCCGGCGAGGACGCGCAGGAGGGTCGACTTCCCGCGGCCGTTGGGGCCCACCACCGCGACGCGCTCGCCGGGATGCAGTTCGAACGAGAGGTTCCGGAAAAGCCACGGCCCGTCCGGGAAGCGGAACCCGAGGTCCCTGACGCGCAGGACCGTCCTGCCCGAGAAGGGCGACTCGCGGAACTCGAAGGAGAGGGTCTCGAGCCGGCTGAGGTGCTCGAGCCCCTCCCGGCGCTCCAGCAGCTTCAGGCGCGACTGCACGGCCCGGGCCTTGGTGGCCTTGTAGCGGAACCGCTCGACGAACCGCTCGGCCTGGCGCCGCGCGCGCTCCTCGTTGGCCACGCGGCGTTCGTGCGTCTCCTCCTCCTCCTCGATGCGGGAGTACCAGTGGTTCGTGTCGCCGGCCATCATGCGGGCCCGGCCGCGGTGGAGCCCCAGCACGTGGGTGCAGACGCCGTCGAGGAAGCCGCGGTCGTGGGTGACGAGGATCAGCCCCTTGCGCCACGAGCGCAGATAGCGCTTGAGCCAGGCCATCGCCACGATGTCGAGGTAGTTGGTCGGCTCGTCGAGCAGGAGGAGGTCGGGTTCGGAGAGCAGCACGCAGGCCAGGCTCAGCCGGATCTGCTGCCCGCCGGAGAGGATGTTCGGGTCGGCGGCGCGCTCCTTCTCGCCCAGCCCCAGCCCGGCGAGGATCTCCTCGGCGCGGTGCTCGGGCACCCAGCCCTCCTCGGCGGAGAGGTAGGAGCAGGCCTCCTCCATCGCCGTGGCGCGCGAAAAGGAGAGCTTCTGGCGCAGGTAGCCGATCCGGGTTCCGGCGGCCCTGGCGACGTTGCCCTCGTCGACCGGCTCCTCCCCCGCGATCATCTTCAGCAGGGTCGACTTGCCGCATCCGTTGCGGCCCACCAGCCCCACGCGCTGTCCGGCGTCGACGGCGAAGGAGACCCCCTCGAAGAGGACGCGGGCCCCGAAGCGCTTGGCGAGGGAGTCGACCTGGAGAAGCATCAGCCCTCCGTCCGGGATCCGGTTCCGGGGCCGATGGAGGACTGCGCGGCGAGGAAGGCGATGCCGCCGGGCAGCGAGACGAGGACGACCACGAGCACGGAGAGCTCGGTCAGCACGAAGGACTCCACCGGGGTGAAGGCCACGAGCGCGAAGAGCGTCTGCGCCAGAGCCTCGCGCGGGCCGAACCCGCCGATGGAGACGGGCAGCGCGCTCACCACCCCGAGCAGCGGGACGAAGAAGGCGTAGACGGCGAAGGGGGCCTCCAGGCCGAGGGCGACCGCCAGCATCCAGTGGACCAGCACCCGCGTGAACTGGATGACGCCCGAAAGCGCGAGGATGCCGCACCAGAGGCGGGCGTCGCGGTAGAGGTGGAACCGCCTGCGGACGGAGTCGAACCTGTCGGCGGCCCAGGGCAGGCGGCACCGGCGGAGAAGGCGGACGAAGAAGGCGCCGATCCGGCGCGAGAAGACGGCCGCGAAGAAGCAGCACATCGCGGCGAGGATCCAGAGGCAGGGGACGAGGTAGGCCGCCATGCGCGGGTTCCCCGAGGCGAGGAGGAAGCCCGCGGCGCAGCCGACGGCGTCGAGCGTGAAGAGGCCGAAGACCCGGTCGAAGAGGGTGGCCGTCAGCCCGCCCGCGAGGTCGCGCTCGCCTCGGTAGACGTCGTAGACCTTCTTCGCGTCGCCGCCGGCGTTGCCGGGCATGAAGGTGTTGAAGAAGAGCCCGACGAAATAGCGCTTGACCGCCGTCGGGAGCGGGCATTCGATCCCCTGGCGGCGGAGAAGCCACCACCACTGGACCGCGGAGAGGACCATCGAGAGCGCGGTGATCAGCAGCGCGCCGCCGAGCCAGAGGAGGTCGGCGTCGCGGACCATCTCGAGGAGGGCGTCCTGCTCGCGGTGGAGCTCGTCGCGCACGCTGAGGACCACCCAGCCGACGCCGCCGAGCGTCACGGCGAGCTTGAGCAGCGTCAGGAGGACTTTCTTCATTCCGCGCTCCCCCGCCTTCCGGCGACTTCGTCCAGGAGCTCCGCCGTGCGCTCGGCGGCGGTCTCCCACGTGAACCGGGACGCCCAGGCGAGCGCCTCGCGCTCCATGCCCTCGCGTTCGGAGCCGTTCTCGAGCAGGCGGGCCTGCGCCGCGGCGAGCGCGGCGGCGTCCCCCGGCGGGTAGAGCAGCCCGGTCAGGCCGTCCCGGACGCTGTCGCGCAGTCCGGGCGAGTCCGCGGCGACCACGGCGCGCCCGCAGGCGTTCGCCTCGATCACCGTCAGCCCCCAGCCCTCCTTGCGCGAGGTCTGGAGCACCAGGCGGGCGCGGCGGAGCAGGGCGAGCTTCTCCTCCTGCGGCACGAACCCGAGGAAGTCGACGCGCCCGGAAAGCCCCAGCTCCGCCGCGCGCTTCTCCGCCTCGGCGCGGAAGGGGCCGCTGCCGGCGATCTTCAGCCGGAGGTCCGGGAAGGTGGTCTTCAGCAGCGCGAGGCTCTCCAGCGCGTCCAGCACCCCCTTGTAGCGCTGCAGCCGCCCCAGCCAGAGGACGAAGGGCGGTTCGGTCGGTTCAGCCGGACGTTCGGGTCCGGGCGCGTAGAACCCGCGGTCCACGCCGTTGTAGATCACGTCGATCCGGCCGCGCGGGATCCCCATGGCGGCCAGCTCGCCCTCGGTGGAGGGGCTCACCACGCAGAAGCGCGCGCGGCGGTAGAAGAGCCGGACGGTCTGCTCGGCGCACCAGACGGCGAAGGCGACGGGGAAGGAGGCCTCGCGGAAGATCGACCAGCGCCACAGGTGGTGCATCTGCACCAGGACGGGGACGGGCGAAAGGAGCGGCGCGAAGTAGGGAAGCTTGTTGAAGTCCTCCACCACGACGTCGGCCCCGGTCTCCCGGACCCAGCGGCGGAGGTTTTTCATGCAGATGAAAACGTAGGAGCGGTCGTCGCCGAATCGGCGGACGTCGATTCCGCCGACGTTCTCGCGCGGGGCGCACCCCTCCCAGCCGCAGGAGAAGAGGACGACCTCGTTCCCCGCGCGGACCAGGCGCGAGAAGATCTCGTGCAGGTGGACCTCCGCGCCGCCGGCGCGGGGATGCCGCAGGTCGCGCCAGTTGAGGACCAGGATCTTCAACGGGCCCCCGGCTTTCGGGCGAAGACTTCGATCGAGGGGCGCAGCGCGGGGAGGAAGAGCCGCGCGAGGAAGAAGAAGGGGGCGGAGCAGAGCGCCAGGAGGCGTCCGGCCCGCCGGGACATCACGCCGTGCGTTCCGTTGCGGCGGAGGAAGATCCGCGCGAAGGAGGCGCCCTCCAGGACCAGGCTGTCCCAGCCCGGGCGGCGGACCTCGACGTCGGCGAAGCCGGCCCGCTCCAGCATCAGCCGGATCGACTCGGGCGAGTAGAAGCGGACGTGTGTGGGGTCCTCGAGGTTCCACCAGCGGGCGCCGAAGAGGCGCAGGCCGGCGGAGGCCCCGTTCGGGGTGAGGAAGTGGACGGCGCCGCCGGGGGCGAGCGCGTCGAAGAGCAGCGCGAAGACGCGGTTCGGCTCGCGCAGGTGCTCGACGACGTGGACGGCGAAGGCCAGGTCGAAGGAGGCGGGCGGGAACGACATCGCCTCGGCGTCGCACGAGC